>Ga0209381_1003804_pt1 | contig 14749 bp, 13 predicted proteins | sample DewCreD2012metaG_FD_184111 | JGI IMG/M metagenome (GOLD analysis project Ga0209381, IMG submission 184111) | Hot spring sediment bacterial and archeal communities from British Columbia, Canada, to study Microbial Dark Matter (Phase II) - Dewar... ...
GATCTTAAAATGATTAAAATCAATGATAGCTGGCATTTAAATGAAATAACCAATTATGCTAAACGTCTTTTTGAAAAATTTGAGATTCCCATCGAAACATAATACGTATCTCCTTTCAGAGTTAGAGACTAATATTTGAAGTTTGTTTTTCCAGTTCTGCAATTTCTGATTTGTTTTTATTTACAGCATCAAGTGCATTTTTTTCTTTTTTTATCGCTTCGTTTAAATCAGACACCATTTTTTTGTAATCTTGAGTAGCTAAAGCAGTTGCAATTGCATTTAATTCAAGTTTTTCACGAGCGTTTGAAACTTCATTTAAATGATTTCTTTCTTTTTCATTGTGCTCAGTGATAATTTTATTTAATTCTGATACTATCGCATTGAAAGAAGATACAAAATCTTCTGGTTGAGCATAAATAGCAACAACTTCAAGCGGTTTGTCGTATTTTTCTTGAAGAGATTTTATTGTTTCGTCGATCCAAGTATTTATTTTCTTTACGCATTCATTTAGTTCTTTTGCCTTATTCGTATATTTTTCCTTTAAATCAGGATATAGATCATCATTTTTAGTAGCAATGTCTATTTGTTTTATTTTTAATAATTCTTTTATTAAGATGGTGATCGTACTTTGTAAGTTTTCGTAATCTTTACTAAAATGTCTTTCAAGCGTAGTTAAAAAATCACGGTCAAGTGGTTTTTGACAAAACAAACATTTTCCCTTTTCATTTTTTATTTTATGTAAATCAAATCCCTGTTTTACCCAATTATTTATCGTTGGATCATTTTTTAATCTATCGAGCGTTTCAGAAACAACTTTTTTATTAAGTAACGATTCTACCTTTTCAAAAATCTTTTGAAAATTATCAATTGCTTCACCATCAAAAGTAAAATTAAAATGAAATTCCGAAAAAGTACTTTGTGTTTTACCAGCTTCGCTTTTGCTAATTGCCTCGTATTTTTTCTTATCTTCGTCGGATAAAATTTTATCGGAAAAATTATCAATTCCAATGTAATTGATTTTATTTTCCGCTTTGGTCTTGTTGTATGTCTTGTCAAATAGAATATTTGCAATTTCACGCCCTAAGCCAGTCAGAAAAGTATTTTTTGTATCTTCTTTTGATGACTTTTCTTTTTTTGCCTGTTCGTATTCTTTTTCAAGATTGGTTTTATCGATTTTTAATTTTTCAAGCCGTTTTTTACTCTCAATATCTTCTTCACTTACATAGACTATTGGATTACATATGTCATAAGGATTAAATGATATATTGTCATCTATGAAATCTTTATTAAATACTTTTATTGGTAAAACATTAGTTGTGACATCTGTATTTTTTATATTTCTTCCATCATCTATCTTTATTTCAAATTCGCCATTTTCCGGATATTGCTTGAATTTATCTTTATCATAAGTACATTTTTTCTCACAACTTGCAAAAACACGAGAAATGGTTGTTTTACCACTCCTATTCCAACCATAAATAAGATTGAACTTCTTAAATTCAGGAAGTTCTGATTTCCAAGTGAAGTCTTTGTAAATACCAAAATTTTTTAATTTATTTATTTTGCTTATCATAAATTTTATTTACCAGATTTTCTTCTATTATCGTCTTTACATAACATTTGGCAATTTTCCGCACTTGTTTTACCTCCTTCATGCCATGGTGTTATATGATCAGCTTCCATTTCTGAAATATCAAAATGCTTTTTACAAACAGGACAAACTCCTTTTTGCCTTTCGTATGCTTCTCGTTTTTGATTATCACTAAATGCTCTGATGTTTAGGTATTTTTCTTTTTTTGTAAATACATACCAGTAGATACCTTTTTTATTTGTAACATCTTCATCTTGCATAAGTTTGATTATTTCAGTTTCCAGTTTTTTAGGGTCGAATTTTCCATCTTTATACTCATTGTATAAAAAACCCCACTCAATACCTTTCATTTCTTTACGATAAGTCGGAAATACAGCTTTTACCCAATTAATAACACTTTGAAAATAAAGCCATAAATCATTTGCATTTGGTTCGTGCTGGTGTTCAGCCATATATTTTTCAATATTGTCATTACTTATCCATTTAATTACTGTTTCTAAATAATCCTGTCTTATTGCAGTTCCATCTAAATAATCACCAGCAATATTATAGGCAGGGCAGCCTCTTTTACTAAAATATCTTTTTGCGTCCGAAACCCATGAACCTGCATAAACAGCATTTCTTAATTCCTGGTCTGTTAGCTTTTCGCCAGCAATATTAATTGTTTTAAACCATTCCAATTTTTCACTATCTGAACCGCTACAAAAGTAAATCATCAATTTGTATTTTAAAATCTGTTCTTGTTCATTTTTTTGAAGATTGTGAAAATAGCGGTTTTTAAAGGCAAAATCTCCTTGAACATATTGGCATAAAGAAATTGTTCTTTGCTGTCCATCAATAACTTCATAATTACCGTCATCACGAACTGCCCAATACATTACATTTAATGGAAAATTTTTGGTAACCGTATCAATAACAGCATCTCTTTGTTTGTCTTTGTAAATGAATTCTCTTTGATATGGAGGGCGTATATCTAATTTGCCTCCATACCCAACAACACCAGCCTCTTCATTATCTTGATAACCGTTAGTTAATTCTTTGACTGTAATTTCTTTAAGCTCTATTTTCATATTTATTTCCTTTTGATTAATAATCTTGCATACATTCTTTTCCCGTTTATATATCCTCTATCAAGTTTTCCCTTCCATTTAGGATTTACTATTTCTGGTAATAAACCTTCTTTCACTTCATAGTCAGAACCAATAATTTCAAACTGCTCAGGATTATACTTATCTAAAAAAGTAATTGGAACACCCATAGCACCATCATAATCCATTGGTATATCGGAAGTTTTATCCACATTAATCGCATTATAATTGTCGTATTTCGGATAGTCTTTTGGATTATATTTTTTGTAAAGAATTAAATTTTCATGGCGTTCTTTATAATCCAAGTTAGTAAACCACCTCACACCTTTAACTCTAATAAATTTATTGCCATTTTCATCTACTCGAACACCTGCTGCATTTAAAGGATAATAAGATGGAACACCAAATTCTCTGTCCCCACTATGAATACTTGCCCCTAACCATATTTTATTTTCTTTAAAAAGCTTAAATATTTCTTTATATGAAACAGCATTTATGTTACCAATTATTAGAAATTTTTTGTCATACTCAATGAGTTGTGCAACATATTCTCTAAATAATGAAAAAGGTGGGTTTGTAACAACAATATCAGCCTGTTTCAAAAGTTCAATACATTCTTTACTTCTAAAATCACCATCCCCTTTCAAGTAGTTAATGCCAATTTCTGATTTGTTAGGAATATTATTATTGTTTTTGCTTCCCGTATATTCCAAATAAATAGCTCGTTCAGAATTATTCTGACTAAATAGATCCATATCTTGATTTTTATAACAAGTCGTAATTAGTTTCTTTAATCCAATCTTTTCAAAATTATAAGAAAAATAATGAAAGAAGTTGCTTACTCTTGGGTCATCACAATTGCAATAAATAATTTTATCTTTAAAATGCTCTTTATAGTATTTAAGTTCCTTTTCAATATCAGAAAGTTGAGTATAAAACTCGTCTTTCTTATTTACTCTGGCTGTACTTAAATCTTTGTTTGATATTTTATTTTTCATAACTTATTACACCTTTTATCTTTTAGCCAGCCACGGACGGCGGGCGTCTTCAGGGCGGGGTTAAGAAATTCTTTATCCAAATTAAATATTCCTTTCATTTGTCTTGGTGCTCTGCCTTTCGCACAACGGTTGAGGCTATATGCAGTAAGGGATTGCGGGCTACTATCCTGCCCACCGACACGAAATTTTATGCGGGGCAGAATGCTTGAATTACCTCTGAACCCCTTATTGCATATAGCCTTTGTTAGTGGCTGCCCTTCTTTTTTCTCTGTCGTGTCGTGTCATTACGGATTGGTCTGCGGAGAACGGGTGCGGTGGGATGCACTCTCTTTTGCTTTTGCTCGGGTTGCTGTTGGGTGGGGGCAAAAGCAAATGTGAGTGCATAAGGGTAGGCATTAGTAGCAGGGTCTGTCGGGTGTGCAGTAGGTTGTTTCTATTTGGCAGTAGGGAGTTTCCTTTTTGCAGTGGCTTGTTTCCACTTCGCAGTTGCATTTATCCAAAGTAAAGTTATGAGTTTCCAACTGTCAGGCGAGAAAAACCTGTCGGCAGTAGAGTTTCTCCAAAGTCAAGTGGCATTTGTCCTAAATGCAAAAAGGTTTCTCCGAAGTGTGGTAGGGAGAAACCTTTTGTAAGTTGTCCGTTTGCTGACTGTTAGGTCTTAACTTTGGTAAATTTCAGTCCGCTTACCTGTTTGTATTGGGGACTTGTCCCGCCAAATACCGACTTTACATACTTTTTTACCTCTCCTGCGGTGTCAACCAGTCCAGTCCCTGTCGCATAGAGGATAGTATTTCTTGCGATTCGGGCATTGCTCAAAGGTGTCAAAGCGTTAATTGCTCCTGTGTTTTTAGTCCGCATATCGGCTAACAAAGTTGTCAGGGAGGTAACTTTTAGGTCGGTCTCGTTTGGAGCATAGCCCGGTTGTGATGCTAAAAGTTGAACGAATTTGTCCATATTTTCAATACGGTTGTCAAAACTCATTTGTGAAGCGGAAATACTTTTTTGTGATTCATCTTCGGGGGTATTCGGGTCGTCAACAATGGTGGGTAGTTTATCGCTTCCTCTTTTTCCTTGAAGTTTTCTTGCGATTGTTTTTACATCGGCAACAAAAGTTTTGGGAACATTGGATGAGTCAACTGCATTTACAACTCTTGTGATGAGTTTGTTTAATGGAGTGAACACAATATCTCTTGCGTTGATTGCATTGGTGGAAGGTGGCAATAAGGTGTTGATTGTGGTGAGCGAACCTTTTCCGCTCGTAAACTGCGTGTTTAACGCAGGAAGTTTGATTGATGCCTTGCTCGGATTGTAAGCAGTGCCGTATCCTGTGCAAAATGAAATGAGGTCTTCAAAGTTTGTTACATTTTTTGCGTGTCCTGTTTCAGTTGTTGATGCCATTTTATGAGATTTTAAATTATGAATTATAGATTATAAGTTACGATGCAAAGATAGTTTTTTTTATTGTGGCGAAAGTAATTTGATTTTGATTAAAGGGTTATGATATTTTTTCTTCTGTCAAAGCGGAAGATGTTTTTATTGAATTATTTTTTACTCCGTTTAGGATTTTTTCGGGTGAAGTTTTTATTTCTTCTGTTATAAATAGGTTTCTTATTTTCTTTGAATAGGGAAGAAATTTAATTTTTTTAAATTTTTTCCTGTAACGAACCCACCACATATAAATTCCTGTTACGGTTAAAAAGAAAATGCTGAAGCCGATTAAAATGATCCAGATGTTTTGAAATGCTTTGCCGAAAAATGCTTTGCCTGTGTGTAAGTCCAAAATAAATTTGTGCAATGGCATTTGAGTTTTTGCAAGCATTTTATTTTCGCCTGCTGAAAGTGTATTAAATGCTTCTGCAAGTGTTTTGTCTTTCTGCCAGGTTTTTCCGCTGTCGGATGAGAAATACATTTGCTTGTTGGTGGAAACGGCAAGCGAACCATTAGGGCGAATGTCAAGATGATGGGTTTCTTTGTCAAAAAGTTTTTCTGATTTTCCATTTTGGTATTTATACAATCCTGTTTTTGTTCCGATATAAATTTGATTATTGTTTTCTGTGATTGTGAAAACATCGGCAGTTTCAAAGGATGGAAGATATTCGGCTTTGTTGTTTTTTACGGTGACGATTCCAGTTTTTGTTCCGTAATACATTGTTCCGTCTGAAGCGAGTAGGGAAGATTTTATTTCTCCTTTTTTCAATTCATATTCGGCTTGCATTGCTGATTGCGAATAGCCCGGAAGCCAAGAAACATTTACCTGCGGTTCGTTTTCTTTGTCAATGATTACATCTTGCAAAGCGATAAGAATTGCGGTAACGCCTACAATAATAAAAGGCAAAGCAAGAATAAATCCTAACCATAGATGCCATTTTCTTCCGCTGAATAATTTTTTCATTTTGCTTTTCATTTAATTTAAAAATTCCATTTTAATCCGAGATATATTATTCGTCCCCGTGTGTTTTCGGTGCTGTAAGAGGTGGATTTGTCGGTTGTTTCAGTTTTTATTTTTTTAACTGTATCAAAAACATCCAACATTCTGAACATTATTTTTCCATTTTTCAAAAATGTTTTTTCTATTCCTAAATCCACAAAATAAATTTCTTTTTCTGTAGTTTGGATTGATGATTTTGGTCCCAAATAACTTCCTGCTATCTGAATATTAAATTGTTTTGGCAAATTAAAATCGGTAATCACTTTTGCACACCATTGTAACTGGTCTTTTATTGCGTCACCATTAAACAGGTCGTCATTTATTTTGGAATCAAAGTAAGAATAGGTTGCGTTTATTTTCCACCATTTTGTAATGTTTGCCGATGTCATTAATTCAACTCCCCAAAGATAAGCACTGGTAAAGTTATCGGGTTTTTCATAGAGTATTCCGTTGCCATCTTCGGTGATTACTTTTTGTATTAGGTCGTGCAAATCACGATAAAAAATATTTGCTCCTATATTAAACTTTTTGAAATTTTTCAAGTAGCCCAATTCATAAGTCCAAGCGTATTCGGGTTTTAAATTGGGGTTGCCTTGTTTTATTTTCAAGGGGTTGTTTGTATTTAGAAATGGATTGAGGTCATTAAATGCAGGGCGTTTTAATCGCTCGCCAAAACTTAAAGTAATGTATTGCGTGGAATCAATATTGAACTGTGCTGTAACATTAGGCACGATAAATAAATAATTACTTTTTTTATTGATGGTGTCTAAAACGGCATTTGTATTTAAAAATGTTTGTTCCATTCTCGCTCCAATATTTAATTTAATGAACTTCCATTTTAATTCATCGCTTAAATAAAGAGCGTGTGTTTCTTCTCTGAAAATAAAATTGCTTTCGGTAGTTTGACTGGTTTCCCAATTATTATTTATGTAATTATATTTTGAAATGCTGTTGACTACATTTCTATTTAACAGTGAAAAACGATAACCCATTTTTAATGTATTGTTCTTTAAAAATGGCAGTGAATAATCTAAGTTTGCAAAATAATTATTGTCTTTTATAGATTCTGTTTCTTCTGAAAGTGTTGGATTTCCTGAGAATATTCCTGTTGTCAATATTTTTTGTGAACTGATGTTTTTTATTTTTGGCTGGTCGGCTTGCAGTAAACTGAAAGATGCTTTGAGTGTTGAATTATTTTTGAAGTGCTGACTAAATTCTGCCATATATCCGTAAAAAGTTCGTGTTCCTAATTCGGGTTGATTTGTTTTTGTCCAATCTTTGAATGAATTGTCGGCTTTGGTGTTGCGTGTGTCAACAAAAACTGTTTTATCTTCGGTTTGTTTTCCGTAGGTAAATTCAGTGCCGAACACTGCTGATTTCCAAGGTCTGTATTTTCCGCCTAAAGTCAAATATTCATTGGTGAAATTTTTTATTTCGTTTTGGTCGGTAAAAGTATTTCCATCAAACAATCCGTTTTTAAAATTTGTTTTGTCGGTGTGTTTGTTGTTGTCAACGGTTCTTTTCAGTTTATCGTAAGTTATGGATAGGTCGTATTTATCGGTTTGCTGTGAAAGTCCAATGTTGCCGTTATATCCGTCAATGTTATCAATCATAAATAAAACATTTCCGTGAAAAGCGTCATTCATATTTTTTTTCAAAACAATATTAATGATACCGTTGATGCCATCTGACTGATATTCCGCAGAAGGGCTTGTAATTATTTCAATGTAGTCAATGGAACTTGCGGGAATTTGGTCAAGAACTGTTTCACGATTGTTACCAGTGATTCCCGAATTTCTTCCGTTGATTAAAACTTGTGTGTAGCCGTTGCCCAATCCTCTTAAACGCACATCACGGTTGTGGCTCGGGCTCCCGCCCATAGAAATGGAAGGCATATTTTTTAGAATGTCTCCAGCCGTTCCGCCATTTTGTGAAGTCAACTCGGATACTTTATAAATAATTTTTCCTGGTTCTATTTTGGTTGTACCTCTTTCTCCTACTACTGTTACTTCTGAAAGTGATTGGTAATCATTTTCTAAATTAATTTCTCCGACATTGGCGGTTAATTCTTTTTCTACTTTTATATTTTCAATTATTTTGCTCTGAAATCCGATGTATGAAATGGAGAGTTTATAATTTCCAACTGGCACTTGATTGAAATAGAAATTTCCGTTTTCGTTGCTCGCACTTCCTTTTGTCAATGTGGAATCTGAAACATTTGTAAGAAAAATATTTGCATAAGAAATTGGCTGATTGTTGTTGTCGGATAATTTACCTTTTATTTTTCCAAAGTCCTGTGCGTGAATATTTACGCAAAGCAAGAGAGTGGCAAACGAGAGAAGATTTTTTTTGTTCATATTATATGTATGGAATTTGAGGTTGATTAAATTGAATTTCGGCACAAAGATAACTATTTAGAATGATTCTAACAAATACCTTAAATGTGGTATTTTGAGTTCGGGGTGTCAAAATGCTACGAAATTGTCTACGGAGAACTGTCTTTGTGCGTTGGGGCAAAAGCAAATGTGGTGCATACCAAAATAAAAAATAAAAAAGAATGCACCTCTTTTGCTTTTGCGAAGGGATAGCCAAAGGGCTTTGCCGAAATTGTCCTGCTGTGTCAAGTTACTACGGAAATGTCTACGGAGAACTGTCGTTTTTTAGGGTTGCCACTAACGTTTGTGGCTATGAGAAGTTGCCCGAGCGTAGCGTAGGGCAATTTGGGAGAGGGCGGTACTTCGCTCGAACCGCATAGCCGCTGTTAGCTGCAGTTTGGTGCATGTTTTAAATTACATTCCTATTTAAATAATTTTCGTCCTAAAACATCGGATAACCAGCCTATAATTTTTTGAAATAAATTCAACTTAATGTCGTAATAGTAGGCAGAATGAAACCAGCCTCTTTCATTATAATACTCATAATCATAAAGTTTTATCGATGAACTCTGTAATCCTGAACGTGTCATTCTAAAAGTGACTATTTTGAATAGTGAAGGTTTACGGGGTTTTTTATCATTTAGTCTTTTATTAAATTGTATTGTTAATTTTCTAATATTTGCTTTTAAGTCTTTGAGTTGTTTTTCTGGTATTGGCTCAGGAGTAATTACAGTTGTGCCATTTAGTACATTAAAACCTAAATTATGCCCGGCACTTTCAAGATATTTTTGAGTCTGCTTCCCAAAAGGAATAAACTGTACTCCGATAGCAGTAAAAACTTTGTTAAAAAATCTTGGTCGATGATAGATAAAAGCAATTCTGTCGATAAAGTTTTTCATTCGTCCAGAAACTTGAAACGCATAACTTGGACTTGCAAAAACAACACCATCTGACTTTTCAAGTTTTTCTATTAGTATATCACGATCATCTTTATAAGGGCATAATTGCTCCCCTTTATCAAAACACAGCTTACACCCACAACAAAACTCTATATTGTAATCATTTAAAAAAACATACTCAAAGTCAAATTCGCCAATATTTTTTAGATTTATTTCTAATTCATTAACAGCTAAATAAGTACCTTTTTTACGAGCACTACCAATAAAAGCAGTAATTTTTTTCATAGTTGGTCTCCTTATCAGCTATAATTCGTTATAATCGTATTTGTTCATCTCAATGCACCAAATTGCACATAACGGTTTGCCGCTTGCCGCAGTGGGGGATTTTGAAAGACTAAACTGTCAAATAAGCACGAATGTTGATAGATGCACTGCACTTCAATTAACCACTTCAGCCCCCATTGTGGCAAACGGCTGTTGGCTGCTGGTGTTTTATATTTTGCTTTCATCAAGGTCTTTTTTTAGGCTTGCTACTTTCAATCTTTTGTTGCGTAGTAAATATTTTATGTCTGATAAATTGTCAATCATTAGTTGTCTGTGATAGTAGTTTATATGTTCAAGAACTCCGATTACATTTGCTAAAATTCCCCATAAAAATAAGTTATTTTCTATAATGGGTTTGTTGGTCATAAGCCATTGCAAGCTGAATACAAAAGGAATTATTGCTATTAACACCATATTAATTTGTTTTGCTTTTCTGAATAGTTTGAGATTTTTGACTTCATCAAATTTTTTATTTGTAAGTCGGTATAATTTTAATTTCCAGTAATGCTGTCCTTGAAACAAAACAAATGTCATTATAGTCAAGCCATAGACTAAAAAGAAGGTATCTGCAATTTTATAAGTATAGATTATAAAAAGCGTAATGCCTGTGAATAGCCAAGCATTAAAACGTTCGGTTGGGTAATACCACTCAAGTCGTTTTATAATTTTATCTTTTCGCATTTATGTATCTTGTATATTCCCGTTTTAGAAACGGATTGGAAAGTAATACTCCTAATATGCCCGGCAATAAATAGCCGATAATCCAAATTTTATATTCTATTCTTAGGTATTTATAGGTAGGTTCGTCAATCAGAACTAAATAATTGTGAATGATTACCCAGATTCCCCATAGTATAAATACTCTTGGCACAATGTATCCGAGTGTGTGAATAATAATTTTGCCTGATGATGATTTTAGAGTAGGGTTTGCGGCATTAAAGTAAAATTTCTTAAACTCCGAATAGGCAGTGTTCTTGTCGGGGAAATTGTCAAACGGTTTATAAATGTTGTAGTATGAGAGAATTACTGTTGGGATAATAATTGCAAGTGCTACTATTATCAGCCCTGCCCAACCAAATCCAAATATTGAAACCAAAGGATTAAGTTCTCTGGAAAGGTCTGGCGTTATTTTATAGGTCAGAATACCGTCTGCCACTCTTGTTAAAATCAAAAGCGTTAAAAGACTGAAAAACTCGGTATGTCGTCTATCTTTGATTAGCATTAGTGGTTTGTCTGTTTTTTACACTTGCAGCCAACTCGTTTATATATGCACTTCCTCCTCCCAAAAAGTGCATATATACACCCAAAATGGCATATATTATACACTTTTTTCTTTTTTTTCAGCAGTTGAATTGCTTACATCCCTGAAACAAATCTACCAAAAAAATTACAAATCATCAAAGGGTGATTTTATTTCCTTTAAGACTTTTTTCTTTTACTTGGATAAAAATTACGGGGGTTTTTGAGCTTTTATGACCAGTAAGTTCCTGTATGAAGCGTAAATCGGTACCCGATGCCAATAATTGCGTTGCATAGGAATGCCTTATCCACTGCAGTCTTACAAGTTTCATTATTTCCGCCCTGATTAATGCCATTCTCAGAACTTCCTGCAAACTCGTTTCCGAATATTGCTCACCTGCTTTCTACCCTTCAAACAACCACTCCTTTGGTCTGTAAATTTTGTACTACCCGCATAGCATTTCAATCATCTTATCGGAAATCGGAACCACCCTGTCTTTTTCCCTTTTGTAAGCTGGATGATGAACAGATGAAGCTGGCTTCCTTTCATCGGATATTTAATTGTCTCTTGCCGTCTTCCTATCCAACAATTTGCGCAAGGTTTTCATTTTAGCCACTGCATCAGCGATATGCCGGCAGGAGTGTGTTCTGCTCCGGCGGGCATCAGGCAGAGTGTTAATCAGGCGTATCAGCTCTTCATTATATGCAAAATACAACCGTGAACAGTTTGCGTTTTCATGATATAATGGCTTTATGGTAATGGTTTCCATAAAAAACCCGCTTACCTATATCAAATATTCATTTTTTTTGAAACACAGTTGTCCGGTAAAAATTTTCCGGGCAGCACCTTTTGACCAGCCAACCTCTGTGTATACTTTTTATTTTCCACACTTGAAAGTTAGGAGATTGGCAAGAGTGCGAATTTTAACGCACAGCGGACTCAGCGATACCGACATGCAACGCCTGTGTACCCTACATTCGACGACCTAATCGTTATTCAAGGCCATACTAAGGGGCGTGGATCGTAATCCCATGGAGTGGAAAAGAAAAGGAGGCATAAAGGCTCTTTAATTCTCCCGTTTTTGATCCACGTCTTATATAAATATTAATTTTTACATGATAGCGTAGCCGTGAATTTTCCAATCCGTTTTCAGTAATACGCCAGCAATTGATGGACTACATCAATATCTGCACCTTTCTCTAAGATCGTGAAGGGAGCTTTTGCGAGATAATGAAAGAGAGCAAACTAACATACCAATATTCGCTATGCTCCGAAATGTAGGGGGGCTAACTTTTGAAAAACGAATGAATACTAATTGATTATATGACAGTTACGCATAAAAAATTATGAATTTTCGAGTTTACCCGACCAAAAAATAAAATTATTACTTTTGCTTGTTTATTTTCCGGTTAAGAATGAAACATTCTCCGATTACAAGGTATAAAACACTGAAGAACCAGGTTGTTGAACTCATTCAGGATGGGTTGTCACCGGAGCGCATTGCCCTGGCCATCACCCTGGCATGTTGTTTTGCCATTATCCCCATACCCTTCACGAATACGCTTCTTTTATTTGTGCTGGCACTCATTCTGCGGCTCAACCATATTATGGTGCAAACCATCAATTACCTCCTTTTTCCCTTCCAGATCCTTTTGTATCTGCCTTTTTACAGGCTCGGCACACTCATTACCGGAATCCATAGTTCGGGCAATGGTATAAACTTCATGTCGATTTCTTCTTTTAGCGATATCGCAGCCCTGGGAGGAGAATTTTTCCTTGCTGCACTGATTGCATGGGCTATCGTTATGATCATCCTCGGGCCCCTGATGTACCTGACGATTGTCAAGTTGTTACAACCTTCGCATCAGCTTTTTGCACGGTTCCAGCATCTGTATCTTGCCGCCGGCAGAAAAATGCGGTTAGCTTTATCAGGAATTTTTAGGAATCTCAGGGAAGACGATTAATCATTCTTTTACACGTTTTAAGGGTGCTCCGGCAAGGCAGCTAAGGAACAACTAAATCAACCTTGCCTGCCTGTAAAGATTCAGAAGTTTCTCCCTTTCCTTCTCCCAGCAAAGATCCTGAGCAGCCTTTTCCAGGTTAACTTTCCATTCAAGCCGCAATGCTTCATTGTACAACATTTGCTGAAGCAGCGAAGCCAGATGTTCTGGAGCCTGCGATTCTGTGGTTACGCCAATTCCATAAGTATCAACAATTTCTTTCATTGCCGGAAATGCAGATACCAATACCGGTATGCGTGCCTGAATGTAGTCGAAGAGTTTATTTGGCAGGGCGAAATAATAATTGTCGCCTATGCGCTCCTCAAGCGATACTCCCACATCAGCCTGCAGGGTTTGCCGGTATAACTCATCCGGCAAAAGCCTTCCCGCAAACTGCACCTGCCGTGTAAGGCCTTCCGCCTGAACAAGTTGTTCAATTTTCTGACGCTGGTATCCATCCCCGGCTATGATAAAGCGAACCTCCGGAAGAAAATGAAGTGCCTTTATCACATTTTCTATGCCGCGCCCAACATTTATGCTCCCCTGATATATTATGGTGCGTAACTTACTTTCTTTCTCAACTGTCATGGAAGGCCTATACCATGGAACATTGCGGATTACCTCCATGCGGACGCCATATTGCTGAAAATACAGTTCAGCCACTGGACGGCAAACAGTGGAAGAAAAACGGATCCGGGGGAGGAACATTCGCTCGATCAGCTTCCAGACATTTCGTACAAAAGACCTGTCAACCAGTTCCGGAAGTCCAGTAAAATATTCATGGCTGTCGTAAAGTAACGGGATACGTTTAATCCGGCAGGCCAGATAACAAGCTGTAAGCGTATCGAGGTCATTAGCTGTTACAGCATCAAAGCGATGAAATAGCAAATAGAAAAACAGGCGGATATTAAAAAACGCATAGAAAAGAAATCCCTTCTGGAAAAACGGATTCAGATGCACCACACGAAACGGAAGTTCTGCCTTGGGAATATTTTTATGCCAGCGACCAATCAGTGTAATCCGGAGCCCATTTTCCGAAAGGGTATGCGCAATCCGGTGCAACCTCTGGTCAGTGGCCAGGTCATTTGTCACCGCAAGGGCAATGGATCTTTTCATAAGCTTCCTACCCGCTATATATAACGTAAGCCAAAATACTATATTTATTCCACATTGCGCATCAACAAATGTGCAATGTACCCGGGCGGGCTGCTTTCACAGCGTTTCTGCGGGGTTGGCCCTGATACCTGCACACAAGGCCAACCCACTGCGCATTGGTTCGTCAGCCGGCCTGATGCGCATTCCTGGTCTGTCATCAGTAATTCAACATCAGCAGAATGAAAAAGTAGTTGGTTAAGAAACTATCTTTGCAGGAAATCATAAGCATGATCAAATTTTCCGAGAATGTCTCTCTCCGAAATCTGAATACCTTCCGTATTGAGGCGCAGGCAAGATACTATTATTTCTGCACCGATCCGGAGCAGATACCTGAGGTGCTTGCAGAATGGCCTCAGAAGGAATCCTTGCTGATTATGGGATGCGGGAGCAACCTTCTGTTTACCAGAAACTTTGAGGGTCTGGTTCTCCGAATAGGATTTACCGGAATACAGATGGTACATAAGAATAAGGAATATGTGATTGTTGAAGCGGCGGCGGGTGAAAACTGGGATGAATTTGTTGACTGGACAGTTGAAAGGAACTTTGGCGGACTGGAAAACCTTTCCCTGATTCCGGGAACTGTTGGTGCCAGTCCCGTGCAGAACATCGGAGCATACGGAACTGAAGCCGGAAACAGCATCGAATCAGTTA
>Ga0209381_1003809_pt1 | contig 14715 bp, 10 predicted proteins | sample DewCreD2012metaG_FD_184111 | JGI IMG/M metagenome (GOLD analysis project Ga0209381, IMG submission 184111) | Hot spring sediment bacterial and archeal communities from British Columbia, Canada, to study Microbial Dark Matter (Phase II) - Dewar... ...
CCAGTGGCCCGATTTCCATATCTACCATCACGCGAATCTCTCGCTCCGCAAGGGACATCAATATCGCGTGAGCTTTTGGGCAAAAGCCGAACCGGCCCGCGACCTGATCGTCGCCTTCCACCGGCCTGGCAATCCCTACGTGTTCCTGGGCGGGCCGTCGAACGGCTACGAGGCCCAGATCAAGATGGCCGGCGAGGCCGGGGCGCCGTTCGTCAGCTTCCCGGTCGATCTCCCCTGGCCCCCGCCCGGCAAGCCGATCGACTGGTCGGTTGCCGAGGCCCAGTGCCAAGCGGTCCTGGACGCCAACCCCAAGGCCCTCCTCTTGCCGCGGATCGGCGTCGACGCGCCGCCGTGGTGGCTCCAGGCGCATCCCGAGGACGTGATGGTCTGGGACCGCGGCCCGCAGTTCAAGTATGCGGTTGTCGCCTCGGCGGAGTATCGCCGGGATGCCGCCGAGCGGCTGGGCGCGTTGGTCGCCCATCTGGAAGCGAAGTTCGGGCCCCACATGGCCGGTTACCATCCGTGCGGCCAAAACACCGGGGAGTGGTTTTACCAGGAGACGTGGGGGCACGGGCTCAACGGGTATGCCAAGGCGGATTTGCGGGCATGGCGGAATTGGCTCACGAGGCGCTACGGCGACGACGAGGCGCTTCGCAAGGCATGGCGCGATCCGTCGGCGACCCTCGGCGCGGCCGAAGTGTCCACGCCGGCCGCGCGCCGCGCGGCTCCGGCGGGCGTGCTCCGCGATCCTGCGGCCGAGCGCCCGTTGATCGATTTCGCCGAGTTCCAGCAGGAGGCGATGGCCGACTGCGTTTGCGAACTTGCGCGGGCGGTGCGGCGGGCGACCCAGGGCCGCAAACTCGTGGTCTTCTTCTACGGCTACGTGTTCGAATTCGGCGCGATCGCCAACGGGGCCGCGACGTCGGGGCATTACGGGCTGAGGCGTGTGCTCCAAAGCCCGGACATCGACGTGCTCTGTTCGCCGATCTCCTACTTCGACCGCGGGCTGGGCCAAAGCGCCCCGGCCATGACCGCCGCGGAAAGCGTCGCCCTGGCCGGCAAAATGTGGCTTTACGAGGACGACACGCGCACGTACTTGGGCACCGGCCAATTCCCCGGCTGGCTCGACGGAGTGAACACGATCGAGGAGACGAATCACGAACTCGTGCGCAACACGGGCCAGTGCGCCGTGCGCAACTTCGGCACGTGGTGGATGGACCTGGGGGCGACCGGCTGGTTCAACGACCCGCGGATGTGGGCCGAGATGGCCCGCCTCGCGGCCATCGACGAACCGCTGCTCGCCCACCCTCGTCCCTTTCGGCCCGAAGTGGCCGCGGTGATCGACGAAAAGGCCATGATCCGCGTGGCCGCCGGTGGAACCACGGTCACGCTGCCCGGCGTGTACCAAGTCCGCCGCCCCCTGGGCCGTATGGGCACGCCCTACGGCCAGTATCTTCAGGACGACGTGCTTGCCGGCAAGGTGAAAGCCAAGCTGTACGTCTTCCTGACTGCATGGCGACTGTCACCCGACGAGCGGCGGCAACTCCTGGCCGCCACCCGGGGAAGCACGCGAATCTGGTGCTATGCCCCGGGATACCAGGAAGAGACCGGCGTCTCGCTTGACGGGATGCGGGAACTGAGCGGCTTCCAACTCAAGCAGGTCGCACCGGCCAGGGCATGGGCCAAACCTGGCGAGGCCGGCCAACGGCTCGGCCTGCGCGAGGCATTCGGCGTGGAAGGCCCCGTCAAGCCGCTGTTTGCCGCCGCCGATGCCGCTGGGGAAGAGATTCTGGCGACCTACCCCGACGGCTCCACGGCCGTCGCCATGCGGCGATCCGCCGACGGCACGTCGCTTTTCGTGGGCCCGCCGGGCCTCACCTCGGAATTGCTCCGACTGGCGGCCCGGCAAGCCGGGGTGCACCTGTTCACCCAGCGGGACTGCAACGTCTACGCCAACGGCCCTTACGTCGTGCTCCACGCCTCGCAAGATGGGCCGGTGGAACTTCACACCGCCGCCCCCGGCTTGATTCGTGATCTCCTCGATGGCAAGCCCGTCGGCCAAGGCCCCCGCGCGACCCTGGCGATGAAGAAAGGCGAGACCCGCGTCCTGCTCGTCGCCGAAAGATGACGTTCGACGAAGTCGGAGCCTCTCGGCGCGGCCCACGTTCGGCGCGGGTGGCCGTTCACAGGCATCTCCGTACAGGTCTTGACCTGTGTTGGTTTCCGAGTTTGTGGCATTCATCCGCCTCCCGAATGCACCGCGATTGCGTTGCCTGCCCTTTCCCTCTGCCCGCCAAGGGCTTCCATTGACCGACAATGCCATTCGGGAGTGCCCCAATGTTTTCGCGCCGAAAGGCAATAGCCCAGGGCGATCGGCTGGCGCGATAATGGCAGCATATCAGAACCACGAAGCGGCAAGGATGGCCGCGCTCCACGTGCGACGGGCGGGCCCGACGCCCCCGCTGTCGCGGTGTTTGGGAAAGCGACGGTTGACATCGCCTTCCTCGAAAACAACAGGCAATAGGTGCTCCCTGAAGTCCACCGGCAGTACACAATTGTTCTGACCTGCGTTACGAAAGGCAGCGCGGGCGTTGCAGGGAGCGCGGGCGTCCCGCCCGCATGATTCCTTACCAGGTGCGATGATGTCGGATCAAGACAAGCAAGAGGCGGGCGAGACGCCCGCGCTCCAGGGTCGCGCGCGGATGGCACTACCGCGGCTACTTGCCGCACTTCGACGCCGGCGAGATTTGGCAGACCGTGACCCTTCGCCTCGCCGACTCGTTTCCAACCGAGCAACTCGAAGCGTGGAAATGGGAACTACGCCTGCTGTCCAAGGAACAGGCCGCCCGGGAACTCCATCGCCGCATCGAGGATGACTTGGACAGGGGATACGGCGCCGGCCACCTCCGCCGGCCGGATGTGGGCGCAATGGTCGAAAACACGCTGCTCTTCTTGGATGGCTGACGGCACCGGATCGATGCCTGGGTGATCATGCCGAACCACGTCCATGCGTTATTTCTTCCCTTGCCCTCGTGGAGCTTGACGACCATCGTGCATTCCTGGAAGTCGTACTCGGCGAAGCAGGCCAATCGCATGTTGGGACGCAGGGGGCGTTTCTGGCAGGAGGACTACCGCGACCGCTACATCCGCGACGAGGAGCATTTTCTGGGTGTCCGCGCGTATATTGAAGAGAACCCTGTCAAGGCGGGACTCTGCACACGGGCGGCGGAGTGGCCGTTCAGCAGCGCGCGGTTGCGCAACGGGATCGCGGCCGTCCCGCGGAGCGCGGGCGTCCCGCCCGCATGAACCGCGGCGAGAAACAATCATGGCAGCCAATAGGAATCACGCGACGCACGATCGTGGGAGCGTGGCCGTCCCGGCCGTAAACGATCAAGAAGGCGGGCGAGACGCCCGCGCTCCGGTTGTGTGCGATGCCCGCGCTCCGGTTGTGTGCGATGCCCGCGCTCCGGTTGTGTCCAGTCCCCGGCCTGTGAACGGTTACCGAGAAACGCACACGTCGTTGTCTCGAGATCGGCGACGCAGAAGACGGCCATGAGTCGCTCCTTTCCTCGCAGCCGCGTCCGGCGGGTCCCGTGGCGCTTCGTCGCGCCGATGCTGGTGCTTTGCGGCATCGTCGCGGCGCTGGTGCCTGCCGTGCGCGCGGCACGCAAGGCCGCATGGCGGGCGCAGCGGGCCAACAATCTCAAGCAGATCGCCCTGGCGCCTCAGAACTACAACGACGTAAATCGTTGCCTTCCGCCCGCCGTCATCCGCGACAGCGACGGCCGGCCCACTTCGAGTTGGCGATTACGGATCGTACCCTTCTTGGAGGGGACAAATTTCGGCCTTGACTGGAGACTTCCTTGGACGAACGCCAAGAGTTACGTTTGGGAGCACATGACGTTCCCGTTCTATACCTACGCTCGCGACAGTGACTGCGGCGCGCGATGGGAGACCAATGTTGTCGCGCTCTCCGGCCCGGGCACGGCGTTTGACAGCGACCGTACGTGCACGTTGTCCGAAATCGATCGCAATGCTATCCTCCTCGTTGAGATAAAAGGATCCGGAATTCATTGGGCCGAGCCGCGCGACCTGGATGTCGCAGAGATCCGCGAATCGATTACCCGCGGGCTCGACGGCGACGGCATGCACGTCGCGTTTGCGGATGGAGCGGTATGGTTCTTGCGCAAGGATGTGCCCTGGGAAGACTTGAAGAAGTTCTTCACGCTGGAAGGGGCAAGACAGTTGGACCGGGAGCGGGTCTTGGGGCCATACGCCCATTGGTAATACGGACCGCCGCCGAAGAGGTTTCTGCCAATGGCTCGCTTTGGTGGGGCAGTTGCGGCACTTTGGATCGCCGGTTCGTCCCTCTGCGGATGCGCCGATTCGTCGTATCACAGCTACGAGCGCCAGCGCGTTGGGACCACGACGGCACTGGCGGCGATCGAAGCCGCCGGTGGCCACGCAGAACCAAACTTCGGCATGGTCATGCCGTCCCTCCTCGCTCAGATCACTTTGGGCGAAAAGTGGCGTGCTGCGAATGATGGCCTGGTTTTGCTTCAAGGCGTGCGGCGAGTTGATGAACTGACACTTGACAAGCCGACTATCAACGAGGCGGGACTGGACCACCTGGTCAAGGTGCCGGAACTGATCGCCCTGCATTTCAAACGCACTGTCGCCACCGACGACGCCCTGAAACGCCTCCGCGGAGTGCGTGGGCTGAGGGTGCTCACGCTCGATGGCAGCCGGATCACCGATGCGGGCCTGGAGGCGCTGGCCGGGCATGACCTGATGTGGCTCGTCGTCAACAACAAGTCCGGCATTACCGACGCCGGGCTCGAACATTTGCGCGGCATGAAGCGGTTGATCTCCCTCAAGCTGGAGGGGGCACAAGTGACCGGACCGGGCCTGGCTGCCCTCGCCGACCTCCAGGAACTCCGCGACCTGGACCTTTCCGGCACGGCAGTGAGCGACGACGCCCTCGTGCATCTCAGGGACCTTGGGAAGCTGACAATCCTGAACCTCTCGCGCACCAAGGTCAGCGGGCCCGGGCTGGTCCATTTGAAGAATCTGCCGCGGTTCGATCAGCTAATCCTCGATGGCACGCCGATCGCCGACGCCGGGCTCCGCCATCTTGCCGGCGCGGACCGGCCCAAGTCCCTTTCGCTCAACCACACCGCGATCACCGACGAAGCGGCGGCCTGCCTTAAAGACCTCAAGGGCCTCGAATTCCTCGCCCTCGACTCGACCAAAGCGACCGAGGCCATTATCCCGAAGCTGAAGGACTTGCCCCGGTTGAAGGCGGTAATTGTGGCAGGCAAGACCGTTGCCCCAGTGAACCGGGCAGGCCCCCGCCAGGGGCGCCTACTCCACTCCGGGACGCCTTTGGATCGTCACCTCCTGCTCACTCTCTCTTGGTCCAGCTTAATCACACCGATCCCACTTCTCCACGATTCCCGCTGGTCTCCCTGACTGGCTCCCTTCTGCCGCTATCCGGCTGCACGCGGCTTGGTCCCCTGGCTCCGAGAAACTGGCCCCCATTCAGCCGCCGCCGACACAAGGCGATTGGCCGCCGGGTGTGGCGTGCAAGAGCGGGACGCTGCGACGCCCGACAGAACGGCCGGAGCCGGGGCGCGCTAACGACGCGGGAGACCCGCGGGATTAGAGATCAGACCAGGCGCAGAGAGAATCGACGTGGGCCGCGGATCCGTCGCGGAGCCACGCGTCGAGTTGGGCCTGGTCCTTAAGCTGCTGGCCGCGCAATCGAGGCACGACGAAGAATCGGCAGGAGACCTCGGGCAGGCTGGTCATGTCGCCCCAGAGCTTCTCGAATTGCGCGACCGGAAAGATGTCCTCCTGGCCGTGGCCCCAACGCTTCTTCACGTCCTTGAGCGTGATGTAGGTGGGCAGGCGGAGGCTCAGGCGGCGGATCGCCGCGGTCACGGCCGCCTCGTCGTTCAGTTCGGCGCGCGAGAGGCCGAAGACCTCCAGGAGACGGTCGATCGTCACCCAGGTGGTCATCGAGTTGTAGTAGGTCAGGCGGAACTCGTCTTCCTCGCGGGGCATGGCCAGACCTTCGACCAGCCGGACGCGGCCGTCCACCCGCGCCAGGCCGCCGCCGCGGTCCTCGATCCGCCGGGGAATGACCTCGTAGCTCAGGCAGGCTTCCTGGCGGATGTGCAGGCCGAGGAGCCCCGGGTCGAGATCGGCCCCCAGGGTGTCGATGTTGTGCAGCATGAGGTACTTCAGTTGAGGCCGCTCGGCCAAGAGTCGGGCGAGCACGCCGTTGCGCAGCAGATTGGGCACCTCGAACCAGTGTCCGACCGGGTGGAGGCATTGCAGGGGGAGGTTGTCGACGTAGTCGCTGGCCCCGCCGCAGCTCTCGGCCCAGGCGATCAGCGAGGCGTGCAGGCTCTCACGGACCTTCTGGGCCTGAACGTCCAGGATCTGCTGCGGCATCTCTTCCCAGGCGAACCGCAAGTCGCGGGGCATGGGCACCATGCGCAGCCCGACCGACCGGCCGGGCGAAAGCCACAGCGGTCCGTCGTAACCGTAGTGGGCGTGCGTTTCCAGGGCCTGGGCGATCGGTTCGTGCGTCAGGTAGCTGGTCGAGACGATGTGGGGCACCGGCGTCCGGAATTGCTGGGCCGCGCGGCGGCTCTTGGCCAGGTGGACCTCGATGAAGTTGCGATACTTGCCGCGGAATCGGCAGAAGGGGTGCAGGGCCTTGACCACCCCCGCCCCCTGCGTCCAACGGCTTCCGGCCCCGGCGGCGAGGGTCATCACGGCGACTTCGCCGCGGGCCAGCGCGTCTTCTCCCGCCCGGCGGCACGCGGCGTCGGCCGCGTCGGGTCTTGCGCAATCGATCACGTCCTCCTGGCCGACGTCCTCGATCAAGCTGCTTGCCGGCAACCGGTTCTGCGCCAGCCCGATCCGACCCGCCCGAAGGTCCGCGCGGATCTGCTCGTGCAGCTCCTGGTCGAAGCCGTTGGCCTCCAAGAGCAACTTGAGCGTGGCCTGGCCGCGGTCCTCGGCCCGGGGCTGCGGAAACAAGGCCGAGAAGAGCATCTCGGTCGATCCGGCCAGCCGGGGATGATGGCGGCAGGCCGCGGCGAAGCGGGCGATCTCGCCCTGGACCGCGGGGCTCAACTCGCGCACATTGCGGCGGAGCCATTCCGGGGCGCAGAGGGCGTAGTAGCCCGGCGGCATGAACGCGTCGTCGTCCGTCCAAAGCTCCGCGATGGTGCCCCGATCGTTGATGGCGAAGTCGTAGACCACCGGCTCCATGGCGAAGGGCAGGGCGTGCTGCAACTGGCGTTTGGTGCGGGCCATCAGTTCCTGGAGATAGTTTTGCGCCGCCTCTTTCTTGGGCGGGGCGAAGATGAACCCCATGCCGCCGCCCGAGATCCCGCCAAGCATCAAGAATCCCCAGTAGTCCCGCCCGAACCGCGCCGCCGTCTCGGCGATCAGGGTCTGCGTGTAATGGTTCGAGGCCCAAGGGATGATCGTCTGGATGGGGCCGAAAAAATTCCGCGTGGTCAAGGCGGCGACCTCGGCGACCTGGCCCCGGCACAGCGCGTCCTCGATCGCCCGGAGGATGCGCATCGCGTCCTGTCGCGCGGACCATTCGGCCTCGCAGCGGAGCAGGTATTTCTCGGTGACCATTTCCAGGATCGGGCCGACGTTCTGGGCCATGCCGCCGTGGACCAGCACGAAGCTGTCGCAGATCTGTTGGCGCGTGGCCGGGCTGACCTCGGCGTCGGTGTAGATGTGATGGTCGGGAAGGAGGCGTCCGCGGCTGATGCCGTACTCCGGGTCGCCGGGACCGGCCGGGCGGCCCTCGATGATCTTGATCCCCGGCCAGATCCCGCCCGAGTCCTGCCACCCGCCGCCCGACCCGCCCAGCCATTCCCCGAGGATCGCGCGGGCCGCCACCACGCGCCGCTCGGCCTCGCCGAGCGATCCGGTCAGCGCGTCGATCTGGCCCGTGGCCCGCATCAGGCACGTGATGATCGCCGCCAGCAAGTTGGTCGAAACCGCCAGGCGCGAGCCCTTGGGGATGTCGTTGACCTTGCTGACGATCTCCAAGCCGAGCCCCGGTCCCACGAGCCGGGCGAGGACGTCGCCGAGCTTCTGGCCCGACCCTTCCAAGCCCGGCGGTATGATCCCCGCGGCGATCACCGCGGCCTTCAACAGGCCGAGATAGTCCTTGGCGAAGTCGAACACGTCGGCCAGGGCGCACACGTCGGCCTTGGCCTTCAGGTCCACGCTCGCCAGGCGGAGGACCGGCTCGTCGAGGACCCGCAGGTACACCTCGATCGGCGGCCGCGGCGACGTGTCCCGCCCCCGAACCCCCAAATCCACCGAGATGTTGAGCACCCTCGCCCCTTCGGGAAAATCCATGCCCAGGAAAAAAATGTCGCTCCAGCCGCTGTGCGACAAGTCCATGCGGACCGGCGTGCGCTCGCAGAGGACGGGAAAGGGCTGGCCGGGATCGGTCCGGCGCAGCAGTTCCGGGCGGATGTGCAGGGGATGATCGGCCGGGTGGCCCATCCGGAACATCCATTGGTTGCCCCGCACGGAGCGGACGCTGCGGCGGACCTGGTCGGCGAGGGTCTGGAAGCCCAACGCATGGTACGCGGCGGCCAGGGCGCTGGCCACGGCGTCGCTGGGGCCGTCCCGCCGCTGGACGGCGAGGAACGACTCCACGGCCTCCTCGAAGCGCCGCTGGAGCACGTGCACGTATCCGTCGTAGGGGATGGCCGACTGCGCCCCAGGCGGCAGCTTCGGCGGCAAGTGGTACCGGTAGATGGCCGCCAAAAAGAAGATCGCCCGCACCCGCTCGTAAAGATTCTCGCTCGCCCGACGGAACGCGTCCAGCGCGTCGGCCTCGCGCACCAGCGCGTCGGCGTCGGCCTGGCGGCAGAATCCATCCAGCGAGCGGTTGCGGACCGCGGGGTCTTGGCTGGCGATGATCGCGACGAGTTCGCTGGACATGGCGTCTCCCAGGGGGCGGTCAGCCGGCGGCGTCGTGCCGCGCGGCGAGGAGTTCAACGAGTCGGGCGAGGATCTCTTCCCGGTCGGCGCCGTGCAACGCCAACGCCAATTGGGCCATGAGCATCCCGTACTTCACGCCGATGTTGAATCGGGTCCCTTCCAGTTCCGCGGCCAGGTAGCGTTCGCGCCGGGCGAGTTCGGCCTGGGTGGTCGAGAGCATCAACGGCGGGGCGTCGTGAGCCGAGTCGAGCCGCGCGACCTGGCGGTCCAACAGGTCCATCACCGTCGGCGTGAAGACGTGCATCCCAAACACGCACAGGTAATGACCCGCCCGAAGCCCGGCCACGGTCAATTCCTGCTCGGCCTTGGTGGGAGTGGGCTTCTCCAAGACGCGTTCGATCTGGTACAGGCCGCTCCGCCCCGCCACCCGACTGCCCCCCACCGCCCCGTACTCCTTCAACATGCTCTCGCGCGTCGGCTGGACGGCGGTCACCGAACATTGTTCCGCCATGGCCACCTCGACCAGTTGCTGGGCGCAGCGCCGCGGCGAGCGGCTGATGTACAGGTGATCGCTCACCAGATGGACGAACGGCTCGTCGCCGACGAAGTCCCGGGCGCGCCACAGGGCCTCGCCATAGCCCCGCGGGGCCGGCTGTTCGACGAACACCAGCAGCCGGGCAAAATCGCCCGTCGCCTCGGCATACGCCCGCTCGTTTCCCGCGCGGACCACGACGCAGATCTGCTCCACCCCGGCGGCGACGACCTCCTCGGCGATGATCCGCAGCGCGCTCTTCTCCACGCCGTCGACGTCGACGAACCGCTGCAAGGGCAAGCGATCCTGGTCCTTTCCCGCCGCGGTAATCACGGCCTTGCGGATCTTCATGGCAACTCCTCGCTTTCTTCAGGCGGCAAAACGCCAGCGTCACGCCGGCGATCCAGCGACTTCGTCCGCCGGGTCACGACGCGGCAGAGGCCGCCGCGCCGCGTCGGCGGCGCCGGAGCCCCGCCCAGGCCACCGCCGCCAGCCCCAACGCCCCCGCCGCCCACCACGCGCCGCGGCCATAGTAGAGCACGTAGGCCAAACCTTTCAAGTATTCGCCCAACACCGCGCCGACGCCCTCCTCGGTCCGCCACCAGCGCGAAGGGTCGAAAGCGTCCGTCGGCGCGGAGACGAACTGAAGCCGCCCGGCGCCCGCTCCCATCACGCGGCAAAACACCCAGCGGGTCCTCCGCGTGTGAAACGCGTCGGTCACCACCGCGGCCGTGGTCCCCGGCTCGCGATCGAGGCATTCTTTCAAGGCCCGGGCCTCGGCCTCGGTGTGCTCGCATTCGTGCCCCACGATCCGCACCTGATCGGCGCGCACGCCGCGCCGCAAGAGCACCTCGCGGACGGTCTCATCCTCGGGCGGCAAGAAGACCTCTTCGCCGGCTCGGGGACGCCGCATGTGGGGCACGAGCACGGTCCGGGCCAGGCCCAGCCGCACCAGCGCCGCTGCGACAAACGGCCTGGTGGTCGGCCCGCCGCCCAGCACCATCACGAAATCGCAAGGCCCCGGCGCCGTTCCCACGTCGAGCCAGCCGACCGCGGACCGCATCAAGGGGCGCCAGCCCAAGACGACCAGCGCCACGAACCCCGCGGCGCCCGCGCCCAGGAGCCAGCGGCGGGCCGAACGCTTCACCGCGAAGCCCCCCCGACGCATCGGGCGATCTGGGCCTCGTACTCCTCAGCCGACCAGACGGGCGGCCGCGGGCTGGGTTCTCCAAACGCCCAAACGCAACCCAATCCCAGCCACGCCGCCACGAACTGCTTCACCCCCGACCGCACCTTCCACCAATCCGTCTCGTCGTAGCGATAATCCCTCAAGGCGCGGATGCCGATTCGGGCCATCTCCTCGGGACCGAGCACTTGTCGCAGCGTCGCGAGCAACTGGCGGCTGCGAAACCGCTCGCACACGACGAGGACTTGCGAGTCCGGATGCGCTTGCATCCAGGCCCGAAGCGCTCGGCCCGACTCCCATGTGTCCCGGCACGACTCGCCAAACAACTCGACCGCGCTTGCTGGCACGCCGCGCTGCTCGAGCCGCGCGCGCGCAACCTCCTCCAAACGAGGCAAGATCCCCAGTTCCACCAGACGGTCCGGAAACCGTCGGCCGACGAGGATCACCCGCCGCGGGTCTTCGAAGTACAACTCGGCCGCCGTCTGGAACCGATGGTCGCCGCTGACCAACCAGACGGCGTCCGGAAAGCCCTCTTCGCGCTGGACGATCAAGGCTTCGGCCAACGCCCGGAGAATCGCGCCATGCCCGACGGCGACCGCGACCACCAGGACCAACGCCGCCGCGGCAGCCCAAAGCCCCCAGCGCGGCCGTCGCGCCGAAACAGGCCGCGCGCCCTCCGCCGCCTGGCGATTCGTCACCCGGTCCGAGCTTGCTTCCATCATCCGTCCCCAACCGGCGGGTAACCGTTCACGGGGACGGTCCCGATTTTCGCGGCGAAGTCCGCGAAAATGGAACTGTCGCCCTGGCCAGTAAGGAGACAAGCCCATCTTTCGGCGCGAAACGGCCCGAAAAACAAGCCAGTCTCCGGCCTGTAAACGGTTACACCGGCGGCTACGTCGCTTCCTTGTCGAGGATGGCGGCGATCCGCTCCGCCGCCCGGCCGTCCCAGAGCGCCGGCCGCTGTCCTTGCTTGTAATTTCCCCCGAGGACCTCGCGGAGCCGGGCCCGAAGCGCCTCCGCGTCGTTGCCGATCAGCGTGCTCGTGCCCAGCTCCACGGTGATCGGCCGCTCGGTGTTCGGCCGCATCGTCAGGCAGGGAACGCCCAGCGCCGTGGATTCCTCCTGGAGCCCGCCCGAATCGGTCACGATCAGCCGGGCCTGCGAGGTGAGGGCGAGAAAATCCAAATAGCCCAATGGCGCTAGCGGCGCCAGGCCGTTGCCGTTCATCCGGTCCATCAGCCCGAACCGTTGTAGCCGCTCCCGGGTCCGGGGATGGATCGGAAAAACCAGACGCAGCTCCTTCGACGCCTCGCGAAGCACGTCGACGAGCGGGCCGAGGACTTCCGGCCGATCCACGTTGGCCGGACGGTGCAACGTGACCACCCCGTACTCGCCCGGCCGCAGGCCGTGGCGCGCCAGTGTGTCGCGGGCCTGGGCCTTGGGCAGCAGGCCCAGCAGCGTGTCGATCATCACGTTGCCCACCAAATGAAGATGCCTCTCCGGATGGCCCTCCCGCCGCAGGTTTTCCAGACCCGCCGGCTCCGAGACCAGCAGCATGTCCGAAATCGCGTCGGTCACGATCCGGTTGATTTCCTCGGGCATGGTCCGGTCGAAGCTCCGCAGGCCGGCCTCGACATGGGCGACGGGAATGCCCAGCTTCGCCGCCGCCAGGGCCGCGGCCATCGTCGAGTTCACGTCGCCGACCACGATCAGCCGGGCGTACCGCCCTCCGCGCGCCGGCCCCGATTCCAAGACGGCCTCGACCCGCTCCAAAATCCGCGCCGTCTGCTCGCCGTGCTTCCCGGAACCCACTTCCAGACAGATCTCGGGCCGCTTCATCCCGAGATCCTCGAAGAACACGTCCGAAAGGTTCTCGTCGTAATGCTGGCCGGTGTGGATCAGCACGGGACGCAACCGCGGATACGCCGCCAACGCCCGCAACAAGGGCGCCATCTTCATGAAATTCGGCCTCGCGCCGACGACACAAGCCAGGTGAACTTCCGACCGCTTCGTCATTCCGCTATTCCCAACGGATCTCCCTCACCACCACCGAATGCCGCCCGCACCCAAACAAAACAGGCTATCGGCAGTTGTAGGGTGCTCTGTGAGCACCGTTTCGGTTCAACGATCGCGCGTGGTGCTCGCAGAGCGTCCTACCCGACTGTCGACTCGGCGGTAAATCCCTACGTTGAATGTGCATGAGCTCGCTGGATGTGGCAGCAACCGCTGCCGCAACTCGCCGCGTGCTACTGTGATTCGCTCGACTTCCCGCCACCGCCCGCCAAAGGAGGCGAACGCCTCCTCCGGAGTGGGTTCGAACATCGCTCGCCCATTTTCTCTACCGTCGATTACAGCCAAGGTGACGGCTCGCCGCTGATCGTCGGTCATCGACTTGAATGCACTAATGAGATACGCTTTCTGAGCTAAAAGCTTCGCTGGGTAATAGCCGGATGCCGTCGAATAGACGACGTCACCGGGTCGAATGTGCCGGGCAATCACCATCTCAACCGGTAGCCGGTCTCTTGCCTGCCATTCAACCGCCATGTAGAACGCTTGCGAGGGGAAACCGCTCACGGCGCAAAGTGTCGCAATCACCGCCACAGTCGCGCTTCGCCACCGCGACCTGATCTCTCGGTCGATCGCGATGGATGCTGAAACCAACGTCGGACCAACGACGAGCCATTCATATTTGTTGCTGTACCTCCCCAAGCTCGCGAGCAACAAGGGCGTGACGATGGCGTTGATCGCCGCGAACATGCCAGCCGTCCTCATTCTCCCGAGCCAAGATGATCCGGCAGTCATCGTCACGGAGAGCGCCGCAACGGCGACTGATAGGAGATAACCGTCGAAGAATCCCGACTCCTGACCTCCGCGGATTGGTGCCAATAGCCTCCACGCGAGTGAGCGATTAGCGAACACGGCATTGTCTTCTAAGGCCGTCACGAATGTGTGCACTGTTCCTGTTGCTACCATACAGGCAACGACGAAGCCGATTCCGAGCGCGATGGCGAAGCCAAACACAAACCATTCCACGATCGCCCGCCGTCCAAAGAACACCAACGCGAGACAAGCGAGTACCGCTGCACCGATGACCCCGTGAGCGCCGCCACCGCAGCCCACAAGAAGTCCTGCCACAACCAGAATGAAGCGTCGGCTTGACGCTCCCTTGATCGTTAAGCTGAAGCTGGCGACGGCCAGTCCCAGCAATCCGAATGAATCGTAGCGGTTGACTTGATAGACCGCGCTCACACCCGGGAGCATCGGGAACAGCAGGCTCATAGCAAGCCGCAATCGCCGACTCGAAACCAGCGCCGACCGATGCAGGAATCCCCAAAGAAGCATGCTGCTGCACGCGATCAGCACGCAATTCAGGGACATCACTGACGCGGACGAAATACCCCACACGTACAACCACGCGGCGAGGGTAATTATGTAGGCGGGGGTGATGTGGGCGAGAGGAAGGCCAGGTGTAACCTGGGAGTGCGCGAACGATGTCCAGCCCGCTCCCTTGAGTATACAAATTGGCGTCTCCGCATCCATCAGCGCATCAGCGTGTTGGGCCCCATGGGCGCTGAAACAAGTTGCCATAGCCGCGAAACACACGAGAACGGCGGCCAGAACGATGAACTCCGCTACCCAGGAGCTCTGTGGACGAAGGCCGCAGAAGGGAGGCAAACTCTCGCTGCGCGAAAAGGCATGGAGCTGGTCGCCAGTCATTTGATCACCTATCGGTGCACGATAGTAGTTCCAGGGACAAGGCCCAAAGCCTCCGTGCTGGACACCGTAAAACACGGAGAGCAGGGTGTTCGGGAGTTGTAGGGTGCTCTGTGAGCACCGTTTAGGTTCAACGATTGCGCAGGGTGCTCGCAGAGCACCTTACGCTTGGGGCCAGGGCCAGCGCGCACTTTTGGGCAATGTGGGTAGACTGGGAAAGGTTGCGCCACCGTGAGGTCTCTGCTATACCATCGTGAGTGAATCCCACTTCCATACACACCCCGGG
>Ga0209381_1003811_pt1 | contig 14701 bp, 9 predicted proteins | sample DewCreD2012metaG_FD_184111 | JGI IMG/M metagenome (GOLD analysis project Ga0209381, IMG submission 184111) | Hot spring sediment bacterial and archeal communities from British Columbia, Canada, to study Microbial Dark Matter (Phase II) - Dewar... ...
TCACCCTGCCCTCTCCCCCCAAGGGGGGAGAGGGAGAACGTCGCCCACGGTGACCAATTTTGGTTCCTCGCTGTTTTCAATGGAATGCCAAGTGTATCTTTCGTGAGGGGATCGCCTGGTTTGGGAGGCATCGTTGTGCTCAGCCCCGCCAGAGGCGGCAGTTACTAGCCCAGCGATTTATCGCTGGGAACGACGCCTCGCCTAAGTCCCCAAGCCCCGCCAGGGGAGAAAGAAATCAGCGCGCGTTCGCCGCCAACTACCGCCGCCCCGCCGACGATCTTCTTTCGTCCCTCCGGGACTTTGGGCCTTCCTGCACCCGCATCCCACCCTTAAAAGGGTGGGCTAGTTTCTACCGCCCTGCCGGGCTGGCGGCGTTATTCCACCGAAAACAGCGAAGAACCTTAAATCTTCATTTCCACTGCGGTACGGATGAGGAAAACCAAGAATCATTTTCCGAATAGGCAACGCTTCCGGTGAGGCCGCTCCGTCGCGCTTTCAAAACTTCAACTCTTTATCGGCATCCATGACGACATCCCGCGTCGTTGCGCCAACCGTGACCCGGTAGCGGGAAATATCCGTCTTGAGCAATACCTGGTTGCGCCGGGCATCGCGACCATTGCCCTTTGCCTCATATTGCGGCAGGCGGACGGACCAGACGCCATCGGCGCCAGTCAAGCCAGTGCTCACTTCCAGGTCGCCCCGCCGGACGGTTATTTTTTCGCCCGGCCGCGCGCGCACCGTGAGCGTCCAGCCCACGGTATAGGCGGAGACGTAACCGGTGGTGTAGTCGTTAATTTCCACCGTGAAAGGCAGGTCCACGAAGGTGTTCGAGAACAACCCGACTTTCTGGCTGGGATGTTTGTAGTGGCCCAGCTTGACCGCCGCAAACCCCGGGCCGCCCTTGGCGGAATGAATGAAAGCGTTGTGATGCAAATTCACGTTTTGCGCCGGGCCATAACTGGTGGAAATCCAGACCGGCGTCACGTTGGCGGTGATGCGGTTGCGGTAATACTCCCCGCCGATGTTCGAACCGCCGATGAACAGCGCATAAGCGGTCTGTTCCCTGCCGGGCGCCAGATCCTGCTGGTCCACCACAAACTCGTTGTCGTGGATGTAATTTGTGCCGCCGCCCACGCTGGTGAAGATGCCGTAGGCCATCGGCTTGTAATTCTTGTGGGCTTCGGCGAAATGGCGGCCGGTCAGTTCGATGCGGTTGTGGTGGATGCGGTTGTCGTAACAGGTGTTCTCCCGGCCCGGCTCCCGGTTGTAATCGGTCAGACGCACCGCGCTGACGCTGTAATCGGTCGTCGCATACTCGTTCACCGGGCGCGAGGAGTGAAGGCGAAAAATATTGCTGAAAACCTGCGCTCCGTGATCGCCGTAAATTAGGATGCCCGAGCCTTCCTCCGGTTCGAAGCGGCATTGGAAAATCCGCAGCCGGTCGCACGCGCTAACGCTATAATGATTGACGACCCGCTGCTGATTGACGAACCGGCAATGGGAAATCTCCCCGCCGGCGCCTTTGACGATGGCCACCTGGCCCTGGCCGCCGATGAACTCGCTGCCGGTAATTCGCAGAGCGTCGGTGCCTTCGGTGATGCAGACGGTGGCATCGCCCTGGCGGTGGCGATCAATGATCCAGTTCGATTCGATCTCCGTCCGGCAGTTGGCGATCGTTCCATTGGGGATGCGGATGGCGTTGGCGTTGATCCCTTCGGAAATGATTTTCACGTTCTCAATTTCGACCGACGCGCCCCGGACGGTCGAGAGAATGCCCCAAGTGCGAATGCCCGGGGAACCGGCCATAATAACGCCGTTGCGAATGATGTTTTTTCCGCCGCCGGGATGGATGGGCGCGGCGGCGCGCCGCGCTTTGTCCACAGCCGGCGACAGCTCGAAGAACGCGCAGTCGTCGCCGTCGAGGACGCACTTGTAGTAGGCCCAGGGGAGTATGTCGCCAACCATGCCGATGCCCACATCCATGGCGGGAAGCAAGTCCACCGCGCCAATGATGGCGTCGCGCCCGACTGCCTTGACGCGCACGCGGTATTTGCCAGCCGGCTGGTTAAAGACCAGGGCGAAGACCGTGCCGCCGCCCAGCTTGGGCCGGCGGTTGAGTTCCGGGCAGGTGGTCCGCCGACCAACCGGCAGGTCGAGCTCGCACCGCACGGGGCGCCCCTGCTCGTCCTCCACCGTAATGTCCACGCCCATTTCGTGGTGCGCGACCGCCACCATCGCATAGTAGGGGCGGTTGGGGACCGTCAGGCGGATGTAAGGAGAAATCAATTCCTCGCCCTGGGGCAGCACCAGGACATGGTCGCGCACCATCGGGTTGAGCCAGCGCCGGTCCTCGACGCGGGCATGGGGCGCTTGGGAGACATCCCATCCATGGAGGCCTTCCTCAAAAGTGCTGTTGCGGATGGACTCATACGGCCCCGCCGCGAAGGTGAGCGTGTAGCCGTTCAAATCGAGCGTCACATCGCGTCCCAGGAAAAGGCCGCTGGCCGGAGCGGTGACATCGCCGGCAAGCACATACGTCTTGCCAGCTTCGGCGCAATTGCCCGGCCCGGTCACTGGTATTTCGCCGGGGCGCAACCACCGGGGCGCCGTGTCGCGCCAGCCTTCGGCGGCAGGCAGATCCGCGGCAACTAGGATCACAGCCGCCATCACCCAGGCAAGGGCGTCCGCAATAGGATCATCCTTCGCGTTCACGGATTCCGTGCTTTTTTGACCGCTTAAACGCCGCCCCCTACTGCGCGGTCCAGCCGCCGTCCATGAGGATGTCCGCGCCGGTGATGAAGCGGGCGTGGTCGGAGCAGAGGAAGAGCGCCATCTCGCCGACATCCTCCACCTGCCCCCATTTGCCCAGCGGGATGCGCGACATGAAAAATTGGGTCAGCTCCGGGTTTTCCATCAGCGGCTTGTTCATCTCGGTGGCAAACGGGCCGGGGCTGATGCCGTTGACGGTGATGCCTTCGTCCGCCAGCTCAAGGGCCAGCGCCTTGGTGAAGCCGAGCAGGCCGCTCTTGCTGGCGGCGTAAGCGGAGCGGCCAGGCAAGGCAACGTGGCTCATGATCGAGGTGAGATTGATGATGCGTCCCCAGCCCTGGCCTTTCATCAGCGGCACCAGGGCGCGGCACATCAGGAACGGCCCCGTCAGGTTGGTGTCCAACACCCGCCGCCAGTCCGCCAGCGTGAAATCGGCGATCGGCTGGCGCACGTTGATGCCGGCGTTGTTAATGAGAATCTGCACCTTGCCGTAATCGGCAGCGAGCCGCCGGCCCAGATCGGCTACCTGCAGCTCGTCGGTGACATCCGCTTGATGGACCAGTGCGTCGGCGCCGGCGGCGCGGGCCTCGGCGGCGGTTTGTTCCAGTTGTTCCTGGTTGCGCGACACCAGCACCAACCGCGCGCCGGCCCGGCCCAGCGCCAGCGCCATGGCCTTGCCCAGACCCTTGCTTGCGCCGGTGATGACCGCGACTTTGTTATCCAGTCGAATCATACCTTGTCCCACGGGGCCCGCCATTGGATCGGCTTGAGACGCGCGTTCGCCGCGTCGTCGCCAATGAACCGCTCCTTCTCCGGATCCCATTTCAGTTTGCGGCCCAAAGCAATAGCGATAAGGCTCAGGTGCGCGAGCGAATTGTTGCGATGGCCGGCTTCGCAATCGTAGAGCACCGGCCCGCGCGATTTGACGCCGTCGAGGAAATCCCGTTTCTCGCTGGTCTTGAACGGCAGCTCGAGGTCGTTCGGCCCGGGCTTCCAACCCAGCAGCGATTCGGGCTGGCAATTGATCTCGGTGGGATATTTTACCTCAATCCAGCCTTCGGTCCCCTCAAAGCGCATGATTGGCTTGTCGGTCTTGCATTGCAGGACCACGCCATTGGCGTATCGGAAGGTGACGTCGAATTCCTGGATGATGTCCCACAGGTTGCCGGCGGGCGGGAATTTGCCGGTGCCCTCGATTTCCACCGGGCCGGTGTGCTCGGTGTTGTTGGCCCACATGGCGATGTCGTTGAGGTGCGCGCCCCAGTTAGCGAGCATGCCATCGGCGTAATCGCTGATGCAGAGCCAGCCGGGCCGGCCCTTGGCTTCGTTGCGCGGATGCACCCGCTTCTCGGTGTAGGGCTTTTGGGGCGCCGGGCCCAGCCACATTTCGTAATCCAGCCCCTCCGGCACCGGCATCTCGGGCTGCGGCCCGATCGTGCTGTCCTTGGGGGTCATGGTGATGATCTTTTGCAGCTTGCCGATCTTGCCGTTGCGCACCAGTTGCGCGGCGCGATGGCACGATTTGTTCGAGCGAAACTCGCTGTCGGTGCGAAACACGCGCCCGGTCTTTTTCACCAGGTCGCTCAGCAGCCGGCCCTCGGCGATGCTGCGGGTGAGCGGCTTTTCGCAGGCGACATCCTTGCCGGCCTTGAGCGCGGCGACCGCCATCGGCACATGCCAATGGTCCGGCGTGGAAATCATCACCGCGTCAATGTCCTTGCGCGCGAGCAGCTCGCGCCAGTCGCGAAAAGTGGCGCAGCCTTTATACGCGCCGCCCGGCGCTTTTTTGGCGTAGTGGCTCTCGATGGTTTTGCGGGCGAGGTCCATCCGCCAGGCGTCCACGTCGCAGACGGCGACCGCCTGGGCGTCCGGCTCGCGCAGGAAGCCGGGGATGTTGGCGTAGATGCATTGGCGGCCGGTCCCGATGAAGCCGACGGCGATGCGATTGCTCGGGGCCGTCTGGCCATCCGCGCCCAGGACGGAGGACGGGACAATCTGCGGCGCGCCCCAGGCGGCGCCGGCGGCGAGCGCGGCGCTCCCAAGGAATGAGCGGCGGGTCAACGGCGTCGGATTATGTTTTGTTTTGTTATTCATGGGCAAAATCAGGCGATGTATTCGCGGATGAGGCGAATGTTGTCTATCGGGGTTTCGTAGGGCATGGCGCCGGTGCCCATCACGCAGGTGGACCGGCCAGCGACAATTTCCAGCACGCGGTCAATGGCGCGGTAAATGCGCTCCGGGTCGGGGCAGGCCACCACGCCGGGGTCGAGATTGACGCGCATCTTGACGTGCGGATGCGTGCGCGAGACGCGCTCGACGAAGGCGGCCTGGTTGGTCTCGACGTTGCAGGCCAGGTAATTCGTGCCGGTGGAGAGCAGCTCGTCCACGATGGGGAAGGTATTGCCGCCCATGATGCACGGCACCGGGTGGCCCAGGCACTCGGCGGCCACTTCGAGGATGCGTTTGAGCGCCGGCAGCTCGACCTCCCGGAACTGCCGGGGGGAAAGGATGGGCGGCGCGGCGGCGGATTCAAAGAACGCGATGTCCAGTCCGGCTTTCGCGATGGCGCGGCAGAGCGCGCCCTGATTTTCCGCCAGCCGCCAGAGCATCGTCGCGGTGTCTTCGGGCCGCAGGATGGCGTCCTCGCAAAGGTTGCTGATGCCGCGCAGATTGAAGGCGATGGAAAACGGCCCGGCAACCGGCAGGCGCACGTCGGCGTCGGGAAACTCGCGTTTGAGCCGTTGCGCGACGCCAATAACCATGGCCATGCGGCCGTCGCGCTCGGGGTCGAAGGGCTTGAGGTTCATCCCTTCCTCCAGCGAGGAAAGCAAGGGCTGGTGGATGGCGGGGATGGCCTCGTCGTCCGGCTGCTCGACCACCGCCCCGTAGGCCTCGGCCTCCAGGTTGTAGATGTCAATGCCGACACAAATGACCTGATGGCGATATTCCAGGTAGGCGCGCCGGTGGCCCTCGAAGAGCAGCTCCGGGTCGCGCGACACCGCCCACGGCGAGCGGCCCACAAACCGCGCCGCGTGCTCATAGACTACCGGCGTGAAGGCGATTTTCATGGGCGCAGGTTACTCATGAGCGCTGGGGATAAACGACACGCGCTCCCTCACCCTGCCCTCTCCCCCCAAGGGGGGAGAGGGAAAACGTCGCCCACGGTGACTAATGGTGTATTGCATCCCGGAGAGCATACAGTAAATGGCAAACGACAGCGTCGGCTATTTATTTTTTGGGTTGTTGGCCCGCTTTTTGGCCGGTGGCGATTCTTCGTCGCTCACGGGAACACCCGTCAAATCCGCCACCAGGCGCGACACATAGCCATTGGCCCGGCCCGCCGCGGCGGGATCCTTGACCGCCATGGTTTTGACCGTGCCCATCAGCGGGGCGGCCTTCCCGCCCAAGGCGCCGATGGCGTTCAGGGCCATCATCGAGACATAGGCGCCGTTCTTGTCGGCCGGCGCCAACTCCCGCAGCGTCTCGAGGGCCGGCGGCAAGTCCTCGGCCTGGCCATGCTGGCCAAGGGCCTGGGCGGCGGCCACCCGAACGATGGGCGAGGCATCCTTCAGGCTGGCGCGAAGTTCCTCCCGGGCCACCGCGACCGCGGGCGCGCCGCGCATCACCAGCCCCATCGCGGCCCAATAGCGGACCGCGCTATCGGCATCCTTGAGCCACTGGCGAAGCTGCGGCAGAGCCTCGGGCCGGAGAAAAGAAGCGGTTTCCGCCGCCGTCATAATCCGCCCCAAGGGATAGACCGAATCATCGCGCAAGGCGTCGCGCGGCGATTGTCCGCGGGAACGGGCGTGGATTTCGGCTTCGGGCAGGTAGCCGACGTCGCGGATTTTTACGGCCAGCTCGCGCTGGGCCTGGCGGAATTTTTCGAGGGTGGCCTGGTGGGCGGGCGAGCCGGCGAGGTTCCGGACCTCGTCGGGGTCCGTCTGCAAATCGTAAAGCTCCTCGGGGGCTTTGGGGACCTTCCAAAAGATGGATTGCGCCTCGTTGAGTTTGCCCTCGTCAAAAAGTTGCCGCCAGACGCGGGTGGTGGGCGTTTGGAATTGATAATTGACATGCTGCCCCTGGGAGAGATGCGGCATAAAGTTGCGGAGATAGACGTAACGTCCGTCCGTCACGCTGCGAACGAAATCAATGCGTTCGTCCATGCGCCCGCGGAAGCCGTAAAGGAACGGCTGGGGCTCGGTCTGGTGCGGGCCGGCGAAGGCGTGGCCGTGCATCCACTCGGGCGGTTTGAGGCCCGCGATGCTGAGCAGGGTGGGCGCCAGGTCCACAAAACTGACCAAACGGTCGGACTGGCCGCCGGGCTTGTATTCCTTGGGCGCCAGGGACCGCCATTTTTCAGGGAAATAGACCACCAGCGGCACGCGCAGCCCGGAGTTGCTGGGCCAGCGTTTGCTGCGCGGCAGGCCGGCGCCGTGGTCGCCGTAATAAAAAACAATGGTGTCGCCTTCCAAGCCGGCGTCGGCCAGCTCTCGGAGGTGTTCCCCGGCCTCGGCATCGGCCGCGCTGACCACATCGTAATACTGCGCCCAATCCCGGCGCACCTCGGGCGTGTCGGGATGATAGGCGGGGACGCGCACCTTGGCGGGATCGAGTTTCGGCGTGTGCGGGCGCCGGCGCACCTGGCTTTCGTGGCTTTTGGTGGAGTTGAAGATGGCGAAGAACGGCTGGCCGGCGGCGCGGTTTTTCCAATGCGCTTTGCCGGACGAATCGTCCCAGACGCCTTTGGGCTTGGTCAGGTTGTAATCCTCCTTGTTGTTGTTCGAGCAGTAATAGCCGGCCTCGCGCAAGAATTGGGGATACATCCTGGTTCCTTCGGGCATCGGCACTTCGCTGCGCATGTGTTCGGCGCCCAGCGCCGGCGGATACAGGCCGCTGATAATGGTGGTGCGGGCCGGGGCGCAAACGGGCGCGCAGGACCAGGCATAGCGAAAAATCATCCCTTTGGCGGCCAGCGCGTCCACATTGGGGGTGGAAGCGTTTTTATCCCCGTAACAACCCATTTCGGGGCCGTGATCCTCGGAGGTCAGCCACAGAATGTTGGGCCGGTTGGCCGCCTCCGCGTTGAACGCCCAGGCCATCCCCAAGATGGCCGCCACCATGGTGAGACGCTTGCTTTTCATCGCGTTGCCTTCGATTGGTAACTCATTACCCGGGGATTAGACTGCAAAGCCCGCCCGTTCGTCAAACTGTTTACGGCGCATTTCAAGTTTTCACGGCGATGGCGGTGGCGGGCAGGAGTTTTTTCTGGCGGTGATTGACGGCGAGGCAGCGGTATTCGCAAAGGCCGCAGCCCACGCAGGCTTCGGCCTTCACCACCGGCGCCAGGATGCTGGTCATGGCCTCAATTTCCTCCGGGGAAAAGGTTCCCTCGGGGATCTCGCCGCCCGGCAGTTTGCGGCGCCGCATTTCGAGGGCGTGGTAACCGGCGGCCTCGCATTCGTCGAAGCAAAGTTGACAATCGCGCTCGCCGCGCCACGGCAGGCAAAGCTCGGGATCAATCACCGCCAGGCCCATTTTTGCTTTTCGCTTCCGCGCCATGTCCAAAGGTTCAATGGCGCCGGTGGGACAAACCTGCGTGCAAAAATGGCAGTCCTGGTGGCAGCCGGCGTGACTGAAAACGGCGACGGGCGTCCACAGAGCTTCCCAGCCGTGGTCGAAGCCGGCCGCCTGGAGCACCGGGCCGGGGCAGACCTTGAGGCATTGCTCGCACCGGATGCAGAGATCGAGGAACTGTTCCTCCGGCACACTGCCTGGCGGGCGAATCGGCGGCGGAGGCGCGCCCACGGCCCGGCCCGCCAGCGCCAAACCGCCGCCGCCCAGCAAGCCCGCCAAGGCCGCGCGCCGGGAAAGCGGCGCCGTTCCCGCAGAAGGCGTCAATGCAAGATCTATTCCGGTTATGAACCCAATGGCTTCCGTCGGACAGGCCCCGCCGCAGGTCTGGCACTGGCTGCAATTGTGTTGGCGGGTGGAAAAATCGGCGTTGATGGCGTCGAACGGACAGGCTTCGAGGCATTGGCCGCATTTGACGCAAAGGTCCGGGTCCACCGCCCGCCGGGTGGGGCTGAGCAATCCAGGCAAGGAGAGCAGGGCGCCGGTGGGGCAGAGGTAGCGGCACCAGAAGCGCGGGAAACGCAGGCCCAGCAGCAGGACCACCGCCAACAAAGCGCCGCCCGCCAGGACCGCGCCGGTGAAATCCGGCAGCATGCTCCAGTTCTTGAGCAGCCCCAGTTGCAGGTTGCCAGCGGTGAAAACCAGGCCGCGCGTGAGCAACGGGATGGCGGCCAGGTGCCCGGCCAGCATGACACCGCCAAAAGCCGCGCCGAGCACCAGCGCCAGCAGGAGAAAGCGGATTCCGGCCCACCGCGCCGAGGGCGCCGGGCGCGGTTGGCGCGCGCGGCGCGACACCGCCCAGTCAAATAAATCTATCAAGGTTCCCAGCGGGCAGAGGTAGCCGCAGAAGCAGCGCGGCAGCAGCCAGGCCGCGAACAGGACCGCCGCCGCGCCCAGCAGGGCCGGCTGCCAGTGGCGGGCGGCGACGGTGGCCGCCAGGCCCGCCGCCGGGTCCAGCCACAAAAAAAGTTCCACCGGCTGGGCGGCCCGCAAGGCCAGCGATTCGTGGTTGAACGAGGCCGGGTAGGGCCAGGACACCCAGAAAAACAAAACGAGGAACAGCGCGAAACAAAGGGACTGCGCCGCTCGCCGCCACGGCACGCCGGCCCAAGTGGGCGCCCAGCGGCGCAGCGCCCCGCCGAAGCCGGCCTTGGAGGCCGCCGCCGGGGGGCGAAAATGATTCAGCCGCTTCAAGGCGCGTCACTTCAAGCCGGCCTTTTTCAGCGCCTCGAAAGCGCCGTCCACAATGGCCTGGCTGGTCACGGTAGCCCCGGTAATGGCGTCCACCTTGAGGCTTTGCTGGGCCACGATGCGCTGCGGGATGATCGTGGTGGCGTTCAGGTCAATTTTTTCCTCATGTTTCACCTTCACCTCGGTGAGACGCCCGTTCTTGATGGTGACAAAAGCTTCCAGCGGTTTTTTGTCCGCGTAACCCAGCGAGGTGCCAACGAAGGAGCCTTCCTTCAGGGCGCTGATTTTCAGGTTGTCCAGCGCCAGCAGGTCGAGTTTGTTGCGGAGGCGCGCCACGTGGCGCGGCAGCAGATGCTTGCCGTAGGGCTGGTCGGAAGCCGGGTAAAGCCGGATGGCCTCGAGGTAATGCTCGCGGGCCTTGGCGGCATCCTTGGTCTGGAGATAATAGTCGCCCAGGTGCTCGTTGATTTTGGCCTGGTTGGCGATGCGCCACGGCTGGGGCGGCAGATCGTTCATCGCCTCCCGCAGCACCGCCAGGGCGCGCTCGTGTTCCCGGAAATGTTGCAGGCAGGAGGCGTAGCAAAGATAGGCGTGGGTGGCGCCCTTGCCTTTCACGGTGGCTAGGAATTTGGGATACTCCGCCGCGGCCCAGGCGTAGTTGCCGCTCATGAAGAGATACATCGGCAACTCGTGACCGTCGCCGATGTCTTTTTTCTGCGCGTAAAGCCACGTTAACTTGACGCCCTGCCGAACGGCGGTTTCGTCCAAGGCCAAAAGCCGGCGGATTTCCAGGCGACCGTCTTTCCAAGGTTTGCTCAGGTCCCAGGATACCGCGGTGGCGGCGAACCAATCCGGTGGAACCTTGAGGCCGGCCAGGGCCTGCGCCAGCGACGGGGGGTCGGGAGCGGCCGCCAGCGGCAAGGCCAAGGCCAGGCCCGCGAGGATGCTCTGTGCTGTCATCCGCCCATTCTAGCGCGGAATTCCCCCTTGGCAATCGCATTTGCGACAAGATAGCGGCTTGTGCCCGGCGGAATTATTGGCATATTCAGGGGCGTGAAGTTCCGGATGCTCAAACCTGTGCCGCTGATGCTCACCTGGCTGGTGATCCTGGTGGTTTGCCTGCTGCGCATCCTGTCGCTGCCGGAGCTGTTTCCGAAATTCGATTTCATCCAACGCCTCGAATGGGACACCTACGACTGGCGCATGCGCAATCTGTTCCAAAAGCAGGCGCCGACGGCCACCAATCTGGCGACCGTATTCATTGACGACGAGAGCCTGAAATGGATCAACGAAAGCCAGGGATTTTCCTGGCCCCTGCCCCGCCAGGTTTATGGCAAGGTCATTCGGGAATTGATGGCTCAAGGCGCCAAAATGGTCGCCTTCGACATTCTGTTTGCCGAAGAGCACCCCGACCTCGAGAACACCCGCGTCAGCCTCAAAAACGGGGAAAAAGTCCGGTCCGACGAATTTTTTGCCCGCCAAATCGCGGCCGCCTCGAACAAAGTCGCTTTGGCGGTGATGGGCCAGTCGCTTTATGACCAAGCGGACCCCGGAAAATTGATCTGGGAACCGTTCCTTCCCCATCCCCGTTTCGCCGCCGGCGCGCAACTGGGACACATCGTCAGCGAATCGGACTCCGACGCGGTGTTGCGCCGGGTGCTGGCCTACCGGGACGACGGCACCACCAATCAAACGGGCCGCTACTGGTTTATGGGATTGGTGTTGGCCGCCCAGGAATTGGGATTGGACCTGGCCCGGACGAAGGTCGAGAAGGACCGCCTGATCCTGAACGGGCCAAGCGGTGTTCAGCGCGTCATTCCCGCCGATCAAAACGGCACTTTCCTGATTAACTGGTCGTTGGACTGGAATGACAAACGGATGGTGCGCAAAGGGCTGGACGAGGTGTTGCTGATGGATTTCGCCAGGCAAAGCGGCGAACCGATCAAGGAGGATGTGTTCAAGGACAAGTTGGTGGTGGTGGGTTCGCTGGGCACCGGCTCGAATCTTTCCGACCGGGGCGCCACCTCGCTCAGCAAGCTGACGTTCCTGGTCAGCAAACACTGGAACGTGGCCAACTCGATCATCACCAATCGGTTCATCAAAACCTGCCCGCTCTGGCTGGAGCTGCTGCTCATCGTGGCGATGGGCTGCCTGGGCGCCTTGCTGACGTGGGAAATCACGCGCCCTTGGGCGGCCTCGCTTTGCGTCTTGGGCGGAGCGCTGCTCTATGTGCTGGCGGCCAATTGGCTCTTCGCCGGCGCGCTATTCTGGCTGCCCATCGTTACTCCCGCCGCCGGCGCGCTGGTCCTCAGCCACGTCGCGGCCATCACCTACCGGGTCGTTTTCGAACAGCAGGAAAAGCGCCGCATCCGCAATGTGTTCGCCAAAGTGGTGTCGCCGGACGTGGTCACCGAGCTGCTGCAGGCGGAAAACCTTTCTCTCGGCGGCGCCCAGCGCCGGGTGACGGTCTATTTTGCCGACGTGCGCGGCTTCACCGAGCTGACCGACAGCGCGCATCAGCGCGCCCAGGAGCATGTCCAGCGGCTGCAGCTCACCGGCCGCGCCGCCGAAGAATACCTGGACGAACAGGCCCGCGACCTGCTGGCCACCGTCAACCTTTATCTTTCCACGGTCGCCAACACCATCATGGACCACGGCGGGACGCTCGACAAATACATCGGCGACTGCGTCATGGCCTTTTGGGGCGCGCCCACCGCCAATGAGAAACATGCGCTTTCCTGCGTGCGCGCGGCCATCGCGGCGCAACGCAACATTCACAAGCTGAACCTCGAACGCCAGCAGGAAAACCAGCGCCGGGAAGCGGAGAACGCCAAGCGCGCCGCCGCCAATTTGCCGCAATTGCCGCTGTTGAGCCTCTTGTTTCTGGGGTCGGGCATCAACACCGGCACGGTAACGGTCGGCCTCATGGGCTCCGAGGAGCACCTCATCAATTACACCGTGTTTGGGCGCGACGTGAATCTCGCCAGCCGCCTGGAAAGCGTTTCCGGGCGCGGTCGCATCATTATTGGCGAGGCCACCTTCCAAGACCTGCAACGCGACGACCCCGCCCTGGCGGCCAGTTGCATTGCCCAGCCCCCGATCATGGTCAAAGGCATCCGCACCGCCGTGCAGGTCTATGAGGTGCCCTGGAAACCCCCGGAAAAACCCGCCCCGCCCTCTCCATCCTCTTCCCCCGCCCCAACCCCGCCGTAACCCGGGCGCCAGGCGGTTTTCGCCCGCGCGCCCTTGCTCTCCCTTGGGGAGAGGGAGACCCGTTCGCCAGTGCTCGAAGTGGTCAAGAGCTGCGGTTTCACAAGGCGCCGCCAGCGATGTTTCCCTCTCCCTGGGGGAGAGGGACCAAGGGTGAGGGGAAAAGGCGCCAACGAATACGAAGGGGTTCCGTTGTCAAACAGCGGGCTGACCGATGCTCCTTGCCCAGCCTTTACCCACTGGAAACGTCGAGGAACCCAAATTGTGTATTGCCTCCCGGAGACTGTGCAGCAAGCCACGCCCCCGCCGTCAAATTCAGGCTTTTCATGCGGGCGGGATTTTTTATCATCGCGCCATGTTCACAGGCGTAAAGTCGGTTCATTTTGTGGGGATTTGCGGCACAGCGATGGCGGCGGCGGCGGCGGCGCTGCAGGAGCGGGGCCTGCGGGTGACCGGCTCGGACAGCAATGTATATCCGCCGATGTCCACCTTCCTGGCGGAGCGGGGCTTGGAAGTGATGATCGGCTACGGCGAACAGAACCTGACGCCCCGGCCCGACCTGGTGGTCATTGGCAACGCCATCTCGCGCGGCAACGCGGAGGCGGAGGCGGTCCTGGAGCGGCGGCTGCCTTATGTGTCGCTGCCGGAGCTGCTGAAATACTACTTCATCCAGGGGCGGCGCTCGCTGGTGGTCAGCGGCACCCACGGCAAAACGACCACCGCCAGCCTGCTGGCCTGGGTGTTCGAGCATAACGGGCTGAATCCCGGCTTTTTGATTGGGGGCCTGCCGAACAACTTCGGCCAGGGCGCCCGCTTCACCAGCAGCGAATGGTTCATCATCGAGGGCGACGAGTATGACACCGCCTTTTTCGACAAGCGCAGCAAATTTCTGCATTACCTGCCGGAGGTCGCCATCATCAACAATCTGGAATTCGATCACGCCGACATTTTCGAGAACCTGCCGGCCATCCAGAAATCGTTCCGGCAGTTCATCAACCTGGTGCCGCGCAACGGCCTGCTGCTGGCGAACGGGGACGATCCCAACCTGGCGCCGCTGCTCGAAGTGAGCCATTGCCCGGTCAAACGCTTTGGGCTGGGCGCGGGCCTGGCGGTGCAGGCCTTTAATTTGCGCTACGGACCCACCGCGACCGAGTTCGAGATTCCCAGTTTCAAGTTCCACCTGAACCTGGTGGGCGAGCACAATGTCCGGAACGCCTTGGCGGTGGTGGCCTGCGCCAAACACTGCGGCCTTAGCAACAAACAGATTCAGTCGGCCTTCGACACTTTCAAGGGCGTGCGCCGCCGCATGGAGGTCCGCGGCATCAGCGGCGGCGTGACGGTGGTGGACGATTTTGGCCATCACCCCACCGCCCTTCGCGAGACCCTGCGGGCGCTGCGCGTCCGGTTTCCCGGACGGAAAATTTGGGCGGTGTTCGAGCCGCGCTCGAACACCACCCGGCGGAACGTGTTTCAAAACGAGCTGCCGGCGGCCCTGGCCGGGGCCGACGCGGTGGTGATCGCCGAGGTGGCCAAACTCGAACAAGTGCCGGCGGACGAACGGCTGGACCCGCAAAAACTGATGCGCGACCTGCGGGCCACCGGCAAGCCGGCCGAATACCTGCCGACCGTCGAGGCGATTGTGCGGCATCTCGCCCAGTCCGTGGAGCCGGAGGATGTGGTCTGCGTCTTCAGCAACGGGGGGTTCGGCGGGATTCACGCCCGGCTGCTGCAGGCCCTGGCGGACCGCCGTTGAGGCGCGCCTTCCGGCGGCGACAGGGTTTTTTCATCTGCTGGCCTCATATCGCTGAGGCCGTGAACTTTTTCGATTTTTGACTAGACTTTCATCTCCGCTTCGGGCAAACCCAGCGGCGATGAAACAGTCAAATAGTCTGTCGGAGCA
>Ga0209381_1003815_pt1 | contig 14680 bp, 13 predicted proteins | sample DewCreD2012metaG_FD_184111 | JGI IMG/M metagenome (GOLD analysis project Ga0209381, IMG submission 184111) | Hot spring sediment bacterial and archeal communities from British Columbia, Canada, to study Microbial Dark Matter (Phase II) - Dewar... ...
AATTCCACATCTCCCAGAAAAAACCGCAAACAAGAGCTGCCAGGGCGGAAGCCAGGACAAAGCTCCAGTCCCCCTCCCTCAGGGGCGAGAAGATGTGGGTTTCCTTCAGAAGGGCCTGCAGAGAGACCAGGATCAAGAGGGGAGAGATCCAGAGAAGGGCAAAGAGGTGATTCGGGTAAACTCCCAGCAAGAAAAGGCCGATTGCTGAAGCGGTGAGCACTGCCCCGGCCAGGAGGCGCGGCGAGGAGACCCGAAGGGGGTAGAAGTGCTGATAGGCACTGCTCCACCAAGAATAAGAAAGGAACCATTCTCGTGTAGCTGAAAAAGCGGGGAGCACGGTTGAGAAGGATAGGGTGGCAAACAGAGCATATTCCGCCGTGCCGAAATCAACGCCCGTGTAGGACCAGTTCTGGACAAAGCGGTTCAAGTATTCAAAGAACCACCAGAAGCAGGCGCTCGCAGGAAACAGGAGCATAAAGGAGGCAGGCTGCCGAAGAAGCAGGCAGGTGCCTGTTCGCCGGACCGTGAAACCGCTGACGGTGAGGATGTAGGCGATCCAGAGAGGGGTGAAGGTGTGGGCCTGATAGTCTGAAAACCAGGGAAAGCGGTTCCAGGCAAGAATCCAGGACACGAGGCCCAGCGCAACCCCGCACCATCCCCACCAGGGGAACGGGCTCGTGCGGGGTGTGATGACGGAAGCCGGCCGCCGCCTGCGAAGCGCATGCACAAGGAAAGGACCCACCACCGCGACAATAAAAAGGCAGTAAGCGATGAAGGCAACCCATGAAAAGGGAGCGTGTTGGACGTAAAGGGTGCGGGGGGGAAACTCCAAGTAGCGCACCAGGGGCATCCCGTCCAGGAGGACTCCGGCCGGCGGGAGCCCCAGCAACATGGCTGCCGGAACGGCGAATTTCAGGATTCCTTTCATCTCATGGTCCCAAGGATATGGAAATAATTGTAACAGCTTAGGGCCTTTCACACAATAAGTTGACCAAATCGGCCTGGGAAGCGTTCGCCCTGAGGTATCGAAGGGCGAACCCCGTTGTTCATGCTTCGATACCTCAGCATGAACGGAACGTGGGGATTCGATGGCGAGTTGCCCGGTGGCCCTCCGCCCGCCTCACCCATGGCCCAAAGCCGGCCAAGGGGGTGTGGCCTCTTCGTTGTTCTGTTTTTAGTTAGAGAGAGCCCCATGGCCCTTTTCTGTGTTTATTTCAAAGAGCAAAGAGCTAAACTGTTACGAAGAAAGGGAACCCCTATTTTAGTGGAAAGTCGTTACAGCATGAGGGAAAATACAAGACGGATTGCGTTTTAAAAGATCTGCGACCGAAGGAGGACCCATGGCAACGATTATCCCAAAGGGAGAAAAGGTGAGGCAGGCGGTGAGGTATATTTCTGAGGAGCGGAAAGAAGATGAGAAAAAGCCGATCCGCAAGCTCATTCACGAGGCTTCGCTGAAATTCAATCTGTCCCCAAAAGAGGAGGAAGATCTGGTCAACTTCTATCGAGAGCAATAAGGTCTCAGCGGAGGTTCAGGGTGTCCTCTTTCGTCAGGGCCTGAAGGACGGACCGGACCACACGAAAGAGGAACCAGAGAACCACCAGGATGCACAGGACCCCTGTAACCACCGGCATCCAAGAGCCCTGCTGGTTCGGGTGTTGAAGGCCGACCGAAATAGAGACCGCACCCAAGAACACGATGTAAGCCGTGATCAGAGCGGCGCAAACCAGGAGAACATAGAGGGCCGGGTGTTTCATGGATCACCTCTTCATGTCTTTGAGTTTGTTGGTGAGGAAATCTATTTGGTTCTTGACCCGTTTATCCATTTTCATTTTGTGTTCGATGACCTCAGAGGCATAGAGCACGGTCGAATGGTTTCGGCTCAGAGATCGCCCGATTTCCTCCACGGTTCTGTCCGTGTGCTGCCGGCAGAGATAGACATAGACATTTCGCGGATAGGCGTGGATTTTCTTTCGGGATTTGGACTCCAGCAGGGCGGGGTCCAGCTTGAAATACTGACACACGAGGGCCTTTACATCTTCCAGGGTCAGGAGTTTTTGCGTGGGCACATGGGACCGCAGCACCTCTTTCGCCAGGCCGACGTCTATGGTGGCGTTCATAAGAGAAGCCTTGGCCTTGAGGCAACGCAGAGCGCTTTCCATCTGGCGGATGTCACCGGTAAGCTCTTTGGCCAGGAGATGCAAGACTTCCTGTGAAAGATCTAGACCCTGCTCCACGGCTTTTCTTTCGATGATTTTCACCCGTGTCTCGTAATCCGGGGTATCCAGCGTCGTGATAATGCCGGAGGTGAGGCGGGAGGCCAGTTCCCTGGTCAGGGAGGGAATGTCCTTGGGCAGGAGGGAACTCGTAAAAATGATCCTCTTGTGATCATTGACGAGGGCGTCCAAGGTGTATCCCAGTTCAAGCTGGGTCTTTTCTTTGCCGCTCAGGAACTGAATTTCTTCCAACAAAAGCACGTCACAGGTGCGGCGATACTTGTTCTTGAATTCGTCGATGCGGTGGTTTTTGAGAGCGAAGATCATTTCGTTCACGAAGTCTTCGGCCGTGATGTAAATCACTTTGAGGTTGGTATTGCTTTTTAGAATCGCATGGGCCGTGGCCTGAGAGAGGTGGCTCTTGCCCAGCCCTGTCTTGGCGACAATGAACAGGGAAGAGCAGGGGAACTGCCCCCCGATGGCCAGGGCCTTGGATGCCGCATAGGCGAATTCGTTGCATCTTCCCACCACGAAGCGGTCAAAAGTAAAATCCTGGTTCAGAGCCCTAGGGCCTCCGTGTCCATTGACCGACATGTTGGGAAGAGGGAGTTGCTTGGGGTCATGAACAAGGTCGGGGAGCAGCGTGGACGTGGGTTTCATCACGCGAAGGGACAGCCGGCATTTCTTCTCAGCCATTCTCTCGAGGTTCTCCCGCAAGAGGGGCATATAGTTCTCTGTGACCCAGTTGAGAGAGAACTTGTTCGGGCACCCCAGGATAAGGGAATCCTCTTGTTCTTCCACGAGGGTCAGAGGGTTGATCCACAGAGAGAAGCTTTTCTCTGGAATCACGTCCCGGATCTGGTCCTTGAGTTGTTCCCAAACATTCGTCATGGTTGCCTCGGGAATAAAAAAAGAAAGCATGGATGGAGCGCTTCCACGTTCGCGTGCCTTCTATCGAACCGCTCAGAGGCTGTCAAAGGTGATGAATCGCAGGGATAAGTTAGCCTCTCTATTTTTATCGACATGATGTAACAAATTGAAATCGCTAATTGAATTTTTATGGGTCCGGGAACCTCAAGCTGATTGCGAAAAAGAGGCACGTGAAGGTTTTGCCATTCATATCAAAGGCTTTGAAGCCAAGAGGCCGCAGTGTATAAATATATCCACAAATCTCGATCTGCTATTTTCTCTTTTTTACGCTTTTTTTCGCTCATTTTTATTTCCTTACATTTGATTTTTTCTGTTGTTCAAACCGCGCTTTTCATGAAGGCTTATCGAGCAAGGGTCTCCATGTCGCCGCGCTCTGATCCTTCGGAGAGAAGAAAAAATCTCGTAACCGTTTAGCTCTTTGAAATGAATGGCTCGGGCCACGGGGGTCTCTCTAAAAACAGAAAACGAAGAGCGTGCGGGAAAGACTCTGCGGATCAGGGGTAGCAAAGGCGGGCGGCGAGGTTTACCCGCCTCTGGCGGCGCCGAAGGCGACCAAGGTCTCCTCGGTCCCTGTCAGAGGGGGATTCGATGGCGAGTTGCCCGGTGGCCCTCCGCCCGCCTCACCCATGGCCCAAAGCCAGCCAAGGGGTGTGGCCTCTTCGTTGTTCTGTTTTTAGAGAGACCCCCGTGGCCCTTTTCTGTGTTTATTTCAAAGAGTCAAACTGTTACAAAATCTCCTTGTTCTGGTCTGTCAACGCAGCTATGATTCGATCCGGTGTTGACTGGGGATGTTACCGGAAAAGGAAGAGGTAAAGGTGAAACGCTTAAGGGTCGCACTGATTGCAGGAGGCATCTCCGGAGAACGGGAAGTTTCCATGAAGAGCGGAGACGCAGTGGAGAAGGCCCTTGATCCGAGCAAGTATGAGGTCAAGCGCTATGATCCGCGCGACGATATCGAGTTACTTCTAAAAGATAGGAACAACACCGACCTGGCTTTGATCTTGCTCCACGGCAGGTATGGAGAGGACGGGTCCATGCAGGGACTGCTGGACCTGCTGGGTGTCTCTTACGTCGGCTCCGGAGTCCTTGGCAGTGCCATGGCCATGAACAAACGAATTGCCAAGAGCGTGTTCAGAGCGGAAGGGCTTCTCGTGGCCGAGGACGTTCTCATTTTCAAGGACGCGCCGTATTCGACGGATGGGATCATCAACCGGCTCGGCGCCTCGACGGTCGTGAAACCTGTGTCCGAAGGATCAAGCATCGGGGTCGCGATTTGTCATTCCAAGGAAGAGCTGCTCAGGGGGATCGAGTCCGCCTTTTGCCATGACCGGGAGATTCTGGTGGAGCGGTTTCTGGAGGGAAAGGAACTCACCTGCTGCGTGTTGGGGAACAAGACGCTTGAAGCCCTCCCTGTGATTGAAATCGTCCCCAATCCCCAATATGCCTTTTTCGATTACCAGGCAAAGTACACACCCGGGGCCACGATTGAAATCTGCCCTGCAAGGATTACTCAGGCTCAAACCCTGGAGGCCCAGTCCTGCGCCATGAAAGCTCACAAAGCGCTTCAGTGCAGGGACTGGAGCCGGACGGACATGATTCTCAGCGACAATAAAGTGTACGTGCTGGAAACGAACACCATACCGGGAATGACGGAAACCAGCCTGGTTCCTCTCGCCGCTCGAACTGCGGGAATGACTTTTCCACAGCTTGTGGATCGCCTGATCGGGTTGTGCCTGGAGCGTTCAAAGCAATAGTGCGGCATGCGACTCTGGCCGGAGAGGATTAAGTATATAATATGTTGAAATCATTAGATATTATTGTGACAACCTTAAAAGCTGCTGTTTGGAGTCTTAAACTGAAACGTCTGTGCACGATGCGTACATCTTTGGAGCCCGGGACCTGGGGGGTGTGGTCTCTGGCGAGTCCGCAACCATTTCTTCAGTGCCATTCATCGGCTCCATCAGACTTTGGTTGCGGCCAAAGGCCTGCATTGGAGGTTATGTTGCGCGGCCAAGACGGAGCCCGCCCAAGAATGTGGATAAAAGTAATTCAACCTTCTGATAATAATAAAGAAAACACTTAGTGTTTCACGTGAAACATTAATTTCCTTTTCAAACTTCCCCAATATGTGATATCTGCAACCCAACCGTCATTGAGAGGTTCCGGCATAGGTTTGAAGGAGATTTCAGGCGATCCATGGGATTGATCTTCTCCATTGCAAATCAAAAAGGAGGGGTCGGCAAGACGACCACGGCGGTCAACCTTTCCGCGTCTATGGCGGTGGCGGAAAAGGCATGTCTTCTGGTTGATTGTGATCCCCAGGGAAATGCGACGACCGGTCTAGGCATCGAGAGAAAAGCGCTCCAATCAGGACTTTATGAGTTCATTCTGGGGTCAGCCACGGAGGAGGAAGTCATTCTCTCTACAGGGCTCTCAGGCCTGCATCTCATTGGGGCCAATGGAAACCTCATCGGTGCGGAAGTGGAGATGGCCTCGGTCCAGGAAAGGGAGTTTCGCCTGAAGCAGAAGCTTCGCCCCTTGAAGGAACGGTATGACTACATTTTCCTGGACTGTCCGCCGTCCCTTGGTTTTCTCACGGTAAACGCCCTCACTGCTTCAGATGCGGTGCTGGTCCCTCTTCAATGCGAATACTATGCCCTGGAGGGCTTGACCCAACTTCTAAAGACCGTCCATGCCGTGAGAAGCAGCCTCAATGCCGCACTGGATCTTGCGGGAATTCTTCTGACCATGTTTGATACCCGAAACAATCTTTCCCTTCAGGTGGCGGAAGAAATAAGACAGCACTTCAAAGAGGCGGTATTCCAGACCGTTATCCCCCGAAATGTCCGGCTGAGTGAAGCCCCGAGTTTTGGAAAGCCGGCGCTTCTTTATGACATCAAGTCGAGCGGTGCGCAGAGCTACCTGGCTCTTGCCAGGGAACTGATCAGCAGAGGAGAGGGAACGCATGGCCATGCATAAGGCATTGGGGAAAGGGCTTTCGGCCCTTATCCCTGAAACAGAGGACTTCGGCGCCGGCGCAGTCCGGTTTTTTCAGTGCCCTATCGAGATGATCGAGCCGAATCCCTATCAGCCGAGGCAGACCTTTGAAGGCGAGGAACTGGAAGAACTGGCAAAGTCGGTTAAGGAACAGGGCATTCTGACCCCCCTCCTTGTGAGCAAGACCGAGAAGGGTTACCGTCTGATTGCAGGAGAGCGCCGCTGGAGGGCTGCCCAAAAAGCAGGACTTGCCAGGGTCCCGGTGGTGGTGCGTGAAACGACGGCTGTCCAATCGCTGGAACTGGCCCTTATAGAGAACATCCATCGCAAGGACCTGAACCCCATCGAGGAAGCCATGGCCTATAACCGGCTTCTGGAAGATACGGGAGCCACCCAGGAGTCCCTTGCCGCAAGGATCGGGAAGGACAGGGCCACCATCGCGAACACCCTGAGACTGTTGAAGCTTCCTGCCTCGATCCAAAAAGACCTGATGGACGGCCGCATCACCATGGGTCATGCCAGGGTGATTGCGGGACTGAAAGACGCCCTGGAACAAAAGGCCTTGAGGGATGAGATCATCAAAAAAGACCTTTCCGTGCGGCAGTCGGAGGCTCTGGTCAAGAAAAGGAGCCGTACCCGGGTGGGGAAAACAAGCACAGGAACAAGAGATTCTTACCTGAAGTCCCTGGCGGACAGCCTCAAGCGCTCCCTTGGCACAAAGGTGGAGATACGCAAGAGGGGAAAGCAGGGAAGCATCCAAATCTATTTTTATTCAGAGGAGGAACTCAACCGCCTTTTGGAGGTGCTTGCCTAGTGCAGTGTCTCGGCCATTCTTTGCCATCTCGACCCCTTCGAGTGCCTCAGGGTAAACCCGCCTAAGGCGGATAAACTCCGGGAGAGATCTGACTCGCCTAGGCGAGTCATCCTGAGCAAAGCGAAGGATCTGTTATTTATGGACAGATCCCTCTCCAGGTTCGGGACAACGCTCCGCGTTGGAGTTCTCGCTTTCGCTCGAAATGACATATTTGTAAAGGCATGATTAAGACACTACACTAAAGATCTCACTCAGGGACTTTGTTGAAGGACAGGGAGAGGACAAGGTATGGTGATCATGGTTATGGACGGTCAGGGGGGAGGGATTGGATCGGTGATCATCAAAGCCCTCCGAGCCGCCGTCGCAGAAGATGTGGAGATCCTGGCCCTGGGCACGAACTCCTCTGCCACGTCGCGAATGATGAAAGCCGGAGCCAACCGGGGCGCAACAGGGGAGAACGCCATTGTTCAGATGTCCCCCAGGGCGGATGTGATTATGGGTCCATTGGCGATTCTCATGGCCGATGCTATGATGGGCGAAGTGACTCCGAAAATGGCCGAGGCGGTCAGCATGAGCCAGGCGAGGAAAATATTGATTCCGCTGACGCAGGAAAAAGTGAAGCTGGTGGGCATCACCGCGGATCCTCTGCCGCACCTGGTGGAGGAGGCGGTGAAAATCGTGAAAGAGATCATGAGGTAGGGGTGAATCTGCCCCAAGCATGGGAGCACTCTTGTTCGCGATTAGAGTCTTTTAAAGAAGAACTTCTTTGGACAATGCATAGATCTTTGGAGCCCGGACTGGGGGGTGTGGTCTCTTTAGAGCCGCAACCATTTCTCCGGGGCTGCAAAGCGGCGCCGAAAAGTCAGTGGGTTACGGTAAAAGCCCTTTGGCAAAGACCCTCCGATTGGCTTGAAGGTCTGCGCCGCATGTGGAAAAAGTTCGAAGGCAATGGGGCGATTGGCGGGGGGAGTCCATTTCCGGTTGCGAGCTCGCCAGAGACCACACCCCCCGTCCCGGGCTCAGTCCCTCTTTGCTTGCTGCCATAGGCCAGCATTAGGAGGATGTCATGAACTGGAAGGACATGGCAAAAAAGATTGTGTGGCTGGGCCACGACTCGTTCAGGGTGGAAGGGGAGAAAGTGGTTTACTTTGACCCCTATCAGATTTCAGGCGGTCCAAAAGCGGACCTCATCCTTGTGAGCCACGACCATTTTGATCACTGTTCACCGGAAGATGTGGCCAAGCTCCAACAGCCTGAGACCGTGATCGTTACTGAAAAGGATTCCGCAAGAAAGCTCCAGGGAAATGTGAGGATTATCAAACCCGGAGACGCTCTCATGATCGACAGAGTCAAGGTGGAGGGGGTCCCGTCCTATAACGTGGACAAGGATTTCCATCCCAGGAAGAACGGGTGGCTGGGCTTTATTCTGGAAATGGACGGGGTCAGGATTTACCACGCAGGAGATACGGACTTCATTCCTGAAATGAAGAGTTTTCAAGTAGATATCGCCCTGATACCTGTTTCGGGGACCTATGTGATGACTGCCGATCAAGCGCTTAAGGCAACCCTTGCTATGAAGCCGAAACTGGCCATTCCCATGCACTATGGAGCTATTGTGGGAAACGAAGAAGATGCGCAAAATTTCAAAAAAGGTTTGGAAGGAAAAGTGGAGGTCATGATCCTGCACAAAAGCTAGAAAGACCCGCTGGTAGAGCGTTCTGAAAACAACACGGCAAGGGGGTCCTTTCGGACGCAGCGAGGGATCTTACCGATACCAAGCACATACTTTCTAAAATAATAAATTTATTAAAATTAGTTAAATTAGTATTTTATTCGTTATATTTTGCTTTTTTCACCAACGAATCCGGGAGATCGAGATAATATCGACCCTCCTTTTTTTTGCCTCTCTTCAAGCACCCGTTCCCGTAAACAAGGCACTTGAAGCGTAATTCCTTCAGGGCGGCTTCGGTTTGCCTTTCACTCAGGCACCCGCTTTCCAAGACTCTGACGATTGCTTTGATCCTGTAGCGGTCCATCGCCTCAACGCTGCGGGAAAGCTGGTCCGGTGCGCCGCCTTCTTTGACGATGAGAGGATCGGGGATCAGGTCAATGGGGTACTTCCACGCAATCCTGAGCCAGAGGTCATAGTCCTCGCACACAGGGAAATCCTCGTCAAAAAGCCCCACTTCCTGGAGCAGAGATCGCCTGACCATCACTGCGGAGGGGCTCACCACGCAGAGCTTCAGAGCAGCCTCGAAAATTTCCCCTGAGGGCTTGTAGTGCTTTTTCATAGGGTTCACCCTCCGGCCTCTCCTGATCCACAGCTCTTCTGTTTGGCAGGCCACCGTTTTAGGGTGCTTTGAAAAAAACGAAACCTGCGCAGCGAGTTTTTGCGGGAGCCAGTAGTCGTCAGAGTCGAGAAAGGCGATGAAGGGGGAGCAAGACTCCCTGATACCGGTGTTCCTTGCGGCAGAGACGCCCAGATTCCTGGAATGGTAAATCCGCCGGATATGGGGATCAAACTGGGAGAGCACCCGCTGGGTTCCGTCCTCAGATCCGTCATCCACCACCAGGATCTCATAATCAGAAAAGGTTTGATACAGAACAGAGGCCACAGCTCTTGCGATTTTGTGGGCGCGATTGAAGGTGGGAATGATGACGCTTACCGCAGCCATTGCCAGGTCAGGGCCAGGATGCCGGCCAAGAAGAGATTCCCCTCCACAAAGGCCTCGGAGCGGGTCCCAGGATAGAGGAGGTTTTTTTCATAGGCAAGAACGCAGGAGGTCAAGGTCAGGTAGCAGACAAGAAGGAGATAGGCAAAAGGCCCGGCCCATCCCAAAAGAGGAGCGCAGGCGAGCAGGATCGCTCCCCCCAGGATCACCCATTTCAAGAGCCACAGGGTCCTTTTTTCTCCCAACGTGATCGGCAGGGTTTCGGCGCCCACAATCAGATCGCCCTGGACGTGAAAGATGTCGAACAAAGCGGCTCTGACGTAAACCACGGAGAAAACAAAAAAGAAGGAAACCAGTTCGCCGGCCCAGCTTGCCTGCGGGGTCCCGAGAAGGGGAAGGAGTGCTATGACGGCGCCCCAGGCAAAGGCTTGAGCAAAGGTCTTGGAGCCGGGAATGTCCTTGATCTTGGAATACCTCCACAGATGCCTGCGGCGCAAGGGCACGATGGGAAGGCTGTAGATGGTGCCCAGAATGCTCAGGCCTGCGGTCATCAGCAAGGCCCAGAGGCTTATGAAACCGGAGAGGGCGAGTGCGCCGGCAATCGCCGCAAGGCCCGACAGAATGAGAACCCCGCGGTAGCGCTTGTAGAAGGCGGCTGTTTCAGGATCGTTGTAGGTGCTGGCGCCCTTGTCCAGAAGGCGATTGAGCACGTGCATGGCATAGATGTAAAGAAAAGCAAGAGAAGGAAGAACGAGATCAGGGGGGCGTCCGGAGAGGATATTCATGGCATGGGTGAGGGAGAATGCGCCGAAAGCCGCGACGAGGTTGCTCTGGAAGAGGAATCGAATGGCATGCCGGAGAAAGCGGTCCAACGCCGTTTCCTTTCTGCTTCGGATGGATTCGATTTTCTGGACGACCTTGTTGATCATCCAGTTGGGCGTGGAGGCCCCTGCAGTCACCCCGATGGTTTCCATGGCCGCGAGCTTTTCCACGTCAAGTTGCTGATCGGTTTCAACGTGGAAAACGGGCAGCCCTGTGGAGGCGGCGACCTGTGCCAGGCGCCGCGTGTTTCCGCTGTGAAAGCCCCCGACCACGACGATTCCGTCCACGTGGGTTGCGAGAGAGCGCACCTCGTCTTGCCGGCTTTCCGTGGCGCCGCAGATGGTGTTGAAGACCAGGGCTCGTTTCTACAATGCTTTCGTAGGCCTGTTTTTCCTGCGTGGTTTGAGCAACCACAAGGATCTTTTGTGCTTCAGGAACAAGAGGGACTTCCTCCGCCGTGCTGATCACAATGGCGTTTCCGTTGCCGTGACCTTTCAGGCCGATCACTTCAGGATGGTCCGGTTCTCCCACGATAACGGCCAGATACCCTTTGTGGGTGTGGTACCGGATAAGAGCTTGAACCCTCGCCACCCTGGGGCAGGTGGCGTCGATGATTTTCAGACCCGAGGCTTTGAGTTGTTTGCGTTCCTCCGGGGGGATTCCGTGAGCGCGGATGATGATGGTCCCGTGCTTGAGCGATGAAATGTCCTTCGCAACCTGGACCCCTTTCGATGCCAGCAGATTCATGACCTGCTCGTTGTGGATCAGGGGGCCGTAGGTGTAGATCGGCCCAGGATCTTTGTAGGCTTCGCCCAAGACCCTTTCCAGGGCCCGGCGAACTCCCATGCAAAAACCCGCGGTCTTGGCCTGTTTGACTTTCACGACATTCCGGCCTCGAGTTCAGAAAAATAGCCGTCCGTGATTGCAGCCAAGGTGTCTCCGTCAACAATCCGGCTGACCCTTGCCCTCAACCGGCTGCTGCCGGGCAGGCCCTTGGTGAAGGAGATCAAAATCCCTCTCATGACCAGGGCGGCGTTTTTCTCGTTCATGGTGTCGCAGAGAAAGCCGAAGTGATCCATGATAAAAGATCGCCTGTCCTCCACTCCAGGTTCCATGACAGGAAGGCCTTGCGCCAGGGCCTGGATTTGGCGGAAGATCCAGGGATTTCTCACGGCGCCTCTTCCGATCATCACCCCGTCGCAGCCGGTTTCCGCTTTCATTCGAAGCGCTGCAGGCGCGTCAAAGACATCACCGTTTCCGATGACCGGAATCTTGACCGTCTCCTTGACCTTCTTGATCCATGACCAATCCGCAGGGGAGGAAAACCCTTGAGTCGCAAATCTCGGGTGGATCGCAATCCCGTCGGCCCCGCAATCCTCCGCAATGCGAGCGACCTCGCAAGCCACCGGATCCGCAGGTGACCACCCCGTGCGAATCTTCACGGTGAGCGGTACAGCACAGGACCGACGAACCGCCTGGATTATTGCAGCGATCCTGTTTCTGTCTTTGAGCAGAGCGGCGCCAGCCCCGGTTTTTACCACCTTTCTGACAGGGCATCCCATGTTGATGTCCATGAGGTCTGCTCCGTGTTGAGCGGCAATGTCACAGGCTTTCGCCATAACCGCAGGGTCCGAACCGAAGATCTGTACGGCAAGCGGTTTTTCATCTTCATGGCTCTTGAGGTAATCGAGGGTTTTGCCGTGATTCATGGTCAGCCCCATGGCGCTGACCATCTCCGTCGTCACAAGGCCTGCGTCCAGTTTCTTGAGGGTCAGCCTGAATCCGAGATTCGTGTACCCGGCCATGGGCGCCAGGACCAAGCCGTTTTCGATGCTTAGGGAACCTATCTTCAGCATATCCGGATTGTAGAGGACTTGAGGGATAAATACAACAGGCGCGAAGAGCAAAACGTTAAAGGACTAACATTGATGACTTCGTAAATGCTCATGACACGTTGATCTTGTCGCCCCCGCGCATGAAAACGTAGGGTCGGCCACCGTGCCGACCTGTGGCAGGCGGGGTCGCCTGCCCTACGCGCGGTGGAGCAAAGCGCATTTTCACGGTAAAAAATCCCGCGGAGTGAATCTGTCATTTCGACCGCAGGGAGAAATCCGACTCGCCTTGGCGAGTCATCCTGAGCAAAGCAAAGGATCTGTTATTTACGGACAGATCCCTCTCTTTGTTCGGGACAACGCTCCGCGTTGGATTTCTCGCTTCGCTCGAAATGAAAATGGGACTTTTTACGAAGCCGTCAACATTTGCTTATCTTGGGAATAAAGCTTATCATCCGGGAACCATGGAGATGTTTCGAACCATCTGGGAATTCCTGGGCCTCCGGAAAAACATGGTGGTCCTGCTCACCATGGTCATCTTGGTGGGCATGGGCGAGAAAATGGCCGAGCGGTTTCTCCCGGTCTATCTTCTTGCGCTGGGCGGAGGAACCCTCTCGGTCGGTCTCCTGAACGGCTTGGATAATCTTTTGAGCGCGCTCTACTCCTTTCCCGGCGGTTACCTGAGCGACCGGATGGGCTACAAGAGAGCGCTTCTCGTTTTCAATCTTGTGGCCATGGCCGGATACACCGTTGTGATCCTGATCCCGAGCTGGATTGCCGTGATTTTGGGTGCGGTCCTTTTTTTGTCCTGGTCCGCCATCTCGCTTCCCGCTTCCATGGACTTGATCGCGAAGGTCCTTCCCCCATCCAAGAGAACCATGGGCGTGTCTATGCATTCCCTGGTCCGGCGGGTGCCCATGGCCCTGGGGCCTGTGCTGGGCGGGGTGTTCATCCAGTTTTATGGAACGGAAAAGGGGATCCGTCTGGCATTTATTGCCGCGCTGGCCATGGGCGCCTTCTCGCTCGTCATGCAGCAGGTTCTCATCGAAGAGGAGAAGAGAGGGACCAGGCCGGCGGAGAAAAACCTGATCAGGATGCTTGTGCAGATGAGCCCTGCCATGAGGAATCTCCTGGTTTCGGACATCCTGATCCGTTTCTGTGAGCAGATCCCTTATGCCTTTGTGGTGATCTGGTGCCTTCATCATGCCGGGGTCTCGCCTGTGCAGTTCGGCATTCTCAGCGCCGTGGAGATGGTGACCGCTATGCTCATTTACATTCCCGTGGCGTATTTGGCCGATCGGGGCGCCAAGAAACCTTTCGTGGTGATCACCTTCCTGTTTTTCACTTTTTTTCCGCTGGCGCTTCTGTGGAGTCGAACCTTTGAGGCGCTGGTCCTGGCCTTCATCCTGAGGGGGCTCAAGGAATTCGGGGAGCCGACCCGGAAAGCGCTGATCATGGATCTTGCGCCTGAAGGGAGAAAGGCGGGAATGTTCGGTGCCTACTACCTGGTTCGGGATGTGGTGGTCTCTTTTGCCGCATTTGGAGGGGCGCTTTTGTGGAGCCTGTCCCCGGCGACAAACCTCGTTACCGCCTTTGCGTTCGGACTCGTGGGGACAGGCTATTTTGCCCTCCGCGGGAAAGACCTGGGATAGCCGTTGGTTCGCCTTTGGAGGGCAAGAGCGTCCCGGCTCTTTTCTGACCTCGTGACTGGATCTGTTTCAAAGCAGCCTCTTCCGCCTCAGGGCATGAACCACCAGGAAGGTGTTCCATTCCTTCCGGGATCGGCCCCAAGTCCCATCGGGATTCTGAGTGCGAAGGAGATGGCGAAAGGCCTTTGCGACCTGGCGACGGGCGGTAGGGGAATCCAAGTGGGCCAAAGCATTCACGGTCTGGTAAAAGGGCACGACCCTCGGCCACTTTCCAGAATCATCCTGAACACGAGACAGCGCATGCACGGCAAGTTCGGTCGCGCGGCTCTCCGAGTACCTTGGGTGAACGACAAACGCTCTCAGGACGTTATTGTTGCATGACCAGCCGCACCAGCGGCCTTTTTTCTTAATCCCTTCCTGATTCAACCGTGCGTAAGCTTCCTGCACCCTCGTATCGTCTTCCCGTCCGAAGATCGAGGCCAGGAACAAGGTCGCACCCAAGAGGAAGTAGCCAAAGCAGCCCGGGGTGAAAGGCAAGTTCTCAAGATCTCTTGATGTGATTCGCTGAGAAATATCTTTTCGAATGGGCGAATACTCTTTGAACGCCAAGGCCATGAGCCAGCCGAGCGCTTTGTCAATCGGTTGCGTTGGATTGCGCACCGTGAGGTGAAGCCCGAAGAGCCTTTGTATCGTGGTCTTCACGGACTGATTCCACGAACCATCGTCGGATTGCCCCGAGAGAAGCCG
>Ga0209381_1003823_pt1 | contig 14648 bp, 7 predicted proteins | sample DewCreD2012metaG_FD_184111 | JGI IMG/M metagenome (GOLD analysis project Ga0209381, IMG submission 184111) | Hot spring sediment bacterial and archeal communities from British Columbia, Canada, to study Microbial Dark Matter (Phase II) - Dewar... ...
CAGAAGGCATATTCAGTGCAATAAAACGCATTTTTGGTGAAACACTGCGTGCATCCAGCGAAATTGGCATGGAAAAAGAGGCAAGTGCAAAGATTTGGGCTTACAAACGAATGAGGAAGTACGCTAAAGCATTGAATTAGGTTCTAAGTCCAAGATCCAGTTGGAATTATGCAACACAGCAAATCAAGAATCATAATCAGGCGCTACTTGGAATGCGATGACTCTTGTTAATGTGGTGTTATTGCCGTCATGTGCATACCGCTTCCCTACTGATTATTGACAGTTATATGGTATCTAGTCCCAGATAAGAGCATCTTTAGGCCCTGTTCATGCCCGGCACCAACTACAGCAAGTATCTTCTTGCCGGGAAAATCACTCTGTACCCTGAGCAGATTGCTTGCCATGGCATTATTCCTCTCTGTGACAAGCACGTTGTAGACATTAGGGTATCTGGCTTTCAGCCGTTCCACCATCTTTTCAATTATCTCTTTCTCAGGCACTTTGGATAAGTCAATGTGTTCTATGCCGAGCCTCTTCATCTCGCGCTTCCTGAAGAATATGCTGTTGAATATATCAGCAAGAAAATTGAAGCGTTCCTTCCAGCTTAGCGTCTTTGAGAATCTGTTGAGGGTGATGGAGATATCCCTGTCGATTAGTGCAACCTTCAAGCCTTTCTCTTTGGCGAGCTTTACCGCAGTGAGCATGTCTGCTCCTGGTTCCATTCCGACCATCCTGCCGAGCTTCTTGGATGCATAGGATGCGATGACAGCAAAAGCCGCGCCCTTTATACCTATCTTTCGTATGCCGTACCATGAGAACATCTCTTTTCGCGGATTAAGCAGGGCATTTAGCCTTTGCCTGTCCAGTTCAACTGCGACAATTTCTGGTTGCCATTCATCTATTGCTGACTTCACAAGGGATACGCTTTCTTTTGCTATATGGCTTGTGCCGATTATTCTTATCATTTTTTCCTCTGGACATCATTGCCTGTTGGCAATCATCTCTTCAGGACCAGCCGAGAGCCGGCATTTGCATTGTTGCCTTCCAAGAAAATTTGGATTCATGCCCAGAATCAATATATTGAGAAACATTTATATACTTAAAAAGTGTTTGTTTTTACTGTAAAATCGAGAATGGGTCATAATGACCCATTATGGAGGTATTTGCGATGCTTAACATGAAAAAAATCACAGAGACATTTGACATGAAGGTCTTCACTGACACTGGCGAGTATTTCGGTGATGTAGAAGAGGCAATCCTGACCGCCAACAAAGTCTTTGGCTGGAGGATTAAGTCCACAAAGAACTCCTACCTGAACAAGATCATAGGAAGCGCCAAAGGAGTCATTGTCCCGCATCAGCTTGTAAAGGCCATCGGCGACATAATCATCATCTCCAACGCCGCAGTTCCTCAGTACAGCGGCGAAGAGGAATAGTTTCTTTCGAATTTATCAAATTATGAGTATATTTTTCTGCCTTGCTGTTATCCTGAACTTCTTAGTTTTAGTTATTTTAATTCATATCTAAGGTTAAATGAGTGTATTGCAGGGATAGTGCAACTTATTAACATTATTTTGCGGGTGTCCCGCTTTTCTAGAGTGCAATGCACTTCATCCAGACACGAGAACCCCACACTTCACCCCTGGGATAGTGTCGGGATTTTAATTATCACGATTTAACCTTACATATACAAAAAATATATATATTAAATACGAAAAAGAGGATTACTTTTTGTTAATATCTATACTACTCTAAAAGGTTTAAAACACTACATATACAAAAAATATATATATAAAATATGAAATATCAGTCACACTGGCAAAAATCTATACTGATTTGGTATGTTCATAACACTACATATACAAAATATTTATATATAAAAAGAGTATAAATTTCGTCTAATAGAAGAAAAAAAGGAAATTAATGGCTGTTGTTCCGCTGAAAGAGGAAGGCACGAGACGAAGAAAAGAGCTTCTCCGTCGGTGCAAAAGTATTCTAGACAAGCTCGCACGAGATGAAGGGCTATCACACGCCAGGATAATCTCTGAAACTCTTCAGGACGAATCCATTCCTGTCTCTGTTTTTGCGAATGCTGAGCTTGGCATCCTTGAGCTTGCAGTGAAATTCCTTAAGGATGAGCGCGGGTTTAATCTTACCGAGATCTCAGGTCTTTTGAATAGGGATACAAGCACTGTCTGGTTTGCTTATAGGGATGCGAAAGAAAAATCTAGCAAACCAATGAAAAAGTCTGGCATAAAAATCCCTATATCAATATTCACCAACAGGAATTTTGGTGTTCTTGAGAGTCTCGTCGTCTATCTAAAGGATTCAAAAGGCCTCAAGCTATCAGAGATAGCCCTGCTCCTGAACAGGAGCCCAAGAACAATCTGGACAGTCTATAATCGAGCTAGGAAGAAGTATGCGATTCAGTGAACTTAGGAAAGAAAGAGAAAAGATAAGGAGTTGGATTAGAGAGTATCATGCTTACCGGGCAGAGCTGCTCCAAAGGAACAACAGCCAAGAGCAGCTCGCCCTTTTCGATAGCTATCTTAGTACAGCAGAGAATAGGTTAAAGGAGATTAACGGTGAGCTTCAGGCAACAATCCTGCCTTATGCGATTCTTACTGTATTGGTAATAGGCATGTTTGGATTTTTCTTTGTATATAATCCGTCTTTTACGGGCTTTGTCGTGCATGACCTTGAGTTTGCGAACGGAACTGCGTACGTGCTTGAGCTTGGTGACGAACCAGTGTTTCTCGATATCGAAGGAAGTGCGCTATGGGATGGAAATGCGGTTGTCTATGTCGAGCAGAACGGTGCGAGGTATACAGCGCTTGATACTTCTAATTCTTCAGGCTGCCTTGACGCTTGCAGAATTCCGTTTAAAGGCAATGTGACGATACTTTCCGAGGGCTCATCATTACTGAAGATCTCTATAAAGAGCAGGGCTGTACAAGGCGAAGTAAGTCAGCCTGAACAGGAAGCCTCGGATGATATGTCAGCAGAAGAAGTTATGCAAGACAATCGCACTACGCCCACAATAGAGCCTGTCATGGGTGGGGCAAATGAGAGTTACAGTGATGATATCAAAAGCATGGAGGAGAATGCGACTGTCGCAAAGCATGTATCTGTTGATGCTGGGATTATCGTTAATGAGACTTCGCAAGAATCGCCTGATGCAGAGGAAATAGCAGAGTCAGAAGAGCCAGAGCAAACATTAACTGATACTTCCGAACCGCAGGTTCGGGAATTGCCAGAAGCAATCAACCACCCACCGGAGGGCTTAGTCCCTGACCAGGTCATGGAAGAGAATATGGCACTGACAATAGACCTGTCGCATTATTTCAAGGATAATGAGAACGACCCACTGTCATACTCATTCGATGAGACACATAGCTTAGGTCTTTCCATAGAAGGAAGCGTGCTTGAGATAACCTCAGGCAATAGGACCGGGATAATACCTGTCATAATCTTTGTCAAGGACAAAGAGAGCCTAGTCTCGAGCATGTTCAGGGTGGAGGTGCTTGCTTCAACTGATGATAAAGCAGTCAACCAGTCAGCGATGATTTCAGAATTGCAGGCAAAGCTTGGCGTAAGAATCGAGAAATTAGAGAGCATTCTTGGAAAACTTGACATCAGGCTTGAAAAGGAAGGGGCTGTTCTTGACCTTAAAGGAGCATTGGACGTAAGAGAAGTCCGAGTCTCAGAAGAGAAAGATGCAGAGCTTCGCGGAAAGAGATATCCGTTAGGCACCTCAATTATCGCTGTTGAGGCAGAAGTAGAAAGAGCAAGCATTGTTCTTGAGAAAACAGGCCCCGTGAACGCAATCTTGAAGTGCAGCGATTATGACTTCGATGCAGACAGCTGTGGCAGCTGGGAAAGGACATCCATCTCATTCGCTGACAACGGCACGCACATAAGCTTTGAAGTAGAAAGCTTCTCAGCTTACACAGGAGCATACCTGACAATCATTGACCTTCAGAGCTACCCAACAGTTGGCGGGAACTGGACGGTCCGGTTCAACACGACTGGTGTTGCAAATCTAACGATTTCCGCGAGCAACGGCACGACCTACGGCGATGACCTTCCTTACGACCTGAAGTGGCTGCAGATAAGGTGCGATGATTATGCGCTGCCTGAAGGGAGTGGTACGATGCAGTACCAGTTTAACGGTAGCCATCTGTTTGTGCTGGATTGGAACTGCTCTGGTATTGGGTATCATACTGTTTCACCCTTGACACCAGGCGAGCATACGCAGGAGTTTGTTTTCGGCGATGAGGTTGGGTATGCAAAGAACTGGGCAAAATCAGGGAATGTGTATAACTGCACGAGCTGTGCAGACTGTACTAACGCAATCGCTAATGCAAGTGCCGGAGATATAGTCAGATTGACAGCGAATCTAACCAACCAAGCAGGCGACTGCATAATCTTTTACGGCAGGGATGATATTATCTTTGACTGCCTCGGGAATCAAGTGGGTGGCAATAATGCCAACACATCTGTCGGGGTTTTCCTTGATTCTGGAGGTGGAGGGTCTGCGAATGTGACAATCCGTAACTGTAAGATCACCAATTGGTGGGCAGGAATATATGCTGATCCAGCACAGAATATCACTCTGAAAGATTCAAATCTCTCAAATAATACCTTTCTTGCTATGTATGCTTATGATGGGAGATCATTCAACATAAGTAACATCTCACTTACAAATAATAAGGGTTATGGTTTTTACCTGAACCTTAATCATTCAACTTTTAATAATATTAGGGCCTATCGAAGTGATTGGAGCATAACCTTTGGAGCAAATAGCACCAACTGCAGCTTGAGTGATCTTGTATTGACTGACGGTTATAGGGGTCTGTTCATCTCAAAAAGTAGCAATTTTAGCATAAAGGGCGTAACCGTGCGAAACAACACTTACAGTCTCTATGCTGAGAACATAAGCAGATCCATAATCCGGGATGTTACATGCATAAATAATACTAATGGTCCTAGACTCTCATTTGCTAGGGATACCTTGGTCTACAATCTAACGACAAGCCAGAGTGAAAGAGGACTTCTCATAGATATAAATTCTAGAAACGTCACAGCCATATCTTTTAACCTTTCAAACAATTCTATCACAGGCGTAGGGATTGAGAATTCGCAGTATATCAATCTATCAGGGCTTATTCTCACTGATAATTATGATGAAGGACTTACCTTTTTTAACCTATATGACAGCTCAATAAGCGACGTAAATATCAGCACAAGATATGATATCAGCAGTGATGGCGCATTATATCTTGAGGACTCACTCCGGAACAGGTTCAATAACATCACAGTCAAAGGGGGGAACTACGGGATATACAGTTACAATTCTCGGTTCAACTCGTATTCCAGCATCAATCTGACCGGTTCTGCCGCGGTAAATTTCTTTGTGGAACTTTCAAACTTCACAAACCTTACAGACATATGGATCAGCAATGACGGGGACACAGGGCTGGTTGTCGTTAATTCACACGGGAGCAGGATAAGAGGCCTTTACTTCCACAATAATACTGATGATGCTGTCCAGGTTCTGCTTTCCAATTTCACTGATTGGCGAGATGTTTATCTATTGCGGACAAATGATAAGGGAAATGACGGGGCCTTTCATGTGGTTCTTTCAGATAACAGCAACTTCACGAACATAACAGTCAATTCCTGCAACACAACTGGTTTCCTGCTATGGGGGTCAAGGAACAATACGATCCTGAATTCGACTTTCAGGAACTGCACAATAGCAGGCATGAGGATCGTCAACTACACTAGCATCTACTCCTCAGGCAACATCATATCCAACAGCATATTCAACAATACCAGAAATCTTGATATCGCCCAGTCAGGAAGCTATATCAACAGTCTCAACACATCTCTTACATCAGGCACAAACATCGTTGGTGGCAACTACATCGGCGGCAACTACTGGGCTAATACAACAGGAACCGGCTTTTCGCAGACCTGTACGGATGTCTCTGCTCCTTACGGCATCTGCGACAATTACTACAACCTCAGCAACGGGACAAGCATCGCTGTCGATTACCTGCCATTGGCAAAGACGAATGCACTCTCAGCCTGCCAGAACCTCAGCTCGCCTGGAGTGTACATGCTCTCCAATAATGTCACAGCATCAGGCACTTGCTTCAATGTCACATCAGACAATGTGACTCTTTTATGCAGCGGAAACGCCATGATTGGAAAGCTTGCAGGCTCTGGGATAAGCATCGTTGGCAGGAAAAGCTTTGTTGCATCGGATTGTATTATAACTAATTTTACAAGGGCAGTGAATTTAAGCAATGCTAACATAAGTGTCTTAAACAATATAACGATTCTCAATAACTCCGGCGAGCACTCAGGCATCTACGCATGGCAGTCGCATTACAACAACATCACAAACAGCAGATGGTTAGATAACAATGCGAGCTACTCTGCCGGTGTTTACCTGGACAGGTCGCACTTCAACAGGCTGCACAATCTGACACTTGTAAATAGCAGGGTTAGACGTAACGGAAACCTGATGGCTGGTGGAGTAATAGGGCTAAACATAAGCAACAGCACAGACACTTACAATGTCAATATATCAATGGTGAATGTAACAACAAGCGGCGGTATATACGACATATATGGTGGTATTGTAGGTCTCTACTATTCAAATGGAAATATGTTTAGCCGAATAAGCATTAACTCAAGCAGGCTGAATGCATCTTTCATATATGGCGGAGCACTTGGCATTGCATACTCAAGGCTAAACACCTTTGTTAGTGTGAATATAACAAACACAACAGTCACCTCTAGTAATGACATTTATGGTGGCATTTTTGGTATGTTTGATACAACAAACAACACCCTAAGTGGAATAACACTGATTAATACAAATGTCACAGCAGGCGATGAGCTGTATGGCGGCGGGTTTGGACTGTCATATGCAGTTAACAATACTATAAGAAGTGTTTCAATAACAAACACTTATGCTAGAGCCAATAGCGATGTTCTAGGCAGCGGGGGTTTTGGTCTAGATTATGCTGTCGGGAATAATGTAAGCGAGGTGAATGTGACTGAAACGAAGAGCTTTTCGTACGGAATATACGGCGGCGGCGGATTTGGATATAGATTATCACACAACAACACAGTGAGCGGCGTCATAATAACTAACACTTCTGTCAATGTCACTCAGATGAGCGGCGGCGGCGGGTTTGGACTGGCTTGGTCTTCTAGCAACAACACGATAAGAGATGTCACGGTAAGTAGAACCATGCTTAATGCCAGCAATAATCTTGACGGCGGCGGCTGCTTCGGTTTTCACTGGTACACAAACAAGAATCTAGTAAATAATATTACTGTTGTGGACACGAGAGTTTTTATTGGAAATGAGATATACGGCGGCGGCTGCTTCGGGCTTAATGAGGGCGGTATAAATAACATAATAAGCAATGTTTCAATAACAAACACCAATGTTTCTGCGGTTAATGCAATCGCTGCCAGCGGCGGCTTTGGTTTACGCAATGTTCAAAGCAACATAATAAGCGGAGTGACTGTAACAGACACAAGCATTGCCACACCTAACCTGTACGGCGGGGGCGGGTTTGGTTTGGACGGGTTAACTAGCAATAACATAATAAGCGGCGTTACAGTAATTAATACATCGCTTATCGCAAGCACGGATCTATTTGGCGGCGGCGGTTTTGGATTGTCAAATGTAGTTAATAACACCATAAGCAATGTTTCAATAATAAACACTTATGCCAAAGCCAATAACCGTATTCTGGGCAGCGGGGGCTTTGGTCTGGATTCTACTACAGGTAATAATATAAGCTTGGTTAATGTAACAAACACAACCGCTACAACAGGAGAGATATACGGCGGCGGCGGTTTTGGCTACAGGTTGGCGCACAACAACACAGTAAGCGGCGTCATAATAACCAACACTTCTGTAAATGTTACCAACATGTACGGCGGCGGCGGTTTTGGCCTGGCTTGGGACTCAAGCAATAATACCATAAGCGGCGTAACAATTATGAAGACCTTGGTTAATGCGAGCAATAATCTGAACGGCGGCGGCGGGTTTGGATTTTACTGGTACAACCTAAACAACAGAGTAAATAATGTGACCGCAGTAGACACGAGAGTTTTTGTTGGAAATGAGCTGTACGGCAGCGGCGGGTTTGGATTGTCAAATGCATTTAATAACACCATAAGAAGTGTTTCAATAACAAACACTTATGCTAAAGCCAATAGCGATGTTCTAGGCAGCGGGGGCTTTGGTCTTGATTATGCTGTCGGGAATAATGTAAGCGAGGTGAATGTGACTGAAACAAAAAGCTTTTCGTACAGAATATACGGCGGCGGCGGTTTTGGCTACAGGTTGGCGCACAACAACACAGTAAGCGGCGTCATAATAACCAACACTTCTGTAAATGTTACCAACATGGTTGGCGGCGGCGGTTTTGGACTGGCTTGGGACTCCAGCAATAATACCATAAGCGGCGTAACAATTATGAAGACCTTGGTTAATGCGAGCAATAACCTGTACGGCGGCGGCGGGTTTGGATTTTATTGGTACAACCTAAACAACAGAGTAAATAATGTGACCGCAGTAGACACGAGAGTTGCTGTGGGAAGTGAGTTGTATGGCGGCGGCGGTTTTGGCCTTACAGAGGGGGGTAGTAACAACATAATAAGCAATGTTTCAATAACAAACACTAATTTGTCTGCGGTCACCGCAGTTTATGCGAGCGGCGGCTTTGGTTTACGCAATGTTCAAAGCAACATAATAAGCGGAGTGACTGTAACAGACACAAGCATTGCCACACCTAACCTGTACGGCGGCGGCGGGTTTGGGTTGTACTGGTTAGCTAGCAATAACATAATAAGCGGCGTTACAGTAATTAATACGTCGCTTAGCGCAAGCACAGACCTATTTGGCGGCGGCGGGTTTGGATTATATGATACTGTCACAAACAACTCAATAAGCGGTGTAAGACTAACTAACACAAATGTTACATTAGGCAATATCATATTTGGCAGCGGCGGTTTTGGGTTGTCAAATGTAGTTAATAACACCATAAGCACGGTTTCAATAACAAACACTTATGCCAAAGCCAGTAACGAAATTTTCGGCAGCGGGGGCCTTGGTCTGGATTCTGCTACAGGGAATAATGTAAGCTTGGTTAATGTAACAAACACAACCGCTACAACAGGAGAGATATACGGCGGCGGCGGTTTGGGCTACAGGTTGGCGCACAACAACACAGTAAGCGGGGTCATAATAACCAACACTTCTGTAAATGTTACCAACATGGTTGGCGGCGGCGGGTTTGGACTGGCTTGGGACTCCAGCAATAATACCATAAGCGGCGTAACAATTATGAGGACCTTGGTTAATGCGAGCAATAACCTGTACGGCGGCGGCGGGTTTGGATTTTACTGGTACAACCTAAACAACAGAGTAAATAATGTGACCGCAGTGGACACGAGAGTTGCTGTGGGAAGTGAGTTGTATGGCGGCGGCGGCTTTGGCCTTACAGAGGGTGGTAGTAACAACATAATAAGCAATGTTTCAATAACAGACACCAATGTTTCTGCAGTTGCTGCAGTCTACGGCAGCGGCGGATTAGGTTTGTGGTTAGTTACGAACAATATGCTAAGCTGGGTGAATATTGGAAACAGTACAGTTAATACTCCTACTATTACAGGGGGCGGGGTCTTAGGGTTATCTAACGGGGCTTCTCTTAATACCCTAGACAATATTGCAATAAAGAATGCGACAATTAATGTTAGTTCTACAATATTCGGGTCTAGCGGAGTTGGTATATGGTACTCAAGCAACAACAACCTTTCAGATATTAGTTTAGAAAAAATAGATGCCTCATCCAGCACATTATATGGTGGTGTTGGAATAGGTATCTACGAAATAAGCCATAGAAATATTTTGAGAAGAATAAGTCTTTATGAAGTTACAATTAATAATATAATAAGCCCGCTTGTGGGGCTACAGCGAAATGTTACAGGCAATATCATCTCAGACAGCATCTTCAACTTCTCCAATGCGAGCATTTTGCAGCTGTATAATGAAACAATCAATGGTGTCGGTAACAACACCTTCCAGAACCTGCAGCTGATAAACGCATCAAAGCATGCTATACTCGCAGACACAGGCTTCGTCATAAACAACACCTTCCGAAACATCACGATAACAGGTACAGGCATGTCAGCGATAAACCTTACCAACGCTAGGGACATAGACCTTATCAACATAACCTTTGCAGATACCCCTTGGGACGTCTATGCTTACAACGCTTCCATCAGGAACTACAGCATGCAGAACTTCAGCCTGAAGTGGGAGAACGGCTCAGGCAGCATAACTTTCATCAACCAGACTCTGAATGCCACAGGCTCAAACCTCAGCCAGGTCATCAAGCTCGCCAATAACAGCGCTTTTATCAACACAACGCTGGATGCTAGGTTCAACACCACGGCGAACATCACACTGTACAACCTTGGTTTTATCCTTCCAAAGGTGCAGGTGAGCTACCTTGATGACGGCAACTTCCAGGACTGCATCGCTCCGCAGTGCAACTGGCTAAGCTATTCGGGTGGTGCATTCACATTCAATGTCAGCAGGTTCACAACTTATCAGGCTGCAGAAAATTCCAATACGAGGCCACTAATTAATCAAACAAATATAACACCAATACCTATTTATCGCAACAGCAGCATCAATTGCAGCGCATATGCATACGACAACCAATCAGCCAACTTTAACATCTCATTCACTTGGTTCGTGAATAGCACTTTGAACGGCAGCTGGAACACGACAGTCCAATGTACTAATGGCACCTGGTGCTATACTAATGTATCTCCGACAGGCTTATTGAAGCACTACAACATCACCTGCTCTGCAAGAGCGTTTGACGGCTCGCTGCACAGCGACTGGAAAAACAGCACAACAGTCGAGATAAACAACTCTCCTCCTTACAATGTCACTCTCTTCTATCCGCTCGATAACTCCTCAATCATCAACCGCACGCCTTTCTTCAACTGGACAGCATTTGACATAGATAACGATTCACTATGGTACAATCTTATTGTTGACGACAGCCCGTACTTTGACTATCCTGAGATAAACATAACCATCAACGCCACGAACTACACACCCTCATTCGAGCTATTGTTCAAGCCGTATTATTGGTATGTGAGAGCTTACGACAACGAATCCTGGTCGCCCAACTCAAGCAAGTACAACTTCACTGTGCTAAGCTATGTCTCCATTTTGCTTACAAACAGCAGCATCAATTTCGGCAGCATGCAGCTGAACGAGACCAACGACACATCAGACAATCTTCCAGGCCCCTTCGTCATTGAAAACGACGGCAACTGCGATATAAACGTTTCCTTGAACTCAACGCAGCTTTGGCTCATGCAGCCTCTTGGCACATCATACTTCCAGGTCAAAGTGGATAACACAACAGAGCTTGGCAGCTTCAATTGGGCTCTGTCACAGACATCCTGGACTCCTGTCGCCAATATGACCTCTTTGCTGAGGGGTTTCAACCATAATTCAACAAAAGACACTGCTGAGATAGACATCCTTGTCCGTGTTCCATTAGACGAGCCTCCGGGCTCAAGATTCGCGAATATTACACTATGGGGTGGTGAGAATTAAGACGACAGTATACATGATATTGGCCATCATCATGACGGCAAGCGTTGCTGCAGTAGGTGTAGCGCCTGGAACAATCAGGCTTCCCTACACTCAGGAACAGCAGACAGCGAGAATTATTGTAGTGAACAACCAGGATGAGCAAACCATGGTTATGATAAGTATCGCTGGCGAGCTCGCTGATTCAATCTCTTTAGCGGAAAACAGCCTAGACATGGCGCCAAGGGAAGAGCGCGAGCTCTCCCTGGCAGTCATGTTGCCGTCACTGACACCAGGTGAACATCAGGCGCAGATAATCATATCAGAGGTCCCGAAAGGCCAGTCAGGAGGGACTGGGATATCTGCAACAGGAGGAGTCATCTCAAGGCTTATTGTTGATGTTCCATACCCTGACAGGTATCTCACAGCTGCGATGAAAGCGGATGATATGGCGATTGTGGTCCAGGTGACAAACAAGGGCAGCCTGGACATCGCTGTTGCCGGAGCAGAAGTAAACGTGAAAGGAAAAGATGGTCTTATAACTTTGCTGAATACAGATGAGAAGCAGGTGAAGAAGGGAGAGATGCGGGAGCTTGTGGCATACCACATGCTGCTCCCTGGCGAATATGATGCTGATGCAGTGGTACGATATGATGGGAATACGCTAGCAGCATATCTTGGTTTTGAGGTTGGCTATCCTAAGATAACAATTAAAGAATTTTCGGTTGACAGGCGTGAGGGCATAAGCAGGCTTTCGCTTGAGTTGGAAAGCAACTGGAACGCACCTATTGAAGTCTACGGAGTGTCACAGATTGAGAGTGAAATTGTTAAAAGTCCAACAGTCACAGTTCCAGCAAGGGGCAGGAATATGCTTGACCTTTTCTTCACTTCTGATGCAGGCACAGTGAAAATCACGCTGCATTACAGGGGCAGGGCAGTTGAGCAGGAGATAGTGCTGAAGGAAAAAGAACAGCCATCGGTCCGAAAGAGCCCCCCTGTATTGCTGGTGTCCGCAGTGGTGTTGGTAATCACTGCATTGGCAGTGCTGTTATGGAGGATACATGCAAGAAGAAGATAGGCAGGAGCTAAAGAAGCTGCTTTCGGAGTTAAGGACAGTCCATAGGCTGTCACCTAAAGCAGTCCTTCGGTTCTTATCTACAGATAAGGTGATGTTGCCATCAGGTATTTACAGACAGAGAGAGCTAGCTATCATGGAGGCTACAGTAAAGTATCTGCATGAGAATAAGGGCATGGGCTTATCTCAGATTGCCAAGGCTCTTGGCAGGGACGCAAGAAGTGTCTGGTCAGCCTATCACAGGGCAAAATCAAAGGTGCCTGCCAAATTAGAGCAAGAAGGCATCCTAATACCTCTCTATGTGTTCCAGGAGCAAGGGACTTTGAAGCCAATAGTATCATACTTGAGGCATGCGCATGGCCTTAAGTTCAGGGAAATCGGAGAGGTTCTTGGCAGGGATACAGCCCTTGTATGTGCCGTATACAACAGGAAATGATAATCTCTTTAGATATTGCTTGAATTCTGTTGATTATGTGAAAGGTATTTGCTTAGTTTTATTCTCCACCCTGATCAGTAAACTCTGATTTTATGCAGTAAGCGTTCATTGAGCCTTTGATTGCCGTCTTTTCCCTTGCTGCGGGAGTTCATTTTTGCTAAACTTAAGCAAAACCTTTTTCAAAGCCCTATTCACAACCGCAAAATTAGCAATTTTTACCAGTTTTTTGCGAATTTTCTGCACAGTATGTATCAATACTGACATAATAAGACTAAATAGCACACTATATATATTTATATTATGTTAAATTGCTAAAAAATACTCACAGAAACAGAAAAATATGTATTTAGAGTATGTAAATTAGTGTACATTTTAGGTCAAAAAGGATACTGATGGCTGTAGTTCCGCTGGAAGAGGAGGCGGACGGGCAGAAAATTGCCCTTCTCCGTCGATTGAAAAGCATTCTTGACGAGATTTCCCGAGAGGAACGTATAGAGAAGAGGGATATCCTTGAGATGCTCAAGGAATCAAAGGATATCTCAGTGCCGTTGGGTGTGTTCACTCATAGGCAGCTTGGCATCCTTGAAGCAGTTGTAAAGTATTTGAAGGAAGAGAAGAAGAAGACGATAACCGAGATAGCTGCGGTTCTTAAGAGGGACAAGCGGACCATCTGGAGCACATACGACTCTGCAAGAGAGAAGCTTACAGGAAAGATGGATGTCTCTGGAGACATGGTGCCTCTTTCTATTTTCTCAAACAGGAAGCTTGGTGCGCTTGAGTGTCTCTCGGCGCATCTGCACAGTAAAGGCATGCGGTATTCAGAGATAGGCAGACTCCTGAACAGGGACCAGAGGAACATCTGGGTTCTCTACAACAGGAGCCTTGCGAAGCTCAAAGGCAAGATTATGCCAATCTATTCTGACATAATGGTGCCGATAAGTATCTTCCAGGACAGGCAGATGGGTACTTTGCTTGCAGTAGTCACTTACTTGAAAGAGAAGGAAGGAATGAGATTTGCGGATATTGCGCGTCTCCTGGCTAGGGATCCTAAGATGGTATGCGCAGTCTATCATCAGGGTCACAGAAGTTAAGACTTGGATTTTCCAGTAGGGAAATGATATTTTCGCATTAATGAAGTGATGCGATGGTTGAGATACGAAAAGTATCCCACTCAGTGCTGCTTCTGTCATTTGCCGGCATTCTGAAGGCATCTTGCTGTGTTAATACTCAAACTAGATTTTCCATTGACAGGAATAAAGGCGTGCTGCAGGCCATTGTCATATAACTAATTTTCATATACCTCATGCATAAAAAGGGTTTGAGGTTCTCCGAAATAGGTCGCCTGCTTAACAGTTACCCCAGGATAGTCTGTATATTGTATCACAAGAGATATTTGATTCTAAGAAGCATTATTGCGAAAGCTCCAGGATAGTCTTGGCGAGGTCGCCTTTGTTTTTCAGGAGCGCTTCTTTTGCTGTATCC
>Ga0209381_1003831_pt1 | contig 14619 bp, 9 predicted proteins | sample DewCreD2012metaG_FD_184111 | JGI IMG/M metagenome (GOLD analysis project Ga0209381, IMG submission 184111) | Hot spring sediment bacterial and archeal communities from British Columbia, Canada, to study Microbial Dark Matter (Phase II) - Dewar... ...
ACCTGCAGGCGTGGATGATTGTGGGGCTTGGCTCCCTGCCTGCTCAGGACCTTTTCCAGCGGATGATGTCTGCCCGCAGTTCGTCCATCGCCCGGTGGTCATCAATCTCCGCAGGCATCCTCTACATAGGATTCGGTCTGCTCCCCGTCACGCTTGGAATCCTTGCCCGGACGGCTCTGCCGGAAAGCAGCGGGGACAGAGTGCTCATTGAACTTGCGCTGAAGTACCTGTCTCCGTGGCTCGTCGCGGTGATGATTGGTGCGCTCCTGTCCGCCATTATGTCCAGCGCTGACAGCGCCATCCTTGCGCCGGCAAGCATCATCGGCAAGAACATTGTGACCGCCATCAGGCCGAACGCCTCCGAGGAACTCCAGCTGGCATGGTGCAGGGCGAGCGTGCCGATTCTGACAGGTCTCTCTCTCATACTCGCCCTCTGCTTCCAGAACATCTACCAGTTATGCGTGGAGGCGTGGGGATTTCTGCTCGTCGGGCTCGCCGCGCCGCTGATTGCGGGCGTCCACTGGAAAAAGACGACCTCTGCCGGCGCGGTTGCCGGCGCCGTGGCGGGCGTCGCTGTCTGGCTTTTTCTGCGGCTGTTCGCGGGAGAGGCGATTCCTCACAACCTGTTCGGATTTGCCGCATCGTATGCTGTCCTGATGGTGGTAAGCGCCGCCACAGGGCGCCGCGGTGCGCGCAGGTCAACTCCCGCGCCGGCTGCCGGCTGACTTCGCGGGGCTTGATTCTCCGCAGATTCTGTGTCATAGTTCTCCGCTATGGACAAGGGGTACGAACCGCCGCGCGTCACCGCGCAGTTTCCTGATCTGAAGGGGAAATCGGCGATTGTCACAGGCGCAAGCCGGGGTATCGGGCTTGCGACAGCGCGGTTCCTCGGCAGGCAGGGGATGCTTCTCACGCTCGTCGGAAGGTCGCAGGAGACAGGAGAGAAGGTCGTCAGCGAACTGACCTCGGGCGGCATCTCCTGCCAGTGGGTGACGGCGGATGTCTCAACAGCAGAGGGCGCGCAGGCGGCATTCTCCGCCGCGTGCGAGAAACACAAAGGGGTCTATCTCCTTGTGAACAACGCCGCAGACCGGGCGGGAGTCCCTCTTCTGAAAATGGACGAGGAGTGGTACCGGAGGTCTTTTGAGAAGAATGTCCGGATTGTGTACCATCTCAGCAGAATCGTTGCGCAGGATATGGTCGCGCACGGGCAGACAGGCGTCATCGTCAATGTGTCTTCGGTGGGCGGTCTGCGGCCGCACAGAGGCACAGTCGGATACGATATGTCAAAGGCAGCAATAGACCACCTCAGCAGGGCGATGGCTCTGGAACTGGCGCCCTGCGGGGTCAGGGTGAATACCGTCGCGCCGGGGTACACTCCTCATCCCCACCATTGGGAGCGCAATCCGGAGGGTATCAGGAAGAAGTCGGCGGGCATCCCGCTTGGAAGGCCCGGATACGCCGAGGAGGTCGCCTCGGTCATCGCGTTCCTTGCGTCCGACGCCGCGTCCTACATCACCGGGCAGGTCATCTATGTGGACGGCGGCCTCACCGTCCAGCTGTCTCCTCCCGGGTTCAAGATTTAGGTGCCAGATAGGGGGCAGGATGGGAACAGACCTGAAGATTGCGGCGGTGGAGACATTCCTCACCCAGCCCGGCACCCAGCGTCTTGTCGTCGTCAGGGTGCGGACAAACGAACCGGGACTCTATGGGCTCGGCTGCGCCACCTTCACCCAGCGGCACCGCGCGGTCGAGGCAGCGATCAGACACCACATCGGACCGTTCGTCATCGGCAAAGACCCGCGCAACATCGAGGATATCTGGCAGTCGGCAATGGTCAACGGCTACTGGCGCAACGGACCTGTCCTCAACAACGCCATCAGCGGCGTTGATATGGCGCTGTGGGACATCAAGGGAAAACTGGCTGGGATGCCCTGCTACCAGTTGTTCGGAGGAAAGAGCAGGCCTGCGGCGGCGGTCTATGTTCACGCGGGAGGGAAAGACGCGTCTGAGGTCATCGCCAGCGTCAGAAGGTTGAAGGAAAAGGGGTTCCGCTACATCCGCTGCCAGATTGGCGGATACATGGGCATCCCCTCGTCTGACAGCCATCCCGAGGGCGCGCCCGAGGGCTCCTACTTTGACCCTCGAGAGCGCCTGTGGTCGGTGCCCGCTCTCTTTGAAAAACTGCGCGCCGAGTTCGGCGACAGCGTTGAACTCCTGCAGGATGTCCACGAGCGGCTTGCACCCTGCGACGCGATGTTCCTTGCGCGCGCGCTTGAACCGTACCGGTTGTTCTTTCTTGAAGACATCCTTGCTCCGGAAGATCTTGCATGGTTCCGCCGCATCAGGCATCTCTGCGCGACACCGCTGGCGATGGGCGAACTGTGGAACAATCCGTCGGAGATTCTGCCACTCGTGACAGACAGGCTCATTGATTTCGTCCGCTGCCACCTCTCCCAGATTGGCGGCATCACTCCTGCACTGAAACTCGCCCACCTGTGCGAACTGTTCGGCATCAGGACGGCGTGGCACGGTCCTGCGGACGTTTCGCCCGTCGGGATGGCGGCAAACCTGCATCTCGACATCGCCTGCCACAACTTCGGGATTCAGGAGTGGTCGTTCCGGAACGACGCGGAACTGGAAATCTTCCCCGGGTTCCCGGAGGTGCGCGACGGGTATGCGTATCCGAACGACAAACCGGGTCTCGGCATTGACTTTGACGAGGAACTGGCACAGAGGTTCCCCTGCGACGACAGAAACCCCGACTGGACGGTGAGCAGAAAGCCGGACGGCACCATCGCCAGACCGTAGGAGAGAAGATGCAGGAGGATACAGGCATTGAAATCGTACGACCGCAGATGCGCGACATCCTGAGGTCTGACTCCTGTCTTCAGCGCGTCGCGCACGGGTTCCGGTTCGTGGAAGGTCCTGTCTGGTGGAAGGAGAAAGCGGGCCTCGTCTTCAGCGACATCCCCGCGGACACGATGTACCTCCTTTCGCCTGACGGACGCTGCACCGTCTTCCGCTCTCCAAGCAACCACGCTAACGGAAACACTGTGGACACAACCGGCTGCCTCCTCACCTGCGAACACGCCGCCAGAAGGGTCACCGCCACTTGTCCAGACGGCAGGATTGAGACGGTTGCGTCAACCTACAGGGGAAAACGGCTCAACTCGCCCAACGACATCGTGGTCAAGAGCGACGGCACCATCTGGTTCACCGACCCTCCGTACGGCATCAAACCACAGATGAGAGAGCAGGAGGCGAACAACCTCTTCCGGCTTGACCCCCGCACTACTGAACCTGTCGCTGTCGTCTCTGACTGTTCTATGCCAAACGGCCTGTGCTTTTCTCCCGACGAGAAGTTCCTCTATCTCGCGGACAGCGACAAGACCATTCACCACGTGCTGAGATTCGCCGTCGCGGCAGACAACGCGCTCTTGCAGAAGACAATCTTTACCGTCATCGAGGCAGGCGTGCCTGACGGCATCAGGTGCGACGCGGAAGGACGGCTCTATGTCACCTCCGCAGAAGGGGTGTGCGTCTTTTCTCCCGACGGAATGCTCCTCGGAAAACTGCGCACCCCGAAGGTTGCCGCCAACTGCGCCTTTGGCGGAGAGGACGCCTGTACGCTCTTCATTACCGCCACCGACGCGGTCTGGGCCGTGCGCCTTGCGGTGCAGGGAGCGGTCTGGAGGTGACAGCCGTCGCACAGGCAACTCCTTGACGCATCTCCTGCGGCGGTGCATAATCCTCAGAGAAAGAGGAAAGACGGAAGGGGTCGCACGGAAAAAAGTGTATGCCTGATGAAACGCATCCTGTCAGCCCGCGCGCCAGTCGCGGCGTTCCTTCTGATGGCAACCGCCGGCTGTATCCCTCTGGCGCAGGAGAAGACGATGACCGATTCCGAAAAGATGCCCCCGACAGTTCTGCCGCAGGAAGAGAAGATGATGACGCTTTCCCGGACGGTTGACCTGAATATCGGGGAGACGGCGGCGGTTACGCTTTCGGACAACTCGCAGGCAACCGTCGTTCTCCGCAGTATCTCTGTGAAACGCGACACCATCCGATCCGCGGTGAGAGCCGTCGAGGTATCAGTGGAAGTCAACGGCACGCCCGCAGTGATACTGTCCGCGCTCTACACGCTGCCTGCGACCGTCGGAGGCGTTCAGATTGACTGTCCTGTGGTGAAGGCGTACCTTGCCTCTTCACGGGAAAACCCCTGGGCAATAGAGAAAGACGCCCGTCTTCGGCTGTGGCCGGCAGGTTCTCCGTGGATACAGCCAGGCAGTTTCGCCTATCCTGTCCGGCAGAGATGGTTTGCCAGCGACACCCAGATGGCGAACGAACCTGTCTTTGTGGACGGGCCTGAGGGCACAGGCCGGCAGAACATCTACTACCACAACGGGCTTGACATCGGCGGCGCAGAGGGGCTTGTGGAGGTCGTCTCGGCGACAGACGGAGTGGTCATCACTGCCGGGAAGGATGTCTGGAAGGATGCGCCCGCAGGACCCAAACAGCCCAGGTACGACAAGGTGATGATTCTTGACGGACGGGGATGGTATCACGCCTACTACCACCTCCAGTCCGTCGACCCCTCTGTCCGCGTCGGGGAAAAGGTGAAGATGGGACAGGTCATCGGCATCCTCGGCAAGGAAGGAGACAGCGGCGGCTGGTCTCACCTCCACTACGGCATCACGGCGATGCAGCCGTCGGGCAGGTGGGGCACGGAAGAAGGGTACGCGTTCCTCTGGCAGGCAGCGGTTGCGGAACAGTCGCCGAAGGTCATCGCGGTGGCGCGCCCCCACCATCTCCTCGCCGCCGGAGAAACCGCGGCGCTTGAGGGAGGAAAGTCGTGGTCCGCCTCAGGCGGGACACTCTCGTACGAGTGGACATTCACCGACGGCACAAGAGCTGCGGGACACACGGTGAGCCGCAGGTACGACAGGCCGGGAGAGTACAGCGAAATCCTCAGGGTCACCGACGGACAGGGCAATACCGCAGTTGACTTTGCCGTCGTGCAGGTTCTTGACCCGACAGGACCTGCGCCGCCTGCGATTCACCTTGCCCACCATCCCACCACAGGCGTCAAACCGAATACTCCGGTCACATTCAAGGTGCGCACGTTCGGCGCGGTGTCAGGCAGGGAGACGATTGACTACGGCGACGGCTCTCCTCCTGACATTCTTGCCTCCGACGGATGCGCCAATCCTCTGGCAAAGGCGGGATATGCGGTGACCACTCACCGGTTTGCCGCTCCCGGGCAGTACATCGTCACCGCCCGCAGGACGAACGAACACGGCTTTGAGGCGATGATGCGGACCTGCGTGAGAGTTGAACCGTAAGGAGGAGGCATGCGGCTTTTATCTCTCGCCGTTGCGGTCTGCGCGACGCTTTCGCTTTTCTCTCCCCCTGCCCCCTGCGCAACCTACTATGTTGACTTTGGGGCAGGCGCTGACACGAATGTCGGCACCTCGCCCGATGCGCCTTTCAAGCACGCTCCCGGAGACCCTGCCGCCACGGCAAGCGCGAAACAGGTTCAACTCGCTGCCGGAGACACGGTCGTCTTCAAGGGCGGAGTCGTCTACTTCGGGTCAATCTCAATCTCGTGGTCAGGCGCAAAGGGAGTGCCAATCGTCTTTGACGGCAATACGGCAGGCACCTTTGGCACAGGGAAGGCGGTGATAGACGGCTCCACCCCTGTATCCGACTGGAAGAGGTGCGCATCTCCCGACGAGGCGAAAGGCAATGTACGGTGGAAGGAGATTTTCTACGCCGACATACCGAAACCTGCCGACTGGCGCGGTGTGAACCTGTGCGATACAGATAGCCCCTTGCAGATTGCGCAGGAGCCAGACCCGTCTGACCCGATGTTTCAGGAGAACGTGAGGGAGTTTTTCCTCGTCAACAGGAAAATGGAGAACTCCTTCCCCGGCACTGTCTCCTTTGAACCCGGCACAAGGGGCAACAGCCAGACGCCGTTGATGGGGATTATCGCAGGGCAACCGCCCGTCATAGAGCCGATCACCGGAGGCGCTTTCTCCATCACGCTCAACGAACCAGCGACTATTGCCGCCATCGGCATCAGACCTCAGCCGAACTACGCCGCGGTGAAGGAGTTCGCCTTTCTGGCAGACGGAAAGGAACTTCTCCGCGCAACGCTGGAGAAGGATAAGAGGGAGATGCAGAGGTTTGATCTTCCTTCGGCGGTGACGGCGAGGAAACTCACCTACAAACTCCTCTCGGCGTACGAGGGGGAGACGAATAACTGGACGAAGATTGCGCGCGTGGCGGCGTGGACGCCTGGCGGAAAGAATGTCCTTGACGCAGATGTCTCCTCCGTCATCAGGGACGAGACGAACCTCGTCCAGTCAGACCCGCGCTACTACGACGGAATGTGGGTCGGCGTCCACGGCGGCAACAATATCGTCGCATACCAGCAGGTGAAATCGTTTGACCCCGCCGCAAGACAACTGTTCCTCACCTACTTTGACGGACGGCTCTACAACGAGACGAGGTATGCCCTCTACAACTCCGTCCGCCTGATTGACACGCCGGGAGAGTACAGCGTGGAGCCCACAGAAAACCCGCGGGTCTGGCGCGTCTACCTGTTGCCTGACCGGCTCGTTGACGGAAAGCCCGACGGGATTGCCTTCTCTACGCGGGAGACAGGTATTGCGCTTGTAAACGCCTCCCATATTGTCGTCAGGGGCTTCACTGTGCGCAGGCAGGGGGGGCGCAACGCATCCGGCATCCGGGTACAGGACGGCGAGGATGTCATCATCAAAGACTGCGAGGTCACCCTTGTCGGCGGAAGCGGAGCAGGCATCAGCGCGGTAGGAACAAAGAACATCTTTGTTGACACCTGTTTCGTCCATCACTGCACCGTGCACTCCAGAGGCATCGTCCTGCGAAACTGCACAGACGCCATCACGAAAAACTGCCGCCTCGTGAAGAACACATCAACCGCGCTTGACTACTATGGATGTACCGGCGGAGCGGTGTCCGGATGCACCGTCCTTGACCACAGAGGGATGCACGCCAACGGGCTGACCTTCTACCTCGGGTGCAAGAACATCGTCGTCGAGCGCAACTATGTGGCACGAGGCAATGTGGGGCTGACGATTCAGGAAGCTGAGAATGTCACCATCCGGAACAACATCCTTGACGGCGGTGGAACGACCACCTGCCTTGGTATCTGGCCGGGGCAGCCCATCAAGAACCTTTCCATCCTCCACAATACCCTTGTCCGGTCAAACCACGCGGTCGAGTGGCAGACAGGACTTTTCACCAACAGCAGCAAGTTCGACGGACTCGTCGTGCGCAACAACATCATCGACGGCCTGTGCGGAACCCCGCCGTTTCCGAAGGAGGCGGTGTTCACCCACAACCTCTACACGCGGCTCGGGCCCGACAGGAAGGACAAGAGTTTCGGCGAGGGCGAGTTCTACGAACCGGACCTGACAAAAATCTTCGTCAATCCCGAGGCCGGAGATTTCCGCCTGAAGACGGGCAGTCCCGCGGTTGACGCCGGCACCGCGCTGGATGTGCCTGACGATTTTGACGGCACAAAGCGCCCTCAGGGCAGGGCGCCGGACATCGGCGCATACGAACTGCGCTCGCCGTAGGGTCAGGGCATCACCCTCTTTGCCTCTCCCTCGACCCTGACGCCTCTGACAAAGACCGCCTCCGGCTTTGACCTCGCGTCAAGCGGGTCGCCGTTCCAGAGGATGACATCTGCCTCTTTGCCCTTTTCAAGGGAACCGAGCGTCCTTTCAAGCCCGAGAATCCTTGCAGGATTGATGGTCACGCACTTCAGCGCCTCTTCTTCCGACAGACCCGCCCTGACCGCAAGCGCCGCGTAGACCGCAAGAAACCTCATCGGCAGCACGCCATGGTCAGAGGTTATCGCCACAAGCAGGCCTGCCTCCACCGCCGACTTGACCGTCGTGAACGACTTGTGGTGGAGTTCCAGTTTTGTCCTCCCCCAGAGGGTCGGCCCCACGATGAGAGGGACATTTTTCTCCTTCAGTTCGGGAAGAATCTCCTCTGCTTCCGTCGCATGCTCGAAGACATACTCGATGCCGAACTCCTCGGCGATCCGCATAAAAGTCAGCATGTCGACCGCCCGATGCGCATGGCACCTCGCCGGAATCTCCCTGCGCAGGACCTTCGCCACCGCCTCCATCTTCAGGTCTATGGCGAACGGTTCCTTTTTCTTCTTCGCGTGCGCTTTCTTCTCAAGGTAGTTCGCGGCGCCTGTGAAGGTCGTGCGAAGAATGCCCGCAATCCCCATCCGGGTCGCCGGCTCCTTGTCCTTCCCTCCATAGACGCGCTTTGGATTCTCTCCCGTCGCTATCTTCATCCCCGCTTCCTCGCAAACGATGTAGTCGCGGTAGGTGGTTGCGTATGTCTTGACGATGGCTCCGATGCCGCCAAACACATTTGCGCTGCCCGGGGTCATATACATCGTCGTCACCCCGTCCCTGACCGCCTCCGCCATCGCGAGGTCTGACGGCTTGAAGGCGTCTATGGCTCTCATATGCGGGGTCACCGGATTGGTCATCTCGTTGTAGTCCACATCTGCGGGAAACCCGTCTTCAGACAGCCCTGCGTGGGAGTGCGCCTCAATGAGACCCGGCGTGACCACTTTCCCCTTTCCCTCAATCACTCGCGCGCTGACCGGCACACGACAGTCCTTCCCGACGGAGATAATACCCTTCTCGTTGAAGACGATTGTTCCCAGGGGAATAACCCCTTTCGTCACTGTTCGTATCTCTGCGTCCACGATGGCGTACATCATCGCCCTCCTTGTGCTGTGCGCTATGGCAAGGAAGCGTAGCACACAGTCCCGCCGCTGGCAACGGTTGACTGTGCACACGGAAACGCAGTTATCTGCTCCGGCTGGACGAAGTTGGCTTTTCTGTCAGCCCTTTTTCTGCGCAGGACAGGGGAGACGGTACGCTGCGGCTTCTTGATATCAATCCGACGAGAGACGAAGAGAGGTGGGTCGCGCGGATAGACGGAGAGATAGTTGGAGGCGCACTCGTTGCCGACATACTCGACAGGGTTGCGCCTTCAGGAAGACCTGTCCGCGCCGGAAAGATCGTCTGTATCAGTCCCTGCTCTACCCAACTCTACACAGCCAGCCACCGACCGTGCGAGTTGTTGCCGCAACCGCGTGACAACCGGGAAGTGGGCCTGACGCTCTCATTCTTCCCCGGTTGCCGTCATTCTCCCCTGTGTCAAACCCCGTATAAGTCGGGCACATTGCTCGCACTTTCCGGGAGGCGGACCGGCTGAGGAAGACGCACGCTGAGGGAGCAGAACTCTGGTGGGGACGCTGTGGAATGGTACGGGGAACCGCACAATCGCCCGTCGGTGAATGAGTTCCGCTCCTGACGGACAGCTCTTCCCTGCCCACTACCACGACTCCCTGTCCAGACTGCGGTAGTTGACTGCTTCGGCAATGTGTTCCGGCAAAATCACCTCGCTCCCCGCAAGGTCTGCGATCGTCCTGCCCACCTTCCTCACCGCCTCCGACGGCTCCTCCTCTGGTACTGGATAGTGGACGGGCTGCGGGAGCACGGATACCGGGTACACTTGGTGAACACCGCGGCAGTGCAGCAGTACGACGAGGTGAAGTATTCCGACGACCGACGGGAAGCGTTGTTTCTGGCGAACCTGCTGCGGATGAAGAATCTGCCGGAGGGATACATCTGTCCAAAGGAAGAGCGCTCCGTGCGGGCCCTGCTGCGCAAGCGGATGCTGCTGGTGCGCCAGCCCACGACACACATCCTGAGTTTGGAGGGGTTGATCGCGCGGCACACGGGCAAGCAGATCACGGCGAGGGCGGCGACGGGACTGACGGAAGAGGACGTGGCTGGGGTGATCCCGGATCGGCATGTGCAAATGTCGGCGCGAATGAACATCAAGGCGATCAGTTTCTTCACCGAGCGGATCCGGCAGACCGAGAAGGGGGTGGAGGAGGTGGAGTTGAAGGAGGAGTATGGGCAGTTGCAGACGGTGCCGGTTATTGGGAAAATCATGGCGCTGACGATCGCGGTGGAGACGGGAGACATCGGGCGGTTTGCGCATGCGGGCAACTAGGGGCCGTACTGCCGGTGCGTGAAGAGCGAGTGGGTGAGCAACCGGCGCAAGAAGGGGGAAGGCAACGGAAAGAGCGGCAACCGGGATCTGGGCTGGGCGTACGTGGAGGCGGCGCATTTCCTGCTGCGGCACTACGCGCCGGCGCGGTTCTACTAGCGGAAGGTTGCCAAGCGCAACACGACGGCGGCGACGAAAGCGCTGGCCAACAAGATCGCGCGGGCCTGCTATTAGAGCACACGGTGTTTGACGGGACGCGGATGCTCGGACCAGGAGCGGGATGTGGCGGGGAACCTGCACAGGAGTTGGCGATGCCCGCCCAGCAGGTCTGATTGGGACCCGACGCATCCTCACGATCATGGCCGGTCAGTCTGATTTCGCCCGCGGCATGATCCGAACAAGGGTGTGGGCGCTGCAGCCACAAGGTCTATGCTCCTCCCCATGGACATGCTCCGGAACCGACGGTTTTCTAGGACTGCACGAGCGGCCGGGATCGCTTCGCCGCGCCGAATAGACGGTCTTGAACCTGATGGGCGACTGGTGCGAAGCGAACTCTTCGCAACCGACACGACCGAAAAACCCCGGGCGCGAAGCGGTACATGACCGAGGATGTGAACAGAACGACAGCACGCAATCCCTGACGGGATTGCGTACCGGGAGGACTGCTGCCCCTTGACCTGAGCCTCGTAATGGGTGCCCCCCTGCCTAGCACGTGCACACTTCATTTCGCTGGATTCAAGGAGATGTCGCCTTCGATTCCAAGCAACTTCTTCACAATGTGCTCCAGCCCGAGGCCTGATATGCGCAGTAGAGACACGTCGTCGCGACTCTGCACTATACCCGCAAAGAAGTTGAAGAGGGATGGATCTCCACTGCTGAGCAATGCTCTCGCGATTTCTCGCTTGGCACGCCCAGAGAATTCGTTCCTCTCCACCCTCCCCGCAACATACAGCAGTGCCACTGCCGGCATCTCAGCAAGTTTCTCGTGTGGGTCAGGAACCGTACCCTCAAGACCAGTCTCTCCGCTCAGTTGTCTGACCAGCCTGTCAACCTTCACTTTCGTTTCCACCGATAGAGGGGTCTCCGCTATTATCGGCAGTTCAGGAAGAAGCCGACGTAGACTCGCGAGCATAGCTCCCCGTGTTTCCTCATCGGGTTCCTCCTGCGCCAAGTGCACGAGTCCGACCGCCAACAAACCCCGTTCTCCCTTCTGCCCGTCGTCTTCGTCCCTCTTGCCAAGGAATGAGGAAACCATATCAAGGACCTCTTGCCTCCTTCCTGCCGATGTCTCAGCCACACCTTTCCGCCCATCCATATTCAGCAGCCATCCGCGGATATCTTCCGGTAGCGACGTCGGGTTGGGGGTAGGAGGAACTACTTCTGCCAGAAGATCGTCTAGCTCCTTTGTGTCAATCAGGATAGTTCCCCCGGCCTCCTTGATTCCCCTCTTCAACGCAAGTATAGTCCTTCCCCAACGTGTAGACGGCAAGGGCTGTCCCCAAGATTGGCACGTCTTCGCTTCTCCCTTCATCCTGTCCAAGTAGCCTTGAAGTGCCAGACGATACTGTTTCTCCGCCTCCGGGAGATCTCTCTTGTCGCCTATTCTCAGCAGGGAACGGCCCAGATTCTCGTTCACTTTCCAGTACCATCCGTCTTGAGACACCAGCATGACAACTTCCCGCCCCTTGGAACGCAACGCCGCCAAGTCCTTCCTGGTCCTGAAATAATCAACCAGAAGTGTTGCCGCCGCTGCGGGTGGCCTGTATCTCATTTCGGGCTCTGGCCATTCTTGTGGAATCGCGGCTTCCTTGTCCGCTTTCACGCAATTCTTCTCCCGTTCGGAGTCGGCAGTAGATATCACATCCTCAAGTAGTGGAACACCATCAGCACCTTGGCCCTCACTCGCCTGTATCATGTAACTCAGTAGGTGAGCTAAGTCCTGAGTTCGCATCGGGACCCGTGTCACGTGTCGAATGAAACACTCCTGAGCAACGGTATCGGGGCTTGGCCGAGTATAGAACGTTTCAGGTTGTCGTTCGGAGTACAGGGTCGTCAAATAGAGTATCTGCCGGTAATCGAGTCGGATTGGGCAGGCTTCATCATACGGGTTAAAACTCAGGACACTGATTCCCTCTGGATACTTCTGGACTATCTCCTTCAGTCCGTCGAGTGCGAGCTTGGAATTCCTCTCTAAGATCCATACACCCTCAAGGAGGAGAAGGTTTGCATCGGAAGCGTAGGGTCTGCTATCCGCAACTGCGGCAGTTGACAAGTTGGACTTCACGGTCTCCCAGCGGTTCAACAGGCTCTTGATGATACGGATGCTGCGGTTGCTCGCCCCCGGGTGAAAAGGTCCCAACATGGAGAACTGAAGAAGTGGCTCTAAGTGCTCGCGCTCACTCACCATTGTGCTGCGAACTGTACTCGGCAACGCTGGCTGTTCATGGCCAGCTGTCTCCTGACCCTGGATTAGGGGGCAGAACAGCATGGACACAGCCAGGCAGAACGTGATGCAGTTTGAGGAGGACATCCGCACGGCCTCATCCCTTGCTTTTAGGACCATGGCGGTCAATATCCTCCATAGGGTGGCCCCGAGAACGAATTCGGAGTCGCGACCACACTCGGGACTCCCGTTGACTCACAACCAGATGAGTGGCCAGACTGGTTATCGTCCCAGATGCATTCCAAGGGATCTTCTGCCTCCACCCGTGAATACTTCTCGAAACAGCCATTGGTCTTCTGCCCTTCGTAGTCAGCCCAAGTGCCGGGCTTGATGCTCACCGCGCTGGGATCCCATATTGTCGAATTGGCGTCAACAAACGCGTGATAAGCCCATCCGTGAGCCAAGGGATTCGTTCCATCTCCCATCCAGTCCTGCGTATCAACCCAAGTGTCGACACCGCAAGCATCGAACTCGTTCGGGTACATCATATGCATGTGCCCTTTTGAATTATACGCGGATGATCGGTCCCACCGACGGAGTATTGCGGCAATACCGAGTGCTTGGCAAGCATGCCAGAAATCCTTCGCCAAGTAGAGGCAGTTCCCGTACGCCACATACTGGTAGCTATTGGCCCCATCGTCGAAATTGTCAAGCACTGCTTCGAGGATATCCTCTACCTCGTTCTCAGCATCTGCCCAGTTGCAGGCGTAGTCAAGCGTGAACTTCCTGAAGTACTCGGGCTGGTCAAACTTCTGGACATCGTATATGACATAGAGACCATATGTTCTCCCATTCCCTGACTCTTCAGGCAACTGAACATGTGTCGTCTCCTGACTGTAGCCATCTCCCTCTTGGTATGCCACGATCCAGTCACCAGAGGAATTCTTCACCTTGAACGTCCATCGCATATCGAAAACTTCATACTCTGTAACTACGTTGGGCACACCATCCAACGATTCCATTTGGACGATACTCATATCGGAGTCCGACCAGTCCTCCGTAGTTGCATCAATCAGATCGTCAGTGAACACGTTCTCTATCGTCGCCCCTCCGGGCTTGCCGTACCTGGCAGTGGCGAAGATCTTGATTTGTGTTTGCTTGGTGAGATCATTGCCGGAATCACTATCCTTATCTCCAGCCAAGTCCACCTCCACCTGCATACCCTTCCCCTTAACGTAGCACACTGGCCAGTGCCTGTTCAATTTGCCATCATACTCCGGCACGGACTCTTCCCCATTGTCGTGGATCTGCTGTTCCTCGTTGATCCAGTCATCTACGAACCTCACCCTTAACACATACGGCCGAATCGTCTTCAACGCAACTGTCCTCGTGAATACCGTCGGCCCTGAAGGAGATGCTTTCATCTCGAATGTAAGCGTCACATCCTGCTTATGCCCGTCGGGAGCATCCCACTTGACATCCAGGTAGTCACTCCCGGTACCCTCGGCACCGGTAAGCGTTCCTGCCGTCGCACTCCACTTGTAATACAGATTCTGCGCAATGCACGAGGGCGAAATCGTCGTTTGGAACTTCATATAGCCCGAGGCCACCACATTCGCCGCCTGCGAACGCGATTCCATCCCTGGAATCTTGCGGCCGCTCTCACCATACACATACCCGTCAACCGGACCCGCTTCGAAGACGGTCACCTTCGCCGTATCAGTGCCGCCTTTGGATGTTCCCAGGGTGAAGACTATGTCTCCGATGCTGACCGATGCGCTCACCGCCTTCAGGACGAAGTTTGGAATGGAAGAGAGTGGACAGGGACCAAAAGGAGAGGTGATGGTGTTCCCCGTGGCGGCATCTCTCAGAAGAACCTTGGTTCCATTGGTCCAGGAGAGACTGACCGTTTCGTTGGATGGCAGCGAACCTTCGATGCGGATGGAAACGGTCGTTTCCGCCCCCACCCCATTAGAGATGGGAAGAAATATCCCCGGATTCTCCTCCACATCCTCGAGTCTCCCTCCCACTTCGACGTTGGGCCGGAATACGCTGATGGTGATCGTGTCAGAGTCAGGCTCGTCTCCTCCGTCGGGAGTGAAGGTCGCCTTCAGTGTTGCCGACCCCGT
>Ga0209381_1003835_pt1 | contig 14606 bp, 10 predicted proteins | sample DewCreD2012metaG_FD_184111 | JGI IMG/M metagenome (GOLD analysis project Ga0209381, IMG submission 184111) | Hot spring sediment bacterial and archeal communities from British Columbia, Canada, to study Microbial Dark Matter (Phase II) - Dewar... ...
GCGCTGTTCGGCCGCCATGCGGCGCGAGACTTCCAGTCCGTAGACGGCCGGGAATGTGATCTTGTGCTGCGCGGCGTCCTTGCCTGCGGTCTTGCCCAGCTGCTCGGAAGTCTGCGTGACATCGAGGATGTCATCGACGATCTGGAATGCGAGGCCGATGTGTTCGCCGAAGCGCGAGAGCGCGTCCAGCTGTTCCGGACCCGCGCCGGCGTGCATGGCGCCGAGGCGGATGGAGCAGCGCAGCAGGGCGCCGGTCTTGGCGCGGTGGATGCGCTCGAGAAGCTCCGCCGTGGGCGGCTGGTTTTCTCCCTCGATGTCGTGCACCTGTCCGGCGATCATGCCGCCGACGGTGCCGGCGGCGCTGGCCAGCTCGACAACGAGACGGGAGGAAGCGGCGCGGCCGAGCACCTCGAATGCGTATGTCAGCAGCGCGTCGCCGGCGAGGATCGCCATCGCCTCGCCGAACACCTTGTGGGATGTGGGCCGCCCGCGGCGCAGGTCGTCATTGTCAAGGGCAGGCAGGTCGTCGTGGATCAGCGAGTACGTGTGGATGAGCTCCAGCGAACAGGCAACCTGTTCGATTCCATCCACGTCCCTCCCCGCCACGGCGCGCCCGGCCTCCATGCAGAGGATGGGGCGGATGCGCTTGCCGCCGGCGAAAACCGAATAGCGCATGGCCCGGTGGATCGTTTCCGGGGGCTCGGACTCCGGAGGCAGCAGGCGGTCAAGGGCGGCGTCGATGCGCTGGATCTGCGCGGCGAGGTAGTCGGAGAGGGGCAGAACAGAAGCCGTCATTTTTGTTCCTGCCCGAAGGGTTGCGGGATCACCTTCTGGCCGCGCTTCAGAAGCATCTCGATGCGCGTTTCCGCCTCCACCAGCTGCCGCCGGCAGGCTTCGGAGAGCTGGACGCCCTTTTCAAACAGCTCCAGGGCCCGCTCCAGCGGGACGCCGGGCTGCTCGAGCTCGGTGATGATCTGCTGCAGTTCCGCGAGGGATTTCTCGAAAGGGACCTCGCGCGCCTTGTCTTCTCCGGTCTTGTGTTTCTCATGCTCAGCGGCCATTGGCTTCATTTTACGATCCGGAGCGGGCCCCGCCGTCCGGAGCCTCCAGCCGCGCGATGGGACGCACGAGCAGGAAGAGCACGAGAGCCGCGGCCAGGGTGATCACCGCCAGCGTGCGGAACAGATCGAATGGCGGCAGATGGCCGTAGAACGAAGCCAGCCTGCCGGCCAGATAATTGCCCATGGAGAGCGACAGGAACCATACGCCCATCATGAGGCCCGCCACGCGCGCGGGCGCGAGCCGCGTCATCGCGCTGAGGCCGACGGGGCTCAGGAACAGCTCGCCGAACGTGTGGAGCAGGTAAGTTCCCACCAGCCACAGCGGGCTGACCAGGACGCCGTTGGCAGAGCGGCGGCTGGCCTCCATCATGAGGAGGAAACCGCCTGCCGCACAGACCATGGCCAGGGCGAACTTGGCCACGGAAGTGGGCTGCCGGCCGCCAAGCCGGATCCAGATCCAGGCGAAAAGAGCGGCGAAGCAGATGATGAATGCGGCGTTCAGCGACTGATACCAGCTGGCGGGAAACGCGAAGCCGAACAGCACGTTGTTCGTGTAGTTCTTGGCGAAGAGGTTGAGCGAGGAGCCAGCCTGCTCGAACGCCGCCCAGAACAGCGAGGAGCCGCAAAACAGCACGGCGATGACGGCCAGGCGGCGCCGTTCGGCCGGCGTCCAGCCGCCGCCGAAAAACATCCATGCGAACAGACCCAGCGTCGTGAGCGCCAGAACCAGGCCGGCCGAGTTCACGAGGAACTGGATGCTGATGGTGGTGGCACCCGACAGGTGGAGCAGGAACAGCGCGGCGCCGAGGAGAATCGAGCCGAGCACGGCGTTGCGGAAGCTGCGCCGCCATTGGAGTCCGATCTCCGGCGAGGGCGGCTCGACCGGATGCAGCCCGGCGGCGCCCAGGCGGCCGAGACCGCGCCAGAATGTCAGCACGCCCACCACCATGCCCAGGCCTGCAAGAGCGAAGCCGAGGCGGTAATTGATGCGCTCGCCCACCCAGCCGCAGGCCAGCGGCGCAATGGTCGCGCCGATGTTGATGCCCATGTAGAAAATCGAGAAGCCCGAATCGCGGCGGGGATCTCCCTGCGAGTAGATCTGGCCGACGATGGTGGAGATGTTCGGCTTCAGCAGCCCCGTGCCCAGAACGACAATCAGAAGCCCGAGGAAGAAGGCCGTATTAGAGGGCACGGCCAGCGTCAGATAGCCGGCGGCGATCAGCATCCCGCCGAACAGCACGCTGCGCTGCTGGCCAAGGATGCGGTCCGCGATCCACCCGCCGGGCAGGCTGGCCATGTAAACGCTGGCCGTATAGAGCCCGTAAATGGCGTAGGCGCGCGAGGGATCCAGCCCGAGGCCGCCGGCCGTGGCGGCGGCGGTCATGAACAGAACCAGAATGGCGCGCATGCCATAATAGCCGAACCGCTCCCAGAGCTCGGTGAAGAAGAGCGTGGACAGTCCTGCGGGGTGGCCGAAGAAACGGGTGTCCTGCGAATCGTGCGTCATATCGGGAAGGTGCGGGCGGGACGGCGGCTCATTGGGCCAGCCAGCCCCCGTCGATAACGATGTCCGTGCCGGTGATGAAGCGCGCCTGATCGGAACACAGATACACGGCCAGCGAGCCGACGTCCTCGGGCCGGCCCCATTCCCCGGCAGGCAGGCGGGCAAGGAACGCCGCATTGGCCTGCGGGTCGTTCATCAGGGCGCTGTTCATTTCCGTTGCGAAGGGTCCGGGGCTGATGCCGTTGACGGTGATGTGATGCGGGGCGAGCTCCAGAGCGAGCGCGCGGGTCAGGCCGAGCAGGCCGGCCTTGGAGGACGAGTAGGCGGCTCGCCCCGGCAGGGAGACATGGCTCATGATCGACGTCAGATTCAGGATGCGGCCCCAGCCGTTCTGAATCATCTGCGGGATGAACGCGCGCGCACAGAGGAAGGCGCTGGTGAGGTTGGAGTCGATGACCCAGCGCCACTCGTCGAGAGAAAATTCGGTGACCGGCTTGCGGAGATTGACGCCCGCGTTGTTGATGAGAATGTGCGCAGGTCCCATGTGTTCGGCCACGTGCGCGGCCAGCCGGGCGACGTCGTCTTCCTGCGTGACGTCTGCGGGAACGATGAACGCACCCGGACCGCAGAGGCGGGCGGTTTCATCGAGCTTTTCCACATCGCGGCCCACGCAGGCGACGCGCGCGCCGGCTCCGGCAAGGGCCACGGCCATGGCGCGGCCGAGTCCGCGCGAGGCGCCTGTCACCACGGCGACACGGTTCTGGAGAAGCAGTGATTCGGGCATGGGACGGGGTTCAGGAGGCTTTCCTGGTCTGGCGGGCGAGGGCCAGAATGCGGTCGGCCACGGCTTGCGGGTCGTCGATGCCGGCCAATTTCACGGCGCCGGACTCGGCGGCGGATTCGATGTCAATGTCGCCGATGCCCCACAGCCGCTGCCAGATCGTCCGGTGCACGGAGATCTTCTCGATTCGCTCGAGCGCGATGGAAGCCGTGTTCTGGGTGATCAGGCCCTGCTGGAAGCGGAGGATGCCGTCTTCGACTTTCAGCCGCGTCGTCCACGACCGGTAGTACTGGCGCAAGGGAATGAGAAAGGGGATCAGGCCTGCCAGGAGCCACGCCTTTGGGGCGTCCGGGGCGGTGAAGAAAAGGTAGCGGAGCAGGGCGCCGATCGGGATCAGGCAAAGCACCAGCAGAGCATGAGCCTGGCGCCGGGATGGCCGTACGACGAGTTCGCTCACGAATTGCGGCTCCGACTGCCCTATTGTATAGCAGCGGAGCGCGGCTGCCGCGGCGCGAGGAAAACCATTTACTGACCGGCCCGGAATCGGGTACTCTCAGTCTGAAGGAGGAACCCCCTTTGATGAAACTTCAGATGACGACTGTGTTGACGCTGGCGCTGCTGCCTGGCGCCGCCCTGGGAGATTTCAGCTATCAGGAGAAGACGCAGGTGACCGGGGGAGCGCTGCTGAAGATAACGCGCTTCATGCCGGGAGCTGGCAGCATCCGGGAACCCATCTACAGCAGAAAGTACTTCCAGCAGAACCGGATGGCCGCAGTCACGGACCGCGATGTGGACATCATCGACCTGGGCAAGGAGCAGATGGTGCACATCGATCTGGAAAAGAAGACTTATTCGGTGATCAGCTTCGAGGAATACCGGAAAGCCGTGGCGGCGATGGCCGGAAAAATGGCTCAGCAGATGGGCAACAAGAACCAGCAGGTGATCGCCGACATGCGGTTCACCGTCACCGACGGCAAGGAGGGCAAAGATATCCAGGGTCTGCCGGCGAAGCTGATGAAGCTGCGCCTGGAAATGGACATGAAGGACCAGAAGTCAGGCCAGACGTTCACGACGGTCATTGATACCGATGAGTGGCGGACACCACAGGTGGCGGGCTACGAACAGGTGAACGCTTTTTACAGAGCGTTCGCCGAGAAGGTGGGTTTCGGCCCCGAAACTGTGCGCACCATGCAGCTCGCGATGGGGCAGGCTGGCACGACGGAGGGGATGGCGCGGATGGCTCGCGAGGCGGCAAAGCTGGAGGGCGTGCCGCTGGTCCAGGTGATGCGCATGAGCGGGACGGGGATGGCTCTGCCCGATGTGGAGATGCCCAGCGGGGCGGAGATGGGCGGAGCAGCCGCAGAATCGGCCGCGGGCGCCGCCCTTGGCAGGCTGGGGCGGCTTGGCGGGCTGGGCGGTCTTGGAAGGAGGAGGAAGCAGGAAGAGCCCCCGCCGCCGAAGAAAGCTGAGGACGCGAAGCCGCAGCAGAGCGTTCTGATCGAAACCACGGTGGAGAACTCCAATTTTTCCACTGCAGCGGTGGATGCGAGCCGTTTCGCCATCCCGGCCGGTTTCAAGGAGGTCGAGCACGACATGAAAAAGGTCCTGCGGGAAATGCAGAAAAAATAGATTTGCCGCAGCCGGATTCCGGGGCGCCGGATGCCTTGCATCCGGCGCTCTTTTTGCATCAATATCCGGCTGACTGATTTCCTGGAGACAATGGAATCATGGTGGTCGAAGTGGAGGGCGTCAGGCTGCATCTGAGTCACCCCGTGGAATACGCCGCGGAGTGGATCGGGCAGGAAGAAGTGTTGCGCGAGCTGCTGGCGGCGTGGATGGCGCTGGGCGAAGATGACCTGCCGATGAACCCGAGGATCACGGGCAAGCCGGGCGTGGGGAAGACCACGCTGGCGTACGCCGCGGCAAAACGTCTGGGCAAAGAAGCGTACATCATGCAGGGCACGGTGGACACACGGCCGGAGGATCTGATCGTGCAGCCGGTGGTGGCGGGTCCAGGGTCCCTGAAATACGTCGCCTCGCCGCTGGTCACGGCCATGCTGCGGGGCGGAGTGGCGATTCTCGATGAGGCCAACCGGATGCCGGAGAAGAGCTGGGCGAGCCTGGCGCCGCTGCTGGACGCGCGCAGGTACGTGGAAAGCGTGGCAGCCGGGATCAGAATCCCGGCGCATCCGGAATTCCGGCTCGTATGCACGATGAACGAGGACGCCTCGACGTTTGATTTGCCCGAGTATATTTTTTCCCGGCTGCAACCGCAAATCCATATTGATTTTCCCGACGAATTCGAGGAAAAAGCGATTCTCAGGCAGAACCTGCCGTTGGCGGAAGAGGAAGTGATTTCGCTGGTCTCGGAGTTCCTCCAGTCCGCGCATGCAGCCGACGAGCCGTTCACCGTGCGCGACGGCATTCACGTCGGCCGTTACGCGTTGCGCCTGCTGGAAGCGAACCGGGCGCCCGACATTGAGCGCGCCGTCCGGCAGGCGGTCCGGCAGGTGCTGGGCGAGGAAGCCGTCCGCTATGTTCTCTGAGCTCGAAAAGCTGGGGCTGCGGCGCGGACGGTGGACGTTTCTGCCGGTCGTCCCGCGGCGGATCGAATTCGCGGCGGCCGTGCGGCAACGGCTGCTGGAGCTGCGTCCGGCGCGCGTGGCGGTGGAGCTGCCTCGGGAGGGCCGGGCGCCGCTGCTTGAGGCGCTGTCGAAGCTGCCGCGGATCAGCGTGCTGTTCAGCCGCCGCATGGCCGGCGGCGGGGAGTCGGGCGACGAGGAAAGACCAGAGGTCTGCGCCGTCGTCGAGCCCGGAGACGCGCTGACGGAGGCCTGCCGCACGGCTCTTGAGACAGGCGCGGAGCTGGCGCTGATCGGATCCGCGGCGAGGGCGCTGCCACAAAGGCGCGAATCTTACCCGGATTCCGCCGCGCTGGGATCGATCTCTTACGAGCGCTATGCGGAGCTGTACCTCCGCCAGCCGCCGCCTCCCGCGCCGGAGGGATCTGGCGGATGGGAGGCGGCGGCGCGGCTGGAGCAGCTGGACCGCGGCACGGAAACCGCGATCGTCCTTCGGCTGGCGGCGTTTGCGGAGATGCTGCCGTTGCTCGAAGCGCGATTCCCGCCGGACAGCGATGAGCCGTCCCGGCGGCAGCTGCAGGGCGCCGCGGTTTCACCCTCTTCGCTGGGCGACATCACCGAGGACTGCCCGTGGCTGCAGGAGCGCTACGAAGAATGGCGCGCATCGACGCAGCCTGGACAACCCGCGCGGATGCCGGACCGGCGGCTGTGGCTGAACGGACTGTGGAAGGAAGCCGAGGACAACTACCACGCCATCTACGGCGGCGAGCTGGCTCCATGGCAAAAGCGTCAGACAGCGCGTTTCCTGAACCGGCTTGTGCAGGCGGGCGGCCTGCTGGCGCCGTCGCTGTTCGATCTGGTAGCCGCCGCGCGCGGCGTGATCGACGACAATTTCGCCTATGAGCTGTGGCGGCTGGGCACGAGCTACAGTCATCAGCAGATCGACCCAGACGACGACGCCTTGCATCTGAGCGCGGAAGACGTGTTTCCCGACACACGGCGGCTCCGGCTGCGGCAGCGCTACGAGCGCGAAAAGCGGCGGCTGGCGCCGCGGGCGTGGAAACGGCGGCCGGGACGCGCGCCGGAGCTGTGGGCGGCGCAGCTCGGCGGCGACGCCATCTGCAGCTATCCGCCGGAAGACATCGTGATCGAGGACTACGGACGCTTCCTCCGGCAGAAGGCCGCGACCATGCTCGGCGAGGAGCGCTCGCGCGTGGAGCCGTTTTCGACGTCGCTGCTGGATGGCGTCGACGTGCGCGAGACGATCCGCCGCTGGCACGAGGGGCGGATCTATGTGCGCGAGACCGAGAAGCTGACGGGCGAAGCTGGTGCGGTCGTGGTGATTTTCGATGAAGACCGCGAGAACCGATATTCCTGGCTGACGACATGGCTGGGCGAGCACTCCAACGAGAGCGACATGGCGTTCTACTCCACGCCGCCCTTCGACAACCTGGTGGGCCCCGGCATCGGGCGCGCCGAATATGGAGGGTTTCTGATGACCATGCCGCCGGGCCGGATGGCGGACGTCTGGAGCGACCCGGACTACGACCTGGCCGAGACGAAGCCGGAGCGGCTGTTGCTGGCAGCGATCGACTACTCGCTCGAGCGGCATGTCGTTTATGTGGCGGCAAGGCCGCCGCGGGCCCGGATGCGGCAGATCGCCGGGCTTCTGGGACGGCAGATCCTTTACATTCCCCTGGGCGCGCTTTCCCCGGAGAAACTGCGGAAGATCCGGGTGCTGCACGTGCTCGACAGCCACGAGCGGCGCCGGATCGCCTCGCGCTACATCTGGTGAAACGCAGGGGGCGCGCCGCAGCGTCTCACGCACGAGACTCCATCATGGCGGGCCGCCGTCATCACGCTGATATACTGAAGGTTTGCTCGCTTTGAAACTCCCGATGAAGTGGATCTTCGCCCTTTTTGCGCTTGCGGGTGTGTGCCAGGCGCAGGAATTCTACAGCTCTCAGGCCGCGCGGCTGGTCATCGGGCAGAACCCGTTCACAAACGCCTATCCCGGCACGAGCGAGGTTCTGCTTGGATCGATCACAGGGGTGGCCTACGCCGCCGACACGCTGATCGTGGCCGACGGCAACAACATTGGCGGCACGCCGGTGAATCACCGGGTGCTGATTTACCGCAACGTCAGCAGTTTCATTCCGGACCGCAAGGCCGTGCTGCCACTGAGCAATCCTCGCTGCCCGGCCTGCGTGGGCAAGGCTGACGTCGTGCTGGGACAGCCGGACTTTACTTCCAACGAGCTCAGGCCCGCCGCGCAGAACACGCTGCGCAATCCGCTCGGCGTCGCTTACAACGGACGCGTGCTCGCGGTGGCGGACACGGACAACAACCGCGTGCTGATCTGGCGCTCGCTGCCCACGGTGAACCAGCAGCCGGCGGATTTCGTGGTCGGCCAGAAGGACTTTACTTCAGTGGCGCCGGGCCTGAGCGAGACGGCGCTGCGCGGGCCGAACGGCGTTTTCCTGGACAATAACAACGGGCTGTGGGTTGCGGACACGGGCAACAACCGCGTGCTGTACTTCGGCGAGATCACGCAGAACGGCCAGGCCGCACGGCTGGTGCTGGGCCAGTCGAACTTCACGACGGACCAGCAGTTCCGCCGGTTCCCCGAGTACATCTCCAAGGCCGACTCGATGCTGGCGCCTTCTTCCGTCTGGGTGGGGGCGGGCCGTGTGATCGTGGCCGATCTGGGTCTGAGCCGGGTGCTGATCTGGAATTCGATCCCCACGAGCAACGGCCAGCCTGCCAATGTGGTGGTCGGCCAGCCGGATTTCACGTTCCCCGAGCTCAAGACCGGCGGGAAGCCCACCAATACGTTGTTGTGCGAGTCCAATGGCGTTGACAACGACGGCAAGCCCACCTATCCGGCGCGCTGCGCGGCCACCCTGGACATGCCGCGCGCCGTGCTGAGCGACGGGCGGCGGCTGTTCGTCGCCGACTCGGGCAACGACCGCGTGCTCATCTGGAACGAAATCCCCGCGCGCAACGGAGCGCCCGCCGACATCGTGCTCGGCCAGCTGAATTTCGAGCTGAACCAGAGCTCGGACTCCGGCGAGCCGCGGCGCGTCGCTTCCACGGACTCTTTCAAGACTCCCACGGCGCTGGCCTATGACGGGCTGAATCTCTACGTCTCGGATACTTACAACCGCCGCGTGCTCGTCTATACCCCCGGCGATTTCAATCTGCCGGTGACGGCGGTGCGTAATGCGCCGAGTCCGTCGACCTTCGCGCGCGGCTCGATCGTCTTCAGCGGCACGGTGGAAAAGGACGTCGAGCTGAAGATCAAGATCGGCAACGAGAACGTGAAGGACAGCGAAGGCAACGTCATCACGCGCGAGTACAAGGTGACGACGACGGTCGACGACAGTTTCGACACGATCATCGACAAGTTCGTTCAGGTCATCAACGACGCGCAGGACCCCTACGTCACGGCGGCACCGAACAAGCTGTTCCAGGCGCTGCTCCTGATCGCCCGCGAGGCGGACGTGGCGGGCAACGCGGTGACGCTGCAGACGTCGATTTCGCCTGACGGGTCGAAGATCGTGATGACGACCAGCGGGGCGAAGCTGACGGGCGGCCAGGATCCCGCGCTGGTGGCCCCGTTCGCGCTGGTGGCGGTGCTGGGTGAAAACCTCGCGGACCAGACCGCTCAGGTGGACGATCTGACGAAGCCGCTGCCCTACGAGCTGGGCGGCGTGCAGTTCTTCGTCGACGGGCTTCCCTGCCCCATCGTGGCCGTTTCGCCGGAGCGCGTCATCGCACAGATCCCGGTGGAAGTGGCCGGTTCCAACAGCGGCAGCGGCGTTCTGCGCGTGAAACGCAACAATGGAGAAATCACGGTCTCCAGCGCGGTGGCCGTCCGGCTGATCGAGCAGAACCCGTCGGTCTACACGCTGGATTCCCCTTCGCCCTCGCCGGGTCTCGCCTATCACTTCTCCAGCCGGGCCACGGGCACAATCTCGGTGGACGGCGCCGCCAATCCCGGCGACACGCCCACGGTCTATATCCGCGACCGCAAGTACACCTACCGTGTGCAGGCCACCGACACGCTGGCCACGATCCGGGACAACCTGATCGCGCTGATCAACGCGTTCGATCCGGAAGTGGAGGCGTTCGCCGCCGGACCGTTCCAGCGCATCCGCCTGCGGGCGCGCATCGAAGGGCCCGCGGGGAACGGAATTCCGATCAAGGCCGAAGCGAACAGCGACGCCCAGGTCATCATGACGGCGCTGAACAGCGAGCTGTGCTGCGCCAACACGGCCGGGGCGCCGGTGACCGAGGACAATCCCGCGCAGCCGGGCGAAACGATTGTCGTGCTCGCCAGCGGACTGGGTCTGGTGGGACCGGAGGCTGCGAAGGCGGCCATGAAGACGGGCCGCCCGTACGATGGTCCGGAGATCAACGATCCGTTGGAATTCGTTTCGTCGCTGATCGGAGGCAGGACCGCCAACGTGCTGTTTGCGGGCCTGAAGCGGGGCGCGGTGGGCGTTTACGAAGTGCACCTCGAGCTGAACCCCGACCTGCCGACCAACCTGAAGACGGAAGGCTGGATTGCGCAGAGCTTCCAGATCTCGAACATCTTCACCATCCCGGTGGTGAGCCGCAAGCCGCGGCAGCCGCAGTGAGTCACGGCGGAATGCAGCCTCTCATGACGCAAACCGCGAGGACGAAAACGATGATGCGTATTCCCGCTCTGGTCTTGCTGATCTGCTGGACAGCCTGGACTGCCGCCGCCCAGGCGCCTCCTTCCTACACGATCACGAATGCCGCGGGCAATGGAACGGCTGGATTCGGGGGCGACAGCGGCAAGGCTCCGGAAGCGCAGCTGAACTATCCGCTGGGTCTGGCCATCGACGGCTCGGGCAACATTTTCATCGCAGACCACATCAATCACCGCATCCGGCGTGTGGCGGCTGATGGAACCATTACGACGGTGGCTGGCTCCGACAGCATCGGCTCCACCGGCGACGACGGACCGGCCACGAGCGCGCGGCTGAACTATCCTTCTGGGATCGCCATCGACAGCTCCGGCGCGCTGTACATCACCGACACGCTGAATCACGTGATCCGCAAGGTGGTGGTGGGCGGCAATATCACGCTGTTCGCCGGCTCTCGCGGGGTTTCCGGCTTCCGCGAAAAGGATGCCAAAGGCGAGCTGTTGCCGGCCAAGGACGCCGAGTTGAACGCGCCAACCGGCATCGCCATCGACAGCGCGGGCAACATCTACTTCTGCGACACAAGAAACCACCGCGTCCGCAAGATTGGCACGGATGGCAAGATCCAGACGATCGCCGGAACGGGCGAGAAGGGCGAGACCGGCGACGGAGGCAAGGCGGTCGAGGCGAAGCTGCACTCGCCGTCGGGCGTCGCGGTGGATGCGGCAGGCAACGTCTACATCGCCGATCAGATGAACCACCGCATCCGCAAGGTGGACAGGGACGGCATCATCACCACGGTTGCAGGAACCGGACTGCCCGGCTACTCCGGCAACGGCGGTCTGGCCACCCGCGCGCAGCTGTTCTACCCTTGCTGCGTGGCGGTGGACCGGCAAGGCAACCTGTTCATTGGCGACCGCACGAACAACCGTGTGCGCCGCGTGGATGCGCAGACGGGCACGATTTCTCTCGCCGCGGGCACAGGAAGGTTCGGCGATGACTTCGACGGGCGACGGGCGGAGCAGGCGCGGCTGCGCTTTCCGATGGGCCTGGCAGCCGATCCGCAGGGGCGCATCTATTTCAGCGACAACGCCAACAACCGGGTGAAACTGCTGACTCCCTTCACCGAGGGACCGACGGACACTCTGACCGATCCGCCCGCCATCCGCCCGGATGGCGGCGTGGCGACGGACACCTCTTTTGGCGCGTCCGTCGCGATCGCTCCGGGCGCGTGGATCGAGATCTACGGCGAGAATTTCGCGGCGGGCGAGCACGAGTGGCAGAGCGGAGATTTCACCGGTGGCCGCGCGCCGCTGGCTCTGGAGGGCACGGCGGTTTCGATAAACGGGCAAGCCGCCCCCGTCGCCTACGTCAGCCCCAACATGATCCGGGCCCTGGTTCCGTTCGAGCTGCAGGGGACTCAGGCGAGAATCGCCGTCGAGACGCCCGCGGGCCGCAGCCGCGATTATTGGGCTCAGGTCGATCCGGCAGCTGCCGGCATCCATGCGCCGGCGAAACTCCGGCTCGCCGGACGGCAGTATGCGGCGGCGCTCATCGAGGGCGCAGACGCCTATGCTCTGCCGGAGAACGCCGCGCCGGATGTGGCCTCGCGGCCGGCCAGGCCCGGCGAAGTTCTGTTGCTGCACGGGACCGGCTTCGGCCCCGTGACGCCGCATGTCGAGACGGGCGAAATTCCTGAGGAACAGACGCGGCTTGTGAGTCCGCTGGAAGTCCGCATCGGCGGCATGCCCGCCGACATTCTGACGGCGGGCCTCGCGCAGGGCAAGGCGGGTCTTTACGAAATCCGCGTCGTCGTTCCGGCTCTGGCCGAAGGCGGCGCGGTCCCGCTTGAGATCCGGCTGAACGGCAAACTGCTGCAGCAGGAGCTCTACCTCGCGGTTGAGCCATAGACCGCGGGGCGGATTCCGTCCTGCACAGTGCTGACAAGGCCCGGGGGCGGTTCCTTCTGGACCAGACCACCAAGCTCGGGGGCCCGGTCTTTGTTCGAACCAGTTCGGCGCACTGCCCCTGAAAACTCCGGTCTTTTCTGCCCTTCGGGACTTTCTCTCCCAAGAAGGAATCCGTCTCCGCGCGGCGACCGCTGCCTGGGGAGCGGCGCAGAGATCAGCAGGAGACTAAAGGCTCCAGACGCGTTGAGGCTGGCAGGAAGAACAGGAGCATCCGGGCCGCAGGACGTGAAGCAGAAAGCACCAGGCGCGGCGCAGAGGCGGGAAGCGGGACCCCTCCACCGGGCGCGCTTCACGCGGGAGCGCCGCCAACACGTCCGGCAACTGTTCGTCCCGCGCGAGGATGCGGGTGCCGGCGCCAGCCAGGGCGGCCAGCTGTCCGGAAACCCCGGGCGCGATCCAGGATGCGCGCCGGAGGTCGAACACGAGCAGCCTGCCATTCAGCATGGAGCGTGCGGTCGCCAGAGAAGCCCGCATCTCTTCAAGCAGCGTCTCGTCGAGCCCTCCCCGGACTTCGAACCGCAACGCATCCGGCTGATCGTGAAGGTACAGGAGGCCGCGTTCCACAATTTTCCAGACGCCGCCGGGACCGGCGCAGTGACAGAAATTCGGCTGTCGCGGAAATCCAGCGCACGCATCCTCCGTGCACAGAGAGGTGCGCAGGAATGGCGCGAATCGTTGTGCTGGGTGCGGGGGTGGCGGGTCATACGGCGGCGGCGTTTCTCCGGCGCTGGCTTCCGAAGCGGGATGAAGTGGTTGTCGTCTCGCCGATGGCCGAATACAACTGGATCCCGTCCAACATCTGGGTCGGTGTCGGACTGCTGAAGAAGAAACAGGTGGTCTTCCCGCTGGCGCCCGTGTACCAGCGGGCGGGGATCGACTTCCGTCAGGCGAAGGCCTTCGCCTTGTGGCCCGAGGGCGATGCGGAGAGCGGCACTCCCGCCGTGGAAATCGAGTGGACCCGGGACGACCGGCGCGGACAGCGGGAAAAGATCCGCTATGACTTCCTGATCAACGCGACAGGGCCGAAACTCAACTTCGACGCCACTCCCGGCCTCGGCCCTGGCAGGCACAGCCATTCGGTCTGCACGGCCGATCACGCCGAGAAGACCGCGCACGCGTTTCTCGAAGAAGTCGAACGCATGAGGCGGGGCGAGCGGCGCAGGTTCGTCGTGGGCGTCGGCCACGGCGCATGCACTTGCGAGGGTGCCGCCTTCGAGTACATCGTCAACCTCGAATTCGAACTCCGCGCCCACGGCGTCCGCGACCGCGCGGAGATCCTCTACCTGACGAACGAATACGAGCTTGGCGCCTTCGGCATCGACGGCGTTCATATCCGCCGTGGCGGCTACATCACCCCCAGCAAGATCTTCCATGAATCGCTGTTCGCCGAGCGCGGCCTCGACTGACTCACGCGCGCCCATGTCCGCCAGGTCGAGGCGGGACGCGCCGACGTGCTGACGCTGGATGGCGAGGAGCGCGACGTCCGCTTCGACTTCGCCATGCTGCTGCCGCCGTTCCGGGGCGTCGACATGAAAGCCTATGCCCGGGATGGCGCCGACGTCTCGGACCGCGTGTTCGCTCCGAACGGCTTCGTGAAAGTCGACGCCGACTACACGCCGAAGCCCTACGAGCAGTGGAAGGCCCGCGACTGGCCGCGGCATTATCAGAGCCCGGCGTACGAAAATCTCTTTGCAGCAGGCATCGCCTTCGCGCCGCCGCATCCCATTTCCCGCCTCCGCACGACGAGCGACGGGCTGATGATTTCTCCCGCGCCTCCGCGCACCGGCATGCCCTCGGCGATGATCGGGAAGGCGGTCGCCGCCAGCGTCGTCGATATGCTCAAAGGCGCAAAGAAGCCCACTCACGCCGCTTCGATGGCCGAGATGGGCGCCGCCTGCGTGGCTAGCGCCGGCGCCAACCCGTTCACTGGCACCGCCGCCTCGATCACCGTGTTTCCGATTGTGCCGGACTACGAGCGCTATCCCGAATACGGCCGCGATCTCGACTACACGTTCGGCGAGATCGGGCTGGCCGG
>Ga0209381_1003863_pt1 | contig 14550 bp, 12 predicted proteins | sample DewCreD2012metaG_FD_184111 | JGI IMG/M metagenome (GOLD analysis project Ga0209381, IMG submission 184111) | Hot spring sediment bacterial and archeal communities from British Columbia, Canada, to study Microbial Dark Matter (Phase II) - Dewar... ...
CAACCCTGAAAATTGTTCTGTTAAATATTCTGAAAGAATTTTCTATGTATAACCGCATTGATTCAACATCATTTAAATCAGGTTCGTTATGAGATGCTTCCAGCATATCATTGTAAATTTGGTCAAGTAATGATATTTCCTTCTTGAAATTCTGTTCTGACATCTTTTATCCCTTTTAAAAATCTTAAATTTTTTGTGCTTAAAATTAGAAAAATAATTTTTGTTTTTACATAATTTTTAACAAGTTTTGAACAAACAACTAATCAATAATAAACCTTCTAATACTTATGGAAAACTCAATTATTTCTATAGTACTAATTTTACTAATACTTAGTTTAATAACCGAAAAAGTTACCGAATTTTTTAAACTAAACATTTCATCAATGCAAAGACAAACCTTTCCAAACACAGAATCAGAAAGACAGCGAGAAAAGAAAATTCTTCTGCTTTCTATTATGGTTGGAATTATTGTAGCTTTTATAACTAATGCAGACTTTTTCAAAATTGTTGAAACTTCAGGAATACAACCCTGGAAAGGTTTTAATGATTTTTCTATTCTTAGTATTCCTGGCTTTATTATTACAGGGCTATTCTTAAGTCAAGGTTCAAAATTCTTTCACGATTTACTTGATACTCTTCTTTATGTAAAGAATATTAAAAAATCTTTATATAAAAATCAGGAACAAATCAATAATCAAATATTAAACAATCCATCTCTAAAAGCTGATGAGCTTGTTTCTTTAGTATTATCATCTGACAGAGATGACGATGATGATTATCATAAATAAGGAGTTTTTATGTTTCCAATTACTCAGAGATTTATAGCCGGACATTGCCGACCATATAGAAAACTTGAACGAATTACTGCTATTATTATTCATTGGACGGCAAATACACGAAGAGGCGCTGGAGCTATGGCAAATAGAAATTATTTTAGTTCAAGTCCAAAAACACCGGATGGGAAGCTAATTTACGCATCTGCTCATTTTTGTGTTGATTCTGTTTCGATTGTTCAGTGTTTACCGGAAGATGAAGTGGGATATCACGTTGGCAGCATCAAACCATATAAACCCGAAGGACTCAGAATAAAAGGCGGTAGCAGTTCTCCAAATAATGTAACAATTGGAATTGAAATGTGTGTAAATGAAGATGGAGATTTCAACATTACTCGGCAGCAAACTATTTTGCTTACCCGATATCTTGTTGAAAAATATAACATAGCCAGACAAAATGTGCTTAGGCATTTTGATATTACAGGAAAAGACTGTCCAAGGATGATGTTAGATAATAATGTGTGGAATCAATTTGTTGATGAAGTATTTTCAGTATCACCTGTCGCTCAAAAACTATTTAAAGTTAATGTATCAGAATTGAATGTAAGACAAGGAGCTGGAACTAATTTCAGTATTTTAAGAAAGCTTAAGTTTGGCGATTCCATTTCGATTTTTGAATTTGCTGGAAAATGGGGTAGAATAGGAAACAATGAATGGGTTCATACTGATTATGTAATTGAATCCTGATCGAATGAATTTACAACTTAGGGATCAGTAAAATAGTTTTGCTTAAATAAGGTGTTTGTAAAATAAAGTTTAGAATTGAATCGCTTCCTAAAAATTTATTTTTGTTTACAAAAAAGAAAGTGTTTTTGAATTAAACGGACATTCATTCTGTTTCTAAGATAAACTTAAAGAGACAATGAAAATATTATTAACAGGAGCCACTGGATATATAGGGAAAAGACTCCTTCCAGTTTTGATTGAGCAGGGGCACGAAGTTATTTGCTGTGTTCGTGATAAAAAACGGTTTCCAACAGATGGAATTTATGCTCACCCAAATGTTTTTGTATATGAAATTGATTTTCTTGAAGATATCAGATTTGATAACATTCTAAAGACAATTGATGTTGCTTATTATCTTATTCATTCAATGAGTTCAAATACAAAAAATTTTGAGGAACTTGAAGAAAGAACTGCAAAAAATTTTATCAGAGTCGTTGAACAAACAGAGGCAAAGCAAATAATATATCTTGGCGGAATAACAAATGAGCAAACTCTTTCTAAACATTTATCTTCAAGAAAAAGAGTTCAAGAAATTTTATCTCAGAGTCGGATTCCTTTAACTTCACTTAAGACGGGAATAATTGTTGGCTCCGGAAGTGCTTCCTTTGAAATAATCCGTGACCTTGTTGAAAAACTTCCGATAATGATCACTCCCAAATGGTTGAATACAAAACATCAACCTATTGCAATCAGAAACGTACTTGAATATTTAATCGGAGTGTTACTCAATCCCGAAACATTTAATAAGTCTTACGATGTGGGCGGACCAGATGTTTTATCATACAAAGAAATGCTTTTACAATTCGCAGAAGTTCGAGGACTCAGAAGATTCATTTTTACTGTGCCAATAATGACTCCACGACTTTCATCCTATTGGCTTTATTTTGTAACAGCAACTTCTTACAGACTTGCTGTCAATCTTGTTGAAAGTATGAAAGTTCCTGTAATTGCAAAAAATAATGAACTCGAAAAGATGTTAAACATCAAACCAATTTCTTATAAAGAGGCTGTTGAACTTGCATTTCAAAGAATAGAACAGAACAGCGTGATTTCAAGTTGGAAAGATTCTCTTAGTTCAAGTTATGATGATAATTCTCTTTTGAAACATATTAATGTACCAACCAATGGCTGCTTTATTGACAGAAGAGAAAAAGAAATTAAAACGAATACAGAACTTGTACTTGAAAATATTTGGTCAATTGGAGGCGAAAGAGGATGGTATTATGCTAATTGGTTATGGCAGATTCGCGGTTTCCTTGATAAATTAGTAGGCGGTGTAGGTTTAAGACGAGGAAGAACAAATGCGAATTCTATTAATACCGGTGATACTCTTGACTTCTGGCGTGTACTTGCTGCCGATAAGCAAAACAAAAGATTACTCCTTTACGCTGAAATGAAATTGCCCGGTGAGGCTTGGTTAGAATTCAGAATTATTGAAAAAGATAAAAAATACTTTTTAGAACAGACTGCAACCTTCCGACCTAAAGGGCTATTTGGAAGATTATATTGGTATTCAGTTCTTCCTTTCCACTTTTTTGTTTTTGATGGAATGGCTGAAAGAATTGTCAATCATTCCTAAAAGTAATTTTTAATCCTGAAATTTATTTTTTTATTTTTACTCGGAGATTATAATTTCATTTTGAATTAATTCTACCATCAGTTTAAAACCACATAAATAATCAGAGAGTTTTGTGGCAATAAATGTTACTTTTAAGAATAAAGGCGATATCCTTTTAGTAACTGCTTCCGGCAAAGATGAGAGTCTTGAAGAAGTCGAAGAATATGGAATGAAAGTTCTGGAGCAAGGAATTTTGACTAACTGCCGTAAAATTTTATGTAACGAAATAGACTTGAATATAACCTTTCGACAGTTGATACTTACGAATCAGCAAAATTCATATCAGAAAATGCTCCGAAAATTTGTAAAGTTGCCCTTGTTTGTAATTCTAAAAACCTTCCGGATGCAAAATTCTGGGAAACGGTCTCTTTTAACAGAGGATTAACTGTTAAAGTTTTCACAGACACATTAGAAGCTGAAAGCTGGCTAAAGTTGTAAGGAATGAATTTTCAATGAGTGAATTAAAAATTTTCTTTTATTGACTTACCTAAAAGTCTCATTTTAATTATTGATTTGTGAAATAATAATTAAAGTAATTTTAAACTATTTGTTGAATTCTGCCAAAGCTTTTTTAATTATTTCTTCTAATGATAATGACGGGTTAATAGAAAGCAAATCCCTGACTATCTTTTCAGAATTTTTCTGATTATAACCAAGAGTAACTAATGCTGAGATTGCTTGCTGTCTTAAAGAATAATCTGAGGTTTTTGTTAACGAGGTTTCAAAATCCGCAACTTTTGATTTAAGCTCAAGCACAATTCGTTCAGCAGTTTTTCTCCCAACTCCGGGAATTGAAATCAATCTTCCGATATCGCCGGTTAAAATTGCATCACTTAAATCATTAACTGTAATTCCTGATAAAATACTTAAAGCCACTTTGGGGCCTATGCCTGAAATTGAAATTAACAATTCAAACATTTCTTTTTCATCCTCAGAATGAAAACCATAAAGATTTATTGCATCTTCTCTAACATAAGTGTGTATGAATAATGAAACTGATTGACTATCAGAAATTTTTTCAAAAGTTGATATTGAAATTGAGATTTGATAACCAACACCGTTGACATCCAAAAGAACCTGCGTTGGTTTAATTGATATTATTTTACCTGATAAAAATCCAATCATAATTTTTAACCAATAACTCTTTCAGGGAAAGCTTCGATAAAATTTTTCCAGCTATTTTTAGTTGAAGTAAATTTTTTAAATCTGAAAGAATGACAAACCGCAACAGCAAGTGCATCGCTTTCGTCTGGTTTTAAAGTAGTTTTCTTTAATGAAAGTAAATTATTAATCATATAAGAAACTTGTTGTTTTGAGGCAGAACCTTTACCAACCACTGATTTTTTTACTTCACGAGGAGAATATTCGCTGATATTCAACCCTGAATGTATCGCAGCAAGAATTGAGACACCTCTTGCATAACCGATCTTCATAGCAGACTGAACGTTCTTTCCATAAAATGCTGTTTCAATTGCGAACTCAGTTGGTTTATATTTTTTTATAAGTGAAGATAGCTCTCTGTAAATAATTTCAAGACGTTGAGGAATTGGTTTTGAGGATGGAAGATTTACTACTCCACTATAAACTCTTTTTAAAGCATTACCAGAAACCTGAATTATTCCAATCCCTGTTATAATTGTTCCCGGATCAATTCCAATTATAATCATTAAAAAATCTTTTAAATCAATCTACGAAATCAGCACTCGTATAAACATTTTGAACATCGTCGCAATCTTCTATTGCATCAATTAATTTCATAACCTTTTCTGCATCTTCTCCTGAAACTTTGATAAGATTTTTGGCAACCCATTGCAAGGAAGCGTTTTCTATCTGAAGATTATTTTGTAATAAAGCTTTTCTCACCGATTCAAAATTTTCCACCGAAGTAGAAATTTCAAAGAAGTCTTCTTCGACTTGTAAATCATCTGCCCCGGCATCTAAAACAATTGCCAAAATATCATCTTCAGTTTTTCCTTGCTTTGGAATAGTAATTATTCCTTTACGGTCAAACATCCAGGCAACAGAACCTGTTTCACCCATAGAGCCGCCGTGCTTACTAAAAATATGTCTTACCTCTGCAACAGTTCTGTTTTTATTATCAGTTGCAACTTCTACCATAATAGCAATCCCCGCTGGTCCGTAACCTTCATAAGTAAGTTCGTGATAAACTGCACCCTCAAGTTCACCGGTGGCTTTTTTAATAGCGCGCTCAATATTGTCGGCAGGCATATTCTGAGATTTAGCATTATCAATGGCTAATCTTAATCTTGGATTTCCATCAGGATCTCCGCCGCCTTGTCTTGCTGCAATAGTAATTTCTTTAATAAGTTTCGTAAAAATTTTGCCTCTCTTTGCGTCAAGAGCTGCTTTTTTCCTTTTAATTGTTGCCCATTTTGAATGACCCGACATTACTAATTCTCCTGAAAGTTTTCTTTTTGACTTATTCTTAAATCTCTTATTTTAAGTTGAGGAATTGACCTATCATCTTTTTCAATTTTATCAATTATATAAACAATGTCAAATTCTGAATTTTTATTTTTTATAAGCAAATCTAAATATTCACCAAGGTTAAAGCCAATAGCATCAATAACTTTTTGAGAGGAATTCTGTTTGAAACTTACAACCAAATGGTTATTGCCTACAGTTCTTGGATTATTCGAAATATTAACTCCTTTTGTCAGGAAGACTGGTCGCATATTTCCAGGACCAAATGGAGCAAATTGATCTAAAATCCTGATAAATTTGGGAGTAATTTCTCCGAACTTAATTTCTGAGTCAATTTGAATTTCAGGAATCAAATCTTCTTCGGAAATACTTTCACGAACAATTTCATTAAACTTAATTCTAAACTGTTCTAATTTATCTAATTCGATTGCAAGCCCTGCAGCAGCCTGATGCCCGCCATAATGAAGTAAAACATCTTCACAACGTTTCAAAGCTTCGTAGATGTTGAAATTATTTATGCTTCTGGCAGAACCTTTAGCTACTCCGTCCACAGTAGTTAACATTATAGTCGGACGATAATATTTTTCAACAAGTCGCGAAGCAACAATACCAATAACCCCTGGATGCCATTCTTCCTGATGAAGTATTATTGCCAATTCCTTTTTTAAGTCCAGAGAGTTTTCAACAAGACTATTGGCATAATCGAAAGTATCAACGTCAATTTTTCTTCTTTCGTAATTCTCGCTTTCCAATATTTTAGCAAGTTCTGTAGCTTCTTCGTATTTATCTGTAATTAAAAGTTCTACCGCGCGTCGGGCATCTCCTAATCTTCCAACAGCATTTATTCTTGGTGCAATTGTGAAAACAACCTGCCCTGATGTTAGAGAGCCTTTTTGCAGTCCTGCACTTTTCAATAGTGCTTCAATTCCTGGTCTTGGGTTGTTATTTATTTGCTCAAGCCCTTCTTTTACCAGAATTCTGTTTTCACCGGTAAGTGGCACAATATCAGCAGCACCTGCTAAAGCTACGAGGTCTAAATACTTTAATGGTAACTCGCGTTTACCAATTCTTTCTGAAAGACCCTGAGCAAGTTTAAATGCAACCCCAGCTCCGGAAAGAAATTTATAAGGGTAATTACAATTTGGTTTAATAGGATCTAAAACAGCTACTGCTTTTGGCAATTGGTCTTTTGGCTGATGGTGATCACAAATAATTAGATCAAGTCCTAATTTGCTCGCATAATCGGCTTCTTCAACGGCTGTAATTCCACAATCAACAGCAATAACTAAAGAAGCATTTCTGGACTTTATAAAGTCAAGGCTTTCCTTAGAAATGCCGTAACCTTCTTCTAATCTTTTGGGAATATAAAATTCAACATTAGCATTTAGTTCTTTTAAGAACAGATATAAAAGAGAAGTTGCACAGGTTCCGTCCACGTCATAATCGCCATAAATGTAAACAAGCTGATTTCCCGTAATTGCTTTAATTACTCTTGTTGTGGCAGCGTCCATTCCATCCATTAAAAACGGATCGAATAGAGAACTTAAAGAAGGGCGGAAAAAATTTTTTGCCTGATAAAAGGTTTTAATTTGCCGTTGAACAAGCAATTTTGCAAGTGGTTCAGAGATGTTCAACGATTCTGAAAGGGTTTTTATGGTAAATTTATCTTCAACTTCTTTAATTTTCCAAATTTTGTTGATCATAAAATTATTTAATTCAAATTTGAAAGAACAAAACTGATAGAAAACCTGTAAGCCGAATTCTGTTTCCCGAACGAAAGTCGGGATGGCAATTATTTATCTTGGACTGAAATTACTTTCAGTCTCCAGCGGTCTACCCAAAATCGCTATCCCAAAAGGAATAATTCGAGCGAACAACTCTATTTCTCCGATGGAGAAACGACTTTTCTACTTGACCTTGCTTCGGGTGTGGTTTACCGTGCCTCTGAAATTACTTTCAGAGCGGTGAGCTCTTACCTCGCCTTTTCACCCTTACCCCAACAAAGTTAGGGCGGTATGTTTTCTGTGGTACTTTCAGTTATCCCACTGGGATACCCGGTAATTATCCGGCACCCTGTTCTACGAAGTTCGGACTTTCCTCCCACCGAATATATTCGGAGAGCAATTGCCCGGTTTTCTATCAGTTTATTCTTTAAAATGATCACCCCTTTTAGGGATAATCTGCCAATTACTAATTATGAAATGTTTAAGATAATAAAGACTTTTTCTTAATGTAAATTTTTCGGAGCTGACTTATATCTAAAATTTCTTTTCAATTCTTTGTGTCTTTGAGTCTTTGTGGCAAATAAAAAGTCTTTATATAAACAGAGAACAAAACTACAGCCAAGAAGTAACTAATACACGATTTCACACAATGAAATTTTTAGTCAACTCCTATCATTTTGTTTCTAAGTCTTATGCAAATATAATGCTTTTAACTTCAGTTTAGAAACACCCTAAAGAAAGGATTTTGTTCCTTTCGTGAAAAATTTATAGTGTCTTTTCTGCTTCTTCAGCAATTTCCTGAGAAACTAATATTCTTCCACAGTATTCACAGGTGTAAATTCTATTATTTCTCCTTAATTCTAATTGTCTTTGGGCGGGAACTATATTATGACACCCTGAACAAGCTGATCTTTTTATTGTAACAACCGCCTTACCTTTTTTTGCTTTTCTGATTCTCTGATAAACAGAAAGGTCGGGTTTTTTAACTTGTTCCTCAATCTTTTTATGGATTTCTCTAAGTTTATTTTCTTCTTTCTCGTTTGCCTTAATTATTTCTTTAAGTTCAGCTTCTTTTTCTTTTAGCTCTTTTTCGAGTTCTTTTATTTTGGGGAGAATCTCTTCAATTTCGTCTGTAAGAGCTTTGCTTGAATCGGCAAGTGCATCATTTTCTGCTTCCATCTTTTTGATTGCTTCTTCAGAATAATCAATTTCCTTTGTAAGAGCATCATATTCTTTGTTATTTCTTACCTGATAAAGCTGAGACTTAAATTTTTTCTGTGATTCTTTTAATCTTTCAATTTCGTCTTCATTTAATTTTCTCTTTTCAAGAGATTCTTGCTTTTGTTTTTCTTTAGTTTTTATTTGTTCTTTTAAATCGTTTATCTGAGAGCTGAGATAATTTACGTTATTTGGCAAGTCTCCCCGAAGCTCTTCTAATTCATCAAGTTGACTATCAATTAATTGAAGCTGATAAAGAATTTTTAATCTGTTATACAATTTATTCTCCTGATTTATTATAAAAAATTACCGGGTTAGTTGAACCCTTATACTTGTAAACTTTTATTTTCTCTTTTTCTAAAAATTTATTTATTCTTTTTTCAAGTTCATTAAGAATGAATATCTCGGTTTCATAATGTCCGGCGTCAATTAAAAGTATTTTGTTCTGAACTTCCTGAAACTTATGATATTTTACATCTGCAGTGATGAATGCATCAGCATTTTGTTTTATCGCTTCATTGGCTAAATCACTACCAGAACCACCGCATACTGCAACTGTTTTGATTTTATTTTTATTCCCTGAAGTATATCTGAAATTATTGATTTTCAGAGATTTTGAAACATATAAGAGGAATTCTTCTTTTGTCATTGATTGGTTCAAAACTCCGATTGCTCCTATTCCAAAATTGACATTTTCGTTATACAATTTGTAAAGGTCATAGGCAACTTCTTCATAAGGATGACTTTCTTTCATTGCAGTAAGAATTTTAGGTAAATCAAAAGAATTCGCAATCATTTCCAATCTTATTTCTTTGACATATTCCAAAATTCCTTTAATTCCAATGAATGGGTTGGTAGAATTATTTCCCTTAAAAGTTCCTCGTCCTTCAATTCTGAAACTGCAATTTGAATAATCTCCAATTTGCCCTGCACCTGCATTATGCATAGCAGAGGCAACTTTCTCAACAAATTTTTCAGGTACGAAAACAACTATTTTATATTGGTTTGATGACAAGTTTGTCAAAAATCTAATTTGTTGAAGTTTTAGTTTCTTCGCTAACTGAAAGCTTACTCCATCTTTTGTGAAATCTAAATTTGTATGTGCAGAAAAAACATTTATTTCATTCTTAATTATTTTTTGGATTAGTTCTGACTGGCTATCTCGGTCGGTTATTGATTTTAGTGGATTGAAGATTAGAGGATGATGAGAAATAATCAGGTTACACCTCTTTTTGATGGCATCATCCACCACCCTTGAATTTACCTCGAGACATAATATAATATTAGTAATTTGACTTTGAGTTGAGCCAATTTGAAGCCCAACATTGTCTTTTTCCCAAGCAATTCCCGGAGGAGCCCAGGTTTCAATATGTTTTATTAAATTTTTTAGTATCATAGACAAAAAAAATGCACTTCTTTTTCGAAGTGCATTTTAATTTTAAAAACGTTTATAATAATAATTTGACAATAAAGTTATCAATTTTAATATATCAAAGCCTATGTTTTTCATAATTGTAAATGCAATATAATATTTATAAAAAGAATATGCAATTGATTGTTTTGGTTCAAAATTCAATTTTTTCAGGGTTCAATCCATCTTCCATCTTCTTTAATTAAAGAAATTAACTCATCTACAGCATTTTCAGTAGGTATGTTTCTTCTTACTACATCTTTTTCCCTATAAAGTGTAATTCTATCAACGCCTGACCCCACATAACCATAATCAGCATCTGCCATCTCACCAGGACCGTTGACAATACAACCCATAACTGCAATTTTAACACCTTTTAAATGCTCTGTTCTGCTTCTTATCATTTCTGTAGTTTCCTGAAGGTCAAAAAGAGTTCTGCCACAACTTGGACAAGCAATATATTCTGTCTTGGAAATTCTTTGTCTTGCTGCCTGAAGAATGTTGAATAGAAGTCTGTTAATAATTTTTTGCTCAGATTCGTTTCTATTGACAAAACTTTTTACATATAAACCTTGCTGATTTTCATCCTTTATTAGATTTTCTGTATGAATCCAAACTCCATCTCCGAAACCATCAATCAGCAAAGCGCCCAAATCAGTAGATGAGTGTAGTTGTAAATCTTTGAACAAAATGTTTTGATAATCTCTTTTAATAATTACTGGATTATGAATTTCGTTTTCAACCAAATCAAAGAATACCCTTCTTTGTTCAGCCATTCCGTGTAAGTTGTTTGTCTCAAGAACCAGAACTACGGTTTTATCGTTTCTAATTATATCTAAAAATTTTTCTGTTACATCGTCAATTGTAAATCTTAAAAAGTTGAGTTCTTTCGATTTTGATGAGGCACTTAAATATTCTTCTAAATTAAAAATCGGATAACTGTTGTATTTGTTTTCAAGACTACTCCAACAGTTAAAATTGTAGATTGCTTTCAATCCGTTTGGGCAATCAAAAGGTAATGAGTTATCTCTAAGATAAATTAAATCGGCAGCGGTGTCAGAAAGTGTCCATTTGTCGCTTTGCTCATCATAAGAATAGCCAATCTCCATTAAGTCTTTATGAGAATTTATTTTTCTTGCGGAATAATCAGAAACAACTCTTGGAACATTTGAGCCGCCAATGTTTGTAATCTCAAAAGTTTTTCTTTTATTAAATGAAAATGGTTCAAAAGAAAAAGATTTCACTTCTTTAATTGGTTTATGATTTTCTCTTCCTTTATATCTATTTGCTAAAGCAATAGCGACTGGTGCTTCATATTCAGGGTCTTCGGTAAGAGAAACTCTGATAGTATCGCCTAAACCATCTTCGAGCAAAGTTCCAATGCCTAAAGCAGATTTAATTCTGCCATCTTCACCGCCTCCGGCTTCAGTTACTCCAAGATGAAGCGGATAATTCATACCTTCAGATTCCATTTTATTAACCAACAGGCGATATGCTTGAACCATCACTTGCGGGTTACTTGCCTTCATTGATAAAACTATGTTATGAAATCCTTCGTCTTCACAAATTCTTAGAAACTCCATTGCGGATTCAACCATTCCAATTGGTGTATCTCCGTACCTACTCATAATTCTGTCGGAAAGAGAGCCGTGATTTGTTCCGATTCTCATTGCGGTTCCATATTCTTTGCATATTCGAACCAAAGGAACGAATTTTTGTCTTATTCTTTCAAGTTCGGCTTGATATTCAGATTCTGAATATTCTTTGATTTCGAATTTCTTTTTATCAACGTAGTTGCCGGGATTGATTCGGACTTTTTCGACAATTCGTGCAGCGAGTTCCGCAGCATTTGGGGTAAAATGAATATCTGCAATTAGAGGAACATTATAACCTCTTTTTCGAAGTTCTTCTTTTATGTTTTGTAGATTCTGTGCTTCTTTAATACTTGGAGCAGTAATTCTAACATATTCACATCCGGCGTCAACCATTCTGATAGTTTGTTCGACTGTTGCAATTGTATTCATTGTATCGGTTGTTGTCATTGATTGAATTCGGATAGGATTATTGCCGCCAAGTGGAATTTCTCCGATATAAACTTCTCGGGTTTTATATCTTGAATATTTTGTTAGACTATTACAATATTTTTTCAAATTTGCGATTGTTTGTTCCATAACTTTTAGGTTTTTATTTAAAACAAAATAAAGATTTTAATTAGTTCAATTGGTAAAATAGTGATTTAGAAATTAAGATTATTGGCTTTCTTAATTTGAATTGATTGCAAAAATGTGGCTAAAGCCAGGAATTTTGTTTCATTTTTTCAGTCAGCTACTGTATAGCCATCACTATGTGAAAGCTGAATGCAATAGTTATTCTTTCTACAAAAATTAAAACCTTTCGAGATTTTGGTTTTTCTTGTTGTTATTTCTCTGAGTTTCTCTGTGTTTTCTCGGTGAAACTCTGTGAAAGAAAAATTACACAGAGAACCGCAGAGAGAAATCGCAAGAGAGCCACAGAGAAAAATAGCGGAACGGACAGGAGTCCGTTCCCTACGATGAAATAAAATATTCAACATTCAAAACTCATAATTGAAAATTGAACATTGAGCATTGAACATTTTCGCCAAGCATCTGCGTGCATTTTTTTCGTCTGCGTGAAATTTTATTTAAACACATAGTTCTCAATGAAATTTAAATTATTTCTCTGTGCTACTACGTAAAAAAATGTTGTAATTTTAACAAACTTTTTTATCGAGCATAAGATACTCGTAAATCCATTTTCTTAAATAATAGTATTCTACTAATAATTTCTTCCCCTTTTTGAGTTACTCGATATTTAAATGTCTTGGGAAATCTCGTAATTAAACCGTGTGCCCTTAATTTTGATAGCAACCTCGTTACCTTCCCTAAAAGCTTTTTCATATCCTTTATCTCACAACTACTAAAGGCTTTCATCTTTATCAGTGCCTCTGTTATCTCTTTCCTCGTAAAACCTTTAATGCAATAAGCTCCGTTCATTATAGCGTTGAATAACTTACAGGTAAAATCCCTTAATAAATTAAATGAACCATATTGCCTTGCACTTGCACTCTTCTCCGATAATTTTGTAATCTTAGGATGGCATAAAGATTCTATTTCTTTTTCCAGTCCCCTACTGCTCCTAAGATGTGCAAGACTATCTACATAGCGCTCATTGCATTTCTTTGATACCTCTGCTATCCGATATAGGTTTGATATCCCTTTCCCCATCGGCAACCATTTGCCCTGTTTATATACCTTGAATGCTCGGGTATTATTGATCGTTGTCTCTATCCGCAATACGCTATCCTTATCATATATCTTCAACGAATTCTTATCCATCATAAATTTCACTCTAAATCCTTGTCCCCAGTAATTCTTTCTATCGGAGACCGCTTCTCCCTTATAATTACTATTGACCTTCCTTCCGAAAAATGTGAAAATGTTCTCCCCTACCTGGCATAATGACGCATATTCTACTAACTTCGGATATATCTCCTCCAACGTCTGCCTATCCTTAAATAATATATCAGTCGCATATTCGCAATTATCTATGCACCAACTGTATGCTTTCCTCCCTAATATCTTTTCTATCTCCTTGATCATTGGGTTTATTTTCCTCGCAAAACTGTCAAATACCTGATGCCATTTCTTTTCTACTATTCTATCGGCTATCCTTTGTGCTTGTTCTATATCTTCTACATAGGTAATGCTGTTTTTATAACTACTGTATTTTATCCCCTTCTTTTCCAGTTGCTTCTTTAAGTATTCTTTCCCGTTTATTGATATTTTTATTGTGTATGGTAACCAGCTTTGTATTTTTACAAACATCAACCCAAATTCTCTATCGTTGTAGTAAAAATAATGATGTGTGCATTTCCTGTATTCCCATCTCTTTTCTAACCTCCCGCTTTCTATATTTTTTCTTACTGTCATTGCATAACAGGGTTCTACTGCTGATAGTATGCATAGCAGCCCTTCTTTTTCGGGATTTTTCAATAATATCTCCTTGGCTATCTCTCCTTTTTCTCTCTCCGGAGAGCTTATAAATTCTTTATAGCACTTAGTCTCCTCCACACTCTTTTCTATAAACTCCTTTATCTCTTCACTTTTCTTTATTACATATCCTTTGTAATCTTTTAGCAAGCATCCCTCTCTACTTAGAAAATAATAAAACCTGCTGTCTATATGAAAATCCTTTATGTATCCTCTGATTAAAATATGGTCAAAGCCATTTAATACCCCAATTATTTCTCCCTTATATTGCTCTATGAAATTTTCCATAATTTTTTATGAAAATATAATTTAATTTTTCTTCCCAGTTCTAATGGTTCTGTTATTCTGACTTCTCAATCCTAAAAGCAGTATCTAGTTTCGCCACAAACTGCTTTGTTTGTAGCTGAAAGCTACGCTGTGTAACTCTGTGAAAGAAATATTACACAGAGAACCGCAGAGAGAAATCGCAAGAGAGCCACAGAGTTACTCAAATAAATTTTTAGTCAACCTCGTAGATTTTGGTTCTTTTATAAATTGTTTTTTTTAATGACTCCGAAGGAGTCAA
>Ga0209381_1003887_pt1 | contig 14451 bp, 12 predicted proteins | sample DewCreD2012metaG_FD_184111 | JGI IMG/M metagenome (GOLD analysis project Ga0209381, IMG submission 184111) | Hot spring sediment bacterial and archeal communities from British Columbia, Canada, to study Microbial Dark Matter (Phase II) - Dewar... ...
CAAGGGTTGTTGCGTAAGCCTCGCCTACTTTTGACTGTAAATTCTTTGCATGACTTTTTCTCAACCGTTTTTTACGAAAAAATCAGCGGTATACCTGCTTCTTGATACTTATGGGTAATGGACAGCCACAGGGTAGAGGAAATATTAATTATCAATTGCCATTTGCCGATTGTCCTTTTCGGGCGGACACATAGGTCCGCTTTAAAAGAACGGGCGACCACACAGGGTCGCCCCTACAGATAATCTCGCTGTCGCCTCTTGCTCTTTTAAATTAATGGATTCCCGCTTGCGCGGGAATGACATTTCTTGTTTACAACCGCTTTTTTAATTTGTCATTCCTGCACCTGAATAAATCAGGTGTAAACTCCAACAGGAACACAGTTTTTATTTTTCCAATCAACAATCAGCAACCAGCAATCGACAATGTAGTAATTGAATCTTCCAAATCTACCAAATTTAACAACAATGTTTTTAAATCGTAAATCTTAAATTGTAAATCATAAATTATTTGATTTTCCAACCTCCCCCTCACCATTTTCCTCTCCCCACAGGGTCTGTCCATTATCACATCTTCTTTTTTAATAAGAAGCAGGTATATCCTGATTTTTGAGGAAAATTACGGGTGGTTCGCAGTGTTGTCTCGTTTACTTACTCCCAATTTTAACGCCCTTCTTAATGCTATCTAAGGGGTGTTGCGTAAGCCTCGTCTACTTTTGACTGTAAATTCTTTGCCCGACTTTCCCTCAACCGTTTTTTACGAAAAAATCAGCGGTATACCTGCTTCTTAATACTTATGGGTAATGGTGAGCCGCAGGGTAGAGGAAATTTTTTTCAATCCGCAATCAGCAACCAGCAATCGGCAATGTAGTAATTGAATCTTCCAAATTTCCTAATTTCCTGATTGCCTTATTGCCTGATTTATTTCAATTGTTGATTGCTTATTGCTGTTTGCTGGTTGTTAATTTTTTTTTCGATTTTAATTCTTCGTTTTATAAATCATAAATCTTACATCATAAATCTTACATCGTAAATCTTACATCCTTCTAATTTCCTGATTTGTTAAATTGCCTTATTGCCTAATTTTTATCTTTTAAATCCAGCAAATTTTGTAAATCAGTCAATCTGGCAATCAAATAAATACATTACATATTTCACATTTTAAATGGTTTTTCCAACCGACAATCGACAAGCTGCAATCAACAAGGTATTTATCCCCCCTCACCTTTATCCTCTCCCCGCAGGGTAGAGGAAATTTTTTTCAATCGGCAATTGGCAAACTGCAATCGACAACGTAGTAATTGAATCTTCCAAATCTTCCAGATTTAAAATCAGTGTTTTTTTTAATTAAAAATCGTAAATTGCAATTTGCAATTTTTTTATTAATTTTCTTCGACAGTTTATTAATATTTCTTATATTCTGAATATAATTTTCTAAACTTTTCTAATGTTTCTTCGTACTTTTTTATAATAATCTTGTGAATATCTAATTTTTGTTTTGGATTAAAATTATTAATTAAATCCCTCAAAAATTTAGACACAGTAACTTTTTTTTCGTTTGAAAATTTTTTAACCATTTCAAGTTCTTCGGCACTCACCCTTATTAAAATTTGCATATCTTTTCTAATTTTCTTTCTTCTTTTCATCCAAATACCTCCTTTTCCGTTATAAAATAATTTATTTTATTAATTCCATTATTAAAATTCTTTTTGTATTGTTTTCAATTTTATATCTTTCGTCTATTCTCGAACCAGCAACCCACATAATGCTTTTTGAATCACATACAAGTATTGGTTCTTCTTTTATTTTCGCAGAAATTAAATATTTTTTCAATCTAACTTTTTCATTCATTCCATAAGGTATAAATCTATCGCCCTGTTTTCTTCTTCTGATAATTATTGGAAATTTTACTTTTTCAGAATCAATAAAACCTTTTCTTTTTTCTTTTAAATTAAATTTTCCTGTATTTTTAACCACACTGAATTTTATCTTTTTTCCTCCAAATTTATACACATCTACGCCTGTTATTTTTTCTATTGTAATCCTAGAAATTTCTTCTTTTGCTTCTTCTACACGTTCAAAAATTATTTTATCATTTTCAATTATGCATTTAATATCTTCTGGCAAATTAACATGTTTTTTTCCCATAATAAAATTTTCAATATTTCTTATTAAAACAAAAGTTATTTTTCTTTTGCTCTCAAATATCATCTGTAGCGAAGCACGAATCACCCTCAAGCGAATAGCAGGATGCAATTTTTTTAATGCTTTTATATTCATTAAAACTTTACCCTCATCCTGTATTTTTATAATTTTTCTTGCTTCCTTTTCTGATTCTCTTTGAAGAAAATCATTTTCTATGCCCATTAAAATTGCAAGATTTGAAATATTTTCTTTGAAATTCAAATTAAATTTTTTTTCTATGAGCGGGATAAGTATATTTCTTATCTTGTTTCTATCATAAACATTTTCATAATTGCTGGCATCTATACGATATTTAATACCCATTTTTTTAAAATATTCAATTATTGATGATTTGTATTCATTTATCAAAGGTCTTATAATATAAATATCAAATGGTAAACTTTTAATTCCAAACTCACCTTCGCATATTTTTCTGATTGCCGGAATCCCTGATAAACCCTGTGCACCTGAACCTTTTATGAATCTGTGAATAACTGTTTCTATATTATCATCCTTATTATGTGCAAGTGCAATCTTATTTATACCAAAAGAAATTGCCGTCTTAATAAAAAATACATATCTTTCTTCTCTTGCAACTTTTTCCAATCCACCACGCCTTAATTCCGCAACACTTCTTGTATCACTTTCCCCTTTTATAAAATCCAGCCCATATGAATTTGCTAATTTAGACACAAATTTTGCATCTTCTTCACTTGATTTTCCACGTAATTTATGATTAAAATGCGCAACATAAAGTTTAAGGTTATATTCTTTTTTTACATTATTGAGAATATACAAAAGTAAAGTTGAATCAGGCCCACCTGATACTCCAACTAAAATTTTATCTCCTTTTTTAATAAAGTTATTTAAGTTTTCTTTAACCCTCTCATATAAATCTTTGTTTTCTTTTTTTATAATAGATTTTTTTATTGAAATATTAATAACTCCTCAAAAATTTTTGGTAGCGGCGGAGGGGATCGAACCCACGACGCTACGGGTATGAACCGTATGCTCTAGCCAACTGAGCTACGCCGCCAAATTTGTATTTATTGTTTAATAAGTATATTAAATTTATAATAAATATTCAAGGAAATTTTTCAATTGTCAGTTGCTGATTAATAATACCTTTTCAATTTCGTTTTACAATTTTCATTTTATTATTTTCGTAGAGATGAAGTCCGGCTATAATCACTTTTCAATTTTCGGTCTTCAGTTTTCGGTTTTAAAGACATTTGCGATTTCCAATTTTCAATCATCAATTTTTTATTTTTTTTGTTTTCAAACCGTAAACAGTAAATCGGAAATTGAAAATTTAGTATTCAATCTGCAATCGGCAATGTAGTTTTAAACCGCAAACCGAAAATCGAAAACCGAAAATTGTCAAGGTTTTTATCTGTTATTTTTTCTTTACAAATTCAAAAAAAATGTTAAAATTTGATAAAAATTTTTATAAGGAAGGTAACCATGGATAAAATTTATTCTGCTGAATTTATCAGAAACACCGTTATTTCAGGCGCACCAAATGTTGGTAAAACAACACTTGCAGAAGCAATACTTTTTACTTCAGGGAAAATTCAACATATGGGTAGTATTGAAAAGGGAAACACTGTAATGGATTTTGACGAAGAAGAAATCAAAAGAAAAATGTCAATTAAAACTTCGTTGGCTCATACAGAATGGAAAGACACAAAAATAAATATTCTGGATGTGCCTGGTATCCCTGATTTATCAGGCGAATTAAGAAGCGCATTAACTGCTGTTGAATCTATAATTTTTATTATCAGCGCTTCAAGCGGTATTTCAATAGATTGTGAAAAAAATTGGACTGTCGCAGAAGAATCAAAAATACCAAAACTTATTTTAGTAAATAAAATGGATACTGAAAATGCTGATTTTTATAAATTACTTGCTGATATGGAAGTAAAATTTAAAAAAATTTTTATTCCTTTTGCAATTCCAATTGGCTCAGGTAAGGATTTTTCAGGAATATTTGATATTATTCATTTAAAACCATTTTACATTGATAAAAACAACAAATCAGAAGAAATACCAGCAAATATAAAAGACACTGTAACAAAATACAGAGAAAAACTTTTTGAAGCAGCAGCAGAAAGTGATGATAAACTAATTGAAAAATATTTAAATGGTGCAGAACTAACAGCCGAAGAGGTGGACAAAGGTATAAAAGCATCTGTAAAAAATAATAAATTTATACCTGTTCTATGCTCCTCTGCATTAAATACCACCGGTATTTCTTTTTTACTTGATATAATATGCACATATTTCCCTTCGCCTTTATTTTACGAGGAATTTGAAGGAAAAGACCCTGCACATCCAGAACAAATAATAAAAAGAAAACAAAAAGCAGATGAACCATTCAGTGGATTTATTTTTAAAACAAGAATTGACCCATTTGCAGGTAAATTATCGTTTTGCAGGATAAAATCCGGATCTCTGTCACTCGGTGCCGAAGTTTATAATGTAAATAAAAGTAAAAAAGAAAAAATAAGTCATATTTATTCTGCAATAGGTAAAAACACAAAAGAAAACCAGCAGGTAACAGCAGGTGATATTGTATTGTTTTCAAAACAGGACTCTTTTGAAACAGGTGATACTTTATCTGCACCTGATAAACAAATATTATATGATAAAATAAAATTTCCTTCTCCTTCTTATTTTGTTGCCATACATTCTTCTGATAGAAAATCCGGCGACAAAATAGCAGAAGCATTTCATCAAGTTAGTTTAGAAGACCCGACATTCACTTATGCTTACAACGATATAACAAAAGAACTCGTTGTATCCTGTGCTGGAGAGATACAAAGTCGTCTTGTTTTTGATAATATTAAAGAGCGTTATAAAATATCTTTTGAAACAAGGACACCAAGAGTTGCCTATAAAGAAACAATCACAACAAAGGCAGAAGGTCATTACAAACATAAAAAACAGTCAGGTGGACATGGCCAATACGGAGAAGTTTATCTCCGGATAGAGCCACTGAAAAGGAATGAGGGATTTATTTTTGATGAAGAAATATTTGGTGGCGCAATACCAAAAAACTATATACCAGCAATTGAGAAAGGCGCCATAGAAGCATGTTTAACCGGCGCAATTGCAGGTTATCCTGTTGTTGATTTAAAAGTGGTTGCTTATGATGGTACTTATCACGTTGTTGATTCATCTGATATGTCATTTAAAATTGCAGGCCTTTTCGCAACAAAACTTGCAATAGAAGCAGCAAAACCTGCTTTACTTGAACCAATTACAAAAGTAAAAATTTTTGTTGATGAAAATGATATTGGCAGTGTTATGAATGATTTAAACACAAGAAGAGGCAAAGTTTTAGGAATAGAAAAATTTAATGAAACTACTTCACTTGTAAATGCTTTTATACCTTATGGTGAAATGCTCACCTATTCTGCTGCTTTAAACAGTATCACAAAAGGTAAAGGCAGATTTGAAATGGAATTTTCACATTATGACTTCCTGCCTTTCAATGAATACGATAAAGCAAAAAAGCAGGCAGAAGAGATGAAAAAAGAAGAAGAAGCAAAAAAGAATCAATAAAAAGCAGAGGTTCTTAAAATATTTTTTAATTATTGATTTTTAATCTTAGAAATTGTTATAAAAACAAAGGTTGCCGGGTCGTCTAATTGGCAGGACATCTGACTCTGGATCAGAGAGTTGGTGGTTCGAATCCACCCCCGGCAGCCAGAAAATTCCGCAGGAATTTTCTACCTCTTCCTTAACCCGAATTCCCATCCCGTGTTTTTTGTTATACGGCAAACACGCGGAATTTTCTTAGAATGAGGATTAGGATAAGGAAAGAGAAAAAAATATATAGAGGGTGAAGTATTATGTCATTTGAATTTAGAGATACAAATGTTTATAAACTTTCTCTTGATTACAATAAAATAATCAAACAGATTCTTAAAGAAAACAAAATTCAACGTAGTCTTGCGGATCAATTTATAAGAGCTGCAAATTCTATAACTCTCAATATTGCCGAGGGTTATGGCAGGTTTCATAAAGCAGACAAAAGACATTTTTATGTTACCGCTAGAGCATCTGTTTATGAATGTATTGCCTGTGCAGATCTGATTTACGATGGAAAAATACCTAATTATATTATTGCAACTTCGGAACGATTAGCTAAAATGCTTTCCGGATTAATAAATAAATTCAAAGATTAAGGGATAGCCAGAAAATTCCGCAGGAATTTTCTACCTCTTCCTTAACCCGAATTCCCATCCCGTGTTTTTTGTTATACGGCAAACACGCGGAATTTTCTTAGAATGAGGATTAGGATAAGGAAAGAGAAAAAAATATATAGAGGGTGAAGTATTATGTCATTTGAATTTAGAGATACAAATGTTTATAAACTTTCTCTTGATTACAATAAAATAATCAAACAGATTCTTAAAGAAAACAAAATTCAACGTAGTCTTGCGGATCAATTTATAAGAGCTGCAAATTCTATAACTCTCAATATTGCCGAGGGTTATGGCAGGTTTCATAAAGCAGACAAAAGACATTTTTATGTTACCGCTAGAGCATCTGTTTATGAATGTATTGCCTGTGCAGATCTGATTTACGATGGAAAAATACCTAATTATATTATTGCAACTTCGGAACGATTAGCTAAAATGCTTTCCGGATTAATAAATAAATTCAAAGATTAAGGGATAGCCAGAAAATTCCGCAGGAATTTTCTACCTCTTCCTTAACCCGAATTCCCATCCCGTGTTTTTTGTTATACGGCAAACACGCGGAATTTTTCCAATCGTAAATCGCAAATCGTAAATTATATGATTTCACTTTTCACATTTTTCTCCCTTGACAACTATTAATTTTGTATTAAAATAAATTAAAAATATTAAAGGAGGTGTTTTAATGAGGAAACTGGCGTTGGCTTTTGTTTTACTTTCTTTTTTATATGTTTCATCTTTTGCTGTAATTAACATTGGCGTTTCCGGCGGTTATGCATCAGTCGCAATGACTGAGGTAAACAAAAATTTAGATAAGTTTGAAAGCGACATGAAAAATTTAGGTCTTTCGCCATCTGTTACAAAACTTGGTCATGGATTATACGGTAATCTTGATTTGAATTTTGGTTTTATTCCATTTGTAAATCTGGGTTTAAGAACTGGAATACTTTATTGTTTTCAAGGTAAAACTTCAATAGAAGGTGATTTAAGTGCAATATATCCTTCACTTGGTACAGGAACTATATCACATACATATGATGCCTTATTGATTCCAATTATGGCTGGACTTGGATTAAGTGTCGGATTACCTGGAATACCTTTTTCAATAAATGCGGGTGTGTATGGCGGCTATGGTTTTTCAATTGTCTCTGAAGGTGTTAACATAAAAAGTGGGAGTATAAATATACCATATAATCCTATTTACAATGGCGGTGGATTTGTAATGGATGCGGGTATTGGTTTCAGTTTTTCTATGTTGCCTTTTATCAGCGCAACGCTTAATGTTGCATATAAACTAGCAAAAATTCCAGAAGTAAAAGCAACATCTGACGTTGGTTTGGGCGCACCTTTAAATCTCACAATAGTTAAAAAAGATGATATTTTAAAAAACAGCGATGGCTATTCCCTTCCAATTGATTACAGTGGTATAAATGTTGGTGTTGGAATAAATATTGGGTTTTAATATATAATACAATTTTAAGGCGGGCTTAATTTTTTAAGTCCGCCTTTTTTTATTAAAAATTTTATTAATTTATGATATTATTATATAGAAATTATATAATAAGGAGAACAAATGGGACTTTTTAAATCAGACGAAGAAAAAATAAAAGAAGCAATCCAGAACGGACTTGATTACGCAAATAAAAATGAATTTGAAAAAGCAATAAAAGAATTTGAAAAAGCACTGAAAATTGATTCACAAAATCAGGATGCTCTTTATAACCTTGGTTTTGTTTATTCTGATATGGGAGATTTTAAAAACGCATATGAAATATTTAAAAAACTAATAAATCTAAATCCAAAACACGTAGAAGCATTTAACCAGTTAGGACTTATCTTTGCCAAACAAGGGAAATTCAACGATGCTATTTTTGTTTATGAAAAAGGTATTGAACATAATCCGGATGCTGCTATACTTTATAACAATATTGGCAATGTATATTTTGATTCCGGGAATTATGAAAAAGCATATAATTGTTTTAAAAAAGCAGGTGAACTTGACCCTGTATTTGCAGAGCGACTCTATCATCTCGGTATAAGTCATTTGACAACAAGTGCATCAGATGAAATAATTGCAAAACTTGAAGATGCAGCAAAAAAGAATGCAAACAAATCAAAGAGCGCTCATGATTTAGGAGTTGCTTATGCAGAAAAACATATGTATGACAAAGCAATCGAAGCATTTAATAAAGCACTTGCAATTGATCCAAATTATTTAAGCGCCTATGAAAATCTTGGTTTTGCATATCAATACAAAGAGATGTTTGATTATGCAATAAAAGCATTTGAAAAAGCATTAATATTAAATCCAAAAAGTGCAAAATTATATAATACAATAGGACTTTTATATGACAAAATCGGAAAGCCGGATATTGCAGTAAAAGCATACAGGAAAGCTGTAGCACTTGACCCGACTTATGCAAATGCTCATTACATGCTCGGACAACTTTATCAAAACCGTGGAAATATTGAAAAAGCAGTTGCTGAATTTACAAAGCACATAAGAATACATGAAAGAGGCGAACTTGTTGATGACTCAATGAAAAGAATTGCAGAAATGAAAAATATGACATTTGAACAGGTAAAAGAATTATTTGACCAGTATATAGAAGAAAAACCTGAACCAGAAAAACCAAAAACACCCGCCCCGCAGATGGAACAACGCGATATGAAGGACTATATGAAAGATCTAAAAGAAAAAATGATAAAAACACAAAAAACAGCTGAAGTACCTGCAGGTCCTGTAAAAATTGTTCACTCAACAATATCAGAAGTATCACCTTCTGTCACATCTTATACATCTGCATCTGCTGATAATGTAAAACAGGACATAAAACCAATAGACCCGCAGGAATATATGAAAAAACTAAAAGAAAAAATGAAAAAGAAAAAAGAAGAACCAATTCAAAATGTAACTGTTTCTGAAACAAATACTTTTGTTACACAACCTATTCAAATAGAACAAAAAAGCGCTGAAATTGAATTGCCACCTGCTCCACATCAGAAAAAGATTGAAATACCAAAAGCACCGCCTGATATAACACAACCAATCGCAGAACCAACAATTATGCCAATAGACGAAAATATACCTGTAGTTTCTTTTGATATGCCGGAAGAAACAAAAAAAACACCAACCGCCCTTGATTCAACAATCATTGATAATAAATACATACCTGATGACAAATCCATTATGGAAACAATAATAAAACCCGTGGGCCAGAATGTTGAATTACCTACAGACAAAATGCCGGAATTCAAGGAACAACCAAAACCGCAGGACACTAATATAAGAAAAAAAACACAAACCCATACTCCAACTGATAAGGAAAAAGATGATGATGAAGGCGGCCCACCAACACCCAAAATAAAACACACATACTACTAAAAAAAAATTTACGATTTACAATTTCCGATTATACGGTTTAAAAAACGAAAAATAAAAATCGTAAACAGAAAATTGAAAAAGAAACTACTCGTTCCTTCGGGGAGAAGATAAAAGTAAGGAGGATAAATTGAAAATCGTAAAACGAAAATTGTAAACCGAAAAATAAAAATTAATAAATTTTATTTGAAATTATTTATTATTAATGTATAATAAATAAAAATAACTTACAGGAGGTATGTATTAATGGGCGTTGCTGATTTTTTGCTTGGTTCAAAGGGTTTTAAAGACCTTAATCAATCAGATATTGATGCATTAAATTCCTGTTGCACAGAAGAATCATTTAAATCAGGCGATACCATTTTTCCAGAAGAAGCACCAGGGGATAAAATGTTTGTAATAAAAACCGGCTCGGTGAAAATTTTAAAAAAAGTAAAAGGCAAAGAAAACACACTTGCAGTTTTAAATCAGGGCGAATTTTTTGGAGAAATGGCACTTTTAGATGGTCTTCCCCGCTCTGCAGCAGCAAAAGCAAACGCTGATACAACAGTATTAACTATAACAAGAGATAATTATAATTCATTAAGACAGAAATATCCACAAACAGCACTAAAAATCATTGATATTTTAATAAAAGTTCTAAGCAACCGTCTAAGACAGGCAAATAAAAATTTAGAGGTAATACAGTTCTGGCTCGAATAAAACAATTTACAATTTTCGATTTACGATTTATGATTTAAAACATTAAACGGCTCATAATTCATGGAGGGGCTATGAAGAAAAAGGAATATTATCTTGATTTAACCCAAAAATTGGGAATTACAACACTAAATTTAACTAATACCATTCCAATAAATATCAAAACTAAAATTATACTTAATCAAATAATAAGAAGTGCTACCTCTGTAGGTGCAAACTATAGAGCAGTATGCCGTTCGCGCTCTGACGCTGAATTTATTTCAAAATTAGGAATAGTTGAAGAAAAAGCAGATGAAACACTTTACTGGTCGGAAATTCTAAAAAATTTAGATGTTATAAAAGACGAACATTATAAAGAAATAAAAAGCATGGCTAATCATATAGTTGCTTTTGCAATTGCTTCTAAAAAAACTATAAAAAAGAGGTTGAGTAAATGAAACAAACATATATGTTATTAAATCGTAAATTGAAAACCGTAAATTGAAAATATAATTTGAGGTGAATTATGCTTTCCAAAATAAGGTCTTCTGCAATTTTAGGAATTGATGCTTATGAAGTAGAAGTAGAAGTTGATATAACCTTTGGCTTGCCTACTTTTTCAATTGTAGGATTGCCTGACGCTTCTGTAAAAGAAGCAAAAGACAGAGTACGTTCCGCAATAAAGAATTCAGAAGTTGAGTTTCCGCAAAACAAAAAAATCACAATCAATCTTTCCCCTGCTGACAGAAAAAAAGAAGGGCCATCATTTGATTTGCCAATTGCCATAGGAATATTAGTCGCAGAAGATTTTATTATTCCAGACAAAATCAATGATTATCTTATAGTCGGGGAATTATCCCTTGATGGCAGAATAAACAGCATAAAAGGAGCGCTTTCTATATCAATACTTGCAAGAGAAAAAAAATACAAAGGTATAATTGTTCCTGTTATGAATGCAGATGAAGCAGCAGTTGTAGAAGGAATTGATGTAATACCTGTCAGTTCTTTAAATGAAGTTATTGATTTTTTGAATAACAAAATAATAATAGAACCGTATAAAATAAATATTTCTGATGTCTTTTCAAAATCATCCATTTATCCTGTTGACTTTTCAGAAGTAAAAGGACAGCAGCACATAAAAAGAGCACTTGAAATTGCTGCTGCCGGTGGGCACAACGTGTTGATGATAGGTCCACCGGGTTCTGGTAAAACAATGCTTGCAAGAAGATTTCCAACAATATTGCCTGAAATGAATTTAGAAGAAGCAATTGAAACAACAAAAATTCACAGTGTATCCGGTGTTAAAAAAGACAAAACTGCTTTAATTGCAATAAGACCTTTTCGCTCACCACATCATACAATATCAGACGCCGGATTAATCGGCGGTGGCGCAATACCAAAACCAGGCGAGGTATCACTTGCTCATAATGGTGTTTTATTTCTTGATGAATTACCTGAATTCAACAGAAATGTTTTGGAGGTTTTAAGACAACCCTTGGAGGATGGTTTTGTTGTTATCTCTCGTGCTGCAATGTCAATAGGATATCCTGCACGTTTTATGCTGCTTGCTGCAATGAACCCCTGCCCCTGCGGTTATTTCACACATCCAACACGTCCCTGCTCCTGCACATCTCAACAAAGAGAAAAATATATATCAAAAATTTCAGGCCCTTTGCTTGATAGAATTGATATTCACGTTGAAGTACCTGTTGTTAAATACAATGATTTAGCTTCACGTGTTGACGCAGAGCCATCTGCTGTTATAAGACAACGGGTAAATAAAGCAAGAAAAATACAGGAAAAAAGATTTTATGGTACAAAGATATTTTTCAATGCACATATGGGGCCAAAACATATTAAAAAGTTTTGTGCGTTAGATGAAGAAAGCAAGAATTTGCTTAAAAACGCTATAGAAAATTTGGGGTTATCAGCCAGAGCTTATGACAGAATTTTGAAAGTAAGCAGAACTATTGCTGATTTAGAGGGAGTGGAAAACATAACTGCCAGCCACATAGCAGAGGCAATACAGTATAGAAGTTTGGACAGGGATTACTGGAAGGTATCTATTTGAAAATATCATATAAAAACCAGGAAATCCCGTTATTGCCAGAGGCAATTTTACGGGATTGGAAAGTAGGTATTTAATCCCATGATGTTATAAACATTTTACTGATAAATCCCGCGATTGCGTTCAGCCCTGTAATACTTAATTTACAGGAAAAATCTTTTTTTTATAATACTAAATATCTATTAATTAAGTTTTAAAAAATTTTTATTCAGACAGTTTTACTATCATCCCAGTCCTTCTTGCTCTGTCATAAGCAATCTCAATTCCAAAATACAACAATATAATATATATAAAAGAAAGTATAAATCCTTTTAATAACGGATTGCTGAAACTGAGTTCAAATCCATAGCCAAGTCTGAAATACTCAAGAAAATAGGTCAAAGGTAACATCTTTGCAACAGCAACAATACTTCCAGGCAGGTATGTCACAGGATAATAAATTCCACATACCAACATCATTAAAACCGAAATCATCCACGCTATTATATCTATACGTTGGCCGAACAGCAGTATTGAAAGAATAACTATCATTCCTATTATCATTGCACTAAGATAAATACCTGCCATAGCAGGTAGCATGTATACCGCTCCTGGCAGTTTAAATTTAAATATCCAGCCGGCAATAAATACAAGAATTATAAACGCAATTATACCCCTTGCCACACCAACTATCCATGAACCTATTATGAAATCATAATTTTTCACAGGTGCTATATATGTCTGTTTCAGAGACTTTGACCAAACATCATAAAGAAAACCATATGCAACATCAAGCTGGGCAACTTGTAACACGCCTGATATAATTGCGCCTGCCAACAAAAAATTAATATAATGCCCGCTTAAATTCAAAAATCCGGACATCAAACCAATTGAAATTATACCAATAACCGGCCAGAAAAATATTTCTGTCATAGCAAAAAAATTTCTAATAGCAAATATATAATTCCTGTAAGTAAATGCTTTAATTCTGCTGATTAGCCAGTTCAATGAACATCTCCTCCATATTTTTTGTTTTTGTCTTTTTCTTCATCTCTTTCTTTGTGCCGCTTCCTATTATTCTTCCATCCTTTATAAAAGCCAGTCTATCGCATAACTCTTCTGCTTCCTGCATATAATGTGTAGTAAGAAGCACTGTAATACCATTCTCCTTTTGTATTTTTTTTATAAACTCCCTTGTTTTTGCTGCTATATGCGGGTCAAGACCAAGCGTTGGTTCATCTAAAAGAAGTATTTCAGGATCATTTATTAAAGATTTCGCAAGTGATAACTTTTGTTTATTGCCTGTTGAAAGTTCATCAAAACGTGTGTAAGCGTATTTTTCAAGTTCCAATTCATTCATTATTTTTTCTATCTTATTTTCTATCTGTTTTTTATTAATATTATAAAGCATTGAATAAAAACGCAGAATTTCAATCACACTCAAACTCCATGGCAAATTTGGGTTGCCTGAGCACATATTCATTTTCCTTTTTAGCTCTATATTGTATTTATTTTCTATTTTATTTCCGTCTATTATTATTTCACCAGAATCAGGGATAATAAGACCTATTAATATGTTCATAAATGTTGTCTTACCTGCACCATTAGGTCCTAAAATACCGAAAAGTTCGCCTCTATTAATAGACAAAGATACATCTTTTAGCGCATTTACCCTGTGTTTTTTTAGGAAACCGCGGGTATATGTTTTGTAAACATTTTTAGTTTCTATAATAACCATATCTTTCTTCAACTTTTAAATCTCCTTTTTATAATTATAAAGTCAGATTATATATGATTTATTTGTTTTATCAAGAGGATAATATCAAATATGGTAACCCCTCAGTTATGGTAGGTTTTTATAAAATATAAAGTAAATTTTTTTGCTTTATTTTTTACATTAATAAAATCTCCCCCTGCCCCTCTTTAATGCCTTAAAATTCACATCGTTCATCACG
>Ga0209381_1003897_pt1 | contig 14393 bp, 17 predicted proteins | sample DewCreD2012metaG_FD_184111 | JGI IMG/M metagenome (GOLD analysis project Ga0209381, IMG submission 184111) | Hot spring sediment bacterial and archeal communities from British Columbia, Canada, to study Microbial Dark Matter (Phase II) - Dewar... ...
TCCCCGCCGCCAAATCGCCGATGCGCTCGCGCGGCTTGGGGTCGAGCATCTGCACCATCATGCGGATGATGTGGCGCGGCGTGCGGAACTGTCCATTGCGCCCCGCCACGCTCAACTTGGCGAGCAGATATTCGTACAAATCGCCCTGCACATCCTGATTCTGCTCCGAGATTTTCATCTCATCAATCAGGTTGACCGCCTCCACCAGCAGGCTGGGCTTGTTGATTTTGCACTCCGCGCCCTTCATGTACTGGCTGAAGGACGAATCGCCATCCGAAAGCGCCGCCAGTTTGGGGAAGATGACCGTCTTGAGATGTTTGAGCATCTCCTCGGCTTTCATCTGCTTCCAAACGCTCCAGCGCATCTCTGGCGGGATGTGGGGGCGATGCGCCGCATCGCCCTTCCGCCTTGCCTGCCGTTCGGCGGCGTTCTCGCGGTCATCCAGCCGTTTGAGAAAGAGCAAATACGAAAACTGCTCGATGGCGTCGAGCGGATTGGCAAGTCCCCCCGTCCAGAACTTATCCCAGAGGGCATCTACTTGCGAGCGGAGTTTGGGGTCGGTGAGCATGGGGGGGCTAAATCAATCCTTTGAGTTTGGCGCGCGTGTATGCGGCAATGGTGAAGCCGTCAGTGACTTCGCCATCGGCTATCATTGTTTCAAGTTCGGAGACGGAAACCCAAATCGGATTTTCAATCCCTTCTTGAATTTCCATTTCACCGACAGATGCCATGCGCGCAAAGAAAAGATTGATAGGATTTCCTTCAAGACCTGTGTTGTTGTAAACAACACCTAATTCATAGATTTCAGCAACATCGCCATTAATTTCTTCTTTCACTTCGGCGATTGCCTGAGTCTTTGCATCAACGCCCGGCTTCCCAAAACCGCGTGGAATTTCCCAATGCCGCATTCGCGTAGCGTGGCGATAATGTTGAAACAGCAATATTTTGCCGTCTTTTTCTGGCAGCACAACAACGCCAGCAGCGCCGCTTTCCAGGTAAGCGCGGTTGTAGATTCTGATATACCCATTCCGATATCCGCCAGGAAACTCGACCAAATCTCGTAAAACAACGATGCTGGGGTCATCAAAAACGACGCCAATTTCTGCCCAAGAAGGATTTTTTCCGTTTTGCGCCAATGCAGTCTGCTGTTTATCCTTCCAATCTGAAATGTCTTTTTCATCCAAGATAATGGCGATGAGAGCGTTTGAATTATTAAACAGGGCCGGGCAACGCTTCTGAATATCTTTATAACTTGTTGCGCTTCTTGTTGTCATCATTATTTTGCTCCGCTCAAACAATTTCATTGGGGTCGTTCTCATTCCTGCTTTGGTCGGCGTCTTGCATTGTTTTATACTCTTCCTTCTCAATGAGTTTGAAACGTGGGTCGCTCTTGAGCGCGCCTTTAACTTCGTTCCAAACTTCCCTCCCTTGACTCACTTTGCTTCTCATGAAGTTAATGCTTATTCCTAAATCTATGTATTCGCTAGCGGTGATTTTCAAGTTAACTGCAATTGGGGCAAGCCCGATTGCAACAGGACCTGACAACGCTTCTGCTAAAATTCTTGAAGGGTCAGATGGATCCAGACTCAGTTTCATAAGCGCGCCACCGATTGCAATGACAATCATCATCCCAGGCTGCCAGCGTGAAACTATCTCGTTTGCTGACCTTTTCATTTTTCTAATCTTTAGTTCGGTGATTTTTTGGTTAAGTCTGGCAAATTGAACTGCAACGTCATCTATTTTGTCTTCGAACTCCAAAGGCGCAGCCAGCAATACGTTCAGGCTGGCTGTGTACGCAGCCCATTCATCGGTGTTGCGCGCTTCGATCACATCACCCAGAGAAAGTATATCCAAGCCTTTCAAATATAGCGCTTGTTCAATAGTCGCGAATTGCATTCTTCTAAGCGATTCGATAAATTCCGCGACTCGATTGTCTTTCAACAGATTTTGCAAATTATATTGATTCACATCTCCCAGCGCCGTTCGATCGGGCGATCCTTTTGGCGTAAAAGCGTATCTGCCGAGGGCGTCTGGTAAGTTTACGGTATATCTGAGGTCAAAAATTTCCTTTAACTGGATAGCAAATGGCTTATCTTTATCATAGTAGCCATCGTCAATTCGAGTCCCGTCTTCGCACACAAATTTTTTGTACAATTCATTCCTGACAACCGTTTTCCCTTGAGACGCAATGTCAAAGGCATAACTGGCAACCTCAATGAGTCTCCTTCTAAAATCTTCTCGGCGCTTTTTAGGAATCCGAAAAGCGCTTGTCAGGTGTTCAATTTTATCTGGCATATTTAGACTTTGGATATAGCCATGAAATACTGCAGATATGTTTTTGAAATCGTCGTCCTGATTGCCCCAATCAAGGCGAACACAAGCGAGATCAGTGTCTTGGATGACTTCTAACCATCGGAACCATTTCTCGTCCGAAATATCAAAAGAAGGTCGTTGCTCTGGTGATTCCTCGGTCAACAAGTAATCTACAATGACTCGCCTCTCCAACAATTCCTGAAAATGCTTTTTGTTTTCGCCAGAATAATCGTTGACTACAACGGCATTGTTAATCAACGCCGCCCTATTTACGACAACCTGTGGGGCATACAGGAGAGAGCGCCGCCACTCGCTTAGAACGGCCTTTTTTCTTCCCTTCCAATCAAGCAAGCATTTCTCTTGTTCCGTAAGAATTTTAAGAACTTTTGTTGGCACCCATTGATTATCTAATGCTTGTGGAACAATTGCGCCTGGCGCTAACTTTCCCGCGGTAAGTTTTTCAAAAGAAATTGACATACCTGCCTCCTTAAAACTCAAATAACTTTCTTGACTTTTGCCAATGCATACGCCCACAGTGAAAACCAATCGCTGAGTTGACCTTTTTTCACTATCTGCTCCAATTGTGACATCTTCACCCACCTGAATTTGGATAAGCCCTCGTGCTTTTCAAGGGCAATCTTCTGACCTTTCGGGATTTCAACCAGAAACACTGCCGTTCCACCTTTCCCTTCTTTGACCTTTGTCAGGCAGTTCAATCGTGCATTGGAAACGCCAATCTCTTCTTGTAATTCAGTTCTAGCGTTTTTCTCTGCCGAAAGACCAGGTTCTCCAAAACCACGCGGGAATTCCCAACTCCAATTCCGCTCTTCGTGCCGAAATTTTCGAATCATCAAAACTTTATCGTCTTGCACGCACATCAGAACCACATTACATCCCCCGTTCTCCTGACTCTTGCGATTAATCCAGCGGATATAGCCTCCCACTCTTCCATCGGGAAATTCGACCATATCACGCAAAACATAAAACCATTCGTCTTCGGCTAAAACGCCAATATCAATCCAGCAGGCGGGCTTCCCTTCTTTTTGGAGTTGGGTGCGTATTTTTTCCTGCTCGGCAAGAATGCGTTTTTCATCCGTGATGATTTTTATCTCGCCCTTTTTGCCGCTGTTACGAAACATTTCGGGATGTTCTTGCATCAGGGTCAGGTATTTTTGCAGTGCATCCATGGATTGCCTCGTTTACCGTCCCGAAGGGTCTGAACCTTCGGGACGCTCTACACCGCCATCCGATTCACAAATTCCACCACTTCTTCCACTTCCTGCTGCGTAAACCACCGCTCCACCGCATCCGCGCCGAACATATCCAGCAGCGGCGACTCGTACGGTTCACACTTCAGAAGTCTTTATCATCCCTTCTTCTCGATATACTTCACGCCTTCGATGCCTTTGAAATGCTCATCCTGAGTCCAAAGCGTTGCATTATGGGCGCGGGCAGTGGCAAGGATGATGCTGTCTGCCAGGGGGAGTTTCAACTCATACGATAATTCAGCCGCAACCAGGGCGAGATTGTCATCCAAATCAACAACGCGCCCGTCTTTCATCATCGCGACGGCTTCCAGGGCATCATCCCTGTTTTTCTCAATCAAGACCCGCTTGAACACCTCGAACAGGCTGATGGTTGGCACGATCACTTCAGCCGTATTTTCGATGACAGGCGCGAAAAAGTCAGCGTTTTTGCCGTTGATGAAATACTCCAGCCAGCCCGAAGAATCGACAACGTTCATACGCGGTCTTCCTCGTCACGCTCGATGTCGCTGCTCATGCCTTCGAGAAATCCGCGTGCCGCTTTGATGTCCCGCACAGGGACAATCTCAAGACGATTCCCGTAAATGATGAAGCGCACTTTTTGCCCTGGTTTGACATTCCATTTCTCCCGAATTGCGCGGGGAATAACCACTTGATATTTGGGAGATATTGTTACGGTATCCATGTCTTACTTCTCCTTATCGAACAAGAAATTGTAAGATTATTATACCGCCATTTTGTTTGCAAACTCAACAACTTCCTTTACTTCCTCCTGCGTAAACCACCTGTCCACCGCGTCTACTCCAAAACTATCCAACGGCGGCTCGTACAGGTCGGCGGGTTCGAGATGGCGCTTCTGCAAAAAGACGCTTTGCACGGCGCGCAGGAAGCGAATCTGGTCGGCGTTGTAGCGGTTTTGGGTGATGAAGGCTTCGAACTGCCGCGCCACCAAATCCTTGTAATCGGGCAGGGATTGCATATCCAACACCTGCCGCACGAGACCGAGAAAACTATCCGCGCTGTGGGCGAAGGCTTTCTTCAGGGTTTCGGGGGTCACTTCCAGGTCGCTGGCGGCTAACTCGCGGGTGAGAGTCCGCTCCAGGTCGAGCAGCTGCCAGTCGTCGAGCGGCTCGCCGCGTTGCAGCGCCCGAATCGTCGGGTGATTCGCCACCAGTTCCAGGATGCGCTTCTCCACCTTTTCGCGGTATTCGGTCACATACATTTTCTCGCCGCTTTTGGTCAGCAGGATGTAGCCGCTGACGGCAATCGAATCGAGCAGGTCGAGTTCGATGAATTTGTCCAGCCGCTGTTTGTAGCGCATTTGCGGAGCGAGCGCGTCGCGCAGGGCGGTCAGGTCGCTGGGGCTGGCTTGGCGCAGTTCTTCGGGGCGGCACTTCTCCACATGCGGCTTGACCTTCGGGGCGCTGGCGGCGAAATTGGGCAGGAGCGCGGCGTCTTCGGCGATGGAGGCAATCACGTCATCGGCGGGTTTGCCCCTGCGCTGGAGCAGTTTCAGCCGTTCCACCTTGCTGACGAAGGTCGCCGCGGCGACATCCACGCCAGGCACGAGCCGCAGGTGCGGGGCGACTTTCAGTTTCAGGAATTCCAGTTTCTGCGGGATGAGATAATTCCAAAAGGCATCCGTCCAGGCTTCTTCGATGTCGGGTAAATGCTTGCGGAGGGTGAACGCATCGGTTGGGATTTGGGCAATCTGCGCGCGCAAATCGGCGATGACCTGCTGACAGTCGGGATTCTGCTGGTCGCGCAGGTAGGTCTCCAGCAGGCGCAGACGGGTGTTGAAAACGGTGACCAGCACGGGCGTGGAAAGGTCGGCGACTTCTTTCGCGTCGCGGCTGAAGTTGTTCTCCCAGAAATCCAGGATGAGAAAATCCTTTTTCTCGAAGTTGGGCAGCCACTCCAGATGACGGCACGCCGCCTGCGAGCGCGTCCCGCGCCCAATCATCTGCTGTAACTTGATGGGCGACTGGACGGGCTTCATGGACAAAGAGTTGTACATGTCCTTGTACCAACCCCCAGCCAGAACGAGGATCCGCCCACCGCCAAATTTCTCGCGGGCTGAGGCGAGCGGATACGCCAGAGGGGATGTTAATCACACGTTCGGGACTGCAACATAAACCTTGTGAAATATCATCACGAAATCGTATCCCATCAGCCGTTGATACAAACCAATCGTATAACGTAAGATTTGTCCATGGCAAGGGACGGGTAAAGGTAAGCATTTTCATTGCCAACAATGCCTGATAGGCGCTTTTTTGAAAAGCTGTTAAGTCTGCCGAACCTTCTGAGGCTTTACAGACCAACTCGCTATTATTTGCGCCTTCGAATGTAAATGTGATATCGTTTTCTATCATGGCAATTTCTTCTGCTGTGGGGCAGCGAGAAATCATTTCGTCCACCGTGCCTGCGCGCGGAGGCGTAGACGGTAATTCGTCATCATCTACGTCAGTTAACGCAATGGAATTTTCTCCTGGGGCTGAATTAATTTTGAAAATAAAATCTTCAAAAGTAGAAGGCTTTCCCAAGATGATGGCGCTCCCTTGAGGGTATAAATTTCCGCTCATTTTCCAATTCACCCAAACTTTTGCGCCTTGTAAGCGGATGAGGTATTTATTGCCCGGGGTTACAGGAATCGGTGCGGCAAATTCAAAACGCAGCCATCCATCAAAGCCATTTTTGTCAACCTGAGCAGTGGCTTGACCAAGCAGAGTTATTTTGGCATCCAACACCGATAAAGTTAATGTGTCGGTGCCACCTGTTCCCGCAAAGACGTTTGTTTCTACACTCCGAATCGAATCACTGACTGCAATAAATGATTGCGCCATGAAGTTGGATGGGTCAAGATTGGTAAATGCGCCATCCCATGTTTTTGGAGCATTGCGCGGCTCAATGGGCACTGGGGTCGGGCTAGGCAAGACAATATGTTCTTCGGGCAAAAATGTAGGCGTTGTGTCGACTATCTGGGTAGGCGCGAGAGTCGATTCGCTGTTTGATATAGGCGGGGCATTACAACCGGCAATAACCAAAACAACCACCATATATCCCACATTCCGCAGTACTGGTTTGAGAACCTAAAATATGGAGAAAGGAGCCGATTTTTGACCAGAATCACTATATTTCGGATGGATATATATGGAGAACAGATGCCAATTTATGCAATTTATGCCAAATATGGCGGTCATTTGATCAGAAGTGCGGAATGTGGGCTTGATTACAAAGAGCCATCCCGAAGGCTCGTAAACCTTCGGGACGATTGTTTTATTTCTTCTCGAACAACACCGCGTTTTGCGCCGGGTCGGTGAGGAAAATCCCCTCTTCCGTTTTATTGTAAGGCAGTTCGAGTTCCTCCACGCGGGCGAGGAAGGCGTTCCAGGCTTCGGGGGGGGCGAAGGTGAAGGAGATGTGTTTCAAGCCGATGGCGTCGGGCGGAGGCGGGGGCGCGCCCTCTCCCTGCCAGGTGTTGTAGCCGATGTGATGATGATAGCCGCCCGCCGAGACCATCCCCATGCGAAAGCCGCGCGCTGTGCCCATGTCGTCGAAGCCGAGCAGTTCGTGGTAGAAGCGGCGCGTCTCCGCCAGGCTGGAGACGTAGAGGTGGAAGTGTCCCATGCGCGTTTCGGGCGGGAGGGGCGCGTCGAGGCAATCATCAGGCTGAAGGTGGGAAAAGAGCGCATCCAGGTCGAGCGGTTCGCGCCCGTCGCTGAGGCGTCCATCCGCCCATTGGGCGTAGAAACTGCCATCGGTGTTGACCACGAAAATCCCATCTTCGGGCGATTCGCAGTAGAGTTCGATTTCGTTGCCCTCGGCGTCGTGGGTGTAGGTGGTTTTGGTCATCACGTGGTCGGTGGGGGAATTGGGCCATTTGAGGGCAAACAGCCGCGCGATGGCGCGCGCCAGTTCGCGGCGGTTGGGGAAGAGGATGGCGAAGTGATAAATGCCGGTCACGCCGCGATAGCGTTTGCCGTTTTCGATTTGCGTCAGGCGGACCAGGTCGCGTCCGTTCACCCCCAACCCGGCGCTCCTGCCCTCGCGCCAGTTCAGTTCCAGGCGCAGGACGTTCTGATAGAAGAGCAGTTGATTCTCCAGGCTGGCGACCTTGAGATGGACGTGTCCCGGCAGGGTGCGCGGGTCAATCCGATGCGGGGAGAGGACGACGGGTTGGGGGAGGTTCATATCACAGATCTGTCTCCCCTCGCTCTGTGGGAGAGGGGTCGGGGGTAAGGGTTATTTGCCGTACCACATGCGTGCCAGCAGGTTATCTTTGCGGATGAACTGGTGGTAGAGCGCAGCGCCGATGTGCAGCAAGATGAGCAGGGCAGACAGGAGGAAAAGCAGGCCGTGCAGGCCAGGGTTCAAGTCCACGGGCATGCTGCCTTGCCCTTCAAAAACAATTGGGGGCAGGTCATAACGAGCGGAAAGTGCCAACCCGCTGAGCGGCATGAGGAAGGCGAACAGGTAGAGCGCATGATGGACGCCTTTGCCTACCATATCGAGGAAGGCGTTTCCGGCGGTGGCGTCTTCGGGGCGCGGCGTGCGCCAGCGCAGATAGACGCGCACCAGCATCAGCAGCAGCACCGTAATCCCAATCGGCATGTGCAGGCGCAGGATGGGCGCTTTGGCCTGCGGCGGCAGAGGCCGACGCTGGTCAGGCCGAGGTAGATTTCGGTAAAGAACAGCAGTGCAACCAGCCAGTGGATGGTCACCCAGAGCGGGGAGTAGCGTTTGAGGGGTGAAGTGGACATCATTTTCTCCTTTGGACAATGTGGCACAAGTCTAAAGACTGGCGTTACGCATCTTCTGGCGTGAGTTCAATATCAGGCTAGAACCCCAAATTTTCCTTGACGATGATCATCGTGGTGCGGCCCGGCATCACCTCGCGGTGGACAATCAACAGTTTGCTGATGTTGCTGTTCATGCCATAGGCTTTGAGGGCGCGCTCGTCCTCCAGCGGCAGCGAATATTCGCGAATGCGCTTGAAAGCCTCCTCCAGGTTGGGGACAATCTTCTGCGCGCCGACGATCCAGACGACATGCGCCGCGCTGGCGGCGTACCCTGCCAGTTGACTGCCCGTGTTCGATGCAATGACCACCGTCCCGTCTTCGGTGACGGCGTGCACGCTGCCGACCATCCACTCCGGCACAGCGCCCATCTTGATCATCTCGCGCATTTGCGTTTGCGGATTCATCGTGGCAAGTCTGGCGCGCACCGAATCATAGCGTTTGTCCACTTCAGCGGGGATGCCGAGCGCTTCCAGCGTCATGGACGAGCCAGTGAACACTTCCGCCCCGGCGGGGATGAGTTCGAATAATCTCTGTTTGGCTTCCTCCCCGTTGGCGGCAATGATGACCTTGATGCCGTTGGCTTCCAGCGCCTTCGCCGCGCGCTCGATTTGCGCGTCAGAAGCGAGTTGGGCATATGCCAGGTTAGGAACGAGTGTAGATTTGGTTTGGGTAATTTCGGGTATTGCCATCTTGACTCTCCTTCTTGAGTGTGATAGGATACGCATGTCGCTTATGCAACATATGTTGTATAATAAACATCTGTGGCTTGCTCGTCAACCATCAAAAAGCGATTTATGTTGGATAAGCAACAAAGGAAACGAAATGTTGGCTACTGCCCCCGCCCCCGAAAAACTCGACCCCCGCGTCAAACGCACCCGCAGCCTGATTCAGCAAGCCTTTAGCGAACTGCTGGCTGAAAAGGGATTCGGCGCCATCACCGTGCAAGACATCACCGAGCGCGCCGAAATCAACCGCGCCACCTTCTACGCCCACTACCCCGATAAATTCGCCCTGCTCGAAGAGACCCTGCGCCAGGCGTTTCGCGCCGAGTTGGAAAAACGCACGCTGAGCGCCTGTCACTACAGCGAAGAGAACCTGCGCGCCCTCATCGTCACCGTCTGCGAGTTCATCGCCCGCTCGAACGAACACTGCAAAGCCAGCGAACAGCAATTCGACTCACTGGTGGAGACGCAAGTCCGCAAGCAGATTCAGGAACTCATCGAACTCTGGCTGAGCCAGCGCGGCACGGCGAACCTGCAAACCATCGCCACCGCCGCCGCGTGGGCCATCTACGGTCTGGCAGAGGGCTGGAGCCGCCAGAAGAACCGCCCGCCTGCCGAGGCGTTTGCGGAGCAGGTCCTGCCGCTGGTGGCGGGGAATCTGGAAGGAAAAGCGGGATAAAACGTAAACCCTTTTCTGTTGACCTGCTTGTCCGCCAAAGGGATTCGGGAAGCGTCAGGCAGGAACTATTATTATGTTCACCGCGTCTGCATACCTTCAAGTGTGGGAAAGAGCCGTGCAGGTGCACTTTTTAGATATTCAGTCAGCCATCCCCCCAGGATGTGAAACGCTCCCCACTCCTGGCCTTTGCGGACGGTGGTTGTGCCCATCTTCAAGGCAGTCACAAGGTCGGCCAGCGTATGGCCGGGGAATTCTGTAGCGCCTAATCCGATGGCTGCCAACACATGTGCATCGCTACTCCCGGTCTGAGCCACATCCGAACGTTCAGCCAGAATGCGTGCAGCCAGATTGGCACGTCGGTCAAGCGCTGTAGCATTATAGGTCTCAATGCCCAGCAAGATTCTCCCGGCTTCGGGGTGACGCAGAGCCCTGCGGATGGAAAAGACATTCAGGCTTTTCATACTTGGTGCACCAGACATAGGGTGCGGGGCAATGCAGAATCCGCCCTGCTCGCCAACCCTCAGGATGGTATCAATAAGCGGAAGACCAGCCGGCACCAATTTGTGAATAGAAAGTGCCAGCAAGTCACCCTCTTCTGTGGTAATCTCTGCACCGGGGATTACCTGAATTTCAAACTTTTGAGCCAGTTCTTCGGCTAGCAGCGCGCCGCGGATTTCATCATGATCCGTAATAGCAATCAGATCCAGACCAACCTGTCTGGCGCGCTGGAGCACAGCAGGCACAGATGCCGTGCCATCATAACTGTAAAGGGTGTGCACGTGTAAGTCAGCAAGTCCCATGAGTTTTCCTTTCTTATTCTGACGCTAGTTTATCCCCCAATGTTTAACGCCCCTGAAACGGGGCGTTAAGATCCGGTAAAGGCTTTGAAAAGGCTAGTAGCCTTGCTCTGTCAGCCAGTCAATGACTTTGGCAGCAATCTGATCGCGCACCTGACGAAACTTTTCCAACTGCTCCGCCTCTGTCCCTTGGACTGCTGCAGGATCATCAAATGGCCAGTACAGGCGCATGCTGACACCGGGAAAAATTGGGCAGTTTTTTTCAGCCCGATCGCAAACTGTGATTAAGTAGCCAAAATGTTGACCAAGGAACTTGGAGAGAGGCTTGGAAGTATGAGTGCTCATATCAAAACCAGCCTCTTCCATCACTTTAACAGTCAGGGGATGTAAGCCTTGGGGCTCCAGACCGCCACTGAAGACCTCAAAGTGATCGCCGCCATAATGGCGCAGAAAAGCCTCGGCCATTTGGCTACGGGCCGAATTACCTGTACACAGGAATAAAACTCTTGCTTTCATTCTGGTATACCTCCATCATCTTCTAGTGAAAGCGAGTCGTGCGTTTTAGCATGAAGAAAGTGCCCGTTGAGTGCTTATAAAAAAGAGAGCAGTCAAGATTGTTTGATCTGAGCAGGAAGTTGAAAAACCTGGTGCTGAGTATGCTCCTCCCATTGCCAGGTGCTCAGGTCAGAAAACGCCTGGTAGGCGGTCAAATCAAGATGCAGAGGTGTCACTGAGATAAAACCATCAGCCAGCGCGCCGACGTCTGTGCCGCGCTCCGGCACGCCAGTAGGTGCGTCGCCGCCAATCCAGTAATATGGCCGGCCGCGCGGGTCAATGCGCTCATCCAGGCGGCTATGGTAAACGCGCAACCCCAGTCTGGTCAGACGAAAGCCATGGATATGCTCAACGCTTAAATCTGGGACATTGACGTTTAGGAATATGCCAGGCTTCAAACCGTTTTCCAGTACTTCCGAGGCCACGCGACAGGCCGCCTGCGCTGCCAGGCTGAAATCTATATCCGAAGTATGGCCTTCAGTCACATCCAGGGAAACAGCAATGCCTGGAATGCCAGCAATGACAGCCTCCATCGCGGCAGTCACGGTGCCCGAATAGGTCACATCATGGCCCAGGTTGGCACCCATGTTGATTCCTGAAACCACCAAGTCAATCGGCTTGCGGACGAAACCAAGCGCCGCCAGCGCCACACAATCAGAGGGCGCGCCATCGCTGGCCCAGGCGGGGGTGCCATCGGCCAGGCGTACTTCCCGAACACGCAGACCCCGGTCTAAAGTCTTGACGTGACCGCCACCCGACCAGTTACGGTCTGGAGCAAGCACGCTTACTGTCGCAATCTTGCGAATCCTCTGCACCAATGCAAGCAAGCCGGGGGCCAGCACCCCATCATCGTTCGTAACTAAGATGTGCTTATCCATGCAAAATAGAACGCTGGAACAAATCCTGGCGGATGCGTCGCTGGATCTCGCGGCGTTTCCTGGAAACGTCCACGGCAAAAACCACCAACATACTGATCGTCGTTAATGTCAAAATTAAAGCCATATCACTCCTTTCGATATGCCTTATGATAGCAAATGACAATTAACGCCCTAACAAAGACGGGTTAACAGCCAGTTAAGAGTTCCGCACTATTGGCGAGCCAATTGCTGCTGGCGGTGTAGGGCTAGAAAGTATCTGCCTGTTCCCAGCGCGGACGGGCAAGCAGGCCGCGCCGCACCTTATGCAGGACAGGTACGGAGGTCAGCAGGAGACGGCGGCATACATTGGCGATGCGTTCTGCCGAGGCGCCGCCATTCTGAATCGGCATCAACTCTTTCAGTTGCGCCAGATCCAGATTCGTGTAAACCTCCTTGCCCAATGCCACTGCCACAAAAGTACAAGTGGATTGCTGGGTGATGACCACCTCGGCATTCGCAATCATGTGATTGACATTCCCATGCTCCAACACCAACGCGCCGGGGGCGTGACGGGCAATTTCGGCGCGGGCGCGGCGTGGATTCTCTGTGGGATGGAGTTTGAATATCAAGGGGCGGCCCGCGGCGATGTCCACGCACCTGCGCAGGAATGCTGCACGGTCGTCACGTCGGAACGACTCGCGCAGAGGGGAGGTCGCCACGAGCACATACCCTCTGTAGGGAAAATTGTTTTGCAGGTTTTCGGACAGGTTATCGAAATTTGGGATGCCCGTCACCGCGATTTTTTCGGGACGTACCCCTTTGCGGATGAAATGCCGCGCATAGCCCTCCGAAGCCACGCAAAAAATATCGTAGGCATCCGAAAGCCCCGTGGTCGCCGTGTTGGCAAGGTAACGGGGCAGTTTGAGCGCCTTGACCGCACGGTAGAGCCATGTCTCTGGCTCGGTGATGCCCTCCTGAACCAGCACCATCCGCTTGCCGCGGATATTCCTTTGCACGATCAAGTCGCTGCATGTAACCACCAGCTTGTATCCGCCTCGTTTGCCGCGCAAATCTACATTCAGGTGGTTATCCGCCAGGTAATCCGTTGTCTCCCGTAAGTGACGCCCGCCCAGCACTGTGAAATCCAACCAGCCTGCCCGCGCCGCCATATTTTCGATTCCATCTGCATAATAGGGGGTAAAAAAGCAATGATGTTCCTTTAGGTGGCTGGAAATTTTATGCATCATTGTAGTTTGATTCAATGACCCGCAGATGAAAAGAATCTTTGACATAGGACACCTCACCTCTTAAAATTTTACCGGCGGGGTGTTAAGACCAGTCCAACATCTGGTTAAGGTTGATTAAACGATAGGACATAAAAGCGCATCGTGTTGCTCTCCCAAAGGTTCATCAGCCCTTGGGATGGGTTTTCGACATTTATCCCCATCTGCTCGGCGGCGTGCAGCAGGCCGCCGGCGTGCCTGCCGAAATCAGCCTGCCGCAGTGGGGGCCGGGAGTGGCCGCCCTGTTAATGCTCGTCCTGTTTTGCAAGGACGGCCACAAAATCACCTTTCACGCCAAAGATACGCCCGCCCTGCGCTACCTGAACGCCGCGCTGATCCCCGCCGGGGCGGCGCTGGTCTTGTGGCTGGCGGCTTCTTTGCTGCGCATCCCGCCTGCGCAGGAGGCCCCCATCTATAACTCCCTGCTGCTGGCTGTCTTGTGGATGCCGCTCGGCGCGCTCGGCGAGGAATTGGGCTGGCGCGGCTACCTGAACAAGCGGCTGGATGCGCGCCTGAGTGGACTCGCCTCGTCCCTGCTGGTGGACCTGCTGTGGATGCCGATGAGCGAGTTGATGGGATGGTGGGAAAATTAGAAGAAGTCATATTGAACTTGCCAAATCCGTGTTAGGTTGGTATACTGCGCCCCATGATGAATTCAGCCTGCGCGCACAACCATCACGCTCATCATCATTTGCTCCCCGAAAGGCCGGAGTTCTTTGCGCGCACCTGAATTGAATTGAAAGAATCAAGCGCTTTGTTCATCGAACCCCGGTCACAGGCCGGGGTTTTTTGTTTCCCCATCCTCTTCAAGGATCATGTATGTTCTCACAAAAAACCATTCGTCTTTCCCTGCCCTCCAAGGGCCGCCTCGAAGCGGGCGCTTTGGCGTTCCTTGCGGAAGCCGGCCTGCCCATCTTCAAATCCAACCCGCGCCAATATCAAGCCGAATTACCCGCTTTGCCTGAGTTGGGAGTCATCTTCCAGCGCCCCGGCGACATTGTGGTCAGTGTGCGGCAGGGCAGTGTGGACTTTGGCATTACGGGTCTGGACATGGTCGAAGAAAAGCGCGGCGAAAACGGCGAACTGCTTGTCCTGCACAACGCGCTGGGCTTCGGTCATTGCG
>Ga0209381_1003898_pt1 | contig 14389 bp, 13 predicted proteins | sample DewCreD2012metaG_FD_184111 | JGI IMG/M metagenome (GOLD analysis project Ga0209381, IMG submission 184111) | Hot spring sediment bacterial and archeal communities from British Columbia, Canada, to study Microbial Dark Matter (Phase II) - Dewar... ...
GAGCCGAATCTCCGCGTTCACTGGGCCAAGCGCGCCCGCAGGGCGCACAAGCAACGCGAGGCCGCCCGGATGCTCGTCCGGGCGGCCCTTGCTCCGCTTCCGCCCTGGAACCCGCTCCGGGCCAGGAACCGGAAGCTGAAGGTGTGGCTCTGGCGCATCGGCCCGCGTGAACTGGACTCGGACAACCTCGCCGCCGCGCTCAAGGCGGTCCGCGACGGCGTGGCGGATGCGCTCGGCATGGACGATGGCGACCCGCGCCTTCTCTGGTGCTACGGCCAGCGGAGGGGAAAGCCGGGTGAATACGCCATTCAGGTGGAAATCACGTGATGCAACTTCGCCCCTATCAACAGGACGCCGTCGAGGCGCTCTACCGATACTTGCGCGAGCACGACGACAACCCGTGCATCGTCATCCCCACGGCGGGTGGGAAGACGCCGGTCATGGCGACCGTCTGCAAGGACGCGGTCGGCCGCTGGCAAGGCCGCGTCCTCATCGTCGCGCACGTGAAGGAACTCCTCGAACAGGCCGTGGAGAAGCTCCGGCTCGTCGCGCCGGAGATGATGCTGCAGGTCGGCGTCTACTCGGCTGGACTGAAGAGCCGCGACACCGAACACCCCGTCATCGTGGCGGGCGTGCAGTCGGTCTACAAGCGCGCCGAGGAACTGGGCCGGTTCGACCTCGTCGTCATCGACGAGGCGCACATGATTCCCCCCGACGGCGACGGCATGTACCGGACGCTTCTGGCGGGACTCAAGGAAACAAACCCGGCGCTGCGCGTCATCGGGCTTACGGCGACGCCGTTCCGCATGACCTCCGGCTCCATCTGCGCGCCGGAGAACGTCCTCAACGCCGTTTGCTACGAGATCGGCGTTCGGGAACTCATCATCCAGGGTTTCATCTGCCCGCTCAAGGCCAAGGCGGGCCGCGAGAAGGCCGACACGAGCGACCTCCACGTCCGGGCGGGCGAATACATCGCCAGCGAAGTCGAGACGCTCATGGACACCGATGTCCTCGTCGAGTCCGCATGCCGCGAAATCCTCGACTACACCCGCGACCGGAAGGCCTGCCTCATCTTCACGAGCGGCATCCAGCACGGGACTCATGTTGCCGAGACGCTCCGGCGCATGGGCGCGACGGTCGAGACCGTCTTCGGCGAGACGCTCGACTTCGAGCGCGACCGCGTGCTTCAGGACTTCAAGGCCGGGCGGCTCAAGTACCTCGTAAACGTCAATGTCCTCACGACAGGCTTCGACGCGCCGAATATCGACTGCGTCGCCATGCTCCGGCCCACGATGTCACCGGGGCTGTATTACCAGATGGTCGGGAGAGGCTTCCGGCTCTGCGAGGGAAAAAAGGACTGCCTTGTGCTCGACTTCGGCGGGAACGTGCTCCGACATGGCCCCGTGGACGCCATCCGCATCGAGGACGGCAAGGCCAATGGACCGGCCCCGGCCAAGGAATGTCCGCAGTGCCATTCCGTTGTCGGCGCGGGCTACTCGGTCTGCCCCGACTGCGGCTATGAGTTCTTCAAACGCGACGACGAGCGGAAGGCCAGGCACGCGGCCACCGCGGGCTCCGAGGGCATCCTGTCCGGCGATGTAACAATCGAAACCTACCCCGTGCAGGAGGTGGTCTACAGCGTCCATGTGAAGCGCAACGCCCCGCCGGACGCGCCGCGCTCGATGCGCGTCGAATACCGCATCGGATTCAGCCGCTGGCAGTCCGAGTGGATTTGCATCGAGCACACCGGCTACGCCCGGCACAAGGCCGAACTCTGGTGGAAGCGCCGCTCGAACGTGCCCGTGCCGGACACTGCCGAGGAGGCGGTCTACTTCGCCGAGCACGGTGCGCTGGCCCAGACCAAGAGCATCACCGTCCGCTCGGTCACTGGAGAAGAGTTCGACCGCATCGTCGGCTACGAACTCGGCGAGAAGCCCGCATACCGGGAACCAGGGTGGGATGACGCGGAACCGGCGGGTGAGTCGGAGCCGACCCTGGTGGACGAAAAAGTCCCGTTCTGAGGAGAACCACCACATGATGCAAACCAACCAATCCACGCATAGAGAGATATTCCCGTTGGACTTCTCCGAAAGCGACCCCCGCCTGGTGTGTCCTATGTGCGGCCATGACTATGTCCATCCTACGGGAATCATCTGCCTTCCTCCCGGTGGCAACGGGCGCGGCGTCCTGCGCGTCGATGCCGATGGCGTCCACTTGGATCCCACGGTCGAGCCGACGACACGCGGCGTGAACATCGTTTTGGAGTTCGTTTGCGAACAAGGCCATCCGTTTGCGCTCAAGTTCGAATTCCACAAGGGCCAGACATACGTCGCCAGAACTGACGGGCTCAGACCTGCTGGCTCGCCCATCAACACGATCTGGCGAGACTGACTATGGAATCCTTCCTGAATACGCTATTCGCCGACGCCCTCGCCGAGAACCGGCAGCTCTGCGTCTTCACCCTGCCCGACCGGCGGACACGGCACTTCGCGTCGCTCACCGCCGCCGCGCTCCACGCGGCCGAGGAGGCGAAGACCAAGGACGTCTACTTCGGCGTCGGGCTTGCCGGAGCGAACTTCAACCGGCGCAACGCCGCGGCCGATATCGTCGCCATCGTGGCCCTCTGGGCAGACATAGACCTCGCCGCGCCATGGCGCGCTACCAAGCCGCTGCCGCGCACGCTCGATGAGGCCCGGACCATCCTGGAGAAGTTGCCGCTTGCGCCGAGCATGCTCGTAGATTCCGGCCATGGCATCCACGCCTACTGGTTCTTCAAGGAGCCGTGGACGTTCGAGACGGAGGCCCATCGTCTGGAGGCTGCAAAGACAGCCCGGGGCTGGGTGGAGACCGTCCGCAACGCGGCGCGTACCCTCGGCTGGGAGGTGGACTCGGTCGGCGACCTGGCGCGCGTCCTGCGATTGCCGGGCACGGTGAACCGTAAGGGCGAGCCGCCGGTCGAGGTCCGGGTCATCGAGTCGAACGACCGCCGGTACAACCCCTGCGACTTCGAGACCTTCATGGCCGAGGAGATTCCAACCGAGACGCCCGAAGTCCAGGTCGGCGCGCTCGCGCTCCGGCCGGACGCCGAGCCGCCTGCGGACAAGTTTCAGCGACTGAGGTGCGGCTCGCAAAAGTTCTCGGACTCGTGGAACCAGTGGCGTGGCGATTTCGCCGACCAATCGCAGAGCGCCTACGACCAGTCGCTCGCCGACATCGCCGCTCTGAACGGCTGGGATGACCAGGAGATTGCCGACCTTCTCATCGCCGTCCGGCGCAGACACGGCCACAAGCCGGAGAAAGCCATGCGCGCCGACTACATCGCCAAGACCATTGCCTTGGCGCGGCGGGGCGCTCAAGAGAGATCGGCCGAAGGGGTGGACCTTTCCAAGTTCGCGCCAGGCCAGGACTCCCAATCCAGCGCGAACGCCGACGAGCAGCCTGCCGTCTCGACTCCCAAGAGCCTCGGGGAACTCATCGCCGCCTATCCGTCGCTCCGGCCGCCAGTCATCGAGGGTCTCTTGCGCCAGGGCGAGACGATGAACGTCATCGCCCCAAGCAAGACCGGGAAAAGCTGGCTCGTCATCGACCTCGCGCTCGCCATCGCCACCGGGCGGCCCTGGCTCGGCATGGACTGCGTGCAGGGCGACGTGCTCATCCTGGACAACGAGCTCCACGGTGAGACGTCCGCCAATCGCATTCCCAAGGTGGCCGAACGGCGCGGCATCGACATCGGGATGGTTGCCAACCGCCTTTACGTCGAGAACCTGCGCGGACGGCTGGTGGACCTCTTCGCGCTCGGGCCGTATTTCCGGCAATTCGCGCCCGGGCGGTTCAAGGTGGTCATCCTCGACGCCTTCTACCGCTTCCTGCCCATGCGCGCCGACGAGAACGACAACGGCACCATGGCCAGCCTCTACAACTACCTGGACTCCTACGCCGATCACCTGAAGTGCTCGTTCGTCATCATTCACCACACGTCCAAGGGCAATCAGTCGCTCAAGGAAGTCACGGACGTTGGCGCGGGAGCGGGCGCGCAGTCCCGCGCCACGGACACGCACTTGGTCCTTCGCCGCCACGAGGAGGAGGACGCGGTCGTCATGGAAGCGGCGGTGCGGTCGTGGCCGCCCAAGGAACCGATCTGCCTACGCTGGGCTTGGCCGCTCTGGATGCCGGACGAGAGCCTCGACCCTACCGCGCTCAGGAAGGAAGGCGGCAAGAAGAAATCGTCCGGCGGCGACGGCGCGGCCGAGCCCGATGCGCCCACATGGAATGCAAAAACCTTTGTGGCGCGATTCATCAACCAGGAACCGAAGAGCCAGGTCCGCATCCTGGAAGAGGCTGATGCTGAAGGTCTGTCGTCCCGCCGGGTGAAACGTCTGCTTGATCTGGCCGAGGAGGATGGCCTCGTCTTCCGGTGGTCAATCGGTTCACGGAAGGCCCCGTCTTACGCCACGGTCGAACCCCCGGAATCGCAGATGGAGAACAGTCGCGCCCTGGTCGAGGCGGTTCTGCGCCAATCGCCCGACATGAGCGCCAGGGATGCGGCCGAACGGTGCGGCGTTTCGGTGCGCTACGTTCAGCGGATCAGGCGCGAACTGGAGGCGAACAACGGTGCGAGCTCGGGTGCGAACTGACCCCTCCAGTTCGCAGTTGTTCGCTGCGAACTCGAAGCGAACTGTTCGCAGTCAGTTCGCAGGCAAGGAGGCGTGCAAGCCATGAAAGGACAGGCAGTTATGAAGCGGTGCGAACAAACGAACGGTTTACGCGCACCCCCCCCATACCCCCCGGGTGCGCGCGCGGGCCTGACGGCCTCGCGCGCTGGGCAGGAAAATGTGTGCGTGTCGAGTTCGTTCGCAGTGCCGTTTTTTGCGGCACATCGAACGGTTCCTCCGCCGGGCAAAACGCGCCGAGACGCGCGCGGGAACGGTCGCCTTTTGCATCACAGTTTGTTTTGCCGGTCCGGTTTTCCGGCAAGGGACGCGACGGGGCGCGCCCTGGCGCGACCGGCTCGTGGAGGTCGAGGAAACGTCCGCCCCGGCGGAAAGAACGCACCCCGGCGCAACCTGGCGCGAACGGGGCGCAACCCTTGGTCAACTTCGGAAGGAGGATTGAGCCATGAAGGTCGAACTTCGCAAGGTTTCGGACATCAAGCCCTACGACAAGAACCCCCGCGACAACGACGGCGCGGTCGAGGCAGTCGCCCGGTCCATCCGAGAATACGGCTTCCGGCAGCCCATCGTCGTGGACGCCGAGGGTGTCATCGTCGTCGGGCATACGCGCTGGAAGGCGGCGCAGAAGCTCGGCCTGGCCGAGGTCCCGGTCCACGTGGCTACCGACATGACGCCCGCGCAAATCAAGGCCTACCGCATCGCGGACAACAAGGTCGCTGAACTCGCCTCGTGGGACATGGAACTCCTGCCCATCGAGCTGTCCGAACTGCGCGGCATGGACGTGGACCTCGAACTCCTCGGCTTCTCGTCCGAGGAGTTGGAGAAGATTCTCGGCGCGACGGGCACCGAGGGGCTGACCGACCCGGACGCCGTGCCGGAGCCGCCGGACGAGGCGGTTACCAAGCCCGGCGACCTCTGGGTGCTCGGCAACCATCGTCTGCTCTGCGGCGATTCCGGCAAGCCCGAGGACGTGGACCGGCTCCTGGACGGCGCGAAGATTCAGCTCGTCAACACCGACCCGCCCTACAACGTGAAGGTTGCGCCGCGCTCGAACAACGCCGTGGCCGCCGCGGCAGCCTGCGGCGAATACATGGGCCAGCAGGGCATGGACGCGGCGATCCGCGGCGCGAACGCGCACGCCACGCACGAGAAGCTCCGGCCCAAGGACAGGCCGCTCGCCAACGACTTCGTTTCGGACGAGGAGTTCGCCCGGCTCCTGCGAGCGTGGTTCGGAAACATCCAGCGCGTCCTGGAGCCGGGGCGCAGTTTCTACATCTGGGGCGGCTACACGAACATCTGGAACTACCCCAACGCGCTCAAGGACTGCGAACTGTACTTCTCGCAGATGATCATCTGGGTGAAGGAGCACCCGGTGCTCACGCGGAAGGATTTCATGGGGAACCACGAGTGGTGTTTCTACGGTTGGAAGGAAGGCGCGGCGCATTACTTCAACCCGGAGATCACGAACGCCACCGATGTCTGGAGCGTGAAGAAGGTCAACCCGCAGTCGATGGTCCATTTGACCGAGAAGCCCGTGGAACTCGCGGTGCGCGCCATGACGTACTCGTCGAAGCCGCGCGAGAACGTGCTCGACCTCTTTGGAGGCTCCGGGAGCACGCTGATCGCGGCGGAGAAGACGGGCCGCCGGGCGTTTCTCATGGAACTCGACCCGCTTTATGTGGACGTGATCGTCAAGCGTTGGGAGGACTTCACGGGCAAGAAGGCGGAGCGGCTGGAACCGGCCACCGCTCGGAGGGAGGCGTGAAATGAACTCAGTGGTCGTGCGGCTGCAAGTCGGACCAGCTCTTCCGGCCGAAGGAGAAAAACGGCATGACGAAGACCCACAGGACCGGAAGAAGTCCAAGCTGTCCCATGGAAAGGGCTTCCCGGTACTGAAGGACTGCGACGGCTCCGCCAGCCAGAAGGATGCCGAGGAAGCCGATGTAGAGCATCCATATCGGTTTCGTGGGGTACTTCCACGGTGCGAAGAGGAAAAGGTAGGCGACGCCGGCGAGAAAAACGGCCAGGCCGATCAGCGGGTAGAGCCGGCTTCCATGAACCATCCAGACGATGGCCATGATCGGAAGCCAGAGCAGGCTGCCGAGTCCGCCGAGAAGCCATCCGAGTCTTGGGCCGGACATGGGAGGAACCCTTTCGCTGCTGACCCGAATTATAGGAATCCGCATGAACGTCGCAAGGCGGCGTGGGGAGCAGGGTTTGCCCCGTCGTTGGTAAAGACCTCTTTGCCAGCGAAGAGCGCTGGCCAAGTGTTCTTTACCAGCAAGAAGGACATCGCGGCATGATCTACCTCGCGAGCCCCTACACCCACCCCGACCCGGCGGTACGGGAGACGCGCTTTCGTGCTGCATGCCGCCAAGCGGCGGAGATGTTCCGCTGCGGGATTCCGGTTTTCAGCCCTATCGCCTACTCGCACGCCATCGCGGCGCACGACCTGCCGCTCGAATGGGACTTCTGGGAGCGGTTCGACCGGGCATTCCTGGAGGTCTGCACGGAGGTGTGGGTTTTGACGTTGGACGGCTGGCGGGAATCGCGGGGCGTGCAGGCGGAAATCGAACTCGCGCATGAACTCGGCAAGCCGGTGGTGCTCGTGGAACCGGGAGATGCCCTGACCGACCAAACCCCAGTCGCGGCGGTCCGCGCTGGGGCAGGTCGAAACGGAGAACCGTTCGATGCTACGCTTTGAGCGCGAACATCCCCCGCTCGGTCTTGCTGAACCGCGAGGCATCGCCCTTCTTGGCGATCTCGCGGATGATGGCGGCGTAGACCGTGGCGGCGGGCGTCTTGCCGCCGGTCTTCCAGAGGCCCTTCTCGATGGCCCGTTCGACGATGGTCTTGCAGTTCAAGGGCTCGCCCGCGTCGGCGAGCACCTTCGCGGCGGCGTCGAGGCCGGACAGGGTGCCGTCCTTGCGCTCGGCCTTCTTGCGCTGCTTCGGTTCGGCGGCGGGCGCGGTCTCGGTGACCGGCGTCTCCGGCGCGGCCTGCGCCTCGGGGGACTTCTTCGCGATCTTCTCCTGCTTGCCCGTGGACTTCTTGCTCGACTTCTTCATGGCTCGTCTCCTTCAACTTGCTGGGTTTCCGTACTCCGTCGCGGCACCATGCCGCGAACGGTCATGCCGAATCTTGGTGGCTCACACCTCCTTTCCATTCACCGGCACGGTCACGACCGTGCCCTTGTGGTCGCAGAGGTACGCGAAGGAGACCCCGGCGGTCTCCATGCGCTCGGCGTCCTTTCGCGAGACGACGGCCGGTATGCCGTTCATCAGGACAGCCGCCATGTCCTTCGCCGCCGCGTGGGCGATGGCCTCGCGGGCGGTCTTGAGCTCGGTGGTGCGAATGTCCATGTCCCGTCCTCCTTTCTACTCGCCGCGCATCTCTTCGAGGTGGTCCTCGATGAACCGAGACGCCTCGGTTTCGGACCATCCGTACCGTCCGATGAGGAAGGACTGCAGGATGTCCTTCAGCGACTCCCGGACGCGGCCGAGGTCCCCGGCGTAGCCCCAGTCCTTCGGCTTCTTCGCCGCCGCCTCGGCGTGGACCCGCAGCTCCTCGCCGACGAGGTCGAGGAGCGCGCCGATGTCCTTCTGGTGGTCGGCGTACCGCTCGGCGGCGGTCTGCTTGACCTGGCGTTTCACGCGGGCGGCCTCGATGTCTTTGCGGTTTTCCATGCGTTTCCTCCTTCGCGCGCGGCGCGCCCCATTGCGCGCCATCGATCACAGATCAGCGCTGCGGGGCGCGAAAAGCCAAGGGGATTCTGCCGAAATAATGCAGATTTCTGGGGGCGGCCTGCCTGCCGCGACGTTCGCGGCGCAGGCAGGGAGGACGCGCATGTCCGGTAACGCCCCCATGCAAACCTCGGGCCTGAAAGTAACGGCCTTGGCGGTTTCGGACTTGGCGAAACTGCTGTCCAAAAGTGCCGGAAAACCCGTCACTGCGGAGATGATCCGCTACGACATCGAAGCAGGCGCGCCCGTGAACGCGGACGGGACCGTCAACCTGGTGCATTACGCGGCGTGGCTCGCGAAGGAGACGGCGTCCCGTGGCGATTGATCCCCGCAATCTCAAACCCGCCGACCTGGCGCGGCTCCTCAACTCGACGCCGCTCGGCACGGTCATCGACGAGCGGCAGCTCTACCGGCACCGGATGCGGGCGGGGTTCCGCATCGGCGACGGCCGCCGGGTGGACCTCTTCCGGTATGTGGTCTGGCTCATGGAGGAGCGGCGCGCGCCCAGGAAGACCATCGACCCGATGGCCGGATACGAGGCCTTGAAGGAACGCGCGGCGGCGCGAAATCGGGCGCTCTCCGAGGCCGGGCGGGACATCGGCGAACTGCCCGCCGTGGCCGACCCGGACCGGAAGGCGCAAGCCGAGGAGGATTTCCGGTTCTTCTGCGAGAGCTACTTTCCGAGGACGTTTCACCTCGCGTGGTCGCCGGACCACCTGAAGGTCATCGCCCGCATCGAGCAAGCGGTTCTGCACGGCGGACTCTTCGCGCTCGCCATGCCGCGCGGTTCTGGCAAGACCAGCCTCGCGGAGTGCGCATGTCTTTGGGCGGTGCTCTACGGCCACCGGGAGTTCGTCTGCCTCATCGGCGCGTCCGAGGTCCACGCGGTCGAGATGCTGGATTCCATCAAGATGGAACTCGACGGCAACGACCTCCTGGAGGCCGACTTCCCGGAAGTTGTTCATCCCATCCGGTGCTTGGACGGCATCGCCAACCGGTGCTCGGGGCAACTCTACAAGGGCGAGCGGACGCACATCGGCTGGACGGCGAACGAGGTGGTATTGCCGACCATGCCGGGAAGTCCCGCGTCTGGGGCCATCATCAAGGTGGCGGGCATCACGGGCCGCATCCGGGGCATGAAGTACAAGCGCGCGGACGGGAAGACCGTCCGTCCGTCGCTCGTGGTCTTGGACGACCCGCAGACGGACGAGTCGGCGCGGTCGCTATCCCAGTGCGCCACGCGGGAGCGCATCCTCGCGGGCGCGGTGCTGGGGCTTTCCGGGCCCGGCAAGAAGATCTCCGGCATCATGCCCTGCACGGTCATTCGCCCCGGGGACATGGCCGACAACATCCTCGACCGGGAGAAGCATCCGGAATGGAACGGCGAACGGACGCGGATGGTCTATCGCTTTCCTGCCAACGAGAAGCTCTGGGCGAAGTACGCCGAGGTACGCGCCGAGTCGCTCCGTGTCCACGGCGACCTGCGGGAGGCGACGGCGTTTTATGAGGCCAATCGCGCGGCGCTCGACGAGGGCGCGGAGGTCGCCTGGCCGGAGCGGTTCAACCACGACGAGGCCAGCGCGATCCAGCACGCGATGAACCTGAAGCTCCAGGACGAGGCCGCGTTCTTCGCCGAGTACCAGAACGAGCCGCTCCCGGAGAAAGGCATCGAGGACGAGGGATTGCTCACTGCCGATCAGATCGCCGGGAAGCTCAACGGCATGAAACGCGGCGAGGTGCCCATCGGCGCGAATCATCTGACGATGTTCATCGACGTGCAGGGAAAACTTCTCTTCTGGCTCGTGGCAGCGTTCGAGGAGGACTTCACGGGATACGTCATCGACTACGGCGCTTACCCGGACCAGAAGCGGCAGTACTTCACGCTCCGGGACGCGCAGAAGACGCTGCAACTCGCGGCCAAGGGAGCGGGGCTGGAGGGGGCCATCTACGCGGGGCTCGAGGCGCTCGCGGGCGACTACCTGAACCGCGAATGGCGGCGGGATGACGGTGCACACCTCAAGATCGAACGGTGTCTCATCGACGCGAATTGGGGCACGTCCACGGACGTGGTGTACCAGTTCTGCCGCCAGAGCGCGCAAGCAGCGGTGCTCTTGCCCAGCCACGGGCGGTTCGTGGGCGCGGCGAGCATGCCGTTCGTGGAGTACAAGCGGAAGCGTGGCGACCGCGTGGGCTTCAACTGGCGCATCCCGAACGTCCATGGCCGCCGCGCCATCCGGCACGTCATCTTCGACTCGAACTTCTGGAAGTCTTTCGTTCACGCGCGGCTCGCTGTCCTGATGGGCGACCGGGGGTGTCTTTCGCTTTTCGGACGTGACGCCGAGACGCACCGGTTATTGGCGGAGCATCTCACCGCCGAATACCGCGTGAAGACCGAGGGGCGCGGGCGCGTGGTAGACGAGTGGCGGCTGCGGCCGGAGGCTCAGGACAACCACTGGCTCGACTGCCTCGTGGGCTGCGCCGTGGCGGCAAGCATCCAGGGCGCGATCCTGCCGGGAACGGACGAGCGGCCCGTGCCGAAAGGCTCGCGGGTGCGGCTGTCCGAACTCCAGAAAGGCAAGCGGCGATGACGGAGACGACGCCCAACCCTGCCACTGCCGAACGGTCTCGTCCCGCGCCTGATAAGCGCGGCATCGAGTGCCCCGGTTGCGGATGCAGGCATTTCCACGTCCTCTACACACGCCGGGCTATTGGCAAGCGCATTCTCCGCCGCCGCGAATGCCGGAACTGTGGTCGGCGGATCACGACCTACGAGCAGTCCATCGGCTAGTTTCCCGCCCCCAAGTTCTACCGGTGTAACAATCTCGCCTCCCCCACGGATTTCCTGTCCCGCTTTTCCTCGCCGAAGGGCCTTTTGTCTTTTGGAGGACCATGCATGGCGAACGACGTGGAGAAGGCCATCCAGGAGAACGCCAAGGGCCCCAAGCGGGCCAAGGGCGACTCCGTCGAGGTGGAGCAGCACGGCCTGGCCGACCAGATCGAGGCCGACCGGTATCTCGCGAGCTCGCAGGCGGCGAAGGCTAAGGGCCTCGGCGTCCGCATGTCGAAACTCGTTCCCCCGGGGGCGGTCTGATGAAGGTTGCCGAAGACAAAACCAAGAGCGCCGTCCGCCTAAGCGGCCTTCACGGGCCGCGCTTCAGGCGGTTCGACATTCGCGCGGTGCCGTTCCGGCGACTCCGGGCCGGGTTCGACTCGGCGGAGACGACCGAAAACAACCGCCGCCACTGGGCGAAGGCGACGAGCCAGTCGGCCGACGCGGAGGCGACGGCGGAGGTTCGCCGGACGCTGCGCAACCGCGCCCGGTACGAGGTGGCGAACAACTCCTACGCCCGGGGCATCGTGCTGACGCTCGCCAACGACACGGTCGGCACCGGCCCCCGGCTCCAGATGCTCACCGACGACGCGACTTTGAATCGTCTCGTCGAGACCGAGTTCCATCTCTGGGCGCAGGCCGTGGGCCTGGCCGAGAAGCTCCGCACTATGCGGATGGCGCGTTCGCAGGACGGCGAGGCGTTCGCCATTCTCGCGGGCAATCCCCGCATCGCTCACGCGGTGAAGCTCGACCTTCAGCTCATCGAGGCCGATCAGGTGACGAGCCCCCTGCGGCACGTCCTGGACGACCACGAGGTGGATGGCATCGTCCTCGACGACTACGGCAACCCGGTCCTCTACCGGGTGACGATGAACCACCCCGGCGGGCCGACGTGGTACTCGCTCGACGACTTCAAGGACATCCCGGCGGAGAGCATGATCCACGTTTTCCGCCAGGAGCGGCCCGGTCAGCACCGGGGAATACCTGAGATCACGCCCGCGCTCCCACTCTTCGCGCAACTGCGCAGGTTCACGCTCGCGGTCCTGGCCGCGGCCGAGGCGGCCGCCGACTTCGCGGGCATCCTCTACACCGACGCCCCAGCGAACGGCGAAGCGGAGAGCGTCGAGCCGATGGATCTCATCGAGCTCGAACGGAACATGCTCCTCACCATGCCGGGCGGCTGGAAGATGGCGCAGGTCGAGCCGATGCAACCGGCGACGACCTACGCGGAGTTCAAGAAGGAGATTCTGAACGAGATCGCCCGCTGCCTCAACATGCCCTTCAACATCGCGGCGGGCAATTCCTCGGGCTACAACTACGCCTCCGGCCGCCTCGACCACCAGACCTATTTCAAGTCCATCCGGGTGGACCAAGCCTTCATGGCCTCGCGGATTCTGGACCGCGTCCTTGGGGCGTGGCTCCGGGAGTACGCGGTCGAGTCGAACTCTCGCGCTCTTCGCGGGCCGCTCCCGGCGCACCAGTGGTTCTGGGACGGCTTCGAGCACGTGGACCCCTCCAAGGAAGCCAGCGCGCAGGAGACGCGCCTCAAGAATCACACGACCACGCTCGCGCACGAGTACGCGAGGCAGGGCAAGGACTGGGAGATGGAACTCCGCCAGAGGGCGAAGGAGGTGGCGCTGATGAAGGAACTCGGGCTTCCGGCGAACGAGCCCAAGCCTGCGGGGTCGCCCGCGCCCGCAACCGAACCGGGCGCGACCGAGGAGGATGGCGATGCCGTATCCGAATGAGCACGCCGCGCGCCTGCGCGACCCGGCCCGGTACGAGCGATTCCGGCGCGAGAACGACAAGTTCGCCAGGGGCGTCCACGCCATCTGGGGCATCCTGCGCGGCGGTAAGACGGAGCTGCAGGCCATCCGGTTCGACGCGGCGAAGTTCACGGCGGACGAGGCGAAGAAGTGGCTCAAGGCGCACAACTTCAAACCCCTTCTCTTCGAACCGGCCACGGAGGAGAAGGAAGGAAAAGCGATGAAACAGAACTCGAGGGCGGCGACCGTGCCGTCGGGCTTCTACATCCGGGGCGAGCCTGGCGGCGTGAGGATCGAGGCCTCTTCGGCCTCCGCCGAAGGCAAGTCGCTCCGGCGCTTCAGCATGACCGCTTACACCGGCGGCGCGATGACGCTTTCCGGCTGGCCGCACCCGGTGGTGGTGGACCTTGCGGGCCTCGCGGTCGGCAAGAAGTCGCGGCCCATCCTCATGGACCACGACACGGGGCGCATTGTCGGGCACACCGACGCGGTCTCGACCGAGGGCGGCGCGCTCACGGTGGCCGGGGTCATCTCCGGCGTGGGGAGCGCGGCGCAGGAGGTCATCGGCGCGTCGGACAACGGCTTCCCCTGGCAGGCGTCGCTCGGCGCGGCGGTGAAGAAGGTGGTCTTCGTGCCGGAGGGCAAGACCGCGAGCGCCAACGGGAAGGAGTTCGCCGGGCCGGTCTACATGGTCCGGCAGGCGAAGCTGGGAGAGGTGAGTTTCGTGGCGCTAGGGGCGGACGACACGACGAGCGCGAAAGTTGAAGCCGGACGGGTTCCGGCATTCGAGGGCAATCCTTGCATGGAGGTGATACCGATGGACTTTGAACAGTGGGTCAAGGCAAAGGGATTCGAGCTCGCGGGGCTTTCCGAGGAGCAGACCGCGAACCTGAAGGCGATGTTCGAGGAGGAGACGGCCGGTTCCGGCAAGCCGGAAGGCGCGCCGGAGAAGCCGCCCGTCCAGGCGGCGAGCGCATCGGCCGACGCGGTCTTCAGGGCTCGCGAGGAGGCCGAAAGCGCGGTTCGGGCCGAGCGCGAGCGCGTGGCGGCGATCCAGGAGATCTGCGCGGGCGAGTTCCCGCGCATCGAGCGGGACGCGATTCGCCTGGGCTGGGGCGTGGACGAGACCTCGCAGAAGGTCTTGAAGGCCATGCGGGAGAACCGCCCCCAGGCTGACGTTCACGTGGCGGTGCGGGCCGACAAGGGCCGCGACTACGACAAGCGGACGCTGGAGGCCGCGCTCTCGCTCCGCGCGGGCATCCCGGACGAGGCGCTGGTCAAGGAGTACGGCGAGCAGGTCATGGAGAGCGCCTCGGCGGAGCGGGACATCTCGCTCCAGCAGCTCTTCGTGGAGTGCGCGAAGATGGAGGGCGTCCCGGT
>Ga0209381_1003899_pt1 | contig 14383 bp, 16 predicted proteins | sample DewCreD2012metaG_FD_184111 | JGI IMG/M metagenome (GOLD analysis project Ga0209381, IMG submission 184111) | Hot spring sediment bacterial and archeal communities from British Columbia, Canada, to study Microbial Dark Matter (Phase II) - Dewar... ...
TTTGTTCTTTCTTAATCCGACCTTGACAGAATTTGTTTTCTTGCATTTTGGGCATCTGAACATACACTCACCTCCGGTTTAATAAAACATAGGTACTATTTATATGTGACGATTTGGAAACAGTGTCCAGCATTGCAAAATCTTTATAAAGCTGCCTTTTTCCTCTCTGACAGATGCCGCTGTAGCTCAGCCTGGTTAGAGCGCTACGCTCATAACGTAGAGGTCTGGGGCTCAAATCCCCGCAGCGGCATCTCTTATCAAAATCTCTTGTGCGCGCTTTGTCCTTTGTATAGTGTACTTAATATGCATAATACTTAAATATGCAGTTAGGCACGAGTCTTATACAGGAGTTAAGAGGTGATAGGATGCGAGGCAAGAAAGCGACGTACAAAGCCTTGTCAGGGGACGAGGTTGTACAGTATGTCCTCTGGCTGAGCGAAGCCCTCGGCATAAAGAGGGTTAATTGGAGATATAAGAGATAACTGCAAAAACCTTTTTAAATTATTATCTTATACTAATACAGGAATGAACAGAGTTCAGTTATTATTTGCACTGGTTTTCTCAGCAGCGGCAGCAACGGCAACATGGTTCTATTTGCCTCAGACAGGAATATCCCTTATCGATTTAAACAGAGCAGTAATCTGTGCTGTGATAGGATTGTTGTTCACGGCCATGCTGCTCAAAATCTTCATTCCACTTCTGTCAATGACACAGCATAGGCATGACCCTCATGTGCTACCTGAGCTAGATGTCTCAGAACAGAAAAAGGTTGTCCCTACTGAATTCAAGCCATTGGGTCTTGAGAGTACTATTTGGCAAAAAGATGGCGAAATATTCTGCACAGCATGCGGAGCAAAAGTCGGAAGGAGAAGGCACTGCCATCAATGTGGGGAGAGGCGTAGGTAAATTCTCACTAACCTTGCATTATGTCTATTTGGAGATTGGGTGTTCGAGCCCGTTCGCCACGGCGAAAACAATAAATTAACCTGCATCATGAAAGCACCTTTCATAACAATAGAAGCAAAATAACAACAAGAAGCAAAGCAGCCTGTTCAACTGAAAAATAACCTCTCCATGTGCGAGTTGCAAAAGTTTGTCCAATGTCTATTTAGTGCAAACCCTCACAAAAAATAATGCGCCAGGAGCCGGATTTGAACCGGCAATCCTTTCGGATCGGTTTTCGAGACCGACGCAATACCGGGTTATGCGATCCTGGCAAGGGCAATTTATTGACACAACATCATTAATGCCAACAACTGTGCATTATGGTACTAACCCATATCATGCTGATAACAAGTCAATTGACGCCGTGGCCCGGATTTGAACCGGGAATCCCTTATGGGACAAGCTTTCCCTACCTGCATTAGGTAACTTGCATGTTTCCAGGCTTGCGCAATACCAGATTATGCGACCACGGCAATGCGCATGCAAAAAAGCGCCGTGTATTTAAACATTGCTCATTCAGAAAGATTTTCTGCCCGCTGGAAAACAGGACTAGGCATCATAGTCTCAAATGCCTCTTGCACAAGCGAGTATGCTGACTTTAAATTCCGCTTGCCGCCATATCCCCATTCAGCATCCTTACTATACCTTATTCCTGTGCTGCCAAGAGATTGCATTGAACCCATACCTTGCGATCTATTGTGATTATACATGAAGATCAGATGAAACAATGAAGCATTGGGGCTCTCTTTTAGTTTCAATTTGAAAAAGGATTCAATCTGCTCGTGAAGATAGCTATCTTCCATCTTCTCTGCTATTTCACATATCATCTTCCTTGCAAGCCCGCGCTCTATAGCATTCCAGCTACTTTTATGCGTGGCATAAAAATCCATGACTTTTTCAAGCGTATGCTGGCTTTCATAACAGCTTCCGTCTGCTCCTGATTTATTCTTATTTACTGATTTATTCTCATTAACTATTTTCAACAGATGCTTCTCAATGGACTCGCATGATTGTCCGCTTACTGCAGCTTCATGCGCAGAAGATATATGGAGATAAAACTTTGCATAAACAGGCGGTTCGTACTTATCTTTAGCATAAGAACATCCAGTCAGGCATGCGTATAATGCAGTTGCCAAAAGCACTTTTTTAATTTTCATCCCAATATAGTGGTAATAACTTATATAAAAGCCTTTCGGCTGGACTATTTAAATAACAGAATGTTAAAAAGTTAATAAACATGAATCATCTGTATCTCTATGCTCCATCTCTATATAGACCTTCAGGCAGCGCAAAAATCCGTGCTTTGTGTCTATTCGGAACTCACAGTAAAAATTCAGACATCTATCATCTCAATCTCTATATTTAGTCCCTCAGGAATTGGCACTTTCATGACAAGCCTTAGAGCCCTTTCATCAATGCCAAGATCGATAAGCCGCTTGTGGATGCGCATCTCGTAGCGATCCCAGCTTGCTTTGCCTTCACCTGACGGGGACTTCCTTGTGGTAATCTTCAGCTTCTTCGTGGGAAGAGGGATTGGACCTCGCATGTCGACACCAGTCTTCTCTGCGATATCCCTGATATAGCTGCACACAGCATTTATCTGGTCTATCTCTGTGCACGCAATCTTAATCCTTGCTTTCTGCATATTTCCTCCCACATGGTGAGCGTCAGTTCACCATGACTATATCTGCTTCTTGACCATGTCTATACACATTCCTGCTGCGACTGTTTGGCCTGAGTCCCTCACTGCGAACCTCGACATCTGCGGTATGTCTTTCTGCTTTTCTATGACAACCGGCTGGATAGGCTTTATCTTTACTATTGCCACATCGCCGTTTTTGATGAAATCAGGCTTCTCTTGGATGGTCTCGCCAGTTGCAGGGTTTAGCTTCTTTATTATTTCCTCAATCTGGCATGCTACCTGGGCAGTGTGTATATGGAACACAGGGGTATAACCCATTGTAATAACTGTTGGATGGTTTAAAACAACCATCTGGGCAGTGAACTCTGTTGCAACTGAGGGCACATTGTCCAGGTGACCAACCACATCACCTCTCTGTACATCCTTCTTGGAAATACCTCTCACATTGAAGCCGATGTTGTCTCCTGGCTCTGCTTCTTTCTGCTGCTCGTGATGCATCTCAATAGTCTTTACTTCTGCAGTCACGCCCTTTCCTTCCCTTCCTGGAACAAAGATAACCTTATCCCCAACTTTCATTACTCCTGTCTCAACCCTCCCTACGGGAACGACGCCTATTCCGGTAATGTTGTATACATCCTGGATAGGAAGCCTGAGTGGCAAAGTAGTTGGCTTATCTGGCGGGTTGAGCTTGTCCATTACCTCGAACAGAGTGCCTCCAGTATACCATGGCATCTTATCAGACTTCTTAAATACATTGTCGCCCGGGAAAGACGCGATAGGCACGAATGGTATCTGATCGGGTTTGTACCCTATGGATTTTAGGAGGGCCGAGACCTCAGCCTTGACTTCCTCGAATCTCTTCTGGTCGTATTTAGCCATGTCCATTTTGTTTACTGCGACTATCATCTGATTAACGCCAAGAGTTCTAGACAAGAAGACGTGCTCCCTTGTCTGTGATTGGACACCATCGCCCGGGTTCGCAGACACCACAAGTACGCCCGCATCAGCCTGAGCAGCGCCGGTAATCATGTTTTTAACAAAGTCCCTGTGGCCTGGTGCGTCGATTATAGTGAAATAGTACTTGGGCGTTTCGAACTTCTTGTGGGCAAGATCGATAGTTACTCCCCGTTCCCTTTCTTCTTTCAGGTTGTCCATTACGAACGCGAACTCGAAACCACTCTTACCCAGCTGCTGAGCTGTTTCCTTGAGCTTTCTCATGGTCTGCTCATCAATATTGCCGCTATCATACATTAGCCTGCCAACTGTTGTTGACTTTCCATGGTCAACGTGACCTACAAAAACCAAGTTTATATGTATCTTGCCCTTAGCCATTTTAAAACCTCCTCAAACACCCTATTTTTCCGTCGTTCTGGAATTTTCTGAGTGTTTATAAAGTTTGCGCTCTCATTGCTGAGGTAAAAACTCATGCACCCAGTTGGCCTTCTGTGAGACCTTTCCTCTGAATGATTATCTTTATCACTTTCTGCTGAAGCTCTTCAGGCAGACGCTCGAACGATTGATCGATAAGTGAATAGCTGCCTCTTCCGCCAGTTGCTGACCTAAGGTCATTTGCAAGACCGAACATCTCTGCTACAGGAAGTTTCGCTTTCACAGTAATCCTTGCGCCTTCCTGGTTCATCTCAAGGAGCTGTCCCCTTTTGTTAGCAACAATCTTTGACATCTCGCCCATGAACTCATCAGGGGCCTCGAAAAGCAGTGTCTGCACCGGCTCGAAAAGCACGGGGTTTGCTGTCATCATAGCACCTCTGATGCCCTCTCTGACTGCAGGGTATATCTGTGCCGGGCCCCTGTGGATAGCATCCTCGTGAAGCTTGCAGTCGACAAGAGACACCTTGACGCCGAAACACGGCTCCTTGGCGATAGGGCCTGCGTTCATTACATCCTCGAACATGTCCATGATAAGCTCAATTATCTCGCCTAGGTGGACTTGGCCTCTTGTTTCATCGAAAAGCATATTGCCCTTATAGATATCCTTTATTTTCAGGGCATTCTTCGCATCAATGCCACATTCAACAAGCTTGTCTCTAAGCTCAAGGTCTTTCTTCTTCACCCTGCCTTCGGCTATATCACCAGACTTGATCATGGCGCGGAGCTGTTCTGAGAGAGGCTCTACTACAAAAAAAAGGTGGTTATGCTTATTCGGACTCTTTCCCATAACTTCCTGGGATTTTCTTGTTATGGTCTCTCTGTAGACGACTATGGGGGGGCTGGTTTTGACTTCCATGCCCTTCTCCCTGATAATTCTGTTCTCTATAACCTCTAGATGCAGTTCACCCATGCCATGCATGAGAAACTCGCCTGTCTCTTCATTAAGTTCAATCTGAATGGAGGGGTCCTCCTTCTGTACAACCCTCATGACCTCAATAAGTTTTGGAAGGTCGCTTGGCTTCTTCGCCTCAATAGCCTTGGTGACTACTGGTTCAAATATGTGCGATATTTTTTCAAAAGGCTCGCTTGGCTTTGATGTAATTGTCTCTCCGGGATGCGCCTTCAAACCGGCGACACCTATTATATTGCCTGCAGGAACATCATCAACAATCTCCCTCTTTGCACCGTTATAAATATACACCTGCTGTATACGCAGTTCCCTCTTTGCCATATTCAAATATGCAGGGTCGCCTTTCTTAATTGTGCCTGAAAAAAGCCTGCCTGCCGATATCTCTCCGGCCTGTGGATCCACAACCACTTTTGTCACGACAAAGAACATAGGACCCTTTGGATCGCAGGCAATAAGCGCTTTGCCGTCATCGCTTTCTATCTCACCATGCCATAGCTTTGGTATCCTGTAGACCTGGGCTTCTGTTGGCTTTGGAAGATGCCTGACTACCATATTAAGGAGAACTTTGTGGAGTGGAGCATTTCTTGAAAGCTCTTTTTTTCTTTCTTCATCGCCTGACTGATAGGCCTCAATTACATCTTTGAAAGTTATTCCCGTCTTCTTCATGTAGGGAATTGATAAAGCCCACTTATGAAAAGCGCTCCCGAAACCGACACTCCCATCCTGGACATTAACAACCCATTTATCCTTAAATTCAGGAGGGGATATCTCGCGAATAAACTTATTGACATTCCCTATTATTTTCATGAACCTCTCCTGCATCGCTTCAGGCGTGAGCTGGAGTTCTTTAATAAGTCGGTCTGATTTGTTTATGAAAAGGATTGGTTTTACCCTCTCGCGCAGAGCCTGCTTCAAAACAGTCTCTGTCTGAGGCATTATGCCTTCCACTGCGTCCACTAATACCACTGCGCCATCAACGGCCCTCATTGCTCTAGTGACGTCTCCGCCGAAGTCAACGTGGCCAGGAGTGTCAATCAGATTAATGAGGTATTCCTCTCCATCTAAATCATGTACCATAGAGACTGATGCACTGTCAATAGTAATACCTCTTTCTTTCTCGTCCTCATGGAAATCCAGCACGCATGCCTTTCCTGCCAAATCTTCTGACATCATTCCTGCTCCATATAGTAGATTATCAGATAGGGTTGTCTTGCCATGGTCAATGTGCGCGCAAATGCAGATATTCCTTATATTGTCAGGCTTCTTCATTAGCCTGGTTACCCTATCAACCATCTTCTCTCCCATTATGTTCACCGCCAACCGAAGACGTGCTTCTCATGCACAGTCTTATATGTGTGGAGCTCTTTTTTCGTAAACCAGAGAGCAAGCTCCTTTTTCGCATCATCTAGATTTCCAGATGCATGTATAAGGTTCGTGTACTGCCTTCTTGATTTGTCGGCGAAATCAAGGCTCATATGGCCGTAATCACCCCTGATGGTGCCAGGTGGGGCCTTATGCGAGTTGGTATCTCCAACAAGCTTCCTAACATTCGCCACTGCATGCACACCTTCAAGCGCTATCGCAATCACTGGACCCGCTGTGATGTATCTCTCAAGCCCTGGATAGAATGGCTTCCCAACATGGGCAGAATAGTGCCTCTTTGAGAACTTTGGGTCTATCCATGTCATCTTGAGGCCGACAATCTTAAGGCCTGTTTTCTCAAATCTGGAAAGGAGCTCGCCAATGATGCCTCTTTCCACTGCGTCAGGCTTCAGCAGCACCAGAGTCCTCTCTATCATTTTCGTTCACCCTTGAAGCGCTGAAACTCCTCTGTCCAGCCTGTTTTTCTCGCTTTCCTTCCCATTAGCATATTTCTTTCGCATTTCCTTAAGCAGAAATCCCATCTGCTACCGTCTTTTTTGATGTAGATAAGGCCTGTGCCCTTTGGAATCTCGATTCCGCAAAAGCTGCATTTCACCATGACAATCACCCTGTGCCCCTATCTGCTTTATTGAGAGGTCTTGCTTCTATTTCAGTCTCTCTAAGCATAAGCACATCACCCATCTGAACCGGGCCCTTGACATTTCTTCTTATGACTTTGTTCTGGTCGCGGCCTGCAAGGATCCTGCATCTCACTTGAGTCGCCTCTCCCCTCGCACCTGTCCTTCCCATTATCTCCTCAACTTTAGCAGGGAAGGCATCAGAAAAGGTCACTCCTTTCTTATCTTCCTGTTGGGGAGCAACCGGACCTTTTTTCCGGTCCTCTCTTTTCTCCTGCGTTGCTTCTTGTTTAGCCATCTTTCATCACTTAAGATCCTTAATCATGTTCTTGGCGTCGCCTTCCTGGACAATAGCAACTGCTGCTGTAGATACTTCAAGGCCTGCTGCAGCGCCAAGCTCTTCCTTGCTGTCTACGATTACGCAGGGGATTCCTTTCTCCTCACATAGAAGAGGAAGGTGCATAGTGATCTCTGCCGGTTGTGCATCCTTTGCGACTGCAACAAACTTAGCCTCCCCCCTCTCAATGGATTTGGTGACTTCATTGGTTCCTTTCTTAATCTTGCCAGTTGTCCTGGCTGTCTCAATAGCACTATATACATCATTTGCCATTCTGTTACCTCCAGGCAGAAGAACTGCCTCTTTCAGGCCTTTCGCCCTCATTAATCATAGGCACGGTTTGCAGAATGAGCGGGGATTTATAAGGGTTGCGATTGCAAAGGGTAATGTGTTATCCCAAAATGGCTGAATAATACATTCTCTTGTAAATAGCATTTGAATGCTACAATTAAATATAGTTTTAGAAGAGCGGACCACCCCGTGAAATGCAAGTAACAAATAAAAGCAAGTCGACATGTTTAGTCTTTTAGATTCTCAGAATTCATTATTACAGGCAGGCAAGACAAACAATAAATTTGATAGATTGAGAATTGCCCTGTTTATATTTTTAGTGCCAAGGGAACTCATAGACCTTAAATGCAAGTCATCCAGGAGAGGAAAAGCCCCACAATTCTGGGGATAGAGGGTCAGGATTTTCCTTACTTTGTTGAAGCCTTCACAAACTATATAAAGAACAGGGATTATTCTGTCTGGCATGATAGACTTAAGGAAGATCCTGATAATTGCTATCATCGCTGTGCTCATGGTTGTGCTGGCATTCGCCATCACAAGCTCGATTTACCAGACCCCAAAATATGATGATTTCTGCGATTACAGGAAGTTCGAACCTATCCCTGTTGTATCAAAGGCAGGGAACTGCACAGATCTGCCTCAAGACAGAGCAATGCTTGAAGAGTGCTCTGCAAAGAAAGGGTATCTTCAGCCAAGATATGACACCAACGGTTGCCCTGCTGAATGGTACTGCAACACATGCGACCATGAATACCAGGAAGCAAGGAAAGGATATGACATGTATGTGTTCATCGTATTCTCTATACTAGGCCTTATAGGAATCGTTGTCGGGTTGCAGCTTGGGCCTGAGAAGAATGAACTGAACAAGTGGGTAGGGACCGGATTCATAACCGGCGGCCTAGCTGTGGTGTTTGTCGGGACTGGATATTACTACAATGAAATGCTCAGATTCTACAGGCCGATTGTCATTGCTATCGAAATAGCGATAGTGATATATGTTTTCTACAGGGAGATGGGTATGTACCAGAGGCTTGTTGAATTAAATACCAAAAGCTCTGTCAAGAAACGAGCCAATTGATCATCTCAGCTTCTCATCTATATCCCTGGCTACTTCCTTTAAGTCCTCACATGCCTGTCGCATGTCGCGTTCCAGCTCGTCAATTAGCGCCTGTAGGCTGTCAACCCGCAGGATGTATCTTTTCCTGTCCGGGACAACGATGCCTGAGTCTATGAGCTTCTTCAGGTGGTGGACAACAGTACCCCGGGTGAGTCCAAGCCTCTCTGCCAATTCATCGCTTGTCAGGCCTTCTTTCTTGCGCGCATTCCTGAAGAGCTCGATGAAAATCCTAAATGATGACTTATCCTTGTCGCGAAGGGTAAATAGGCCTAATGATGAGCCAAACCACTGCAGCTCGTCGTTTATGTTGTTTGACCTTGGCTTTGATGCCCTGATTATTGTTATACGCTGTTGCCTTACTATCATAGTACATATAATGGCAAGGAAATATTTAATGGTTGCTATGAAAATAAGGTTAGCTTGTTCAATAAGAGAGGCAAGGATTTTCACGCGAATCCTATGGCAAACCTACCTCCGAGCCGTGACTGAGTTCGTTGACTATCGGCGATCACATTATGCAGAGGATTATCCAAAAATCATGTTTTTATTCTATAACCTGCCCTAACCATGTTAGTTTTCGCTATTTGGTACGCGGCCCTTATCTTCGGAGTTTCGTACCTCCTGTACAGGGCGTCAAGTTTTTGGAAATAGATATCCAGCTCTTCCTGGGATGTTTGTGGCAATAAAGAGGTTATTGCGTTCGACAGGCTTCTTGCGTATTCGCCCTTGATTTCCAGCTCATCTACGGATTCCGAGAGCCTTCCAAGCTCTGCTACCATAGCAAGCGATGTCTTCAGATGGCCTGCCTCTGCAATTGCTATAGAGTTGTTTCTCAAAGAATATGCATAGCCTATCTTAAGATCATGATTATCAGGATTAGCGTCAATGATTTTTTTTAGCTCTTTCATAGTAGCATCAAGGGCCTGCCGCAGGCCGAACTTGCTAAGGTCCAGGCATGAGTTGCCTATGGCGATAGTGTACTCAGCTAGGATGTGTGGGTCCTTGTTTCTATCATAGAGCTGCCTTATACAGTTCCTGGCTTTCAATAGTGAGATGATATCATCGTGCTGACCGTGGAAGATCATTGACTGCCTAAGGTCAGATGCAAACTGGGCGTCGTTCTTTGGCTCTGCTTTTAGGCTCTCCATTGCCTTGTTTACCTCATCCATCATAGCAGCATCCTGCAGGAACCACTTGTGCCTGCTATAGCGGAAGTCTGTATCGGCGTATTTCAGCCAGAGGCTTCTCAGTTTGACCCTGTTCTCAAGTAGCATAAGGATTAGATCACTCTCCATGCGGATTATATCATAGTCATTATTGAGGATAAGCCATTTGCAGAGCCATTTGAGACGGGATGCGATGACCAGCTCCGGCAGGAGAGAGAAGGCGAGCTTCGTGGGCTTTGCCTCTTTCACATACTCGGATAACAGTGCTTTTGCCTTGTGACCCAGGATGTCAGTAGGCTCTGCTATCGCCATACAGCCTAATAGAGCCGCGAGGTCGAAAAGCTCTTCTCTAATTGCTATTGTCTCCCAGTCCGCGAAAATGACCTTGTCATTTTCCATCAGCAGGTTGTCGGGATGCATGTCGCCGTGCGACAGAGTCGTGTTGAAGTACTGCAGGAATGGGATTAAGTCCTTGTCTAATGATAGGATGGCTTGCTCGCTTGCATCTAGAGTTTTTTTGTCTGCCCTCTCGCGGACCATACTCGAAATCAAAGCCAAGGATTCCCTAAGACTCTCCTGGCGCACAGACAGCTTTTGGAAGTCTGTCTTGTCCAGTCTTGATATATCCGCAAGGCCTCTTGCCACTTTGACCAAAGTATGCTCTTCAAGTTTAATAATGGGTTTGTGCAGATGGAATAAAGTCAATATTTTACCTCCATCTACATGGCTCTCACCTATCATCTCCGGAACACTTATACCCTTCTCCTTAAGCAATCGAAGAGCTTTCTCCTCAACATGCCTGCCATAGCTGTCAACGGATTCCTTCAGGAGATACTTTTCATCTACTACGAACTTCCTGCCGAAGGTGTTCGGGATATTAAGCTCTATGATGTTCACTGCTTCTATGCCCCAGTAAGATAAGTCCATCACAATATGTGCAATGGGAATATAATATTTAAGTGTGTGGATTTACAGGCTGGAAAGATAAGAGCTGAACGCATCTAAACTGCCTTAATCATTTATAAACAGGATGTATAATATAAAGAAGAGAAATATAAGAGAACTCAAGAGGACTGTGATTTAAATCATTAGGTTCCTACCTTTATTTTTAAAAAGCGATAAATCCAGTTGTGAGTGCATTTGGTTATGAGAACCACTGAAACAACAACTGTCCAATCCCAATTATTCCTGTCTTCAAAGTCTAATAGACTTATGAATAAGGCTAGGAAAAAAAGATATAAGGCATAGCATTGTTAATGCTACTGACCCTCTGCCTGATGTGGTTTCTGGTAGGTGAGTCTTCATTCTTTTGATGAACTTCAAAATACCTGCGAAGCATTGCTAGAGAAACCTTTCATTCCAGTCCGCCTTCTTTTCTGAGTATGGCGGCTTTGTCAGTCGCTTCCCAAGTGAAATCAGGGTCATTCCTACCAAAATGTCCGTATGCAGCAGTCTTCTGGTAAATTGGCCGTCTCAGCTTAAGGCTTTCGATTATGCCTTTTGGTGTCAGCTTAAAGTGCTTCTTTACAAGCTCTGCTATCTTTGACTCAGGTATCTTATTCGTTCCAAAGCAGTCAACATTTATGCTTGTAGGCTGCGCCACGCCTATGGCATATGAAAGCTGCACCTCGCATTTGTCTGCGAGCCCTGCAGCAACGATATTCTTTGCAACGTGCCTAGCTGCGTAAGCCCCGCTCCTGTCAACCTTGGAAGGATCCTTTCCTGAGAAAGCTCCTCCTCCGTGCCTACCAACCCCTCCGTATGTATCAACAATTATTTTCCTTCCTGTGACGCCGGTGTCGCCCTCAGGCCCGCCTATGACAAACCTCCCTGTTGCATTCACATACACTTTGGTGTTGTCATCCATCATATGGCCGCACAGAGGTTTGATGATCTTATCCAAAATACTCTGCTTGAGCTTCTCTTCGGGACAGTCGTCTGTATGCTGTTGTGCTATCACAATCGCCTCTATCCTTATTGGCTTGCCATCAAGGTATTCAACGCTAACCTGTGATTTTCCGTCCGGCCCAATATCTCTGATGAGTCCCGTTTTTCTTGCTTCAGCGAGTTTTCTAGTAAGCTTATGAGCAAGCATAATCGGAAGGGGCATAAGTTCAGGGGTTTCCTTGCAGGCAAAGCCGTACATCATCCCCTGGTCTCCTGCTCCCTGCTCTTTGTCATTTGTCTCATCAACACCTTGGGAAATATCAGGGCTTTGTCCATGGATACTTACAAGGACTCCAGCATCCTCGTTGTCGATCCCGAATTCCGGCCTCGTGTAGCCTATCTCCTTGAGTTTCCTTCTTACCACGTTCTGTATGTCACAGTAGCCTTTTGTGGTTATCTCACCTGCCACTATCACTAGACCTGTCGTAGTCATGGTCTCTACAGCCACCCTTGAATAGGGGTCCTGCTTGATCAGTTCATCAAGCACTGCATCACTTATCTGGTCGCATATTTTGTCAGGATGACCTTCAGTCACGCTTTCACTTGTTATATAGTATTTTCCGTTCATTTGCTCTCAACCCCTCTTAAAATTTATAGAAACAAGTCAGCTAATGGATATTTATTAATGATTGAAAAAAATATTCTTATCGGAATTATTACATGAGAATTTTGTTGTCACTCTTCACAAAATAGACTGACTGTGATTATGCAGATAATATCATCTTGCCAAGAGGTATAGCTATCATCAGAAATAGCATGAGAAGGCACATATTATTTGCAAATACCCAGTATCTCCTCGCCTTTTCCTTTGCAAATGCGTTCTCGAATGCGATCTTGACCATCCTAGCGCCATCGGTGATGTATATTGGCAGGAGGTTTATTAGCCCGATTGCCACATTCACGAAATTCAGCCAGAATATAAGCTCACTTTGGAGCCATAACAGGAAGCTATGTATGAAAGAGTATTGCACATAAGGTACTCTGTTCTCAGTCCTGCTGATACCTATGTATCCTTTTATGGGGATCTGTGGGTGTGTTGCGGCAACCAGCATAAAATTGCCTGAGCTTGTCACAAGCTTTACATTGTCACCAGGTCTCAGCTGGGCAGCAGCTGCATCAAAATATGTCGTATTGCTTGCCTTGACTCCGTTGATTTCATAAATAATGTCCCCTGTCTTTAGTCCGGCTTCTTTTGCAGGTGTATCAGGATTAACAACTATCTTGATTCCGTCAGAATAAGTCATAGCTGAAAGCAGAGGGCTTAGTATGAATGATGAAATTATGACAAGAAGGACCGCAAAAGCTATATTAGATACTGGGCCTGCCGCAAAAACAGCGAGCTGTTCATGCTGAGGCCTCTTGGACATTTGTTTCTCATCCGGCTCGACAAAAGCGCCTAGGACAGGGCCTATGAATACGAGCCCTGAGCTTCTAACTGGTATCTGATAAGCCCTTGCTACGATGCCGTGGCTAAACTCATGTATCACCATGACGATAAACAGGCATATCCAGCCGAGGACAAGCGGGAATACCAAACCGGTTCCTGCTATGGGGAATCCTGGCACGACAGGTGATATCCCTACCGTCTTCAGCTCTGTGGTAAAATACTTGGATATAAATTCAATAAGTAGTATTATGATGGTTGCCATTCCCATGAAGGCAAAGCCCACTGCCGAGATCCCAAGAATCCTTACTATTTGCTTATGCTTCAGCGCAATCTGGTCCATCATCCGCAGGCCGAGCTTGGTCCGGAGAAGGTAAATTATGCCCTGTTTCTCGAACTTTTGCCGGTTCAAAAATACAATAATTCCAACAATTAAATAGAATAGGATGGCCCATCTATAAGTGATAAGCCAATCAATTGAACTCATTAGTACCTCTTTATTTCTTTCTTAATGGCCTGAGCGCTTTGCTGTTGCATTTCCTGCACTTCACTTTGCCTGCGATAACCTTCATATTCGGTGCTCTGATAACAGACTTGCAGTTCCTGCATGCGAATTTGCCTTTATTGAGCCTTAAATCAGCTTCCGGGAATCTCACCATTTTTTCACTCCGATTTGACCTGTTTCATGACTTTCTGGTCAAGTATCTGCCAGTATAATATTACGCTTCCTTCCTTGACCTCATCCTGGAGCTCCTCAGGTATGTCCATGTCGAAAGTCTCGTAAGTCTCTGAATCCATAACATTTGCCTTATTGCCCTTGATAGATAGTACCTGGGCGTTCTTCTTCTCTATTATGGGAACGTCGATATTGTCATGGCCGGGCATTACTACTTCTCTTTTCCTGCCGTCAAGAAGACCTGTGCCTAGCACCCTAACTTTCGCATGTCCGTGCTTTCCTGGCTTGCTCGTTTGCGTATCAACAACTTTGCAGGCCACTCCGTCGATAATTACATAATTGCCTTTCTGTATGCTCCCTACTGATGTCTGTTTTATGCTCATTTCAATCCACCTGCTCAGTTCACTTTTTCAGATTGTTTTTAAATTTTGCTTTTTACTTAAGTTGAAATGAGTATCTCCGATGAGAATTAACTACTTTTGAGTTTAAAGAAAAATCCACAAACCCTAAGGTTCATGGATTCTTCCTTTCATAACCATGAGCTTTGTATCACAATTTGTCAATAAATGTCTTTCGGTT
>Ga0209381_1003928_pt1 | contig 14270 bp, 6 predicted proteins | sample DewCreD2012metaG_FD_184111 | JGI IMG/M metagenome (GOLD analysis project Ga0209381, IMG submission 184111) | Hot spring sediment bacterial and archeal communities from British Columbia, Canada, to study Microbial Dark Matter (Phase II) - Dewar... ...
GATAGTAAGGCGACAGGCTTATTGGTCAGTTCTTTCGGGGAGTTGTGGCCATGCTTATGGCAGTTGGTGCTGGATGGTCAACAAAAACTGGAGGAATGTTGCCAATGACAAAGGGGCATGGCAAATGGGACATGTTCGTAAGTTTTTTGAAGCACTTGCTTGGTTTGACCTTGTTCCGGACATAGACAGAAAATTGATCATTGAAGGTGCGGGAACATACGGGAATACTGATTATGCCACGGCCGCTGCTCTGCCCGATTACAGTAAAATCATTATTTATTTGCCACCTTCGGGAAAAGAAAAACGAAGCCTGAAAGTGAACACCTCTGGCATGAAAGGAAAAATAATGGCCCAATGGTATAATCCTGTATCAGGCACTTATATGATGGCAGATATGAAAAAAAAGAACAAAACAGCAACGTTTATCTCTCCGGGAGATAATGGCGAATGTAGTAATGATTGGATACTGTTAATTGAAAGCTTGTGAAAAAGATATTTATGCATATACTTTCTTGTTTGGTTTTGTTAAGTTCTTGCAAAAGGGAACGCAACATAGACAAGGTTAATCTTTTCATGGGCACGGGTGGATTTGTACAAGCACTCCCGGGTGATAGTGTACTTTATGACTCCATAAGGAATAATCCATCCGTTTATCCATTTGGAGGATTAACCTATCCGGGTGCAGTCGTCCCGTTCGGAATGGTTCAGTTGAGTCCTGATTGCAATACGGATGGTTTTGGATGGAGTGCCGGCTACCATTATTTCGATTCAAGTATCATTGGATTCAGCCATGGTCACACCAGTGGGAATGGAATGGGATTCGGCCATTTTTTGTTCATGCCGAATACCGGCAGCGCTCAGTTTGAACCTGGAACTGCTAAAAACCCCGACGAAGGATATCGTTCAAGATTCTCGCATTCACGTGAAAAAGCTATACCCGGATACTATTCTGTATTCCTTGACGATAATAAAATTTTGGCTGAATTAACGGTTACCCAACGCGCAGGTTTTCACCGTTATACATTTCCAAAAGGGCAATTGCAACATATACTGATTGATCTTTTACATGGGTTGGGCGAATGGGCTAATCCATCGTTATCAAGTGTAAAAATTGTCAACGATACGACTGTTTACCTTTCGAGGTCAACAGAAAATGGAATAACAGCCTATATGGCAGTTCGTTTCTCTAAACGAATTAAAAAGTCAGAATTTCAGTTGGAAGGACAAATCCTTGCTGACCAAAGGAACCTTTCGGGTAAAAGATTAAAAGCATGCTTATACTTTCAGGATGAGGGGCAACAGTTGCTTGTTAAAGCTGGAGTTTCATTCACTTCCGAACAAGATGCAATAAATAATTTGCAGGCTGAAATCCCGGATTGGCATTTTGATCAGGTAGTTAGGAATGCTCAGAATGCATGGGAAAGAGAACTAAGTAAAATTCAGGTAAAAGGTGGAAAATCAGATCAGCAGCATATATTTTATACAGCATTGTATCATTGTTGTCTTACGCCTTTCTTGTTCAATAATGTCGATGGTTCTTTTTTGGCTTCTTATGGTAAAAAGCATGAATACGAAGATTTTATCAACTACACTTTTTTTACCCTTTGGGATACCTATCGAACACTCCACCCGCTCTTCACCATTATTCAACCAGACAAGGTCAACGATTTTATCAATTCTATGATAGCACAAGCTGAATATAGCAATGATAAACTACTGCCGATTTGGTGCCTTGCTTCAAAAAACTATTTCAATATGGCTGGTTATTCAGCTGCATCTGTAATTGCTGAGGCTGTAGCAAAAGGATTCAACGGTTTTGATGTAAATAAAGCCTATTCCTACTTAGTTAACAATGCAATCAATGGTGAATTTCCGGGTCGTCATCAATATGCTTTAAAAGGATACGTTCCAGCTGATCAGTTTGATATGAGTGTACCCAGAACACTAGAGTATGCTTTTTGCGACTGGAACATTGCTCAGATTGGGAAAATACTTAAAGCCGACAATGTTGGTTCGTTTTTAAAAACTTCGACCCACTACAAAAATATTTTCGATTCTTCTACAGGTTTTTTCAGGCCAAAGCTTGCCGATGGTTCATGGCGTTACCCATTTGATCCCCGTGCAGTAAGCCATCAATTCCGAGGACAAGACTACATGGAATCAAATGCATGGCAATACAATTGGCATGTCATGCATGATATTCCTGGGTTAATTAATCTTCATGGTGGCAATGATGCATTTTGTGTAAAACTCGATAGTTTATTTGATCAACCAACATTTCTCTCCGGCTGGTATGCTGCCGATGTTTCGGGATTGATAGGCCAATATGCACAGGGAAACCAGCCCAATCATCATGTTGCCTATTTGTATGCTTATGCAGGCAAACCATGGAAAACTCAGGAACGTGTCAGAGAAATTATGGAGAAAACATACAGAAATAGTCCTGATGGTTTGCCTGGGAACGACGATGGAGGAGAGATGTCGGCTTGGTATGTGTTTAGTTCTCTTGGATTTTATCCTGTAAATCCCGCCGAAGCACGTTATGTAATTGGAATACCTGCCTTCGAAGAAGCCATTATTAAACTCGCTAATAATAAAACTTTTATTATTAAAGCATACCATTTAAATAAAAAGAACCGCTATGTAAAGACGGTAAAATTAAATGGTCAGGTTTGGAAATCTATTTTTATCGACCACAAAGCAATAGTATCAGGAGGATTACTTGAGTTTGAGATGACCAAACATCCAACAAATTACCTGCAATAACTTAAAAGTATTAGACTATGAAGAAAATTACTGTTTTGATCCTGATAAACCTGTTGACCATAACAGGGTTTCGTAGCGAAAATATGTTTTTAAAAAGTAATCCACAAGAACACTTTTATGAAATAAAAAGTGGAGCAGTAGTAATGAAAATTTCCAGTAAAGGAGGGCGGGTGATCTCTTATAAAATTGGTAATAAGGAGATTATTACCTCGAAAAAAGAACATGAAAATTATGGGTCGACTCTGTGGCCAGCCCCTCAAAGGGATTGGGGCTGGCCTCCCTATGCTATCCTTGATGAACATGAATATACTGTTGAAAAAAAGGGGAACATGCTGAAAATGACAAGTTCACCCGATCCTAAAAGTGGTTTTCAATTTGAAAAAAGGTGGGAGCTTATCAACAGCAATTGCATTCGTATCATCTATACAATTCGCAACATATCAAAAGATGAAAAGAAAGTTGGGCCATGGGAAGTTACGCGCGTTCCGTGCGGAGGTTTAGTTTTATTTCCGGATGGAGGAGAAGGAAAAGGAAAAGTTCCATATTCAAGCCTAAAAATCAGTTTACAAAAAGATGGGATCAATTGGATATTGATTGATAAATATCCAATCGATGACCACCAAAAGTCGTTTTCCACCGCTATGGAGGGATGGCTCAGCTATGTGGTTGAAGACGTTTTATTTATCAAACGATTCCCGGATATTAGGCCTGAAGATTACTCACCCGATCAAGGTGAAGTGGAAATCTATGTTGATAAAGAGAAAAGTTATATTGAACTTGAAAATTATGGAGCATATCAATCTTTAGATCCTGGTAAGAGTCTCGAATACGTAGTCGATTGGTATTTATTCAAACTTCCCAAAACAATTAAACCCCAGATGGGAAATTCACAACTTGTCAAAATGGTTAGGGAAAAATTGGCCGAGATTGAATAAAATATACTTTGCATTGTATGGATAAAACACATGTAAACACCATGAATAGAAGAGGAAACTACAAATCGTATGCAATTTTCTAAAGCATACAAGTACCATGTAACGCTTCCGTGTCTATTTCACCCATGGATTTTGAAAGTTGTTTTTTCAGTTTTTCCGATTTATATGTTAGCCCGGATGATATTGAAAAAATATTAACTCTCATTTAGTTTTAAGGTTTAGAAGCTAAAACGTGAAAATACATAGTTGTCCCTGAAGAATGAGCGGATATATTGATAAATCATTCATATAGTGAATAAATTTATAAAAAAGACCATCTTTATTTGCAAGAAAATTGATAAATTTATCAAAAACTTTGCAGAAATGGTAGGCAAACTTGAAAAAAATCCACAATTAGACATTTTTAATACACCGTTGGTGCAGTTCAATGATTTGGACAGGCCAATATGTATTCTAGCCAGGAAAATAGACTGGGAAGAAGTAGAAAGTGATTTATCCAGATTTTACAGCTCAATTGGTGCGCCGTCAGTACCAATTAGAAAGATGGTCGGAATGATGATTCTCAAACAAATGTATAATCAAAGCGACGAACAAGTTATGGAACGCTGGCTTGAGAATCCTTTCTGGCAATATTTTACCGGAGAAGTGAATTTTCAAAAAAAACTACCTTTTAATCCAAAGGATTTTGTTCATTTTCGCAAGAGGATAGGTAAAAAGGGAGCAGAGAAGATTTTAAAGCTCAGTATAGACATCCATGGGAAATCCTCTAAAGATACAGCAATTAAAAAAAATTTTTTATCCTGAATTTTCTTTTTTTTATGCTTGATGAAAAAAAGGCATTTTTTCAGGGACGACTACTTAAAATCTGTTAATGAAATAAACAAAAAACATGAGTGAAACACGTAGAAATTTTTTGAAGAAAGCTGGTGTTATTGCAGCGGCAATTACATCACCTTACGCTAATGTTCCAGGGGAAGGTGATTTACCTGTTGAATTATTTTCAGAAGAGACCTTTTTTAATGGATTCAAATTTGAATTTTTATTTTCAGGTGACCATTTTCTTGGTATTGGGAGAATTAAGGCAGGCAATTCCATCTTGCGCAGCAATAAACTACCCATGTTTGCCGACATTACAACACCCGATGCGATTGGACTGGTAAATTACAAAGTTTTAAATAAAGTCTTCTCAAACGAAAAGATTGAAATTGAATTTTCTGCTGATCTAATGGGTAGGGATCTCATGGAGTGGATGCTTCATACAGTAAGAAATCGCCGTAGGATAGAGGACTGGACAAAAGCACCTAAATCTGCAACAAACACCAGACTGAAACTTTTGATAAAACCGATTGAAAGGAAAATTGGCAAAAGTACTGCAATTGGGTTTAGCTATCAATATGCATTTACAAGTGATGAACTTGCTATCTACAAAATTACCGACCGTTCCACATGGGAAATTGGTGGAACATCTCATGGTAACGAATTTTGGATGCGCAATGGAGTGGTTGATCCGATAGTTTTATTCACAAGCGAAGATGATTTTTATTCAACCGAATGGTACCTTCCCGGAATTGCCAATCCAAATATCTTTCAATTTCATCCTCTTCAAACTCAATTACAAGGTTTTACCTATATATCGTCAGAAGAAGGCACACTGATTACATGGGCTGCTGAAGTTTCACATATTCGATCTTTGTTTGAAAAATGGAGAGGCTACAATGAAATTGTTCATATCCACGAACATTGCAATGATTTGGCCAATGAATTGAAAACATCTCCAATGGAGGTATTATGGATACCTGGCAAGTTGGACCGTATTGGTCGTTACAACTTGTACCATGATATGCAGGAACTTGTCCATGAAGAATTACACTCCCAAATTGGAATGAAAAGGGAACGAATTACCACCTATGGAGTGATAGGGGAATGGACCGAACCCGACTTTGAATTTTATACCACAAAAATTTTACCTGTGTTTTTAGATGCAGGGATCAAGACGGTATTTATAGCCAACCAGTGTCAAAACGATATGAACGTATGGGGGGTATCGAACATGTGTTGCAATGTTGATTTTAAAATTGCTGACATTGTTGGAGAAGAAAAAATGAAAAAATTTTGCGATACTGCAAAAGCCGGTGGGGCAAAGGTTGAAATGTGGGGCAACACGGCAATTTCAACACTTACTGAACGGTTTATGCACAGGGAAGGAAAACCAAAAGGAATAAAATTCCTGCCATACGAAAATTCTATAATGGAAGTGATAGATAAAGCGGAGGCGCCTTTTGTAAGAAATGCATCCAATTCTATTGAAGCAGACCATTATACACCACGATTCTGTGTTCTAAACCTTCGTGATAAAGATATTCGTGAATATTGGCTTAAGCAATGGAGGCACTTTCACGATAATATTGGAATTGAAGGCATTTTTCTTGACAGCTCATTTAATATGAGCAGTGACAAATTTCACCATGCTCAGTTTGATGGAAGTAAAAGCTGGGCTGGTGCAACCCTTAACCAAAAAAATTTGCATGAAAAGTACCGTCCAGAAATTGAATCACCAAAATTAATCCAGAGCCAGTACTATGCACACCTAAGTTTAATGGTTGAAATGCAAAAAATAGGTTATCAGTATTGCGCAGAAGATTTGGGAGTATTTGGCATAAACCGCACTGGCCCCAGTATTCTCGACAGGATTAACAGCCTTCCTATTTGGACCAATAGTTTTTGCCGATTCGATGAAGATCTTCTTAAAGATAAGGGTTACGAACCCATGGGAATATTTTTTAAAGGTTTAGCATATCGGATGATGTGGACTCTTTTCTGGAATTTTCACGATCAAAAACTTGATCTTGGAACTGAAAATCCCTTTGCTTTTAACTTATTGAAAGTTTTCAACAAAGTGACCGATTATATGTATAACCGCGAAGTATTGCCAAATGAAGAAGGTGTTGTTTATCGGTCAGGTAATATTTCAATTTTGTGGGCTTTTAAAGATTTTACCTATTCAAGTGAAACCATAAAGTCAATCACCAATATGGTTGAGGGGAAGCAAATATTAAATTTAAAAAGGAAATCATTTCATGCCCGAAAATTGATAGTTTATAAAATAGATTTTGGTTAGGAAGAATATGGAAATAATAAAACTAACAAAAATTTGCAATAGAGGCATTAGATTTCATCCAGGAAATTAACGTAATCAGTGATGACGTATTACTTCATTCTGAATAGCTAATAAAAGAAAAGATTCGTATAACTAATAGAAGGAAAACTAAAAATTATCATCGTATGAAACAGCTACCATTAGTATTAATGCTTGTATTTTTCAGAGTATTCTTATATGTCAAAATTCCGTTTTTCCTTTTCGTCCCGGTAATAATGGGCGTTATTTTACGGACAGTAATCACAAACCTCTTTTTATCAGGCTAATATTCTTTGGTTAATTTTTATTAATCTAAAAGAAAATGAAATGGAATAGCTAATGAAAATTATTCTTTTTCTAAACTTAATCATTTTGTATCTTTTAAAAATACCTGTAAAGTGTATTACTCTTTACCTGAGATAGTGATATATTGAATTGATTTATACAAGAACAATTGGTAAATGTTAATTATAAAAATAAGATAAAATGATGGTATTTTATAGGCATTATAACTTATTGAATAGCCAAATTTGGATGAACAAAATTTGGTTATTATTATCCATCCTATTTTTTATTGAAATACAATCCATCGAAGCCACGGATACGATCAAACCGCCTTATATTAAAAGTACAAACGGAGTTTGTCAGTTGATGGTTCAGGGAAAACCATGGGTTATGTTGGCAGGGGAACTGCACAATTCATCCTCTGCTGATTTGGCCTATATGGAAACAATTTGGAATAAACGGAATGAATTACATCTTAATACGGTAATTGCTTCTGTTTCGTGGGAATTGTTTGAACCTGAGGAAGGCAAATTTGATTTTTCTTTAGTTGATGGAATAATTAAAGGAGCCAGGGAACACGAGCTGAAACTTGTGTTGATCTGGTTTGGGACATGGAAAAACGGTTGGTCAACTTACGTGCCTGAGTGGGTTAAAACAGACCTTAAGCGTTTTCCCCGTATGCAGGCAAAACCAGGTGAAAATTCCGGTGCACTATCAGCTTTTAGCGAAAATACACTTAAAGCCGACGCAAAAGCATTTGCTGCTTTGATGAGACATGTCAGGGAGGTTGATTTTGCTGAACAAACAGTAATAATGATGCAGGTAGAGAATGAAACAGGGGTTCTAAACACAACCCGGGATAAATCCCCGCTTGCTGAAGCTATGTTTCAAAAACCTATACCGGCACAACTTTCAATCTATTTGCAAAAGCAGAGAGGTAATCTAATGCCCGAGATGAAAGCTCTGCTTTCTGCAACAGGAAGGACAACCGGTAGTTGGAGTGATGTTTTTGGTTTTTCAGCTGACGAAGCATTTCAAGCTTGGTATGTGGCAAGCTTTGTTGGCGAAGTGGTTGAGAAAGGGAAAAAAGAATACAACATTCCAATGTATGTGAATGCCTGGCTCGATCCAAATTTTGCCGAATCAATTAAAACTGAATATCCAAGTGGTGGCCCGGTTTCAAAAGTCATTGATATTTGGAAGGCAGCAGCTCCAAGTATCGATTTGTATGCCCCCGACATCTACCTGGAAGATTTCAAAAGAGTATGCAATCAGTATGCTCAACAAGGAAATCCTTTGTTTGTTCCAGAAGCGCACCGTGATGCAAGGGCTGCAGCGAATGTTTATTATGCATTGGGTGAACATAACGCGATCGGCTTTTCACCCTTTGGAATCGATGCTTTGAATGCAGATCATCCATTATCTTCTGTTTATAAATCGTTAACCGGCTTTCTACCCTTTTGGGCAAAAAACCAAGGAATATTAAAAAGTCGGGGTTTTATATATACCAACTCTTCAGAAGAGAAGATTGAGTTAGGTGACTTTGTTTTCACAATTCACTACACGCAAAAGCGCGACCTATCCAGAAATATACCTGAAGCAGCGGGTTTGATTCTGCAATTAAATCCCAATGAATTTATTTTTACAGGATTTGGATACGATGTTAGAATGGCACCCAGTTGCGGAAAAGGTTGGGTTGAAATAATTAAAAATGATGAAGGGGAATTCGTAAATGGAATTTGGAAAGCCGGCCGTCGGATGAATGGAGATGAAATGGAGATTAGCTTTTCTTCAAAACCTGAATTCAGATGGATCAAAATACATACAATCAAATAGAGATATAAATGGCGGGTAATAATAACAAAACCATCCATCATTCAGTTTTTGCCAGGAGAACGCCCAACTTGTGTTTTGTTTTAATTGTTTAAACGCACATAATCCTCAGTAAATGGATAATTTTGACATTTGGATGATTTGGGATCCTATTCGGATGAATAGTGATAAGCAAATTTTCTCCCCTAATGTAAATGTATCCTGTTAATTTTTTTCAAACTAACTATAATCACCTTGAAAAGTTCAATGATTTTTGGCCTTTTATTATGGCTTCCCTTTTCAATTGTTGGCGGGCAGAAAGCCGCAAACCTGGCATTAACTCCACCCATGGGATGGAACAGTTGGAATAAATTTGGCTGCGACGTAAGCGAACAGTTGATCAAAGAAATTGCAGATGCAATGATTTCATCGGGGATGAAAGATGTGGGGTATGAATACGTAGTAATTGATGATTGCTGGCAGATAGACAGGCGTAGCGATGGTACCATTGTGGTAGATTCTTTGCGTTTTCCTTTAGGGATGAAAGCTTTGGCAGATTATGTTCACTCCAAAGGTCTTAAATTTGGAATATACTCATGTGCAGGGACAAAAACCTGTCAGCATCGTCCCGGGGGGCATGGCTACGAAGAAATTGATGCCAAAACATATGCTGAGTGGGGTGTAGATTATTTAAAATACGACTGGTGCTATTCAGATGGTCTTGATCCTATTAAGGCATATACCGATATGAGTAAAGCGCTTGCCAAAGCCGGGCGTCCTATAGTATTTAGCATATGCGAATGGGGCAGTAACCGGCCATGGACATGGGCAAAGCATATTGGCCATTTATGGCGCACGACCTCTGATATTCAAGACTGTTGGGACTGTAAACGAGATTGGGGCGGTATGGGATGGACCCAAATTCTCGACGCGCAACAGGGGCTTGAAAAATTTGCAGGTCCGGGACATTGGAACGACCCTGATATGCTTGAGGTTGGAAATGGTAAAATGTCGTACAATGAGTATGTGGCGCATTTTAGCTTCTGGTGTTTACTGGCAGCCCCTTTAATGGCAGGTAATGATATTCGTACAATGGATGAACAAACTAAATCCATTCTCACTAACAAATATGCAATTGCTGTAAATCAAGACAAACTGGGCAAACAGGGAAGTAAGATTTTTGATGAGGGCGATTTTGAAGTATGGTCAAAATCATTGATTGGAAATGAAATAGCAATGATTTTCTTCAACCGGAATGAAAAAGAATTCACATTCAATATTGACTGGCAACAATTAGGAATTAAAAATGTTCGTGAGATTTTTGATATCTGGAAGGGGCAAACGATAGGCAATACCAACTCCATTAAAGCATTTACAATTCCAGGGCATTCGGTAATTTTTTGCAGACTAATGAAGTAATCAGGTTGTTAGAATGGGAGTCCAATGGTCAGGGAAAGATGCCATTACCGAGGCACACAAAAAGTATCCTGCCATGAAATTGTTGCCGGCAGAACAGGAATGTGATTATGGGAAAAACGTGGACACCTCAAAAATAAGCATTCTGTTCACCTGTAAAAAGCTTCCATTTTGTATTCAGCTGATTTGGGCATATCTGTTTCAATTTCGGGTAAGACCATTGAATTTAAATTACTGCACAAATACATGGCTGTGATCCTATTAGTTCAATAAAAAAGAGTAATAAAAACTTTAATTTGTTACATACAAGATTATTGTGAATAGAAAAAAACAAATAAATATGAGAAAAAAAATAAAATTTACTTTGATTACATTTTTGCTGTGTATATTAACTCTAAGTTTGCAGGCTCAGATGAAAGCTCCTGAGGAATGGCTGAACTATGAAAATGTCCTGCAAGTTAAGCTTAATCAACGTTTTTACGATTTTGACGTTACGTGTATTTATTCATCAGCAATAGCTAATGTTTTCTGGCCCGGCGAAAAAGCTCGTTTTGTATTCCAGGTGGTTAACAACACTTCTGAACCTATGTCGGTCAAGGGGTATGCCGAAGTAATCCGCTATGGTACAAAGGGGCGTGCCAATGATCTCTGGTGTCCGGAAATGTATAGTCTGGGGACTTTTCAGAAAATTCCCCTTGATATATCAATTTCGCCCAATGGTTTTGAAAACATTAGCCTTGAACCCGATCTGCCGGAAACTTTTGGTGGGTACGCTATTGTTTTCGATCTCGGGAAGCATGGCCGAAGAATAGCAACATCAGCAGTACGTACGTTCAAACCATCTTCCGATCCCATTCAGTATCCCAAACAATCATTGGATGATCTCGGGCCGGATTTCCTTAGTCGGATTGGTGTGCAAGCTATCAGAATGGGGGTCTCTTACATCCCAACAACCCATCGTGATTACCAGAGCGAAATGGCAAAGCTGGATAAAAAACTTAGGGAATATAAGTCAAAAAATATTACGGTGCTTCTTATGTTTATGGAAGGACCAGCATTAATTCCCCTCGGAACACCACGTTCATTTCTTGATAATAAAAATGTATTTCTAAAAACCAAACAAGATTATGTTTGGTTCCCTTCACTGGATAATGATTTCCAGAAGTTTGTCAAAAACATTTGCGTAAAACATGGTTGGCCCAGAGGCTGTGTAACAGGCGTTCACTTATGGAATGAACCATGGGAAGGGATCTCCATATCTGGTTGGCAGTCCGATATGTTGCGTTATCGCGAAATATACAAGGCAATGGCTGATGGTGTACTTGAAGCCCGTCAGCAAGGAGTGGACGTATTGATCGGTGGGTGTGATTCCAACTCCAATGCGTGGGATAAACTGTTCAGTGATGGTTCTGATGAGTTTCTGCCAATTTTTGATTTTTTGTCAATTCATTATCAGGGAATGGAATCTCCCTGTCTGTATCCTTCGTGGAATAAAAGAAAATATCACAAGGGCAGAGTGCTTATATGGGATACTGAAAGCTGGGTTGGAAACACTGACGACAGAATTGGAGTGGTTGCTGCGGTCAATCGTTCAGCCGGGTACGATCGGTCAATGGGGATTTATGGAGGATATATGATTTCACGACCTCATACAGGCGAAGAGGTGCAACAACAGATAAGAACAAAAGATGATTGGAAAACCATTGAAGCAATACCAATGGTTTGGTCACCGGCAGCAGCATTAGGAGCTGTTCAGCATTTCCTCGGAGAACGCAATTTTAGTGAATTGCTGTTTAAAAAAGGTTTACCATGGGTAATGGCGTTTGACGGATTGAATAATAACCCTGTTGACGGAACCATTGTGATATGCGGAGATATTGGAGAAGCTTTTGGGTATGGAAACACTCTTTTCCGGGGGGTACGCAGTTTGAAGGAGGCTAAAGAAAAAGATCAAATCAGCAGTCAATTAGCCTCAACACCTCTGTACTCACCTGAACGACGAAGATTGGAGAAATTGTTGGAAGAATACCACCCAATTACTGACGGAAAAATGATTTTAAAAGCTGATCCTTCATTTATTTTATATGATTTTTATGGCAATCCTGTCCCCCAACAAGATAATAAAATAGAAATCCCCCTGACATTTCAGGCTTATTATATACGTACTGACGGTAAAAAGGGATCGTTTGACCGCCTGAAAAAGGCTTTAAGTGAAGCAACTATTATCGGATACGAACCAGTAGAAATTATTGCAAAGGATATGCATAAACGAGTTGAGGATAAACCCGTTTTAAAAATTCAGCTTAACAACATACTTAATAAAAAGGTTTCCGGAAAACTCAGTATTCAAATTGATTCTTTGACTGTTTCATATCCTGAAAATATAACATTAAAACCTTATGAAAGTTTAGTAATTCCTGTTAAAGTTAACGGAGGAAAAGTCTCAAAAGACAATCTCTACCCGCTTGAAGTACGATTTGACGCTGGTAATGATGGTTACTCGTTTCACAGGGAAATTATGCGCGTCAATATAATTTCCCGTTTAACTCCGAAGATTGATGGTAATTTGGACGAGTGGGCTTCTGCATTACCACAGGTAGTTACAGCCGGAAACACAAGTATTTCGGTTACAGAAGCTGCATGGTATCCTTTCAAGCAATTTTCGGGTTCGGAAGAAGGAATTGCTGTTGGATATCTTGCCTATGATGATTCATTCTTCTACTTTGCGGCCAAAGTTGCTGATGCGACTCCACATCCCGGCACCTATCGGTTTGCAACCCGAAATGATGACGAATTCTTTTACCCGGATACATCTTACATGCCTGATTTCAATACTTCATTCAAAATGCAGGAGCATAAATGGAATTCTGCTGATGATGATTTATCAGCTCTGGAAAATCCCGACGGAATGGGTAGAGTACTTTCTTTCTGGGAGCCTGATGCCAATAATATTGGGATTGGTGTTGATATTGCTTTACCTGAAGATAAATTAACAAAAGTTGCATTCTACCTGCCCAATGTAGACACATGGCACACTCATGTAGAGGTTATCGACCTTCAAACAAATGAAGTATTGTTGAAACATAATATTGAAAAGCTTTGGAATGGATGTTATCTGGTACTTCAGATGTCAGGTAAAGTAAGAGTTACTTTTAAGGGTAACTGGTGGTATAATGTAAAGCTTGCAGGAATTTTCTTTGATAAAACCGATATCGTAGCACCTCGGAAAACAACGGTGATAATGGATAAAGAAGATTTTGACACCCGGGGAAACTGGAAAGGTATATATGGACAGGCCGGATACTGGATTTTTGGTACAGCGCCTAAATTCCCTTCGGGAATAAAAGCTGAAGCCGTTAATCAGGTGCACCTGATTCCGCTCATCTGGCCGGAAGGAGTTCGACATTATTCTTATAGAAAGGACCCTGTATTGCCAGATAATAGTACTGGAATGGGGTTCGCTTCTGATAATATTCAAATCGCTTTTAATGTTATACCATTGGGTGAGGATGGATATTATTCACATCCCAAGGGAACTATGCCGCGTTATATTGGCTATAAATGTACCGACTATGAATATGCTCTTAATCAGGTTGCTCCTGAATATGACGGAGGTACAGAAATATGGAGGCTTTTGGTGCCCGGCATGCCAGAAAAGCATTTTTATCCTCGTCAGCCAAAATCACCTTATGATGGTCCGGTTAAAGGAGGTAAACTGATTACACGTCATGAGGGAAACATGCGAATTACTGAATGTGCTATTCCATGGAGTGAGATACCTGATGTAAAAGGTGCTCTTGACGAAAACAAAACTATTAAGTTTTCTTTCCGGGTTAATGACAATGGAAACATGGGAGCATGCATGGAACTGGCCCGTGAACGGAGTGTATCAAAAATGAATTCAAGAGCTTTCCATGCAT
>Ga0209381_1003934_pt1 | contig 14248 bp, 16 predicted proteins | sample DewCreD2012metaG_FD_184111 | JGI IMG/M metagenome (GOLD analysis project Ga0209381, IMG submission 184111) | Hot spring sediment bacterial and archeal communities from British Columbia, Canada, to study Microbial Dark Matter (Phase II) - Dewar... ...
GAATTGCATCTGGCCTATTGTTTTACCAGCAACTGGTGAATTAGCACACACCCGTATTGCCTGCATGTCAATTTCAGCAATGGGCAAATCTTTATATACATCAACATGCAATTTTCTAAGCATTGCATAACCTTTGGCACGTATTGATTCAATCATTGCTTCAATATCACTACGTGGCACTCCATAATAGTGCAATACCCGTGCAAAAATTTCAATGGATGTTTCATATTCTTCAGGTATAACTTCATTAGCACCCAGCTCAAGCAATTCCTTCATGTCACCAACAAACCTAGCACGAACAATAATATGGATGTGTGGATTAATGCGCCGTGCCAGCACAATAGTTCTTTTTATTGCACTTCTATCAGCTATTGCTATCACCAAAACCCGTGCAGAAGAAATATTAACATGATGTAATAAATCTTCCTGAGAAGCATCACCATAGATAATATTTTCACCCTCTTTCTTTTCTTTTTTTACCGTTTCAGGATTCATCTCAACAATAATGTAAGGGATTTTTATACTTTTAGCCGCTGTTGCAACGTTTCTTCCATTTATGCCATACCCAACAATTATGATATGGTCTTTTAAGGCATGTGCTTTTTCATCAGCGCTGTATGAAAATCCATTTAATAACGTATCAGGGAATGGCAATCTTAATAGCATATCAACAAGGCTTGGAGAATATTTAATCAAATATGGCGTAATACCCATAGCAATAATAGTTACAGAAAGAAACAATTGATATTCTTGTTGGGACAACAGGGCATATGACAATCCAATTTGGGCTAAAATAAAAGAAAATTCACCTATTTGTGGCAAAGCAAAACCTGTTAGGAAAGCGATCCGTAACGGATATCCCAGTGCAAGTACAATTGCCGTTATAATCATAATCTTGATAATGATTATGCATAATGAAATATTGGCGATAGTTACTATATCATTAGCTACAACCATAGGATTAAGCAACATGCCTATTGAAATAAAGAAAAAGCTGGTAAATAAATCCCTGAATGGCATCATTGAACTAAATGTCTGCCCACTGTATTCAGAAGCAGCAATGATTATACCTGCTAAAAAAGCACCTAATTCTATTGACATACCCATAGTATATGTAGCTGATGTGACAGCAAGGCAAATTGTTACAATTGTTATAACAAACAATTCCCTGCTTCGTGTTTTAGCAATCTCAAATAAGAACTTAGGGACTACATAGCGAGCAAGGACAATAACAACGATAACTATCAAAGCCCCTTTAATGACAAGTTTAAACATTTCAACAGGAATTGAATTTTTAGAAACTCCGGCCAATAATGGGATAAACAACATCAATGGAACTATGGCTATATCCTGAACAATAAGGACTGCCAGTGACATTCTGCCATGTGGGCTTTCAGATAGTGCCAATTCCTGAATAACCTTTAACACTACCGCAGTACTGCTTAATGAAACAATAAATCCAAAGAAGATAGCTTTTGAAAATGAAGTCCAAATAAGCATTATACCTGTAACAATAACAATAGTTATGCTTACCTGCAAAACCCCTACCACAATAGCACGTTTAAGTGAGGCTATTTCATCAAATGATAATTCCAATCCTATTGTGAATAGCAAAGTTATAATTCCTATTTCAGCTAAAAGCTCAACATCTGCAGTAGATTTAATAATCTGAAGACCATAGGGCCCCACAACAATACCAGTTATAAGTAATCCTATAATGGTGGGAATCTTTAAGCGATTGCACAGGTAAATTACTGCAATCGATATTGAAAATATTATTAATATGTTTAGTAGTATCTGCATGAGCAATAATCTGGGAATATGAAATTGATTTATATTAACTATATATAAATTTGCAAGTTACTATTGCAGCACCAATTGCATTTCATCCGTTGTTGATACAAATCCAGCCTTTTCATAGATACGCTTATCTTTCCCCATTGTATGGAGTAGTATTCTACCAGCTTTTCGTTCTTTGGCGTATTCTATCACCTTTTCTAATAATTTTGTAGCTACAGCTTTTCCCCTGAATTGTGGTTCAGTATATACATCCATAATAAATGCTTCAATACCATGAGGGTTTTCATATAAGGGTGGCTGTTCTAAAAACTGAATACCAGTTATGGCAATAATTGTATTTTCTTTTACCGCACAAAAAACTTTATATTCGCCTGTCTGAAACTTACGTATAAAAAAATCCCTTGTTAATGATCTCAGTTTGCGCGTACCATCCTCCGTTTCTAATTTTCCCAATTCAAACAGCAACTTCATCCGTATGGTAACAATATCATCAATATCACTTAATGTGGCTTCACGAATTTCATACATAAGAACCCTCCACCATTATGTAAATCTCAATGTTATATCCATTCAAATAATATTTATTATTTTAGTCAAACCATATTGTTTACCCTGCCACCTTTGCCAGCAGAGTATACAATTCTTCATTAAGAAATTTTTAACTGAAAATTTACAAAGCTATTTTCAAAAATTCATCGTTTAAAGCATTGTTTTTTTGAACTTTTTTCAATAAGGCCATTATTCGTCTTTAGTCAGGGTATATACCAAAATCATTTCAAAAGTTGCTATAATATCACGTACCACAACAATCAGTACACTATACCAGGTGGCACCAGATACAATGGCCGCTATAGTTAGCCCAATTGAATAGGCAATATGGACATCCATAAGAAATAATTGGATAGTAGCATTAACAGGGTTACCAATATATAACTTCAAGATATGAATGCTTACAACAATACCCAATATAACACCAACCAGCGAAATTAAAATTGGTGGATAAAAAAATATTGCTATATTCATCATATACAGAAGTTCAATATAGTACCATACAGCCACAAAAGCTGCTACGTGGCGAGGCGTTTGCATTATCTTATTCCATGCAGCAAGAAATGCAGTCATAAAAGATTTATACGATAGATCATTCACTGATATGCCTCATTAAAAATGATTTGACTAAACTTAACAAAACATTTCCTCTTATTGCACCATAATGGCAAACACTCTTCCCCGCTATATGTGGGAACGAATAATACCATTTGATTGCATTATTGTTAAATTACTTCAGTATTTCAAGGCTTTTTTATGGTCAATGGAAACAACATCACACTCATAGTCCCGGAAGAATATGCTGGTACACGCATTGATATATTTATTTACAATGCACTGGAAGAAGAGCTATCGCGAAGCTTTATACAAAAACTTTTGAAAAACAACCATATTACAATACACGAAATGCCTGTAAAACCAAATTATAAGGTAAAACCAGACCAGGAAATACATATTATCATTCCTCAACCTGAAAAATCAGCACTTGAACCTGAAAATATTCCATTGAATATCCTCTATGAAGACAATGATATTGCCGTTATTCACAAACCAGCAGGCATGATAGTGCACCCCGGTGCAGGCAATACCACACACACACTGGTGAATGCATTGCTGTATCACTTTAAAGGTCTTTCTTCAATTGGTGGTGTTGAAAGGCCCGGTATTGTCCACAGACTAGATAAAGATACAGATGGGCTTATGGTTATAGCCAAAAATGATACCGCTCATAACATGCTTACAAAAGCATTTCAAACCAGAAATGTCATAAAAAAATATGTGGCGATAGTTACCGGGAAACCATCCACACCAACCGATACAATCAACAAAGCTATCGACCGCCACCCCAAATATGGCCATAAAATGACAGTGCGAGATGATGGCAGAGAAGCCATAACCCACTATACTTTACAGGAAGTATGGCACACACAACAGGGCGTATTTTCACGCTTGAAGCTACAAATATTTACGGGCAGGACACATCAGATACGAGTTCATTTATCGTCGATAGGGCTTCCCATCGTTGGCGATAAGCTTTATTCCAAGAAATGGGAAAAATACAATGTGCCCTTCATGCTGCTTTCCTCAACATATTTAGAATTTGGCCATCCCATTACCGGGAAGCGCTTACAATTTTCTATTGACTTGCCACAGCACATGAATGATTTTATAAAAAAGCTAAACACAATGGCATTTGAGCACATACAAGCAGAATAATATGACCCAAACTATATTCATTACACAATCACAGGAAGAAACGTTTGGAATAGGCGTTGAGCTGGGAAAAAAGGCAAAACCTGGTGATATCTTTGCCCTGATTGGCAACCTTGGAACAGGAAAGACCATCATTGCCAAAGGTATTGCAAAAGGCTTGGGTATAAATGATGAAATCACCAGCCCAACCTTTACATTGCTTGAGGTTTATGAATCAGACATCCCGCTTTACCACTTTGACCTTTACAGAATCTCTGACGACATGGAACTGGAAAATCTTTTTTTTGAAGAATATTGGTTTGGCGATGGCGTTAGTGTTATTGAATGGTCAGATAGAGCCATGAAACGGCTTCCAGAAGACATATACATCATTACATTGGAATATATCGATAAAAACAGGAGGAAGATTACCGTTGAATATCCTGCTTCTTGACACAGCAACAAATATTGAAATCGTGGCACTTCAGTATAACAGAGCAATAGCAGATAAAACCACGCAAACGCTAAATTCACATTCGGTTTCTTTATTTGACGCTATTGACAGTGCATGTAAAGAGTTAAACACCACGATACACAGCATTCAGTGCATTGGAGTTGGTATTGGCCCAGGTTCATTCACAGGAATCAGAATAGCAGTTACTACCGCGCGCATGCTGGCACAAATTTTGCAGGTGCCCCTGGTGGGTATACCAACCCAACTTCTTTTTGCTTCGGCGATAGTTCATACTAATGCCCATTGCATCGTAGCATTTGATGCTAAAAAAGGCAGAGTCTTTGCCGCACGCTACCATGTAACACATGATTCCATGCCACAGGAAATACTACCACCAGGAGACTACACTATTGAGCAGCTTTTCAGTGAGCAATGCAATCAACCTGTCATTGCAGTTGGCGATGGCAGCATAAAATACCAGGAAAACATGATAAAATTATGTAATACTATACAGATTGTACCCGATTTTATCCCTAAAGCAGATGGAATGATACGGTTGGTGGAATCATTATATATGGAAAATCCTACACGCTATACTGATTACCGCAAAGTGCAACCATATTATTCTAGAAAGTCAGATGCTGAAGTTATGAAAGAATTAAGGGAGAAAAAGTAAAAAATGTACACTTTCCTGTCGACGAAAGCGGAAGGAATAAATATTGGTATTCTTAGTAAAATAATTAACCTTGTTCTTTCTTTTTTTGACGCATTTCTTTTATAAGCCTGCTTCTATACTCAACTTCCATTGGCTGGATAATTGAATAGAAACGCTTCATTTCATCTTTGCGTGAAGAATTACCGGCAAAATCCACTCCAATAATCAAATTATCCTCTGAATCAATGTAGGTATATCGTATATCACCGTAAATAGTTATTGGTGCCTGAAGTTTGAAGACAATGTCAAAAATGAAACCTTTTGATTTCAATATATATTTCTTTAAATTATTATCAGTAATTTTTAATTTAGCCCCACCTCTGCTGATATCCAGTATTTCCTGGTGGACAGCAATCATTAATGTATTTGCATCACGTATCCTGTCAACAAGCTTGAATGCCAAATCCTGAATTTCCAGTACCTTGTCCATTGATAAAGGCTTATCTTTTGAAATATACTGTATATACGCAAATGGTATAAGCCGTTCATCATCTTCAATATATATGACAGGGGATATTATTATTGATTTATAGCCACTATCTGTTAACTTTTTAATATACTGAGGGGTTTGTTCCTGTAATACTTCTTTTATATCAATAAAGGCATCATTAATAGGTGTAAACGTTGCAGGATTATTCAAGTCTTCAATATATAATGTTGACCTTGTTTTTTTTATTTGTGCTAACACAGTATCACGGTCATCCAGTATATCAACCTTTACAATATCAGCATTCTTGGAAATTTGGTTTTCAAATTGTTCAATAATCACTTTAATACCGGTAGGTATACTGTAATTACGAATATCAATGGTGTGTTTGGAAACCCTGAAATTGGTAGCTACAACTTTTTCAGGATTCATTTTAAACCGCAAATCACGCCTTCCGTGAGCAGCTTTCCGTGCACTTACTACCCTGCATTTAAAATATCCAGGCCCGGTTACTTCAATAACATCACATTCTATCTCAATATATCTGTCCACTAATCCATAAAGAATAATTTTATTATTAATGGGGGCATAGTCGGGGTCTGTTACAAGCATTATTGTTCGTTCATCAATAAATTCATTAATTTCAATGTTAGATTTTTCAAGAGTAAATTTAATCCCCAAGCGTTTCTGGAATTGTTCATCTCTTAACAACTCCATGATATCATCCAATGTTGACAAACCTTCAAAGGTTCGTTGTTTTCTTTGCTTTATTTCTTTCAAATTCATCCTCAATATATAAAAAGCACTTTGAAGATACTTTATCTTTCTTATCGATAAATTATTTTATTTACTTCAGTATAAAACTGCAATTACTTTTTATATAAAAAAGAGGTGGTTACCCACCTCTTTAAATTAAATTTTATGATAGGCACATATCAATAACTTATTTCTTCTTTGCTGGCTTTTTAGCAGCCTTTTTCTTATTTGCTTCTGCTTTCTTTGCTGCTGCAATAGCTTTTGCCAATGCACCCAACTCTTTCTTTGCTGCATTGAGCTCGGCGGTCAATTTTTTGACTTTGTCTTTCTTTCGTGCTTCATCAGCCTGAAGCTGTTTTAATGACTTTTTCTGTTCCATCGATTACACCACCTCGATTTTAAAATTTTTCATGCATAGTGCATGGTAAAAAATATAAGCAATTAATCCTAACGATGAACATATAACATACATATTTTAATATTGCAACAAAAAAATGTTTTTGATATATGAAAATATAAATTTTTTTTTATCAATTAATCCTTAAAATAATTTTATGAATAATGCAGTATACACTCCCAACAAAGGGTGGGGTAGTGTATCTCTATCACATTTTAAAATTCGAAAAAAAAATATAAAAACATTAGAAATTAATTTCCATATTGCTTAAATAACTATTGACATCATGAACTTCTACATTTTTTACTATAACATACTGCTTATTCTTTCATGTACCATTACGAATGAAATATTGCAAAGCATGATCTCCGCTAATAGTAACGGGAACTGATGTTTTACATTTAAAAAATTTTAGCTATAAGTGAATAAAATTAATGATAAAACAAACATTGCGAGGAACGCCGTGAAAGAATTGCCGATTGTATCAATTATTGGAAGGCAGAATGTTGGCAAATCAACTCTATTTAATACTATTATTAAACAGCGCAAAGCAATTGTTGATGAACATCCCGGGCTTACACGCGATGTTGTTTCGTATATGCTGCAGTACCGTGATGTTTCTTTTATCATCAATGATACTCCGGGTCTTGATCTGGAACCTGATGCCACTTTGTCCGAGGACATTAAACAAGTAGCATTTCATCATTTGCAATCCACAGATGTTTTTGTTTTGCTCTTTGAAAAACCCGATATCGCTTCATATGATTATGAATTGCTTGAGTTAGTCCGCAAATTCAATAAACCATATATTATTGCCATAAATAAAATAGACCATAAAGAAGACATGGAATGTCTTCCAAATTTTTATGAACTTGGGCAGGAATTTATTCCTATTTCAGCATTACATAAGCGTAATATTGACCTTCTTCTTGATACAATTGTGACAAATCTTCCCCATAGAAAGAAAAAAACCGTCGAAATAGATTGTAAAATTGCCCTTGTTGGACGCCCAAATTCAGGCAAATCTACGTTATTAAACGCATTTCTGGGATATCAGCGTGCGGTAGTATCAGAAATTCCAGGCACAACGCGCGATAGCATTGATGAAACATTTAAATTCCATGGCAAAACCATAATGATTATCGATACTGCTGGCATACGCAGGGAAAGCAGGATTGATAATACAATTGAATACTATGCTGTGGTCCGCTCTAAAGAAGCTATCGACAAAGCTGATATTGTCATTCATTTAATTGATGCTACCAGCGGTATTACCGAAACAGACAAAAAGATTGCTGACATCATCATGTTATCGCACAAACCTACGGTGCTTGCTATTAATAAATGGGATTGTATTGAAAAAGACCACACCACTTTTGACAAATACAAGGACAGAATAATCTTTAAATACTATCGTGCAACTGACTTCCCCATCATTTCCATATCAGCGCTACAAAAATTGCGCATTCATAAATTATTGCAGACAGCTTTAGAAATAAATACACGCGCAAAACAGAAAGTTGAAACATCAAAGATAAATGTAATATTAGAAAATGTGCAGAAAAGGCACATTATGCCTTTGCTTGGTGGCGAGTTAAAAATATATTATGCAACACAAACAAGCTCATCACCGCCTGTAATACGCCTTTTTGTCAATAAACCTGAATTATTCCGTAAAGATGTATCACGTTTTCTTGAAAAAACATTGCAAGAAGCTCTAAACTGGCATGGAATTCCTATAGTTTTTGAGGTGAGCGGCAGGAAATAGCTTACATTTCTCTTCTGCCGGTAATAGATTTTGCCAGTGTGGGTGCATCAACAAACTCTAAATCAGAACCAACCGGCAAACCATGGGCAATGCGCATTACTTTAATATGCAATGGTTTTAGAAGGGATGCAATATACAACGCTGTTGCATCGCCTTCTATTGTTGGGTTGGTGGCAATAATAACCTCTTTAATGCCACTTTTGCAGCGCTCAACAAGCTTATTGATTGAAAGCTCTTCAGGACCTACCCCATCAAGCGGCGAGATAACACCACCAAGCACATGATACAGGCCATTAAAGGCACCTGATTTTTCAATGCTGAGCATATCTTCAGGCTCTTCCACTACACACAGTGTAGTCCGGTCCCTTTCATTATCGCTGCAAACACTACACACAGCTTCATCTGATATACCACCACATTCTTCACAATATCTGATATTGTCTTTTAACTGGTTTATGGCGCCAACCAATGCATCAACATTGGCTTTTGGCGTTTTTAAAAGAAAAAACGCAATGCGTGAAGCACTTTTTGAGCCAATACCTGGCAGTTTTGACAGCTCATGAATACATTTTTCAAGATATTTTGAGGGCAGATTCATAGTTATTTCATGAATTTTTTAAGTTCATTTGCCATGCCAAATATATCCATTTCACCTGTCAGTTTCATCATTTCTTTGGATGCCATTTCTTTTGCATCTTCCAATGCTTTATTTACAGCCTCAATAATATTGCGTTCAAGTGTTTTTACATTACTGTTTTTGAACTTTTCTTCATTAATGAGTATAGAAACAAGCTCATTGTCCCCATTTGCAGTTGCTGTTACCATCTCATCGCGGCTTGTAGCAGTAACTTCAGTCTTTTTAAGCCGTTTTTGAATCTTTTTTAACTCGCTCTGTGCTTTCATTAACTGCCCAATATCTTTAAAATTCATCGTATTGCTCCTTATTATTTTATATTATTTTATATTATTTTATAATTTCACCATCAAAAATGGTTTTAATCTGTTCAACCAGCGGATGTGGCTTCTCCGGGTCCTCAGCATGGGGTAACATCACGGCATCAGGTAGGGGAACATCATTTTCAACTGATTCTATTCGTATAGCAACCTTTCGCTTACTTAATGTAAACAACTCTTCTTCAATCTGTTTTATTTCCTGTTTCGATAGTAACTGTTGATAAAATCCATTGGAACTATCGCCCATAACCGAAAGGACCAGTTGCCCATCACGGTACGCCGCTTTGACATGAGTCAGTTTGAAGAACATATACTGCTTGCTTTGACGCAAGTTTTGCAGCAATTGAGTCCAGGCATGCATAATGATTTTTTTATCATCTTCAGCTTTGCTTTCTTTTGGCGTGCTATCATTCAGCTTTTTTTTTTGAACTGCCTGCGGGCCTTCATCCAGTTGCTTTAAGATTGAAGCTAACGTTGGCCTTTTTAACATGTGCATAATATCTATACAGAACATTTCAACAACAGCACGCTCATTGCCGGTAAACTTCAATTCTTTGTGGCAATCCAGAAGCATAGTGTAAAAAAGGCTCAGTTGCTCATCATGAAAATGCTGTGCGGTCTTTTTTAAAAGCGACAGTTCCTCATCAGAGTAGCCTAACAGTGCCGACACATCAGTAACCCTGCACAGCCGCATAGCATACACCACATCTGCAAAACCGGTGACAAAACGGGCAATATCAACACCAGCAGTGATAATATCTTCAATAAACTGTATGAGTGAGGGAATATCTGCACCAACAATAATTTCAATGCAATCGCAGTACTGTTTCAGTGAAACAATTCCCAACAATGACAGCACATCATTTTCAGTGACATCTTTGCCACCAAACGAAATGACCTGATCCAGCAATGACTGAGCATCACGCATTGAACCACCACTTGCACGGGCAATATGGTATAATGCCTTCTGGTCAATAGCATAACCTTCTTTCTGGGCAATTGAAGAAAGCTGCTGTACTATCTGGGCAACAGGAATGCGCTTGAAGATAAATTTCTGGCACCGTGACAGTATTGTTTCAGGTATCTGGTGAATCTCAGTTGTTGCAAATATAAAAACAACATGTGCCGGAGGCTCTTCAAGTGTTTTCAGCAACGCATTAAATGCTGATTTTGACAGCATGTGCACTTCATCTATGATATATACCTTATAGCGGGATTTCAAAGGCGCTGAATGCACATTTTCGCGCAACTCGCGGATATTATCAACACCGGTATTGGATGCACCGTCTATTTCAATCACATCAAATGCATTGCCGTTTTTGATCTCGGTGCAGAATTCACATACACCACATGGCTCAGAAGTGGGGCCATTGACACAGTTGAGTGATTTTGCCACAATGCGTGCCATAGTGGTTTTGCCCACACCACGGGGCCCAGCAAATAAATACGCGTGGGAAATTCTTCCCTTACTGATGCTGTTTGCTATAGTTTTGGCTACATGTTCCTGAGCTACAACTTCATTGTAGGTTTGGGGACGCCACTTTCGTGCAATTACCTGATATGACATATATTCTTCAACCACGCTTTTGTTCTTCGGAGAGAGGGGGATTCGAACCCCCGGTAGCTTGCGCTACACACGGTTTCCAACCGTGCTCTTTCGGCCTCTCAGACATCTCTCCATGATTATTTACATTTTCTACATATTTTTTTAAACTAATTGTTGTCAATAATATTTGAAAGATTTATATACTCGATGGAGTATGTACAAACTTTATCGCATCCTACAACAACCGCAATGTTTTCAATACCTCATACAGTTTTGGTTCCTGTTTTGCATATTCACGCATCACATTTTCAAGCGCAAGCTCACGTTCTTTTATTTCTTGTGTTTCTTTTTTTGTGGATTCAATAAATTCTTCAAGTTCTTTAGTCTTTCTTGCTAAAGGCATTAGCGTTGATCTTCGGTCCCATAATGAAAATCCTACAACAGCTAATGTTTGTGCTATTATAGCACCAATAACGACATACATTAATCCCTGTAAACCATCTATCCTTTTATCTAAACTATCTATCCTTTTATCTAAACTATCTATCCTTTTATCTAAACTATCAATACGTTGATTAACACCCTTTAAACCCTCTTCTACTCGTATAAGCCTATCCCTGTCATCAAGCGTATAAGGAATTTCCTTGGCAAAAGAATATATTACACCAGGAAACATAAAACAAAATACAACTAATCCTCCAATAAATTTCATCATAACGCATGCCATCCCTTTTTTATATTTGCAAAATATTATTTAGTATATTATAATTACATCATCATGAATACTGTCAATTAATTTTCATAATACACAACATGCGGAGAGAGAGGGATTCGAACCCTCGGAGGGCAAAAACCCTCAACGGTTTTCGAGACCGCCCCTTTCGACCTCTCAGGCATCTCTCCTTATAGTGTGAAGACACCACTAAATGGTGTCTTTACACCATATAATCACAATGTATCATACAATATACAAAATATTTTTATTCTTTTTGTAAAGAATTTTTTATGGGCAACTCTAAAAACCGCTTTTTACCAATATTAGAACAATTACCAAAAGCGGTTTTATCCTATATACGTGCCCACAAGGGAACATCCAATAAATTAGTTTTTAGAAGTTCCCTTATTTCTTTAAGCGTTTGACGATGTCATCAAATGTTTCCTGAGCTACCAGTGAAGGTACTGCAAAATAAGCTTTGTTGTTCTTATAATAATCAATTAATGGCTGTGTTTTTTCATAATACGTGGCAAGACGCACCTTTATTGCCTCTTCGGTTTCATCGTCCCGCTGCACCAGCTTACTGCCACATTTATCGCATATACCTTCCTTCTTTGGCGGCATTGTATAGATATTATAAATTGCCTGGCAATCCGGATTTGAACAGGTCCTTCGGCTGGTTAGCCTTTTTAGCACAACATCTTCAGGTACTTCAAGGTTGATGATTGCATCAATTGTCACATTATTTGCAGCAAGCAATTTTTCAAGCGCTTCAGCCTGAGGTATAGTTCTTGGAAATCCATCAAAGATAAACCCTTTTGTACAATCTGGCCGTGCAATACGCTCTTTTATGATATCCATTATTACCTCATCAGGGACAAGTTTTCCGGTATTCATATATTCAGCAGCTTTTTTCCCCACCTGCGTACCTTCCTTTACTGCCTGTCGTAAAATATCTCCGGTGGAAATTTGAACTATGCCATATCGTTCAACAAGCATTTTGGCGATAGTTCCTTTACCAGCCCCTGGTGCACCTAAAAGAATAATCCGCATATAATTAATCCTCCAAAAATTTTAATGATACAAAGGGGCACATTGCCATGAGCCCATCTTATGCCCATACCTTCTTTGTGACTTTTTCCAATGTAATTTCCTTAACAGGATAAATGACCTCAACCAGTTCATGAGGTTCAAACCACAATTTTATTTCCTTTTCAGCATCTTCCGCGCTTGATGACGCATGTACTACATTTTCAAATACACCGCTTGTCGTAATACGCCCATAAGCACCCCGTATTGTTACCGGATTTGCATTTTCAGGATTGGTATCACCAACAATATCCCTTACCTTTTGAATTGCACCCTCACCTTCATATACAAATGCCACAACCCTGTAGGTTTTATGGAGCTCGCCCATAATATACTGAATTAATTCTTCAAAGAATGGCTTATTTTTTAAATGCTCATAATGCTTTTCAGCCAGTTCCCTGCTAACGCGAACTGCTTTTGCACCAACAATTATTAATTTTGCTTCAGAAAGGCGGGTTAAAATATTACCTGTTAAAGATTTAACAAGCCCATCAGGCTTTATGATAACTAACGTTTGTTCTACTGCCATAGCTTTACCTCTATATAATATTTTTAAGGACCCCATCCTCTTTGTGTATGGTAACACTATATTTCTATAAGTGTCAACTCATTGACCACAAGAAGACAACGTAACTATGGCAGTGCATATAATGTTAATAGCACTTATTTTTCAAGAATTTTTTACTTGTGCCAACGGGCTTTGCCAGTCACAACTTGAGCAGCGGATATCCTTATATTTCAGGATTTCACCCTGTAAGGTTTTTACAACCGCTGCCATGACCAGAGCCTGACACCGTGGGCAATGCTTTGCAATGAGCTCATACTCATTTTTTACATTGTACTCCAGCATGGATATTCCTCCGTTTATTTATAACAAAAATCCCAATATAATATTTATGTGTTTAAAAGTATAGCATGGCATTACAATTTGTCAACCATTTTATCGTTTTCGATTAAATAAACCCCCTATCTCTTATAATCGTTATAATCATTAGCATCATGTTATTCAAAAGCTCCTATAAATGATTATCGGTCAAATTATGTTATGTAATTATATGAGTGATTACTCACTCATATAATAAACACTTTATTTTGTCAATATTTTTTTATTATTTCATTGACATTTAATTATCGTTTCCGTAACATAAATACTAGCTTGGATTCAAGTAACAAGTGCAACCTTTCTTGAAAAAGAAGGGTTGACTGCCAATAAGTTTACTCTTCTTTTGATAGTTCACACACCAAACAAAAGAGGAGACAAAAATGGCTTATCAGCAGTTAACCCTTGAAGAGAGAAGCATGATATATGGATTTTGTAAAGCAGGATTTTCAAATAATCAGATAGCCCAAGAGCTTGGAAGGCACAAATCGACTATAGGCAGAGAG
>Ga0209381_1003936_pt1 | contig 14241 bp, 12 predicted proteins | sample DewCreD2012metaG_FD_184111 | JGI IMG/M metagenome (GOLD analysis project Ga0209381, IMG submission 184111) | Hot spring sediment bacterial and archeal communities from British Columbia, Canada, to study Microbial Dark Matter (Phase II) - Dewar... ...
GAACATTGAAGTTCTTTCCGCCGGCCAGAATCTTGAAAAAGACGCGGAAGGCAAGCCCGTCAACGTGCAGGTGGTGAACCTGCTGGTGACGCCGGAACAGGCCGAGATTCTCAGCCTGGCCGCCAACGAGGCCAAAATTCAGCTCGTCCTGCGCAACCCGCTGGACACGGAAGAAGCCAAGGCGCCCGGTACCGCCACCGCGTTGCTGTTCCGGGACAAGCCCGCCGGTCTGAACAACCTGATCGGCGGCGCCCCGGCGCGCCGAGCCGCCCCGGCGCGCGCTTCTGCCCAGCAGGCGCGAGCGGAGGAGCCCAAAACGGAAACCGTCGTCGTGCCGGTGATGATGGAGATCATCCACGGCAACAAAAAAGATGAAGCCAAAGTCGGACAGCGCATCGAGCAACGCCCCAAGGAGTCCGTGAAATGAAGTTCCTGCTGTTGCCGCTCCCTCTCCTGCTCCTGGCAGCCGCACTCCCTCTCGCCGCGCAGGACGCGGCCGCTCCGCGCGAGCTGGTGCTGACGCCCGGCAAGTCCGTGGTCCTCGACAGCCCGGTGGACATCCAGCGCGTCTCCGTCGCCAACGACAAGGTGGCAGAAGCCGTCGGCGTCACGCCCCGCGAAGTCCTGCTCAATGGCCGGGAACCCGGAGAAACCACCGTCATCATCTGGCAGCAGGGGGGCGGAAGGCTGATCTTCGACGTCGTCGTCCGCCCCAAAGAGACGCCCGCGGACCGGATCCGGCGCGAGCTCGCCCGCGAGCTGGGCGACCAGAAGGTGGATGTGGCCGTGGAAGGGCAGAACGTCTTTCTCCGCGGCTCGGTGGATGATTTGCAGGCGGCGGAGCGCGCGGAGGCGATCGCCTCCGTTCTCGGAAAGCCCGTCAATCTGCTCAACGTGAAGGTGCCGGAAGGCGAGGCGCAGATTCTGCTGAAGGTCCGCTTCGCCGATGTCGAACGCTCTGTGTCCAGCGAGCTGGGCCTGAATTTGTACAGCACTGGTGCAACGAACACGATCGGCCGTGTCACGACGGGACAATTCAATCCGCCCGTCCCGCCGTCTGGTGGCATCCAGCCGGGTACGCCTGCCAACTTCACTCTCGCCGATGCTCTCAACATCTTCCTCTTTCGGCCTGACCTCGATCTGGGCGCTACCATCCGCGCCCTCGCCGCCCGCAACCTGGTTCAGATTCTGGCGGAGCCGAACCTGCTTACCTCAAACGGCAAGACGGCGAGCTTCCTCGCCGGCGGCGAGTTCCCCTATCCGGTGGTGCAGGGCGGCGGCATCGGCTTCACACCCGTCACCATCCAGTTCCGCGAGTTCGGCATCCGGATCAACTTCACGCCGACGCTCACCTCGCGCGGCACCATCCGGCTGGCGGTGGCGCCCGAGGTCAGCTCGCTCGACTACGCCAATGGCCTGCTGTTCCAGGGCTTCAACGTGCCTGCCATTGCCATCCGGAAGGTCCAGACGGAAATTGAACTGGAAGACCGCCAGAGCTTCGCCATCGCCGGGCTGCTGGACAACCGCACGACGGAGGCGCTGACAAAGATCCCCGGTCTGGCCGACATTCCGCTGCTGGGCAGGCTGTTCCAGTCGCGGCAGGTGCGGAAGAACAAGCAGGAGCTGCTGGTGATCGTGACGCCGGAGATCGTGCGCCCGATCCCGAAAGACCAGCCCGTGCCGGAGCTGAGCTACCCGCGGCCGTTCCTGCAGGAAGGCGCGGAGAAGATGCCGCGGACGCCGGGTGTCGAAATCACCGGCGCCGCGCCCGCGCCGGGCGCTGGAAAGTACATTCCCGTGGAGCGGCTGAGGAAGGAGCAGGCGGCGGCGCCGGCTGCGGCGGCGCTGACGCCGGTGTCGTATCAGATTGTTCCGGTGACGACGCAGACGGCGGCGCCGGGGACGCCCGCGCCCGCTCCGGCTGCGCCGCCCCCGCCGGTGAAGCCGCCGTCTCCGTAATCAGGATGGGAAGGATTCGACTGGAAGCGAGATGCTGGAACTGTCCATTGGAGTGGTCGTCAGCGACGCCGGGTTGTTCGAAGAGCTGCACGCAGCGCTGCGCGAGTCGGCGGTGCGCATCGCCTTCGAGCAGGCGGGGCTGCGCGACCTTCAGGGCTTTCTCGACAAGGTGGAGCGCCAGCGGCCCGATGTGGTGTTTGTCGATCTGGCCAGCCTGCCGTGCGAGCTGCCGCTGCTGGTGGAGGCGCTCGGGCAGGCGCCCGGCTCGCCGTTCGTGGTGGTGGTCCACCGGGAAAGCGACTCGGGCCTGATTCTGGATGCGCTGCGCTCCGGCGCGCGGGAGTTCCTGTGCCCTCCCTTCCAGCCGATGCTGCAGACCGCCCTGCTGCGGCTGGCGAATGAAAGAGAGCGGATGCGCAGCGAGCAGCCGGCGCGGCAGAGGGGGCGGCTGATCGGTTTTCTGGGCGCCAAGGGCGGCTGCGGGGCGACGACGATCGCGTGCCACACGGCGCGCGAGCTGGAGGCAGCCACCAGCAAAAAGACGCTGCTGTGCGATCTGGATCTGCACTCGGGACTGGTGCGCTTCCTCCTCCAGGCGCACTCGCGCTACACGGTGCTGGACGCGCTGGCCAACACGGACCGGCTGGATGAGAGCTTCTGGCAGGCGCTGGTGTCGAACGGCATGGGCCAGCTCGAGGTGCTGGGCGCGCCGGATGCGCCGCCCAGCCGCGAAATGCCGCTGCCGAAGGAAGTGCGCGAGGTGATGCAGTTCTGCCGCACGGTGTACGACTGGGGCGTGTTCGACCTGGGGCGCGGCATCTCGCCGTTTGTGTATGCGGCGATCGAGGAGCTGAACGACCTGTTCATTGTCACCACGCCCGAGGTGCCGGCGCTGCACCGCACCAAGCACCTGGTGCAGCAGCTCCTGGCGCACGGCATGAGCCGCTCGAGCCTGCACCTGATCCTGAACCGGGTCAGCCGGCGGATGGAAGTGCCCGTGCCGGAGCTGGAGACGATCCTCGGCGAAGAGTTCTACGTCACGGTGGCCGACTGCGAACGCGAGCTGCGCGACGCCTACGCGGAGGCCAAACTCCTGCCGGCGAACAGCACGCTGGCTGCGGACGTGCAGCGGCTCGTGACGCGGCTGGCCGGGATTCCGGAGAAGAAGAAATCCAGGGGATTCTCCCTGTTCGGCTAATCAGAGGAGGCAAGGACGATGGTATCTCCGGCAAGAGACAGCAGGGCGTTAACGAAGCGCGAGGCGGGCTGGGTGACGCGCCTGATGACGCGGTCGGCAACGACGCCGGAGCACCAGCAGCTCAAGTTCAAGCTGCACCGCAAGCTGCTGGACCGCATCAACCTGGACCGCCTGTCGGCGCTTTCCGACGATGTCGTGCGCACCGAGGTGCGCGCCGCGGTGGCGCGCCTGGTGGAAGAGGAAGAGACGCCGCTCAGCATGTCGGAGAAGGAGCGGATCATCGAGGAGGTGCTCGATGAAGTCTTCGGGCTGGGCCCGCTCGAGCCGCTGCTCCAGGATCCGACGATCTCCGACATCCTGGTGACAACGCCAAAACTGGTCTACATCGAGCGCAACGGCAAGCTCTACCGCACGCCGGTGGAGTTCAAGGACGACGCGCACCTATGCCGGATCATCGAGAAAGTGGTGTCGCGCGTGGGCCGGCGCATCGACGAATCCTCGCCGATGGTGGACGCGCGCCTGCCCGATGGCTCGCGCGTCAACGCTGTCATCCCGCCGGTGAGCGTGGACGGGCCGCTGCTCAGCATCCGCCGCTTCGGCCGCGATCCGTTGCAGGCGGAAGACCTGGTGCGGAACCTGACGCTGACGGAAGGCATGATGGAGCTGCTGAAGGCCTGCGTCGCCGCGCGGCTCAACGTGATCGTCAGCGGCGGCACCGGCGCCGGCAAAACGACGCTGCTGAACGTCCTCTCGAGCTTCATCAGCGAGGACGAGCGCATCGTCACCATCGAGGACGCGGCCGAGCTCCAGTTGCGCCAGACCCATGTGGCGCGGATGGAGACGCGCCCGCCCAACGTCGAAGGCCAGGGCGCCATCCGCATCCGCCAGCTCGTCATCAACGCCCTCCGCATGCGTCCGGACCGTATCATCGTCGGCGAGGTACGCGGCGAGGAGGCGCTGGACATGATGCAGGCGATGAACACCGGCCACGACGGCTCGCTCACCACCATCCACGCCAACTCGCCGCGCGACGCCATCAGCCGCCTGGAAGTGATGATGGGCATGGCCAACGCCAACATGAGCGTCCATTCCATCCGCCAGCAGGTGGCCAGCGCCATCGACATGTTCGTCCACATCGCCCGCTTCAGCGACGGCTCCCGCCACGTCACCCACATCACCGAGTGCGTGGGCATGGAGGGCGACATCGTGACCACGCAGGACATCTTCCTGTTCGAGAAAACCGGGATTACGAAGGACGGCCGCGTCACCGGCCGGTTCCGCGCCACCGGCATCCGGCCGCGCTTCTACGAACGGCTGCGCGCCGCCGGCTTCCAGCTGCCGCCGACGCTGTTCCAGACCGTCGTCGAGCTGACATGAGGAGCGCCCCATGAACCCGCTCTTTCTGGCGATCTTCCTGATCATCTTCGCCTTCGTGCTCATCGCTGTGGCGCTGGGCCTGCGCTTCCTCGAAACGCGCCGCAAGCAGGAAGTCAAGCAGGTCCTCAGCGTCATCGAGACCGGCGCGCCGCCGTCGCGCCATTCGGTGGAACTGCTCGACTCGCCCGAGGAGGAGCCGAACGCCCTGGCGCGGTTCCTGTCGCAGTTCCACTTCTACCGCGCCTGGAAGTACCGGCTCGACGGTGCGGGCGTGCAGGGCACGCCTGAGTTCCTTCTGCTGCTGGGGCTGATTCTGGGCGCGGCGGGGGCGCTGTTCGGATGGCGCGTTCATTTCCTCGTCTTCCAGGCGGCGAGCGTCGCCGCAGGCGCCGTTCTGGGCTTCCTGCTTCCGTTTCTGGTGATCGAGTACAAGCGGAAGAAGCGGCTGGAGGAGTTCGAGGAACAGTTCCCCGAGGCGCTGGATTTCATCGCCCGCGCGGTGCGGGCGGGCCATGCGCTTTCGGTGGGTCTGGAGCTGCTTTCGCAGGAAGCGCCGGAGCCGGTGCGCACCGAGTTCCGCCGCCTGTTTCACCAGCTCAATCTGGGCGCCTCGATCGACCAGGCGCTCAACGACCTGGTGAAGCGCGTGCCGCTGGTCGACGTGCGCTTCTTCGCTTCTACCGTGCTGTTGCAGCGCGAAACGGGAGGCAACCTGGCCGAGATCCTGACGAAACTGTCGAACGTGATCCGGGAGCGGTTCCGGCTGAAAGGCCAGGTGCGGGCGCTGTCGGCGCACGGACGGATCACCGCGATCGTCATCACCGCCGTGCCGGTGCTGCTGATTGTCGGCCTGTCGATTGTGGCGCCGGATTATCTGGGCTCGATGGCCCGCGATCCCCACGGCAAGATGATGATCCTCGGCGCGATTCTCGGCCAGATCAGCGGCTACATGGTGATGCGCTGGATCGTCAACATCAAGGTGTGAGCCATGGCACTGTGGATCTCTCTCGGCCTCTTTTTTCTGCTGGCGGCGGTGATCACCGTCTACGGCTACTACCATTTCGCCAGACCTGGCCGGATTTACGCGCAGCTCGGCGGGGCTGGCCTGCCCGCGGTGGTCGATTCGGGCGAGAAGCCGCCCGTCTATGGCGTGGTGACCGCGCTGGCCTGGACCGGCGAAAAGGTGCCCATCTCAGCCGAAGAGGCTTCGATGGTGCGGCGCGAGCTGATGATGGCCGGCTTCCGCCAGGACAACGCCGTGTCCGTCTTCTACGGCTGCAAGATCGTGAGCGCCATCGCCCTGCTGGCCGTGGCGCTGATCCTGAGGCCGGTGATCGCGCCCCCGGGCGCTCTGTCGGTGCTGCTGCCCGTCATCGCGGCGGGATTGGGCTTCTTCGTGCCCAACTTCGTGCTGGACTTTCTCATCTCGCGGCGCCAGGACATTCTGCGGCTGTCGCTGCCTGACGCGCTGGATCTGATGGTGGTCTGCGTCGAGGCCGGCCTCGGCCTCGATCAGGCGCTGCGCAGCGTGAGCCAGGAGCTCCGCCTCACTCACCCGGAGCTGTGCGAAGAGCTGTCGCTCGTCTCCGTCGAGATGCGCGCCGGCGTCAGCCGCGCCACCGCCCTGAACAACCTGGCCGACCGCACCGGCGAGAACGAGGTCCGCAAGCTCGTCGCCGTGCTCGTCCAGACGGACCGCTTCGGCACAAGCATGGCTGATGCGCTGCGCACGCACTCCGATTTCATGCGCGTGCGCCGCCGTCAGGAGGCCGAGGAGCGCGCCAACAAGGTAGGGGTGAAGCTCATCCTGCCCATCTTTTTCCTGATGCTCCCCTCCATCCTCATCGTCGCCGCCGGACCCGGAATTCTGATGCTGTTCAAGAACCTGTTCCCGTTGATCCGGGACGCGAAACTTTGATATCACGGAGAGACACACGCCATGGACAACACGACGATCTCTGTCATCCTCTGGATTCTGGCTCTCGTTTGCCTGGTTCTGTTCCTGGCCCGGCGACGGAAACGCCGCTCCATGGGGCGCTAGGCGCCGCTCCCGCAGCGCTTGTATACACGGGACGGGCCGGTCTACCGGCCCGTCACCGCCAGCAGGATCAGCGTGAGGTTCCAGAGCACCAGCGCTGCGTACCAGTAGTTGATCCACTTGAGCACGCGCGCGCGGTTCAGCAGCAGACAGGCCGCCCCGAGCGAGACGGCGATCAGCTTCGACAGCGCCACGCCCAGCGCCGGCCCGATCTGGGTGAGCATCCGGACGAAGGGACTGGCCTCCGACAGGCCAAGCCGGAAACCGAGAATCGTCGTCAGGAAATCGAGAACCTGAAGATACAGAAAAACCTGAAGGATGGCGCTCATCCCAGGCTGAAAGACCGGCGAAAAGGTCCGCTCCATGACTTCTCCATCGGCTGTGCGGCGCTGTTCCATTAGCGTCTCCTGAATCCGGCCGCCGCTGGCGGCGTACTCAACCAGCAGTCCTTGCCATGTCCCAAACACCCTTCATCGATTACTACGAGCTGCTCCAGATCAGCCCGAATGCGGAGATGGAGACCATCCACCGCGTCTTCCGCATGCTGGCCGCCCGCTACCACCCCGACAACCCGCAGAGCGGAGACGCAGAGCGCTTCATGCTCCTCAATGAGGCGTATGGCGTCCTCACCGACCCGCAGAAGCGCGCCGATTACGACATCCTCTACCACGCCCGCCGGCTTGAGCCGCTCAGCGTTTTCAACCTCCGCGAATTCGCCCTCGGCATCGACGGCGAGTCCAACCGCCGCATGGGCGTGCTCTGCCTGCTGTACAGCCGGCGCCGCTCCAACCCGGAATCGAGCGGCATGAGCGTGCTGGAATTCGAGAATCTCATGTCCCTGCCGCGCGAACACCTCACCTTCACCCTCTGGTACCTGCGCGAAAAAGGCCTCATCCGCCAGGCCGAAGGCAGCGATTTCGTCATCACCGCCGAGGGTGTCGATTGGGTCGAGCAGCACCTGCCCCGGAACAAGATCCTCTATCATCTGCTCAAAGCCGCCGAGTCCGGCAAGGCCCATAGCGCCCGGCCGGAGGATCTCTTCTCAAGTCCCGAGGCTGAAAATCCGGAAGGTGACCTGCCTTCCTGATCTCAGCCTACCATAGTTTAGGACTATAGTTCTAGTACCTTAGTTCTAGAATTCCTCTCGCTTTTTCTGATGCAATGCCTCCATCCGGGTGACGCCGGGCGGCCGCGCCCGCCCGGCCGGCGGCTCGGGTTCGCTTCCTCAAGACTGTCCCGCGCCGGCGGAGGCCGCGCCGTGCTGAGCTGTCAGCGCCAGCTCCGGACGCTAAAGCGTCCTTTGCGCCCGGCCCAGAACCCCCGCCGTTCGAGGCCGTCGTCATCCATGCGGACGTCCCGTGAGGGCCTTTTGGCCGGATCCGAGGCCATCGGCCGTCTCCCCGGCACGGCTCTCATTACTTCACGGCACCGGCCCGAAGCGTCGCTGCGCTGCTGCGGGGCCGCACGGAACGGCCTGCTCCCCCGGCGCGCTTGCTTCGCGAGAAATGGAGCCGTTGACTGGTATGGAGGCCGGCTCAGCTCCAGTAACTGCGATCGAGACTGCGGTACTGCACCGCTTCGGCCACGTGCTTCGCCTGGATTTCCTCCATTCCGGCGAGATCCGCGATGGTGCGGGCCACCTTCAGGATGCGGTCGTGCGCCCGCGCCGACAGCGCCATCCGCTTGACGGCCTGCTCAAGCGTCCGCTCGCCCGCGGCATCGAGCGGGCAAAGCTCGCGGAGCCGCCCCGGCGGGATCCCGGCGTTGATGAACCCGCGCTGTCGCTGGCGCGCCCGCGCCGCCAGCACCCGCTCCCGCATCTCTGCTGAGCCGGCGCCCCCGTTGCGCGCGCGAAGTTCCTGAAACGGCACGGCAGGCACCTCGATGTGCAGATCGATGCGGTCCAGAAGCGGCCCGCTGATCTTGCTCAGATACTGCTGGATCTGCGCCCCCGTGCACCGGCACTCGCGCGTCGGATCGCCGAAATAGCCGCACCGGCACGGGTTCATCGCCGCCACCAGAGTGAAGCCGGCCGGGAAGCGCAGCGTCATCTGCGACCGTGCGATCACCACTGCCCGCTCTTCCAGCGGCTGCCGCAGCAGCTCCAGAACATTTCTCGGGAATTCCGGCAGCTCGTCGAGGAACAGCACCCCGTGGTGCGCCAGGCTCACTTCTCCGGGCCTCGGCATCCCCATCCCGCCGCCCACGAGCGCGGCATCCGAGATCGTGTGGTGCGGCGCGCGGAACGGCCGCGTGCGCAGCAGGCCCTGCCCTCCCGGCAGCACGCCCGCCACCGAATGAATCCGCGTCGCCTCCAGCGCCTCTTCCAGTGTCAGCGGCGGCAGAATCCCGGCCAGACGCCGCGCCAGCATCGTCTTGCCTGAACCAGGCGGCCCGATCAGCAGCACGTTGTGCCCGCCCGCCGCCGCCACCTCCAGCGCCCGTTTGGCCGTCGTCTGCCCGCGCACGTCCCGGAAATCGAGATCCTCGCCCGGCTGTGCCTGAGGGGCCGCCGCGCAGGGCAGATCGGGCTGGAACCGCGCCGGCTCGCACAGCAGCCCCACGACCTCGCTCAGGTGGCTCACGCCGTAGACCTGGAGGCCTTCCACCACCGCCGCCTCCGCCGCGTTCTCCTTCGGCACGATCACCGCCCGCGCCCCCTGCTCCCGCGCACAGGCCGCCACGGGCAGCACGCCCCGCACCGGCCGCACGCTTCCGTCCAGAGACAGCTCGCCCACCAGCACCTGATCGTGCCGAGCGGGCACCTGTCCCAGCGCCCCGAGGATCGCCACCCCGATCGGCAGATCGAACCCTGCTCCTTCCTTCCGCAGGCTGGCCGGCGCCAGGTTGATCGTCACCGCCTGCGACGGCAGATGGAACCCGCTGTTGGCCAGCGCGGAGCGGATCCGCTGACGGCTCTCCTTCACCGCGATGTCCGGCAGCCCCACGACGATGAAGTCCCTTTCGGTGCCGCCGGGATAGACGTCCACCTCGACATCCACCGGCCGGGCCTCGATGCCGACCAAAGCGGCGCTCTGCGTCCGGAACAGGGCCATCAGATCCTTCACTCTAGTGCCGCTGCCGCTGATTTCCTCTCACGCCTCCGCGGCGGCAGCCGCACGGCGCGGCGATGACCGGGCGGTTGGGGATGCATCGGCCTCCGGACGCAGGCCGCGTTGACAGAAAGAGCATTATGTACTATTCTCTAGAGAGAATAGGTAAATGCCCTCCACCACGCTGATGAACGTCTCTGTCAAGTGCGAATACGCACTGAGGGCGGTTTTTGAACTGGCCCTGCGGTCCGGCAGCGAGCCGACGCGGATTGCCGACATCGCGGAACGGCAGGGGATCCCGCAGAAGTTTCTGGAGTCGATTCTCGCGGAGCTGAAGAAAGGGGGATTTCTGGAGTCGAAGCGCGGTGCGGAAGGCGGGTATCTGCTGGGGCGGCCGGCGGAGCTGATCACGGTAGGGGAAGTGATCCGCAGCGTGGAGGGAGGCCGCACGGGGCGGGCCACGCTGGACGCCGGAGGCGCGCTGGATTTCTTCTGGGAGCGTGTGGACGGCGCCGTGGCGGAGATCATCGACCGCACCTCGTTCGCGGATCTCGTCCGCGAGTGGCGGGAGCGGCAGGCGAGCTTCGTGCCGAACTGGGAGATCTGATCGCAAGACGGGAAGGAGACTGAGATGAGGGTTTATGCCGACAACTCGCTGAGCATCGGGCGCACGCCGCTGGTGAGGCTGAACCGCGTGACGGACGGCGCCCGCGCCACGGTGCTGGCCAAGATCGAGGGCCGCAATCCGGCCTATTCCGTCAAGTGCCGCATTGGCGCTTCCATGATCTGGGACGCCGAGCAGCGCGGCATCCTGAAACCGGGCAAGGAGCTGGTGGAGCCAACTTCCGGCAACACCGGCATCGCGCTGGCGTTTGTGGCCGCGGCGCGCGGCTATCCGATCACGCTGACGATGCCCGAGACGATGTCCATCGAGCGGCGCAAGGTGCTCAAGATCTTCGGCGCGAATCTCGTGCTGACGGAGGGCGCCAAGGGCATGAAGGGCGCCGTGGCCAAGGCGCAGGAGATCGCCGCCTCCGACCCCGACCGCTACGTGCTGCTGCAGCAGTTTGAAAACCCCGCCAATCCGAAGATCCACTTTGAAACCACCGGCCCGGAAATCTGGGACGACACGGATGGCGGCATTGACGTTCTGGTCTCCGGCGTCGGCACGGGCGGAACCATCACCGGGGTGTCGCGCTACATCAAGCAGACGAAGGGGAAACCGATCCTCTCCATCGCCGTCGAGCCCGCCGCCAGCCCTGTCATCACGCAGACGTTGAAGGGCGAGCCCGTGCAGCCTGGGCCGCACAAGATCCAGGGCATCGGCGCGGGCTTCATCCCCGGCACGCTGGATCTCTCCATCGTCGACCGCGTGGAGCAGGTGACCAACGAGGAAGCCATGGAAATGGCGCGGCGGCTGGCGCGGGAAGAGGGAATCCTCTCTGGCATCTCCTGCGGCGCGGCCGCAGCCGTAGCCGTGCGCGTGGCCAAAGAACCGGAGATGGAGGGCAAGACGATCGTTGTCATTCTGCCCGATGCGGGCGAGCGCTATCTGACGTCGGCGTTGTTCGAAGGGCTGTTCAACGAGTAACGCCCGGTCAGCGCAGGCCCAGCCGGCACTCGTGCTGGAGGGCGAGCTGCTCCATCTCCCGGTAAGCGCGGTTGCGGCGCGTCATCTCGTCGAAGTCCACTTCGTGCGCGTCGAAGCACGGTCCGTCGACGCAGGCGAAGCGCACCTGTCCGCCCACGGTGACGCGGCAGCCGCCGCACATGCCGGTGCCGTCGATCATGATGGGGTTCAGGCTGGCGTGCAGCTTCATTCCCCAGCCGCGCGTGGCTTCCGCGGCGGCTTTCATCATCGGGATCGGGCCGATCACATGGCCCTCGGCGAACGAGCCTGGCCCGGCCAGGCTCAGCAGCAGCTGCACGACATTGCCGTGAAACCCGTGCGTGCCGTCATCGGTGGCCCAGTGCAGCTCGTCGCAGCACGCGCGCAGCTCTTCATCCAGAATCCGGTATGCGTCCGAGCGCGCGCCGCACAGGGCCGCCACTGTATTTCCGGCCTCCTTGTAGGCGCGGGCTACGGGCAGCAGTTCGGCCACGCCTACGCCGCCGGCCATGCAGAGAACGCGCTCGCCCGTGCAGATTTCCGCCGGCTCGCCCAGAGGCCCAACCAGGTCGCACAGCGTCTCGCCCGGCTCCAGCGCCACGGCCTCGCGCGTTGTCTTGCCGACGGCCTGGATGACCATGGTGATGGACTGGCGTTCGGCGCTGGAATCCACGATGGTCAGCGGAATGCGCTCGCTGTGCGCGAGCGGCCGGATGATGATGAATTGTCCGGCGCGCCAGCGCTTCTGGATGCGCGGCGCCTCCACCTCCAGCAGGGTGATCTCCGGAGCGAGCTGGCGTTTGCCGAGAATCAGGGCGCTCATGCTTCCAGGGCCTCCTCGGGCTCTTGCTCGCCGCTCAGCGCTTCGTGAATCGCGCGGGCGGCGGCGCGGCCGTCTTTCATCGCCAGGATCACCGTCGAACCGCCGCGCACCACGTCGCCGCCGGCGAACACGCGCGGAATCGACGTTTCGCCCCACTCGTTGATGACGATCTTGCCCCGTTTCGTCATCAGCTGCGGAGTCGCTTTCTGAAGCGTCGGATTGGGCGCCTGGCCGATGGCCGCAATGACGGTGTCAGCCGGGATGCGGAACTCCGACCCCGGTATCGGGACCGGCGCGCGCCGCCCGCTCTCGTCCGGCTCGCCCAGCTCCATGCGGATGCACTCCATTTCGCGCACGAAACCGTTCTCATCACCATGCAGCGCCACCGGCGCGGCGAGAAACTCGAACCGCACTCCCTCTTCTTCCGCGTGATCGATCTCCTCGAGCCGCGCCTTCAGCTCGGCCCGTCCGCGCCTGTACAGGATGGTCACCTCGCTGCCGAGCCGCACCGCCCAGCGCGCCGCATCCATGGCCGAGTTGCCGCCCCCGACGACGACCGTAAGCCTGCCCACGCGCACCGGCGTCGGCGCGTCCGGGAATTTGTAGGCCTCCATCAGGTTCACACGGGTCAGAAATTCGTTCGCCGTGTAAACGCCGATGAGGTTCTCGCCCGGAATGCCCATCAGGTAGGGCAGCCCCGCGCCGGTGCCGATGAAGACCGCTTCGAAGCCTTCCTCGAACAGATCCTCGAGCGTCGCCGTCCGACCCACGATGAAATCGGGCACGAACTCGACGCCCATGTTCTGCAGCCGGGCGATCTCCTCGTGCAGGATCTCGCGCGGCAGGCGGAAGTTGGGGATGCCGTAGGCCATCACGCCGCCCAGCTGGTGCAGCGCCTCGAACACGGTGACGCGGTAGTTCAGCCGGACGAGGTCATAGGCCGCAATCAGCGAAGCCGGGCCGCTGCCGACAAGGGCCACCTTCTTTCCTGTCGGCTTCGGGTAGCTGCCCGCAAGCTCCTTCATGCGCAGGCGCGCATGGTCGGCTGCGAACCGCTCGAGCGAACCGATGGCCACCGGGTCCCACTTTTTGCCCACCACGCAGGCGTCTTCGCAGAAGAGCTCGTGCTGGCAGACGCGGCCGCAGACGCCCGGAAACGGGCTCTGCTCGCTGATCACGTCGTGCGCCCCCTGCCAGTCGCCCTGGACAATGCGCAGGATGAACCGCTTGATGTCGATGTGCAGCGGACAGGCTTCGACGCAGGCCGGCTTCTGGCACTGAAGGCAGCGCAGGGCCTCCGTCTGCGCCTGCTCCGGCGTGAAGCCCAGCGCGACTTCGTCCGCCGTCCGGCGGCGTTTTTCGGGATCCAGCAGCGGCAGCGCCTGGCGGGGGAGTTTCGGGTTGGGCTTGTACTTCGAGGGCTCGGCGGCCATAGGCGCCTCTTATTGTAGCAATGAGGATGCGGAACTCCGGTTGAGGTGACAGCCGGGCCCGAAGCGCATGCGGCCTCCGCCGCCCCCCCCTCGAAGTCAGGGCCGCTTGTGGGCTGCCCAGGAGGCCGTGAGGTCCTGCCCGTCCACTTCTCCCTCCGCTTCGCCCTCCATCTGGCTTTCGTCGAACCGCGCCGAGACGCGAAGCACGGCGCCCGGATGCTCGACGCGGAAGGAAACCGTGTCGCCTTCAATGCGGCCGTCGCGGATCGGCAACAGCGGACGGTCCGGGAAGCTGAAGTAGCCCTGCAGGCTCTGTCCGCGCACCGCCAGGATCATCTCCGCCGGCAGCACCCGTGCGCCCGCTTTCAGGCTCGAGTCCCAGACGCCGTTCAGTTCAATCCGCGCCTGCGGCCCGCCGAACTCCTTCTTGGCTTTCTCGGTCACTTCCCAGTAGTAGAGCGTCTTGCCGTTCACCTCGATCTTCTTGTCCGGCTTCCAGTCACCCATGTCGAAGCTGTGGCTGACGATGCGCGCGCCGGTGCGCAGCTCCCGCAGCAGCTTGGGGCGCAGCCGGATGTTGACGTCAGGCAGCAGATAGAGCGTCACAAGGGTCGCTTTGCTGACATCGGCGTCGAACAGGTTCTTCTCGACGAACTCGACCTTGTCCTCGACGTGCGCCTTCTTCGCGTTCTCCTTCGCCTCGGCGATCCGCTGCGGGTTGAGATCGAAGCCCATCCCCCGCGCGCCGAAC
>Ga0209381_1003937_pt1 | contig 14237 bp, 12 predicted proteins | sample DewCreD2012metaG_FD_184111 | JGI IMG/M metagenome (GOLD analysis project Ga0209381, IMG submission 184111) | Hot spring sediment bacterial and archeal communities from British Columbia, Canada, to study Microbial Dark Matter (Phase II) - Dewar... ...
GAAGGTTTCAACAACAAGATCAATGTCATCAAGAGAAAAGCTTATGGCTTTAGAGACTTGGATTATTTCATGTACAAAATCTACCAATCATGTGGCTGGAAAGCGTCCCAATAATTCAAGAAGAGCTAAAAGATGTTATTTCTTGGTTACTTTCTCTTCCTTCAATATAATCTTCGCTATCATAAAAACGACCCATGCAATGATAACAAAGTTCAACAGAGCTGCGAGAAACGCTCCCCATCCTATGACTATTGCGCTTTTTCCCCAGAGAGGTATTCTGAATGCAGCTGTCTGCCATGCCCCGCCCGGTATGAAAGGCGTTATGATGGGCATTATTATATTGTCAACCAGTGATTTTACAAGAGCTGTAATCGCCGCGCCTATGATGAAAGCCACAGCAAGTCCAGTCACTTTGTACTCATCCAGAAATTCCTTGAACTCTTTTAACATCTTCATACTACCACCCCAAGCCCAGAAGCAACCTTTGGGTTTATAACATTTTGGTTTTTACAAACCCATACGCTTGCAGTCCTTTATTATAGGGCATCTGTCGCAGAGAGGTTTTATCGGTTTGCATATGTTCTGGCCATGCAGGACAAATACTTCATTAACAAGTTTCCAGAGCTTTTTCGGAACTATCCTCCTTAAACGCGCTTCTGTCTCTTCAGGATGCTTGGTCTTTACCCAGCCGAGTCTGTTAGATATTCTGTGGACGTGGGTATCTACAGGGATTGCCTGCCTGCCGAATGCATAGACTAGCACACAGTTTGCAGTCTTTCTGCCTACTCCAGGTAGGGCGATAAGCTCCTCTTCTGTATCCGGCACAATCCCTTTGTACTTATCGAGTATGATTTTAGCTATGGCAATGATTCTTTTGGCCTTGGTCATATAGAAACCGCTTTGCCGTATAACTTTGCCCATTTCTGAAAGGTCGGCTCCTGCCACATCCTCCATAGTCTTGTAGCGAGCGAAAAACCTGTCCACTAATTTTTCAGTGACAACATCCCTATTCCGTTGGGAAAGGACAGTGGAGACGAGAATCTTGAAAGGTGTACGTGGAATGATGCCTCCGAGCATGGAGAGCCCTTTATAATGCTTCCTCAATGTCATAAGAACAGGCTTGATGCGCATTTATCAGCTATATCTAAATACCCGCTTTTAATGTTTTATCAATTTTCAAAGCAAAAGAATTAAAAAGGAGGTGCCAGAGCGATAGGGACAGGTGAAACAAAAAGAGATGCTTGAGAAATTTCTGCATGAACGCCGCACAGGGAGTGCCGAGCTTGAATCTAAGCTTACAGAGATACTCGGTCTAAAAAGGAACGAGGAGCTTTATAATTTCAAATATAAGCAAAGAGACGCTGGTTGTCAGTTATTTGACATAGGTGTAATGGCAGATATCCATTACCTATTTTATAAACCAATGGATAAAACCCCTTCAGCTGAGAAGAGCCTATACAAAAATTTTTCCGGCTTGTATGATTATGCCAATAAGAAAGCCACGGATATGTATCAGGCATTTTCTCGGGAAATCAACTCAAAGACCAAGTCAATCACAGTAAGGACAGAAAATGGCCTGCGGGTGCTTTTGAGAGGTTTTGTCAGGGTATATTCAGTTTCAAGGGGGAAGAAGCTGAATAGCCGTACACCCTACGGAAAACCGCATGACCCTACAAGAGAGCAATTCTTCTACGAGATGATGGCTGTGCATTATTCATGAAAAGGGGTTGATGCTTCGTCAAGCATATGTCAGAAAGGTTTCACCAGTACAAGATCTGGATTCCTGACTTGGTCAAATTGCCTGTCTTCCTTGCAGATACCCAATCCTTCAGTGGTAATCTGAATAGAATCTCCAATAAGAAGCTTCTTATATATGGTATATATGGCAGTGCCTTCAGCCTTGTTCACATACTGGGTTCCCTTTTCAAGCCCATGGTAATAGACTTTGTTGTAGAACAGCTTATTGCCCTTGATTTTGCCATCAAAAGTGAATAGCGCACCATCGCCTACAATCCTTAAGGGTTCCTTGCCAGGATATACCACCAGGAGAGGCATTTTCAAGGTTCTCATATAGTGACAATATAAATCCGGAAATCTGTCTTTTGCATAGCGAATGACTTCTTTGGCATATCTCTTTGATTTATTACATCTATAATCACAGACATAGTGTCTCAGGATAGTGGCATTAGAAGCGCTCCTGATGAAGAAGTTATTGAGCCTGTGGTCTATCATATTGATTCTGCCGCTCTTGAAGTGCTCAGTGTACGGATGCCGTTTCTCGAATGCTTTGACGCAGCAATCAGGGTAAGAAAGGAATCTGCCTATCTCTAGCATAGTTCCTAGTCTGTGCGGCTGCGGCTGCCTGTAGAAACTATCGAATCTGATCAGCTCATTCCTGTCTTGGCCTATGAAAAAATTGCATTTGTATCTCGGATTGATTCTCTGTATCCACGGATAAGGCGCTGTGACAAGATGCTCGAAATGATCATTGGGCGATATCTCATTTAGCTTCTCCATGAGCCTTGTGGGAAGCATTGTGTCAGTGACCTCGAATGCGGCGGATTCTTTCATGCCTGATGCGAGGCCGATGAGTTCTGGAAGATACGGAGTGACCGGTGGTAATGGGTAGCACAGGTCAGATAACCTACCTATGCGAAGAATGTTTCTTGAAGGCATTCTTCTCTTGGAGAAAGCTGATGTATATAATTAATGTGGTGTGAATATCTATGCAAGGTGAATATCAATGTAGTGGGAATACGGCAGCCGGGATTCGAACCCGGGTCACGACCTTTCTTACCTCAAGTTCGTGCGGCTGTCGCGAAGCCGCACTTGACTGGATTTGGTCAAGCTTTTTTTCGCCGCATGCGAACAAAAAGGTTGGGAGGGTCGGGTCTTACCGCTGGACCACTGCCGTCTAGTAAAGAGAGACCTATGGATAATTTAAAAAACTTATCCGAAAGGTTTATAAATCGAATTCCTGCACACCATAAAAAAATTTGTGGGGTGCTAAAATGATTTGGTATATCTTCATTGTTTTGGCAAGCTTGGCAGCACTTGCCTATGCCGGATACCTGGCATGGTTTGTTCTGAAACAAGACAAGGGATCAAAGAAGATGATTGAGATTGCTTCAGCAATAGAGGAAGGCGCGATGGCTTATCTTAACAGACAGTATAGAACAGTATCCGTCTTTGTCGTGCTGATTGCAGCAATACTAGGATATTTATTCGGGTGGAAGACAGCGCTTAACTTCGTGCTTGGAGCGCTTCTTAGTGCTCTAGCAGGGTATATCGGCATGCTGATCTCTGTGCGGGCTAATGTAAGAACCGCTCAGGCAGCGCAGAAGGGGATAAAGAAAGCGCTATCAGTTGCTTTTGCCGGAGGAGCTGTAACAGGATTTGCTGTGGTTGGGCTTGGGCTTCTTGGGGTAATCGCTTTATTACTGATTTTCCAGGACCTGAATATAATAATTGGATTTGGTTTCGGTGCTTCTTTGATTTCACTCTTTGCAAGAGTTGGCGGAGGAATCTTTACCAAAGGCGCAGATGTCGGAGCAGACCTGGTGGGTAAAGTCGAAGCAGGAATTCCAGAGGATGACCCCCGGAATCCTGCAGTCATTGCAGATAATGTAGGGGACAATGTTGGCGACTGCGCAGGCATGGCAGCTGACCTATTTGAGAGCTATGCCGTTACTGCCATAGCAGCGATGCTACTTGGCTTTGTGGTTGAGAAAAGCTTCGGTCCTATGGTCATCTATCCGCTTGTGCTTGGCGCAATAGCGATATTTGCATCCATGATAGGCACCTTTTTTGCCAGAACAAGCAATCCAGGCAAAATATGGTCTGCATTGAACCGCAGCATCCTGGTCTCAGCAATCTTGTCTGCTGCAGGTTTCTTCATCGTTACTGAGCAGATGTTTTCGGGCGACCTCAAATTATTTTATGCTGCCCTGACTGGTCTCATCACAACCGTTGTCATCGGCCAAGCGACTGAATATTATACCTCTGCATCGAGGAAACCAACACAGGATGTGGCTCTTGCAGCAAAGACCGGTGCGGGCACAAACGTCATTATGGGGATAGCCAAAGGAATGGAGAGTACGCTAGTGCCAGTCCTGATAATATGCGCGGCTATCTATGTAAGTTATATTTTCGCAGGTGTGTACGGCATTGCTATCGCTGCGATGGCAATGCTATCCCTCACAGGAATTATAGTTAGCGTAGACAGCTACGGACCCATCACAGATAATGCTGGAGGCATTGCCGAGATGAGCAATCTTCCTGCCAAAGTGAGAAAACAGGTCACAGACCCTCTTGATGCTGTGGGCAACACAACCAAAGCTGTCACAAAGGGCTTTGCTATCGGTGCAGCTGCACTTGCTGCCTTATCCCTTTTTGCGGCCTATGCGCATGATGCAGGAATAGCAGCAAGGGGCATAAATATCCTTGAGCCAAAAGTTGTCATCGGCCTTTTCGTTGGAGGAATGCTTCCTTTTATCTTCTCTTCCCTCACTATGAGGGCTGTTGGAAGGGCGGCTTTCAAGATTGTGGAAGAGGTAAGAAGGCAGTTCAAGCAGATTCCAGGTTTGATGAAAGGCACAGCCAAACCAGATTATGCGAAATGCGTTGACATCAGTACCCAGGCAGCGATCAGGGAGCTCTTGCTTCCTGGCTTGATTTCGGTAATCGCACCCCTTATAGTTTTTTATCTTCTGGGTCCAGAAGCGCTTGGAGGGCTTCTTGCAGGAGTAATTGTTGCAGGCCTATTGCTTGCAATAACCATGACAACCGGCGGAGCAGCTTGGGACAATGCCAAGAAGCATATTGAGATGGGGAATCTAGGCGGGAAGGGAAGCGATGCTCACAAGGCTGCGGTTGTTGGTGATACTGTTGGTGATGCGTTCAAGGACACATCAGGCCCTGCCTTAAATCCTCTTATCAAGGTTATTAACACTATTGCGCTCCTGCTTGCGGCAGGTATGCTGGCAGCGGTTGCCTGAAATTGAGGATAGGCAGCTTTTTTTTCTATTTTATTGCAACCCTTAGTCTGTTAATTCAGAATACCTTTACTATTATCAAGCAGTTCTGACGGATTTTTTCAGATAAGCGCTTTTGTTGCTTCTTTTTTTGCTTATTTCATAAGCGTTTGCTTCCTTTTAGGTGAGCTTTCAATGATATCGGAAAAGATTTCGTGAGAAAGTGATTTCTTGAGAATTATAAAAAAAAATGGCGCAAAGTATTAATACTCATTGGACAGAGTGCCATCTATGTCAGAAATACTTTTCACATTCATCGCAGTCATTGTCGCAGTGCTCGTGGTCTTCTGGGTTGTAAAGAGCCTTGCCAAAGCAGCTATTGCAGGAGTAGTCGCAGCAATCATAGTGTTCGTGATCTATTCATTTGCTATCTATACCGATTTTGCGGATATCAAGAAAAATTTCTCTACAAATGACAAGGTATTCCTCCTCTCCGAAGATGATACTCTGCTCTCGGGCATAATTATAACCAAATTAAAGTTCAGCGGGACACCCACACATATCAAGCAAGAAGAGCTGAAGAAAATGGAGAAGAACTTCAGCAATAAGGATTATGAAGGTATGCTAAGGGGGAATGAGCGGCTATTTATTGTCGATATACAAGCGCTTGAAAGCGGGCTTCCTAGATTTGTAAACCTTTCTTCAAAAATTGACAATATATCCCGGGAAAAGCTTATCGACATCATAAGGGCTGATGATCCTATCATCGAGTATGGCGGAGCAAGCGCAGCGGAGCTGGGTATTGATGCGAATGGTCCTGAAGAGGCCAGGGCTTATTTCTTCGGTGCGGCTTTCACTCAAGCTATTGAAAACAGAGGTGCTGGCTTCATCCTTGAGGAATACCTGAAAGGCCGAATAGTGACGTCTCCTGAGACTGCTGTTTTCAAGAACCTGAAAAGGATGCCTGGGTTCATCAAAAACAGGCTTATCAAAGCGCTATCTGACGAGGCGTGATACTTCATTATGCATATTGCCTGCAAGGTCAATTGCAGTGACCTCTGTCACCTGACTCATCCTGCAGTTGTATGTTCCATTCTCTTCTTGGCAGGTTGAGAGGTCAAATGGCCGTCTATTCACTCTTACCGAACCTGCATCAACACCAAAATTATCGCTTATTGCAAATCCCGAAGCGCTAATGGAAATATTAGGCTTAACTGAGTCATAAGTGAAAAGATGTGTGTAGTTTCCAGCATTGCCTGAATTGTCTTTTGCTGATATAAGTATCTCATGTTCGCCGTCTTGCATGCCGTAGTCGAAATACACGCACTCTAGTCCATTATCAACTTCTTTTATGCTTTGAGAGCTGATATTCATCCCTTTAATAATGAGGCTGTACCTGTCGATTCCAGAGATTCTATCAATTATTTTGAAGGATATCCTTGGCGAATTTGTAATCCCTTTGTAGGCAGGATGCATCTCTATTATCTCCCATGCTTCTGTGTCATAAAGGAAGGCAGTTAGTATCTCCTGTGAATTGCCGTAGTTGTCCTTAGCACGTATAAGCGCGGTGTTTCTCCCCTGCACCAATCCTTCTGGTCTAAAAGAGCAGAACCACGATTTCATTTCCAGCCTGCAGTCACTAGCACGGACAAATCCTTCCAGATTTAATACGTTTATTTCCTCAATTTCACTTTCTTCGTCAGTAACCTCAAATGAGAGTCTCGTATCCCGCATGATAGTGTTATTCTCCGGAAAAATTGTCTTTATGACAGGCGGGGTGATATCATTGCGATAAAGAGCGCTTCCTTTTGGCTTGGTTGGGTATCTTTCAAGGACCTCCTCTGCAAGTCTGATTATGCTTGAGTTTTTCGCTGTGAGCATGAAAAGAAACCTGTCTTCATCCCATATAAGCGTGGCATATTCTCCCCTGTTGTGCATCAGGATTATCTCATCATTGAGCTTAAGCAGCGATTCTTCTTTCATTAGGGGCTCTGGCAAGGTCAGATTAATTATATGCTCCTTACTATCAAGCCCTATCACGACGAAGCGGACTTCTTCAGTCAAATCACCTATTCTGAATTCCGAGGCGTCTTTGATTTTTGGGGATATCTGCTCCCTCTGCTCATTTGAGATCGCTCTTTTGTCAAGCTGCGCTGTTTCCATGGTTTTCGGCACGAAGTGCTCTGGATAGGCATTCTTCCATGTGATCTCAGATGGTGCGAATAATCCAATGAGAAAAGAATTACCAAGGAATAGAATCAGCGCAAGAATAATCTCCAGGATGGCAAAGAAGATAACCATTACTGTCTTCCAGCCAGGAGGCAGATTTGCAAGGGCAATCAGGCTGATTAAGATGATTGCTACAACTGCGAGAATAACGACTTTTAGCCCTATCAGAAGTATCTGTTTAGTTCCGAATCCATCTTTAAAACCCAGGCTATAGGGCCCGAATATCTCTTCTATAGACGGCGCTTTGGACTGTGCATACCGCTTTCCTGCGATGCAGTCAGAATATACACATCTTTCCTTGATGCAGAACCTCGCTGCTCCGGGACAGTCTGCAGGCCTGCAATCAGAGTATTGGAGGCATTCCTGTCCAATTACAGCAGGTATCAATATTAAAAAAATTAGGAACAATCTCATGTCTTTGGTTGTGCAGCCTGGTGTTTATATAGATTATTGTGGCAGCAAAAAGGCTGAATTCAGTCGTCAAGCAGAAGCATGTCAATATTCTGGAACTGCTTATAATTGTTTTGCTGGTTTATCCGACGTGCTTCCTTGAACTCAGCGTCAGACGGCCTTCTATTTAATCCGTCTACAAAACCGCATTTGTTGCACTGTCCGCCTTCAGGCACCTGATTTTGGCAAAAGTTGCATTTCTTCATTGTTGTATGGGCCCGCCGTGATTCGAACACGGGACCTCACGATTATCAGTCGTGCGCTCCATTGCCCGCGTCCTGGAATGACCCAGTCCATACGGCCAGGCTAAGCTACGGGCCCAAACGCCCTCGGGCAGACTCGAACTGCCGACCTCGCGGTGTCAGCCTGATATTTTAACAGCCGCGCGCTCTACCTGCTAAGCTACGAGGGCTTATATGCACGAAACTTGGGTTTAATTTATAAAAGTTTCTACTGCTTGGCTGGGCCGAGTTTAGTCTTAAAAAGTCTCAAATTATGGATTCACTTACACGGTGTGTTCTTTGCCCTTGGGTGCTCTTGCCTTTATCTTACTGGTTCCCAATCTTACTGGTTCCCAAACCTGAGTGGCATATCTGCTCGAGCAGGCCTTTTAGCTTACCAATGGCAATAAATATAAAAAAAGTGGATTGTATGGGAAAATTATGCAGATGCCTGGGACAGGGGTTAGGATAGGGAAGGAAGGGCTCAAACAGGGTGTAATTGATGAGATAAGGAAGCAGCTGAAACTAAAAGGACTGGTCAAGGTTAAGCTACTTAGGAACTTTATCCTTAGCAATGCAAACAAAAGCAAAAAAGAGCTTTTCCTTGAGATAAGCCAAAAGACCGGGGGGGAGATAATAAAGTCTGCTGGTTTTGTGCTTATCTTAAGAAGACCCGGGTTCTGTATGCGAACTGAATCTAAGATTGATTTTCTGAGTAGACCGAAAAGATTTATAAATAAGCAAACCAAAAAAATAGAAAAAAAGAGGAAAAATGGAATGGTCTATAGAACCTCCGCAGGAGCTCCTCAAAGCGGGATACAAGGAAAGTGAGCTCGAATGGAGAGAGATTGGGCGGGATAATTCAGGACAGCAGAACTATGGTTATACAGGGTATCCGAAACCCTCCAAATCATACTACCTGACCCTGGAAGAGCATAATAAATCAGTTGAGGATATTTATTACTGGATTCTTGAGCACATTCGTGAAGACCAAGGATATAGGGATTTTGTCAAAATCAGCGATATTTTCGCTGCTTCAGAGCAGTCTGCTTTTTTCGGCAGCGCAAAGCAGAGGATTGGGCTACAGCAGGACAAGGTTGTCACTTTTCTTGCAACTATCGGAAAGATGGTGCGTGACCTCTTTCAGCTTGTAAGAGAAATAAGAGTACTTGATGAAAGACTATCTATATACGAAGATGCCCTTTCTCTTGACAGCCCAAGCAGGGAGAGCTCTGAGATAACACTTAAAGGCATCTGGATTGACCTAGTGGAGCAGGGCGCCAAGAACCCTGCGAGCGTCTATGGTATGGCGCGAGAGCTTCAGTTTACAACACTTCCCGACCTTTTTTTTTCCATACACCCGCCAAGTGCAAAGAATATCGAGGAGCTTGTAAACAAGCTTGATTTCAACAGGAAGGTCAAAGAGGTTCTGAAAAGAAAGCTTAGGACATATTTGGCATGGCGCGAGTTTACCCACAAGGAGCTTAAAAGCAGAAGGACTTTTACACTTAAATTCCTAAGGCAACATTTTGATGTAATCAAGATGTATATGGCTTGGGTTAAGCCCTACCTCCGTGATATCAGAAGATTGGAACTGGCAGACAGAACCAAGTCACCTGACCTTATTGCTGCTTTTGAAAGTGGAATGGTAGAGATTGAATATCTTGCCAAGCGATTTGCGGCAAGCCATGATATGCTAAAGGAAATCAGCTACAACAAGCATGTATTCTCAGTAATCCTTGTGAATGTCAAGTATAGGACGAAGCCGCAGCTCAATTACATGCAAGAATATCAGCGCGGCCCAATCCATGTAGGTCAGATAAGCGTGTCGCTAAGAAGCTATGCATGGACCCAGAAAGAGATTGACAGGTATCTTAAGGCAAAGACGCTTGAGGATTTCGAGCTTCTGAAATCAATAGATGGAAGCGTCAAAGCTGCTATGGAGGCTTTGGGAGAAGAGCTTGAGAAATATCTGAATGAAGCCGGGGAGGATATCAAGTTCACATCTTCTGAGAAGCACAAGATTACTCCTAAGGGAGTAGCTGACCCCTTTCTGTCTATTTTCAAGGGGTTTGGTGAGATTTTCGGAAGTCTTGGCAAGAAAAAGGGAGAGGTTGACCCATATATCATTGAAAAAGAGCGCAAGAAAGCGGCTTCCTGCGCCAAAGAGAATATCTGGCAGACCTACAAAAATTTTAAAAAGAGGGAAGGCATACTTGCTTGGTGATGGGGCTTGATAAAAAAGAGCTTGCCAGGCTTGCACCAGAAGAACGTATACGCAAACTAAAAGAGCTTGAGAAGAGCAGGCGGGATGACCTGCAGGAGGCAGAGAAGCTTATAAGGGAGAGCATAGAGGAATTGCAGTCTTCTGTTGACATTGAAGGACCACCCGAAGCCAAGCCCAGAGATATAAAGGACCTTCTTGAATCACAGCTGGAGGAAACTCTAAAAGAAGAGCCAGTGCCAGACATAAGCGAACTTACAAACGAGAGGCAGCAGCTGTACATAATCGAAAGCTATAATGAGCTTCGCGATCTTCATGAGTCAGGACAGGCATATCACAATCCTGAAAGAGCTTTCGGTCTCTACCGGCAGATTATGGAGGTTGCCAAGTATCAGGCCCAGAATGAGATTATATCCAAGATTGCTATGGGTTCCAGTAGGCTGATGGAACAGGTGCTTGGCGATGAAAAAGGCAAAGTTAAGTATTTTCCTTGACATCACTGCAATCCGCAGGATTTGTAAGTGATTCTATGTATCATTGTCTAACACACTTCCTTCAGGCAGAATCCATACAGTTGAGTTACTAACTGTTGTTAATACAAATTTTTGAAGTTTTATTAAATAGTTTTATATATTAGTAGACATAATAGTATATCAAATAAGTAATAAACTGAGTGTTATATTCAGTTCAATAAGAACCAGGACACTACAAAAGAAGACAGAAGTTTGATTGAAAGGTATGCTGAAATAAATTGAAGCCCGTATGTAAGGAGAGATGAAAATGGAGTTTACTACACCTGCAATTCCCAAGAAACCCGGATATCTCCATAATAGCATGTATGCTATAAATGACATATACAACCTTCCGACTGACATAGAGAAATCCACAATAAGTGTTCAGGACATTGGCGCCTCTGTTCCAGAGGGCAGCAGGTTCGGAACCTTTATTCAGACTGTACAAGGGGTTATAAGGAAAGGGGCTGGAAAGATTGAACTTTCCGCCAGTATGGGGGGTGGGCAGGAGTCTGTAGGACCAGAAGCATACGGCAAGGATGCCAGGCAAGCGCTAAGAGAGCTTGCCAAAGTGAATGAGATAGATTATGTCTCAGTCCATACGCCACCCCAGATAGGCAATATGTCGGGTTATAATCCCCAGGAAAGAGCATTCAATGATGAATACAGAAAAACTGAGCTCGATGAGGTGAAAAGAGCAATAGAGTTTGCAGCTGATACCGGCGGCGGGGCAGTTGTAGTGCACACCGGCGAATACCAGCGCGATATATCCAACCAGCCATGGGCCAAGAATCCTGACGGGAGCTATAAGTTCCTCGCATATAACGAGGAGCCCTCAAAGCAGGTGCTGTATCTGGTGGATGAGAGGACCGGCAGGCTCATTACGGAAGTGAGAAAGAGTCTTGTGGTCCATGAGCCTGATTTTAAGAGAAAATTTGATTCAGAGCAGGGAAGAGAAAGATGGGTAGATAAGGATGGCAAATTTATAGATGAAAAGAATGTTGACAACCTTTTCGCAAGGGTGCCTGAATGGGATGCTGATAATGTGAGATTCAAGACAAGGAGACTCACTTGGGAGGATTTCGAGAAGAGGGCGAAAGAGTGGAACAGGTGGAACCGCAAAACTGACGGGACTGACTGGACGCCTGAAGAGCTTTATTTCAGGTCACAGATGGAGACGAGAATCCTTCAGGCAAGAGGCTCGTCACTATATCACGGCAGGACATATGAAGCTGAAAAGAGTTCTTATGAGAAGATAAAGCAGGCACTTGATTATTTCAAGCAGATTGAAGACAAAGTGCCAAAGGAAGAGCAGTGGAAGCTTCTGCAGCAGATTCCCGGTGTGAAAAGCTGGGGAGGTGAGTATGCGAACAAGTTTGTTCCTCCGGTAGACAAGATGCCCACCGACATATTGAAAGAAGTGCTAAAGCAAGTGGAGCATTCCATGCGCTATACCCATGAGGCATCGGCTTCTGCAGACGCACAGGCAGCAGAATCCACCGAGACACTTAAGCACATATTGCCGGTTAGTACCTATGCCAAGAGAAAAACAGCTGAAAGCTATGCCGAAGCAGGTCTTCATGCAATGGATGTAAGCCATCATAATCCGCATGTTAAGAAGGATATCTATGTGGCTCCCGAAAATATTTTCCCTGAAATGGGCTTTGGCTCCCATCCTGAAGAACTAATAGAGTTGGTTAAATTAGGCCGGCAGAAGATGGTGGAATACCTGACCAGTCCAGAGATACCGGACCCAGCGGAAAAGCGGGATGAAAACGGCAACTTGAGAAAAGTGCCAAATAAGTATTATATCCCTGGCATGAGCAAGGAAGAAGCCGAAAGGGAGGCGAAAGATCACATCAAAGCCACTCTTGACACCCAGCATCTGGGCATGTGGTGGAAGCATTTCCAACCTCAGGCAGGCGAGAGTTACGAAGAACGGAAAAAACGATTTGACCAATGGTATATGGACATGATTGACAAACTCGAAAAAGAAGATGTGATTGGCCATATACATGTTGTTGATGCTATTGGCTCTGGACACCAGCATCTTCCTGTTGGCCAAGGCAACCTCCCAGTTAAAAAAGCCCTGGAAAAGCTTAAAGAGAATGGGTATAAAGGCACTATGGTATCAGAAGCTTATGGTGAGGATGCCAATTACGGCCAGGGAAGACAGCTCACAGAGACTTGGAGAGCATTTGGCAGTCCAATAAGATCACCTGGCTACGCAATCGGAGCCCCAGGTAGATGGACCGATGTACAGTGGAGCTATTTTGACAAGATGAGACAGCCATATTTCGTATTTGGCTCATACGCACCATCTAACGATTGGCAGCTCTGGAGCCAGGTTCCTTTTGAATGAGGCTATAAGCTGCAAAAAGAAAACTATTTATACCGTAATGATACGATACTTTTTATGCACGAAAAGCATTACGCCATAATTCGAGATAAGTATTTAGGTTTCCAGAGATTTTTATTAAAGCAGGGGAAGTTGCCGCATAAGGAGACTAGGATGGGATTCTGGGGTGTCACTCCTACTGATGAGCTTTATTCCTTTTTCATGAACTACGGGCTACATAGGCATAAGAGATTCATTGATCTCGGAAGCGGCGATGGACGTGCAGTGCTAATTGCTAGCCTTTTCGGGTTAGAGGCGCACGGCCTTGAGTTTGACCCTTGGCTTGTCAATGTGTCCCTACACATCAGAAGGCAGCTTGATTTGCCTCATTTTCAGAACACAAAATTTCTCGAAGCCGATTTTATGCAGCACAATATTTCAGGCTATGACGTAGTATACGTCAGTCCTGACAAGCCTTTCCACAGGGATGGTTTTGAGACCAAGCTCCTGCATGAGCTGGAAGGCAAGCTTATCGTACACGGATGGGAATTTCATCCATTCTTCCTTCACAAGGAATCTGAGCAGATTATCAACGGGGAAAAATTCGTGGTGTATACATTGAAGTGAAGATTGTTTTAATATCCTTCTATACTATCTATTTGAAAAGATAATCCATAGTCTGTGTCAAAGCATAAGGCTTCCTGCCTTATTAATCCATGTTTTTAGAGACCTCTCATTCGCGTCGCATTCAAATCGTACATGCTTCCAATTCTTGCAAGGCTCATTCAGGTTCATAAGAAATGCATCCTCATCTTTCTGCACCCTGACTAAATAATCCTTATTTGGATGGCTATACCTCCTGCTGAAAAACAGCAAATCTTTGTTTGTGGATGAGGTGATTGGTATTTCCTGTTTGCTGAGTCCATGCCGTGGCGAATTAGTCAATTTCCGCAGGAGTTGGTCATCGCCATTTAATAAGAATATCTGACAAAAAGCTCATATCTATAAGAAAGTTTCGGTCATTATTCTATAGAATAGGTATGGATAAGTGGTATGGATAAGTAATACAATTCCGCGCATCCATCAAGCTTCTCTTAAGGTTCTTAACCACTTATTAATGCAATTGCCACAGAGTACAGTCATAAATTTTAGTTTCTTCTCCAGATTTAGGATGAAATATTAAGATAACCAAGCACGTTTGACCGTGCATGGCTACCCTAACTTTGTTGCTTAGGAGTTTATATCCTTTCAAAGGATATAAACCTGTCGTTTTGGACATACAAAATGACA
>Ga0209381_1003939_pt1 | contig 14231 bp, 10 predicted proteins | sample DewCreD2012metaG_FD_184111 | JGI IMG/M metagenome (GOLD analysis project Ga0209381, IMG submission 184111) | Hot spring sediment bacterial and archeal communities from British Columbia, Canada, to study Microbial Dark Matter (Phase II) - Dewar... ...
CTTGTCCTTCCGCGGCTCGTTGCAGTACCAGATGCCCCGATAGCCGCTGGCGCGGCCGGCCGCGCCAGCGGCTATCGGGGCATCTGGTACTGCAACGAGCCGCGGAAGGACAAGTACCGGTATAAGTACAGCGGCGGTTTCGCGACATACCCGCAGCAGCACGCGCCCATCGCCATCTACGCGCCGGAAGCCCGTAAGACTTTCTTCTGCTACGGCGGCGTCGAGGGGGACGGACGGGAACTCCTGCACATGGTCTCTTACTACGACCACGCGCGGCACACCGTGCCCCGGCCTGTCATTCTTCTCAACAAGAAGACCGACGACGCCCACGACAACCCGGTCCTCTCCATCGACTCCGGCGGCCACCTCTGGATCTTCTCCAACTCCCACGGACAGGTCCGCCCCTCGTTCATCCACCGCAGCCGCGAGCCCTATTCCATCGACAGCTTCGAACAGGTGGCCGAGACCAATTTCTCCTACGCGCAGCCATGGCACCTGTCCGGACGCGGCTTCCTGGTGCTCCACACGCGCTACCGCAGCGCCACTGGCATGGGGCCGGAGACCGGAAGGGCCCTCTTCCAGATGACCAGCCCCGACGGGCGCGCGTGGTCCGAGCCGCGCGAGCTGGCCTTCGTCCATCGCGGCCACTATCAGATCAGCTGGCCGCACGGCGGAAAGGTCGGCACGGCCTTTGACGTGCACCCGCCGCCTCTCGGCCTGAACCAGCGCACGAATCTCTATTACATGGAGACCCCGGACGGCGGCGCCACCTGGCGTGCTGCGGACGGCAGGCCTGTCGAGCTGCCGGTGCGCAGCGAGCGCCATCCCACGCTCGTGCATGACTACCAGAGCGAAGGACTGCTCGTCTATCTCAAGGATCTTCAGTACGACGCGCAGGGCCGTCCCGTCATCGTCTATCTCACCAGCCGCGGCTTCGAGCCGGGGCCGGAACAGGGGCCTCACCGTTTCATGCTCGCCCGCTGGACCGGCTCGGAATGGCAGTTCTCCGCCATCTGCGCGGCGGATCACAACTACGATCACGGCTCGCTGTACATCGAAGATGGCGGCCGCCTGTGGCGGTTTCTTGCTCCGTCCGCGCCCGGACCCCAGCCCTGGTCTACCGGTGGTGAAATCGAGGAATGGGTCAGCCGCGATGATGGACGCACCTGGAAAAAGTCCCGCGAGCTGACGCGCGGCAGCCGGTTCAACCACACGTACGTCCGGCGTCCGCTGCACGCCCATCCGGACTTTCTGGCCATCTGGGCCGACGGCGACGCGCTGAATCCGTCGCCGTCTTCCCTTTACTTCGCCAACCGGAAAGGCGAAGTGTTCCGCCTGCCCTTCACGATGCGGCGCGACGAAGAAGAGCCGGAACGCATGCGCTTCTGACCGGCGCCGGCGTTCCGGCCTGTCAGGACGAGGCGCGGGCGCCTCAGAACATCCACTTCATTCCGGCCGACGCCCATGCCCGCGGCGTGCGGAAGCCGTCTTCAAAATACCGCTGGTTGAGCACGTTCTCCGCGCGCACGTAGAAGCGCAGCGAACGCGTGTCGTCCAGCGGCAGCGTGTAGCTGGTGGCGATGTCCAGCTTCCGCGGCCCCGGGAATTCGTACGGCCGGCTCCCGCTACCCACGAAGAACGAGCCCGAGATGTAGTCGCTGGCCGAGAGGAAATCCGTGGTCACCTGCCAGCGCCGCGTCAGCTGCTGCGTCGCTGTCAGTGTGAACATGTGGGGGAACACGCGGATCGAACGGAGCGAGCCGCCGATGAGCGCGCTGCGCCGCTCGTCGGCGTTCGTGTAGGTGTAGGACGTCTGCACCAGCAGGTTGCGCTGCGGCCGCGCTTCGGCCGCCAGTTCGACGCCGCGCGCCAGCCCGCCGCCCATGTTCACATACCCGCCCCAGCGGCCGTAGGGGTCGTTCACGAGCCCCGAGTAGCCGATCACTTCCTGCAGGCGCGTGTAGAAGTACGTCGAGCTGAGCCGGTAGCGCGAATTGGCGAAGTAACGGTCCACGCCGAAGTCGAACGAGACCGTGCGCTCCGGCCGCAGCTGCGGATCGCCCAGCGGGCTGAAGGCGCCCCAGAAAAACGAGCTGCCGATGCGCTCGTACAGCGTCGGAGCGCGGAATCCGTTGCCTGCGTGCGCCCGCAGCTTCGTGTTCGCCGACGGGATGAAGTACGAGATGGCCGCGTCGCCGGTCAGTGCGTCCGGCGGCGCCGTGAAGGGCGCGTTCTGATACAGCGGGAAGCCGCCCTCGAACTTCGGCTTCGAGAGGTCGAACGTCTGGTAGCGCCCCGTGAGTCCGATCTGCAGCCTTTCCTGGAAAAGCCGGAACTGATCCTGCACGAACACCGCGAGGCTGCGCTGATGCGCTGAAGCCCGCGCATTCACGCGCTGCGCCGGGTCCGGGTTCTCGTCGCGCGAAGGGTTCTCATAATATTCGCGCTCCCACTCCAGGCCCGCGCTGAACGCATTCCACCGCGCCAGCGCGGCGTCGGCGCGCGCCTGCACCGTGTCGATGCGCCCCGCAAACAGGCTCGACGAGTTGAACTGCGGCTGGAAGCCCTGCCCGGCGGGACCGTTGCGGTTGTCGCGCTCCGTGTCCACGTTCTGATAGCTCAGCCGGTAACTGAAGCGCGGCGAAGCCTGCTGCGCCCACTGCACCAGCGTCGTCACAAACCGGCCCTCGCGCCGGCTGTCGGGGTCGAAGAAATTGGGCGCGAAGGTCGCGTTGCCCCACTGGAACGGCAGCCCGCGGTCGCCGAGCCGCGCCTGCGCCGCGTCCAGCGGGATGGCGCGGATCACCGTGCTCGCCGGCAGATTCGCCGCCGGCGCCGCATAGGGCGACGAGTTCACGCCCACCGTGCTCAGCGTCGCCCAGACGCGTCCGGACAGAGACGCCGTTGCTGAAGGCCGCCACAGGAGCTGCCCCTGTGCGCTCGAATTGCGCACATTCTCCACGCCATCCACGCCGCCGTTCACGTTCAGGTGCGCGATGCCGGCGCTGTAGTGCAGCCGGCTCCGCGCCGCTTCTCCAGCAATCTTCGCCAGTCCCCGCGCCAGACCGAGTCCGCCGCCTTCGCCGCCGATCTCGCCCCGCGTGCGCCCGCCGCCGGAGTCCGTCACCAGATTCAGCACGCCCGCCGTGGCGTTGGTTCCGTAGACGCTCGAGCCCAGCCCGCGCAGGATCTCCACGCGGTCCGTCTGGATCAGTTGCATGTCTCCCAGAAACGCCGTCGCATCGCCCTGCACGCTGGCCGGATCGCGCAGCCGCATGCCGTCGATCAGCACGCCCGTGTCGGCCGCGCGCAGGCCGCGCATCTGGATGCGGGTGAACGAGCCCGGTCCGCCAAGCTGCTGCACGCGCAGTCCGGGCACCAGCCGCACGGCTTCCGACAGCAGGATCTCCGCCCGGCGCTCCAGCATCGCGGCGTCGACAATGTCCATCGCCTTGCCCGACTCGACCGTCGACTGCGGCGTCACCGCTGCCGTCACCTGCACCTGCGCGGCGAGGCCGCGGATGTCGAGCTTGAGTTCAATCTCGGCCGTGCGGCCCGCCTCGGCCTTCACGAGCACGGGGCTCGCCTGGTCCAGCGTCTCCGTGCGCGCCTCGATCAGATACTCGCCCGGCGCGAGCCGTTCGAACCGGAAGCGTCCCTGCGCGTCCGCGGTAGTCGCCAGCTGGATGGTCGAATCGCGCGTGAACAGGCGCACCGTGGCCTGCGGCACCGCCGCCTGCGACGGGTCTGTCACCGTGCCGGCGATGCCCGCCGCGCCCTGGCCCTGCGCGAAGACACTGAGAGCAGAAAACAGAAATACAGCGAATTGTTTCATTCGCTCCTCCCTCGAGAGCTGCTTATGGATTCCGCCGGGCGCTCGGGCCCGGGGGCGGCGGCAGGTCTTCGGACTTGCGGGCTGGACCGGCTCTTCTCTCGAGGCCGGCGTTCCTACTGGCCGCGGCTTCCCAGGAGCCTGCGCTCCCAGTGCCTTCTGGTGCGGCGTTCGTTCCCGCTCACCGCTGCGGGGCAGTCCCGGAATTGCACCGGGTTCCCTCTTGCGTGGACAGCCTGTCGGCCGCCCAACCGCGCGCATTTGCGATTATCGCGTCCGATTCTTGCTGGCGTCAAGGGACGCTTCCGGGCAGCACTTCGGGCGGCAAGGCGGATGCCGTCTCTGGTGCTGGCAGCCAGTTTCTGGCAGGTTCATAATCCATGTGGGAGGCGAACATGCCCGGACGCTTCTGTATCCTGTTCAGCTGGCTCGTGTTCACGTTGGAGGCTGCCGATCCGCCGGTCCGCCTGGGTGCGCCCGCGCCCGATTGGGCCGTGGAAACGGCCGATGGCAAACCCGCCTCTCTTCTGGGCTTCGTTCGGCAGCAGAAGCACGATGCCGTTCTGCTGGTTCCACGGGCGGGAGAAGCCATCCCCAGACAGGACATCGAACGGGATCGGAAAAAGCTCGCAGAGCGCGATGCGGATCTCCTCGTTGCGCCCTCCCGGTCGGACGCCGGGCGCCCCGGGCTGGATTCAGCCGCCCCGGCAACCCTGCTGGTCGACTCAGGCGGCATCTTGCGCCGCATCGAGGCGGGGCGTCTTCTCGCGGGCAGGGACCTGGAAGACTTCCTGGAGCAGTGGCGGCTTGGGCGCGGCGTATTCCTCTCCGCCTGCGCCCGCTGTCATGGCGACGACGGCTCGCTCGAGGTCTGCGGCGACGTCAAGCCGCTCACCGGCATCGGCAACCGCCTCACGCCCGCGCAAGTTTACGAACGCCTCCGTGTGGGCGAACTCAGCCAGCACGAAGTCCTCGTCCGCGGCCGGTTCCACAAGCGCCGGGAAATCGAAGCCGTTGTCGTTTTTGTCAGAGGATTGTAACGCTCTGGCTCGTGCCGGGTTTGGACGCTGCCGTCCTGTCCGTAATGGGCCCGGGGCATGCCGGACAGGGCTGATTTTTCTCTTTCCCAAGACCCGGCATTAACGTATACTCACGAGTCATGAAACCCATTCTCCTGGCTGTGCTCGCCGTGTCTCCGCTGCTGGCCGATTGCCCGTCCGGCAGGGAACGCAAACCCACTCCCGCCGAGCTGGCGTTCCAGAAGAAAGCGCTGGAAGCTCTGGCCGGTGTATTCCCCGACGCCCCGGACGGGTTCATCAAGCCCGACCTGGCCGCCTTCGTGGCCAACCAGCCGCCTCCCAGCTTCTGCTCGGACAGCCCCATTGGCTCATTCACCGTCAGTCTGTCGGGAGCGTACAGACGAGCCAGCCAGGTCGACGAGCGCAAGACGCCGGAGTGGGCCGCTGTCACCGAACTCGAGTCGAAAATCGAATCGCTGAAACAGTTCCCGCCGGATCTCGAGGCCAAATACAAGGCGCTGCAGGCCGAAATGTCCGCCGCCAGCTCCGCTTCGCGCAAGGCGCAGCGGGTGCAGGACAACGAAACCGCAAAAGCCCAGCGCGCCATTGCCGACGCCAAATATGCGGAGATGACCGCGCTGGAAGCGTCCCACAAACAGTCCACGAAAGCCCAACTGGACGCGCTGTATGCCCAGCGCTCCAGACTGGTCTCCGAAATCCGAGCGAAGTACGTGGATCAGGCCGTCTTCAACATTGAAATCAACCGGCGGCCCTTCGACGGTGACCCCGAACGCGCTGACGTATACTCCTTCGGCAAGCCCGCCTCCGGACTCCGCATACACTCCGTCTCCGCCGAGCTTGTTGCCCATCCGAAGACCCGCGCCATGTTCACCGTCGACAAGGCGAAGCTCAGCAGCCTCGTAGGACTGCAATAACGCCCGCGTAGCGGGCCGCGAACGCCACGCTCCGCGGCCGCCCGCCAAGAGCGGAAACGCGGCGTCTTCGCCCAAGGGAACCACAGAAATAGAATGACGTGGAGAGCGCTGCAGCGGACCGGAACGCCGCACTGCGCAACTTGAACGGGCGCCTGGGGAGAAGGATTGAGGAGCAGGAGGGTTGGTTGCGGGGGGTGGATTTGAACCACCGACCTTTGGGTTATGAGCCCAACGAGCTACCTGGCTGCTCCACCCCGCACTTGCATCATAACAGGACCTGCGTTTCTCGCGCAAGAAGAGAATCAGGTCATGGAAGCGGCCACCCGGAGGTCCCTTCGGCGAGGAGAGAGGCAACCGAAAGAGGGCGGGGCAGCCCTGCCTGCGGGGAGGGTGGCAAAGCGGCGAAGCAGTGCGCCGCCTCGCAGTGCCCGCCCCGACTGAGACCGGCTTGGGCGCAGCACAGGAGATGGCGGATCATGGGGAGACCCGGGCCACGGCTGGCAGCGCAAACCGCAGCCCCGATCCAGTGGCGGGTTTCGTCCGCTCGCGGTCGGATGCCAGGTGACAGGACCAGGTCGCCGGACGACAGGAAAGATCGCGGAAACCGCGCCTGCGTAGACTACGAGTGATGGAAGCTCTCGGCCATCTTGTCCGGCTCGGTGCGCGGTTCCGCCGGAAGCGCATGCGCTGGCTGGCCGAATGGTTCGGCATGAGCCCCGACTGGCTCGTGCTGGATGTGGGCGGCACGCCGGCGATCTGGGAGTTTTGTCCCGTGCGTCCGCGGCTTGTGATCCTCAATCAGCCCCGCGCAAGGGAGCCTGTGCCGCCGGGGGTGCAGTACGTAGACGGCGACGGAACGGCGCTGCCGTTTGCGGATCAGTCGTTCGATCTGGTGTTCAGCAATTCGGTCATCGAGCATCTCGGCTCGATCGAAGCGATGGAGCAGTTCGCTGCGGAAATCCGCCGCACGGGGAAGCGGTATTGTGTTCAGACGCCGGACGCGGCATCGCCCGTGGAGCCGCACCTGTACACGCCGTTCCTGCACTGGCTGCCGCCGCGATGGCAGCGCGCGCTGGCGCCGCGTTGCTCGCTGTGGGCCCTGCTCTCGCGGGCGCCGGCTGATGCGCGCGAATTCTATCTCCGCCATTATCTCGAAGAGATCCGCATGCTGAGGCAGGCGGAAATGCAGCGTTTTTTTCCCGAAGCGAGGATCCTCCGCGAGCGCTTCTGCGGCCTTCCGAAATCCCTGATCGCCGTCGCAGGAGCTAATTCAGGAACAGCCCGGGCCCTTCGCTAGAATGTGGCCAATGTCCTATTTGTCCCGGGCGCGAGGTCTGCTCTCTGCTGTTCCCGTCTCCGGCCGTAACCTTTCCCTGGGCCTTTGCTGGCTTCTGGCTCTGTGGCTGCTCGCCGGCGCGCTGCCCCGTCGGCCCTGGGTCAATGGCGCGGGTGTCGATGCCTCCTGGTATCTTGCGCTGAATCTGATCCACGAGCAGGGCCTCGTGTTCGGCCGCCATATTGCTTACACAATGGGCCCGCTCGGCTATCTTTTCACGCCGGAGCCGGAACTGGCTTCGGCTGGCCAGGTTCTCCTGTTGCGGGTCTTGAACTGGCTCCTCCTGCTCTGGGCAACCTTTGCTGCGCTCCGGCGCCTGGGTCCGCCGCAGGGCGCTGCCGTCGCGGCCGTGCTGGCCACGCAGGCGCTTCTGGATCGCACTCCCGCCGATGTCTGGCAGGCAGGCTACATGGCCGCTCTGCTGGCGCTTGCATGGGCGGATGCCTGGGCGCCAGTGCGGCTGACCGTTGCAGCCATCGCTGCGGGCCTGTCCATGCTACTGAAGGCCAACGAGGGGCTAGCGGCGTTCCTCCTGTATTACCTTCTCTGCGTCCCTGCTTTGTGGCGTCACCGGCCCGGCCGCCTGCAGGCAGCCTTTTTCCTCGCCCTGCCGCCCGCCACTGTGCTGCTCTGGTTCGGGCTTGCAGAGCGGGATCTTTTGGCGGTGTTCCCCTACTTCAGGAATTTTCTGGAAACCACAAGCGGTTACAGCGATGCGATGAGCATCGACGGGCCGCTCTGGCAATTGGGACTGACCGTCCTTTTTGGGATGCTGATTCTCTCCGTGCCTGCTGTCAGCGGCGATTGGCGCTGGCTGTGCAGCCCCGCATTTTTCTGCTTTGCTCTGTCGGCATTTGTTGGATTCAAGCACGCCATGGTGCGGCAGGACGGCCACGCGGACCTTGCCTTGCAGAAGCTCGCCCTGGCCGGACTGTTTCTGCTTGCCGCCTGCACGGTGCCCCTCGCGCGGCGGATGCTTGCACTGGTGCTCGTTTTCGGCAGCGCCTTCACCTGGGTTTATGTCCTGCAGGAGCAGCCATGGCTGATCCGCATCGCCGCTTCGAGGCTGACGCCGCCGGGCATCCTGGGCGCACTGCGTACGCTGGCGGACTGGAGCCGTGAGTACCAGGGTTTGCAGGTTCACTCTTACAATGCCCGCTCCCATCTCCGCCTGCCCGCCGAATTCCATGAATCCATCGGAGCCAGATCTGTCGATGCATTCCCGCACTGCATCGACGTCATCCGCGCCAACGGCTGGAATTACCGCCCGCGTCCTACGATCGAGTCCAGCGGCGCCTATACTCCCGCGTTGGACCGTCTCAATGCCGAGCATTTCTCCGGAGACCGTGCGCCGGATTTCGTGCTGTTCGTCTGGGAGGCCATTGATGGACGCCACCCGCTTCTGCAGGACGCCGCGACGCTTCACGCGCTCAAGACCCGCTACAGGCCTGTGCTGGGCGGCGAGCGTGCGCTGCTGATGGAGCGCCGCAGTCAGCCCTGCAGGTCGAACTGATCCCTGCCGGCGAGACCTCTGTCGCCTGGGATCAACCCGTTCAGCTGCCAGAGTCCGGCCCCGGCGAGTTCATCTACTTCGCCGCCGACATTCAGCCCTCGCCTTACGGGGCCCTTCGGACGTTTCTCCTCCGTGCGGCACCCGTCCATCTTCGGGTGTGGCGGCGGTCCGGCAAGGAGGGCTGGTACCGCAGCGTGCGGCGGCTGCTGACAATTCCGGCGCAGATCCGGCCGCTGCCGGAAAACCTCGCGGAATTTTCAGAGATGCTGGAAAAGCCGGCCCGGGAAGAGGAGGATCCGGTGCAGGCCGTGGCATGGGTGACTGGGCGGCCAGCCGAGTACAAACCTTTGATCCGGGTGCAGTGGTTCCGCGCCCGGTGGGGCGCCGATCACGAGGTTGGCGCGAGCGCAGCGGCGCAATCCGCCGCCCGGGGAAAAGGGCAACGCTGATGACGTTCTTTCCGGTGAAAGAATAACAGGTGACGACTTCGGCAGGCACGAATCCGCTTCACAGTCGGCGCGCCCGGGAGGACGGCCCCCTGAGTGGGAGGCAGGCGCACCACGGGCAATCAGTGGGCTTGCGAGCTGGGGGCTCGGAAGCCGGCAGGGGAACACGCCAAATGGAACGGACCGGGTCCGCCCGGATCTCTTCAGGGAGCTCCGGTTGGAGACCTGTGGTTGCACAGGTTCCTCCAGTCCCGGCTGACGGCACGGCGCAGGATGAGGCGGTGCAGATTCCAGCTCAAGAGCACTGCAGTGCAGATCCGGGAAATGAAAGATGGCACGAACGGCTTGAGCTATCCTGAGGGATTATGCGGGCGAAGCTGGCTCTCATCACCGGCGCCTGTGGCCTGATCGGGTCGGAATTGACGCTGTTTTTCTCGCAGCGCGGCTGGCGCGTGGCCGGGATTGACAATCATATGCGGGGGGTGTTCTTCGGCCGCGAGGGGGACACACGATGGATGCTGTCTCACCTGCTCGAGCAGGCGCCCGGCTACCAGCACCACGAGATTGACATCCGCGACCGGTCGGCAGTGGACGCGACAGTGAACAGCCTGAAGCCGGATCTGATCGTGCATGCGGCCGCCCAGCCATCCCATGACAGGGCCGCAGCAATTCCGTTTCTCGATTTCGAGGTCAATGCGCTCGGCACGTTGAACCTGCTGGAAGCGGCGCGGCAGCACTGCCCGGAATCACCTTTCGTTTTCCTATCCACCAACAAGGTCTACGGGGACCGGCCCAACACCATTCCGTTGCGGGAGCTGCCCACGCGGTGGGACTACGACGACCCCCGGTATGCTGAGGGTATCGGCGAAGACTTCCCGATTGACCAGTCGATGCACAGCCTGTTCGGCGCCTCCAAGACCGCAGCGGACGTGCTCGTGCAGGAATACGGGCGTTACTTTGGAATGCCGACGTGCTGTCTGCGCGGAGGTTGCCTGACCGGCCCCAACCACAGCGGCGTCGAGCTGCACGGCTTCCTGAGCTATCTGGTGCGATGCTGCGTCGAGAGCCGGCCCTACCGCGTGTTCGGCTATAAAGGCAAGCAGGTCCGCGACAATATTCACTCCTACGACGTAGCCCGGTTCGTTGAGCAGTTCGCTCTCGCGCCGCGCGTGGCGGAGGTCTACAATCTCGGGGGCGGGCGGGGCAACTCGTGCTCGGTGCTCGAGGCGATCACGATGGCGGAGGAAGCTACCGGCCGGAAAATGAACTGGACTTACGTCGACGAAGCCAGGAAAGGAGACCACATTTGCTACATCAGCGACCTGCGGAAAATCCAGTCCCATTATCCGGCGTGGTCGATCACGCGGACGCTGCCGCAGATTTTTGAAGAAACCGCGCGGGCGTGGTTTGACAGGGCGGCTCAGACAGCGCAGTGAGGATCCTCGTCTCGGGCTGTTGCGGCTTTGTAGGCAGCGCGCTCTGCCGCGCGTTGTGCGAACTCCAGCCGCAGGCGTCGCTGTTCGGCCTCGACAACCTTATGCGGCCCGGTTCGGAGCAGAACCGGATTCTCATGAGACATCTGGGAGTACGGTTTTTTCATGGCGACCAGCGGTCCGCCGTGGACGTGGCTGGCCTCCCTCCGGTTGACTGGGTGATTGATGCAGCGGCCATCCCGGACGTGCGCGCGGGACTCGGGGACGACAGCGTCCTGCTGCTGGAACACAATGTGCTCGGGACGCTCAACCTGCTGGAATATTGCAGACGTCATGGGGCGGGGTTGCTGCTGCTGAGCTCCAGCCGCGTGTACAGCATTCAGGGGTTGCGGTCCCTCCCTCTGAAAGAAGAGAGCCGGGGATACCGGCTGGACGGTGAAGCTCCACTGCCGGCGGGTGTTTCAGAGAGAGGTATTTCCCCGGACTTCTCCACAGAGGCGCCGGTTTCGCTGTACGGGGCGACGAAGCTCGCCGCAGAGAGACTCGCGCAGGAATACGGCGAGGCGTTTGGGCTCCCGGTTTGGATCACGCGGTGCGGCATTCTTGCTGGCGCCGGCCAGTTCGGCACTCCGCGGCAGGGAATCATCGCCTACTGGATCCACGCCCACAGGCAGCGCAGGCCGCTGCGCTACACCGGGTTTGGCGGCAAAGGCCTGCAGACACGCGACGTCCTGCATCCGCGCGATCTGGCGGCGCTGCTGGTGAAACAGATGAAGGCCGGCAGGCCAGAGCATCCCTGCGTCTGGCACGCGGGCGGCGGAACAGCGAACGCCATCTCTCTGCGCGGGCTGACGGAGTGGTGCGACCAGTGGTTCGGGCCGCATCCGGTGGCCGCTGAGCCATCCGAGCCGCGATACGATGTGCCTTGGATCGTGATGGACTCCACGGCTGCGGAAGCGGCATTCGGCTGGCGCGCGGCAACACCCCTGCAGGAGATCCTCGAAGAAATTGCGCGGCACGCGGAAGCGCATCCCGATTGGCTGGAGATCAGTCAGGCATGAACAGAGAAGCGTTTGAACCCGGCCCGCTGACGCTGTTCTCCGTGGTCATTCCCGCCCGGAATGAAGAGGGCTGCCTTGCCGAGACGGTGGAGGATGTTCACAGAACCCTGGCCTCAGCAGGGGTGCCGCATGAAATTGTCGTCGTGAATGACGGCAGCATCGACGGAACGGGCCTGATTCTGGCGTCGCTGGCAGAGAGGATCCGGGAACTGAAGCCCGTGGACAATCCCGGTCCCCATGGCTTCGGGCGGGCAGTCATCCGGGGCATCGATGCCGCAAGCGGCGATGCTGTGGTCATCATGATGGCGGACGGCTCGGACGATCCCGGCGACGCCGTGCGCTACTGGAGAGTTCTGGAGGAAGGGTGGGACGCGGTGTTCGGGTCGCGCTTCATCCGGGGCGGACGGGTTTCCGAATACCCGTTTCTGAAGCTGCTGCTGAACAGGATGGCCAATCTGTTCCTGCGGTTTCTCTTTGGCGTTCCGTGCAACGATTTCACGAACGCCTTCAAGGCGTACCGGCGGGAAGCCCTGGATGGCTGCCGTCCCTTTCTTTCGCCCCATTTCAACCTGACTGTTGAGCTGCCGCTGAAGATCATCGTGCGGGGGTTCACGTGGACGGTCGTTCCCATCTCGTGGCGGGGCCGCCGCACGGGAGTGTCGAAGCTTCGCATCAAGGAAATGGGCAGCCGGTATCTGTTCATCGCCCTGTATTGCTGGCTGGAAAAATACTTCAGCCGGGGCGACTACCGCGTTCAGCGGCAGCGGCCCCGCACGGCTGGATCCCTGCGCGGCGCAGCGCGATAATTGAAGACCGAGGCTAGCGGGGCGGGCATGGAGTTCATCGAGCACCTGAAGTCTTCGGTCGACATCGTGCGTGTCGTTGGAGACTACGTGCGGCTGAAGCGCGCGGGGGCGGGGCCGCGCTACACGGGTCTGTGCCCGTTCCATCACGAGAAGACGCCGTCGTTTTCGGTGCATTCGACGCACCAGTTCTACAAGTGCTTCGGTTGCGGCGCGGGCGGGGACGTGATCAAGTTCGTGATGGAAATCGAGCGGCTGACCTTCTGGGAGGCGGTGCGGCTGCTGGCGGAGCGGCACGGCATTCCGCTCCCGAAACAGGGCCCGGAAACCGATGAGGAGTCTCGGCGGCGCGCGGCGCTGTACGAGATGCACGAAATTGCGGCGCGGCTGTTCCGGGAACAGCTCTATTCGCCGGCAGGACGGGAGGCGCGCGAGTATCTCGAGCGCCGCGGCGTGCCGAGGGCTGTCATCGAGGAATTCGGCCTCGGGCTGAGCGATCGCTCCGGGCAGACGCTGGTGCGCGCCTTCCAGAAGGCGGGTTTCGCGCCTGAACTGATGGAAGAGAGCGGCCTCGTTCTGCGCCGCAACGACGGCAGCGGCTTCTACGACCGGTTCCGCGGACGTCTGATGTTTCCGATCCACTCGGAGTCGGGGAAGCTGATCGGCTTCGGCGGACGGGCTCTCGAAGCGGGCGATCAGCCGAAGTATCTGAATTCGCCCGAAACGGCGATCTACCGCAAGAGCCAGGTCCTGTACAACCTGCACCGCGCCCGCAAGGCGATGGAAGAGGCCGGACGCGCCATTCTGGTGGAAGGCTACATGGACGCCATCGGCGTGCATGCGGCGGGCGTGCGGAATGTGGCGGCGGTGTGCGGGACATCGCTGACGGCGATGCAGGTGCGCAGTCTGCGGCGGCATGCGCCGGAGGTGGTGCTGAATTTCGATCCTGACGCCGCGGGTGCGGCGGCGGCGGAGAGGCACATTCCGGTGCTGCTGGAAGAAGGGCTGCGGCTGCGCGTTCTCGAGCTGCGTGGCGGACAGGATCCGGATGAATTCATCCAGGCCAACGGCCCGGAAGCGTATCGTGCGGCGCTCGACAACGCGCGGAGCTACTTTCACTGGCTGGCCGACCGGGCCCGCTCGCGCTTCGACCTGCGCACGCCTGAAGGCCGTGTGGCCGCGTTTCAATTCTTGCTGCCTGCGATCCAGCGGATGCCGGAGAGGCTGGACCGCCTGGCCGTGGCCAACGATGTGGCCGAGTATCTGCGGATGGAGCCGGGCGTGGTTCTGGATGAGTTCCGCAAGGCGGCGGCGGAGCGCCGCCGTCAGTCGAAACCCAGAGAGCAGATCCTGCCGGATCCTAACGAAGTCCTGCTGCTGCATGCTCTCCTGAACGATCCGGAAGCCCGCGCCGAGATCGCGCCTCTGCTTGGAGAGCTTTCGGTCCTGCAGAAGTCGCCCTCGCACGGAATTTTCGAGGCCATCCGCCGCATTGCCGCCGCGGGCGAGCCGCTGACATACCACTCGCTGGAAGCCCGTCTGCGCGAGGAAGACCGCCAGCGTCTGGCCGCTCTGGTTCTGGCCGACGACACGCTGGCCGAAAGCTATTCCACCGAGCTCGCGGTTTCCTGCGTCCGCAAGCTGGCGGCATCGGAGCAGGAAGCGCGCCGCGCCCTCCTGCGCCGGCAGATCCGCGACGCGGAACAGACAGGCAATCTGTCCGAAGCGCTCCGGCTGCTGGAAGAACTCGGCCGCATGGAGCGTTCCGCTCCCGCCAATCCGGGAGCATCCGGTGGTGTAGGATAAGAAGGACGAATTCGAGGGGTCGCTTGACGAGGCAGCCGTGAGCACGG
>Ga0209381_1003947_pt1 | contig 14206 bp, 13 predicted proteins | sample DewCreD2012metaG_FD_184111 | JGI IMG/M metagenome (GOLD analysis project Ga0209381, IMG submission 184111) | Hot spring sediment bacterial and archeal communities from British Columbia, Canada, to study Microbial Dark Matter (Phase II) - Dewar... ...
TTACGCATTTTTTAGCCGCGTGATACTTCCAAAGGGTTACCGGAGCCGCATAAGCGTAATCGTTTCTGCGCGCCGCCGCTCCATAGCGTAATCATATCGTAACCGTAAAAATATGATCCAACCCTCCCGTTTGGGCAGTGCCTCTTTTCTGACTCGTCCCCGTTCGCGGGGATGGTTCAATTGGCGTCGGATATGTCGTAATGCCCGTTTGGGCAGTGCCTCTTTTCTGACTCGGGACTGACCCGCGCGACTGGCGGCCTCAACAAGCGCGTCGTAATGCCCGTTTGGGCAGTGCCTCTTTTCTGACTGATATTGCATAAATCACCCCTTTGCGTTAGAAACAAGTCGTAATGCCCGTTTGGGCAGTGCCTCTTTTCTGACTTTATCGGGACAGTTTGCGAGTCGTGTAAAGAATACCTTCGTCGTAATGCCCGTTTGGGCAGTGCCTCTTTTCTGACATTGTAGCAGTTCTGAGTAGCCCATTATGTTTTGGTAAGTCGTAATGCCCGTTTGGGCAGTGCCTCTTTTCTGACTTAAGTTTGCGAAGAAGTTTGAGGAGGATATAGAATGGTCGTAATGCCCGTTTGGGCAGTGCCTCTTTTCTGACTTTTTGCAGTTGCTAGCCGGGGCCAGTTTCTTGCATTGAGTCGTAATGCCCGTTTGGGCAGTGCCTCTTTTCTGACTCCTATGAAACGTAAACTGTTCATCCTGTTCATCATCCGTCGTAATGCCCGTTTGGGCAGTGCCTCTTTTCTGACGTAAATGGAAATCGAAGTCCACCTGCGCCGTCCGCACGGTCGTAATGCCCGTTTGGGCAGTGCCTCTTTTCTGACACATCTGGTTTGTCGTCTCCGCGCGGGTAGACAATGGCAGTCGTAATGCCCGTTTGGGCAGTGCCTCTTTTCTGACGGACATAGACCCTGACGAGGTAGACGAGATGCACCCGGGTCGTAATGCCCGTTTGGGCAGTGCCTCTTTTCTGACCAGGTTCTCGCGTCTCGGTAAGGCTGGTCAAATCTAGTCGTAATGCCCGTTTGGGCAGTGCCTCTTTTCTGACTATACTTTGCGCACATTGGCGGAAAAATTAGAGAAGGATGGGTCGTAATGCCCGTTTGGGCAGTGCCTCTTTTCTGACTACCTGTGTTCCAGGGCTACAATGGCCCGATGACCACGTGGGTCGTAATGCCCGTTTGGGCAGTGCCTCTTTTCTGACTGAAGCGTTTCGCGCTCTCGCTCTTGACTTCCAACGACAGGTCGTAATGCCCGTTTGGGCAGTGCCTCTTTTCTGACAGTACAGGGCACGAGCTGCCGCGATCTGACGGCGAAGGTCGTAATGCCCGTTTGGGCAGTGCCTCTTTTCTGACCCATACGTCCAACGCGCACACCCGCGCCGACAAAAACGTCGTAATGCCCGTTTGGGCAGTGCCTCTTTTCTGACATCATTAATCCATCCGAAGTCAGGTTCAACTGTTTTCCAGTCGTAATGCCCGTTTGGGCAGTGCCTCTTTTCTGACAACACTTGACGGGGAGGCTGTGACGGTCGGCGGTGTGGAGTCGTAATGCCCGTTTGGGCAGTGCCTCTTTTCTGACATTTATGAAGCCGGTTTCGACTGCATTCTTTGTCACTTCATAAGTCGTAATGCCCGTTTGGGCAGTGCCTCTTTTCTGACCTGCGCGATTTCGGTACTGGTCTGCACCTGACGTCCGCGGTCGTAATGCCCGTTTGGGCAGTGCCTCTTTTCTGACTTGAACGTGACGTTGTTGGGCGCAGATTGTAAGTCTAGCGTCGTAATGCCCGTTTGGGCAGTGCCTCTTTTCTGACGTACTAACGAGCTGGTGCTGCAACAGTTGGGTGACCGGCTGGTCGTAATGCCCGTTTGGGCAGTGCCTCTTTTCTGACGCCGAATGCCGCGCCGGTTAGGTATGCCGTAGCAGGCCGGTCGTAATGCCCGTTTGGGCAGTGCCTCTTTTCTGACCAGCAGCCCAACCCACACCAGTCTATACACCGTAAAGCTAAGTCGTAATGCCCGTTTGGGCAGTGCCTCTTTTCTGACATGAATGGGCTGACAACCAGCGCTGGACTATCAAGCAAGGTCGTAATGCCCGTTTGGGCAGTGCCTCTTTTCTGACGCATTGTCAGAACTGCGTCACAATGCCACGTTAATTGGTCGTAATGCCCGTTTGGGCAGTGCCTCTTTTCTGACGACACTGGACCAGGATTTCCCGTTAAGCATACAGGCTATGGGTCGTAATGCCCGTTTGGGCAGTGCCTCTTTTCTGACGTGGATGGCTTCAACTGGATTGCCCGCACATGCACAGGTTAGTCGTAATGCCCGTTTGGGCAGTGCCTCTTTTCTGACTTGTTTTGTCATCCTCGCGCACTGCCACGGCTGACGGTGAGGTCGTAATGCCCGTTTGGGCAGTGCCTCTTTTCTGACCGTATCTACGTTGTGTCATATACCGGGTCGGCGCTGCAAGGTCGTAATGCCCGTTTGGGCAGTGCCTCTTTTCTGACCTTTCAGCCGCTTCTGCAATTCACCTGCCAGATTCCTCAAGTCGTAATGCCCGTTTGGGCAGTGCCTCTTTTCTGACGAAGTTTATCGGCGTCGAGATTGGCGAGAACTATTTTGAGTCGTAATGCCCGTTTGGGCAGTGCCTCTTTTCTGACTGCAAGAGGCGCACGCAGATGACGCGGCGCAGCCCTGGCGTCGTAATGCCCGTTTGGGCAGTGCCTCTTTTCTGACTCGGCCCGCGCGATAGTGCTTCACTAACCACTGCCATATGTCGTAATGCCCGTTTGGGCAGTGCCTCTTTTCTGACAGAAGCTACGCGCGCGCGGCTGGGCGGTTGAGGTGGTCGTAATGCCCGTTTGGGCAGTGCCTCTTTTCTGACTATCGCCTACAGCCAGCGCGATCCGCAATGGTCTTATCTGTCGTAATGCCCGTTTGGGCAGTGCCTCTTTTCTGACCAGCGTGGCAAGTGCGACGTACACCACAAACAAATTGGTCGTAATGCCCGTTTGGGCAGTGCCTCTTTTCTGACCCCCTGTTTTCCCCTGGGGTCAGAATCCCCTTTTGTCGTTCGATCCGGTGCGTGGATGGGCGCGGATTCCCCACCAGACCCCCTTTTGGGGCCTGGGATGGGGCCGCGCGCCCCACAGGCTCACGGCGCGCGTATGACGCGCGCCGCAGGGGGCAAATTCACCCTGTTTTTTTGTGTCATACGCTTGCCTGCACCACATCATACTACAATTTCAAATAATGTGCAACGTGGTGTGTTGGGTCGGTTGGCCTTCACCGTGCACCTCGCGCTTTTGATGACATGCCGCGCATAGCGGGTAGATGCGCACGCTGCCGCTGATTGTGCCTTCCGCTGCGCCGCCTCTCTCCTTCTCCCCCTTGCGCGCTTTCACCCACCCGGCCAACTGTTGACGCAACTTGTCGATCTGCTTCTCATCGGCCCACACTTCGAACACGCTGTACTGCACCCGCTCCCCATACCCTTCCAGCAGGTGCATAATCTTCGTCCGGCGCTTGTCGTCGGGAATATCGTAGCTGATCAGATACAGTGTGCGCATAGCGAATAGCGAATAGCGAATAGCGAATGGCGAAAAGCGAATGGCGAATGGCGAATGGCGAATGGCGGTTAGTTGTAGTGGAGTTGGCGGTTGATTTCGGCGACGAGGAGGGCGATGATTTCATCCAGCAGTTTGACGCGGTGTTGGTAAACTTCGACCCGTAAAAGTTGCCGCCCCCGCCAATACCATCCTTGCGTTTCGCGCGCTGAACCTAAAGCGATTTTCAAAAACCGCGCGTCGTCACGTCCAAAGCCTCGTCCGAACCCTTCTTCGATATTGGCGCTGATCGAACCGGCGCTGCGGATGATTTGATCCACAATCGGCCAACTGCGCCGTTCTTTTTGCCAATCCTCACTATCGCGCCACACGAGATCATAAGCATAGGACTTACGCAGACATGACTATTTTTTCACCGCAGAGGCCGCCGAGGACGCTGAGAAACTATAGATTTTCTGCGCTCTCTGCGTCCTCGGCGGTAAAATTCAGGCGACTTGCGTAAGTCCTGAGCAAATAATGCCCTGCGATAGCCGTAGTTTTCCCATAACGGCCCTGGCTTACCCTCGGCTTCTATACCGCTTTCCCACCCCTCATACGTTGTCATCGTGCTTTATACCTCCTGCGATGAGTTGCGAAAGGCGAAATGCGAAGTGCGCCATTCGCCATTCGTTATTCGTTATTCGTTATTCGTTACTCGCCCTATCGAAAAACTACTGCCTGATACTCCGGCGTGCCTTCCCGCAGACAACGCGCCACTTCCCGCGCTTGCAGCTCGATGAAGCGCCACAGCGGCAACATCTCCCCGGTGCGCGGATGCTGGATGGCCCGGCCCATGCGCTCCTCGTAAGCGGCAACGTAGCGTTTGACGGCGTCGCGTTCCATCACCAACGCGCGCTCCCCCGCCGCCTCGTCACCGGGGCGAAAATCCTCCGGGTGGATCATATCGTGGTGGCAGACGTGCAGGACCAGCCCCTCGATCAGCGGGCGGAACTCTTCCACCACATCCAGCGCCAGCGAGGGCCGGTTGTACACATCCTTGTGCAGAAACCCCACGTAAGGGTCCAGGCCCACCGTCTGCACGGCGCTCTCCGCCGCCCGCGTCAGCAACGTGTAGCCGAACGAGAGCAGCACGTTGATCGGATCGCGCGGCGGGCGGCGATTGCGGTTGTCGAACTGCCACACGGGATCGAACAGCAGCCGGTAGCCATCGAAGTAGCGCGCCGTGGCGCTGCCTTCCACCCCCAACAGCGCGTTGAGCGTCTGCGTGCGCGCGGCCCGCGCCTCGTAATCGTCCAGCGCCGCCAACGTTGCTTCCAGCTCCGAGTGCCCGACGCGCTTCTGGCGTTGCAGCAACACCCGCTGATTGCGGATTTTGCCGCTCACCATGCGTTGCGCCAGCGCCAGGGTGAACGCCGCCTCGTTTTGCCGCTGGTACTGCGCCCGTCGCAGCGCAATATGCGGCGTCAGCTCCCCCTGGATGCGCCCATAGTACTGGCCGTCCATGCTCAGGAAGACCAGATCGATGCCGTCCTGCATCAGCCGCTTGAGCGCGGGGGTGGTGATCCCCACATTGCCGAGGATCACCACCTGCTCCACGTGACCGAGCGGGAATTCGGCAATCACCTGTTCCTTGCCGTGCTCATCGCTTTTGCGGACTTCCAAACGGCGGTAATCGACGCCTAACTTTGCGCCCTGTTCGGTAATATACACTGCGGCCATAGGTCAACCTCCAATGGCGAATGGTGAATGGCGAATGGTGAGTTGCCCCCCTGTCTACCGTCTACCGTCTACTGTCTACTGTCTATTTCATTATTGCCCCCTGAGGGGGATGTTAAGGTGCATCACACCCCCTAGCGCCGTGTGCGCGCCGCCTGCCGGATAGCCTGCAGGTCGACAATCTCGGCGACTTCGTAACGCGGCGGGAGCGCGCCCGGCGTCGGCTTGAGCCGCACGATGGGCGGGAAGTAACCGCAGCGCCCGTGCAGCTCGGCCAGCAGCGCGGCGGCGGCGAAGTTCAGCGCGGGCGGCACCACCAGCAGCGCCTCCGTCTGCCACTGCGCCGGCGTGAGGCCGGCGGCCTCGGCCAGCGCCGGCGCGTGCTCGGCGAAGGGCGTGTCGAGATCGAGCTGCGTGGGAATGTCGCGCACCTCGGTCACAGGCGCGCCGGTGAGCGCCTCGATCTGCGCGAGGTGGGCGGGGGTGAGAGGGTGGGAGTAGTTCAGGATGAGCATCGTTCTATCTCCAATCATTTGCGATTTCGAGTATAATTAAAGTAAACTCAGTAGATCCAAAAATGTTCCACGGGGATCGTCAGATCCCCGTTCTGGTCTGGAGCTGGCAATCCAGACCAGGCAAAATTGGATCTTCTGAAACTGTCCTTTCTGGAGGTGCACATGACGATTTCCGTCAGCGTTAACCAGGCGAATCATCATCTCGCCGAATGGGTTCACCGTGTCACCACCGAAGGTGAAGCGGTGCTGCTGACCGTTGGCGAACGCCCCCAGGCCGTCTTGATCGGTCTGCACGATTGGCAGATACTGCAACGCGCACAGGCCAATCGCGCCGCGCGGTTAGCCGCGTTGGAGCAGGCGCAGGCGTTTAGTGAGCAATTGCGCGCCACCCAGCCTATCGACGACATCGACGCTGTTACCCTCCTCCACACCATGCGCGAGGCGCGCGATGCAGAACTTCAGGTCGCTTAAACAATTAGGCTAAATTCCACTGTTCAGCCAAAGTGGATAACCTATGCATCACTTTCTCTATTTTATTCTGTAACTTGTTCAACGCTTGCAGCGTCTTCTCTTTTTCTTTCTTCCGTTGATGTTCAGCATGGTCAAGTGGATTACGGACATTCTTCAAATCTGTCCAGAGTTGTTTCATTGTTTCAATTTCTGCCCACTTGAGCAATTCTACACCAAAACGGTTAAGGTCGTTTTCCGTGAAAATGCTGTCAGGAATCTCGGGATGCGGTTTTCCAAGCAGCGCCACACCAGAGATAGCCTTTTCAAACGGATCTCGATTGTGCATCAAAAAATCTAAAGGTTGCCCTAACCGATACGTCACCGCGTCAATAAGCCACTCGCGCGCCAGTGTCACCGCCTGGACAACCTGCCCCTTCTGATAGTACCATTGTACTAGATGAAACTCTGTGCGGAGCATTTGTGCTACATCTTGCCCATCATTCTGGAATTGCGCAAAAGCATTCACGATCTGGCTGCGCAATACCTCGAACGGCGGCGCGCTGATTTGCAACTCATGTTGAGCGTTTCTCAGGGCTTGCTCCAGTTTGCCGACCTCTTTCATCAGCGTGAAGGGTTGACACAAACGCGCTGCCTGTGAGATATTGTCCAGGTTATTTGCAGCCTCAAACAATACTCCTGTGGATTGTTTTGAGGGATTCAATAGCGCCGATAGCGCCCGCGCATTGCCCGTTTGCACAAACTGTTCGGTGGCCGTCAGCCAGTCGAGCATAGTAACAAATTCCGAAAGGTCCAGAACGGGCGTTTTACCATCTTTGCGCATTTCAAACGCGCCATAATATACCGCACGGATGGTGACGTTTTTAGCTGATTTAAGATAAGCGATGAACAGAAAAGCGAGAAATGGCAAGGAACGGAACCCATGTGTGATATCAAAAATAACCGTCTCCCCCTCTTCGACATTGTCAAGGACGGTCTGGAAAATCTTCCACATACTCTCGGTATCCATTCCATCCACAATATCTACAGGGCGGATGCGTTTATCTTGTAGCTCGGCTAAAACCGGAAAAGTTTCATTTCGAGCTAACGGGGTAACAAAAACTAACATCTCGTCAAAGTCTACAAATTCACGTAACGCTTGCGCGAAGACTTTGCCGGGATATGTTCTTCCTTGCCATTCATAAAGCGCATCTTTGGGGTCTCTACCGAGAAAGGTTATCACTTTGCGAGTCATCCGCACCTCCTATTATACTAAACGAACGCTAAAAAATTCACCACAGAGACACGGCGGGGTGCATTTCTGAATGGGGGCGACTTTTCTTAGATTGCACCGCAGAGCACGCAGCGTCCGCAGAGTTACCGGAAATTTTTCCGCGCTCTCAGCGAACTCTGCGGTTAAATCAGAGTTTATCTGGCTTTTGCCCCCGAATTGAAATGCACCCACACGGCGGCAAGTTGCCGCGAATACAGAGAAACCCATATAAAAAACCTTCGTGTCCTCTGTGTCTCCGTGGTAAAATGGAAAATTCACTGTGCGGTTAGTGTATCTCCACTAACACCCATCCCAACGGCGAGTGAGGAATCTCGACCGTGCGTCCATCCGGGCCGCGCTGCACCTGCACCAGCACGCGGCGACTCTTGGGGAAGGGGTCGCCGGGCTTGCGCTGCCCACGCGCCAGGCCGTAACCGCCTTCTTTGGGATGGCGCACAATGGTCTCCATAAAGTTGCTGTCGGCCTGCAGGCGGCTGCCGAACGTTTTGCCCTCCCAGCCGGCGCCCCAACCGATTTGGATGAAAAAGGCGCTCGGAGACAGGCGTGTATCCCGCAACTGCCGGTAATAGGCCGCAACTTTATCCGCGCCGGGGATGCGGGCAAACCACTCCGCTTCGCGGGCCAGACGTTGGGCCGTGTGTGCCTGGACGACGCCGGGTAATTCACGCAGCAGCGCCGCCCCCGGCATTTTGAGGCCGTGCGCTTGCGCCCAGGATGAAAAGAGCACGTTGTCTATCTTCAGGGTCAGCTCGAAGACCGTATCGGGCCGTAGCGCCTCGAGTTCGATGGGAGAAGCCGGTTTACCGCCACGGTTCAGCACCCGCGCGTTGACAATCATCAACCGGTCGACACCGACCGGCGCGCTATCGCCCACCTGGAGCGCGCGCAGCAGGTCGTGGTTGGGGTCGCGCCCGAACAACTCGTGTTCGTACTGCTGCGCCGCAAAGCGCCGGTCGCGGCCCAGTTTCGTGCGGTCGGGGCGCAGGCCACGCTTCTCCCAGGCCAGCCAGCCCAACGCCGTGCGCAAGGCGCCTTTGAGCGTTGTGCCGGGCAGGTAGGGCCGGTCGTAGACATCTTTGAATTGTTCACGCACCTCCGCGCCTGTCCCGGTGGCTCTGGGCGTGCCCTTGATGACATAGCGGAAAAGGCGGCTGTCGGGACGGAAGTCGGCCGGCGCGCGCAACAATTGCGCCGGCGGCGTTTGCGCCAGGCGGTCGGCGATGGCCGGATCATCCACGTTCTGGGCTTCCAACAGCGTGTCCTCGTTGATGCGCCAGGTTTGCCCCTGGTAAATGGCGTAATCGTACTCGTTCAGCAGATCGCGCCCACTGCCGATGTGTAACGGGGATAAAACGGTTACTTTGACATTGTAGAGGGTGTAATCAGGCATCTTGCCCTCCTTGCGATGAATACGGCCAGCCCACGGCCAGCGCCAGGCCGGCGCGCCAGACGGGATGCGGCAGGTCATCGGCCGGGTTCTCGTAGGTTGGGCGCACGTCCACCACGTCGCCCCACGGGCCGCTGCCCGGCAGGTAGACCACGCTTCCTTCGCGCAGCAGCCGGAGCCTGCGGCGGCGCTGGGCCGCGCCGTCCCAAGTGCGCAGCCAGCCGGCCACTGCCGTCAGTTCATACGCCGCGCCCGGGCGTTGCAGGGCGGCGATTTCTCCGGCGCGTGGGTGGTAGCGGCTCAGCAACAGCGCCGCGCCGTTGGGCGACGGGTCGGGCAATGCGAGCGGTTGGGGCGCCACGGACCAGGAAAAGACGCCGTAGCCGGCAGCGCGCTCGCCGCCCAGGCCATCCTCACTCAACATCTGGAGGGCGCGTGTCAGGTCGGCAGGCGGCTGCCCGCTCAAACCGAACCACAGGCCGCACCCGGCGGCGAAGGTCACCCGTCCGGCATGAAAGATGTTGGCGGCGGAATTGATGCGGTTCACCGTCACGCGAGGGACTGTGGTTTCGGCATAGACCGCGTGGCGGCGCAAAGCGCGCGGCGGGATCGGCTTGTTGGTTTTGGCATCGTGGCGCAACACGTCAGGCAGACGTTCACACTCCGCCAACGTCAACCACAAGGCTCCGCCCTGGAGCGCCACACCGGTTGTCGGCTCGGCTTTTTCATCCTTCGGGAAAAGCCAATCGTCCAGCAGCTTGCCGGCCAGCATCTTGCGCAGGATACCTTCGGAGACAAAGCGGATGCGTTTGACGTCCTTGCGACGGTCTTGGAGCAGGCTGTTGGAGAAAAACACCTGCGCCGGAACCGGCATCGGGAAAAAGTACACCTCGCCTGCATACGGGAAGGCTGACGTGATCCGGTAAGCGCAATCGCGCGTGGAAGCATCCGGCTCTGCCGGAGGGATAAACCAATTCTCGATCTGCCCTCCGGCACGGCAGTGTGCGTCCAGGAGCGCGGCGAGGAGTGTATCCGAAGGCACGCTGACGCTGCTTTCGGCCAGGTCCACCCCGCGCGCGCCGACGTGCAGCCCGCCCGCAAAGGTCAGGCGGTACACGGTCAACTCAGGCATCGCAGCCTCCTTTCAGCCCACATGGAGGGCTTGCTTCACGGCTCTGAGCACCTCTTCTGCAGCCTGGCTCAGGGCAGTCAGGTCGTTGTATTCCTTGAGGGTTTGCGGCTCACCCATCTCGCCGTGGGCGCGCGCTTTGACCTTGATGTTTTGCAAACGCACCTTGCCGGAGCCGCGCGAACCGAGGCCACCCAGGTAATCGTCTTCCAGCAATTGCAGCCCTTCGATGACCGTGCGCAGGCGCTCGATGTCCTTGCCGGGTGTGCAGCCATCGCCGCTGTAGACGCTGTAGACCAGTTCTGCCGGCTGCTCAATTTCTTCCTTTTCCCCCTTTTTTCCCTTCTCGCCGTCGTGTTTTACCGATCTTTTCCCGCCAAAGATGCTACCGGCGGGCACACGCTCCATCTGGCGCGGGTTGGCGGCCGAGGTCACGCGGTCAATCGAGACCTCGGTTTTGACCTCTGTGTAGGGCAGGTCGGTGCGGCCCGAATCTTCCAACGCTTTGGCGCTGGCATCGCTCAGGTGGACGTCGCGCACCACCAGGCGGGTGGGCGTGGCGAATTTACGTTCGCCCGGCACGCCAAAGACCTGGCACACGTCGCAGTTTGGATATTCGCTTTCGTCGGTACAAGAGTGAATTCGCCCTTGTCCGATGGACTGATTTTGCTCCAGCCCGCGATATTTCTCCAACAGGCTGCGCATCTTGCCCCGCAGGGAAGAGCCGGGGATGTAGGGGCGATTGGTCAGTTTGTCGCGGACGACCGTTTTATCCACGCCGCCGATCTCGATGCCCGACTCACTGCCGCCGATGTGCAAACCGGTCACCGTCTCGATGTCAAAGGTGATGAACACCCGTCCTTCAAGTTTGATGTTAGCCATTGTTCGCCTCCTTAACTGCCGCCATAGGCTTTGTGATAGGCCAGGATGGCCTCGAAGAATTCTGCAAACCGTTGAAAGTTGTCGTCCTGGTTGTCTTTTCCGCCTGGAGGACTGTCGGCCGGGCGCGGAATGGCCTTTGTGACCAGGTCCAGTGAAGGCCGTAGCACATCTACCAGGTCCGAAACTGCTTTACCCCGTTCCTTGCGAGCACGGTAGGCCATCTTGGGCTTGAGCAGGATCAGGCGGCGTCTGGCGTGTGCACGGCGGTTCTCGATGCTCCACTCGGCCTGAATCTGGCGCACCTCGCCAAAGAGCGAGCGAATCTGGTTGGTCGCCAACCCCTGCTCTTTGAGTTGCTTTCCCAACGTTTCGGCCCACGTGACCATCGTTTCTGCGCCTTCTGGGTCGGTGATGATCTTGCGCAGCTCCGCGTCCGAAGGGCGCTGGGTAGGCGCTCTGTCCCTGTCTCTATACTGACTCATGTTTCACCTCCTGAAAAATGATATGGATTGATGTTACTGTGTGGACGAAAATCCAGGCTGGCGGTATAGGCCATCACTCCTCCTGGGAGGATTCCCGCCCCAACAACTCAGCCCAGCGCGCCGCCAGGCCGATCCACTCGATAGCGCGGAAGCGGTCGGTGCGCAGGCGTTCGTGCAACGCCTCCAGAGCATCATACATCGCCGCGTTCTTTTTTTCATACTGTTTCGCCATCCGCTTGAGATAATAGGCCCCCCGCCACATCCACGGCCCATACAGCACCTGCTCCTGCCCGGCGCGGTTGATGTCGTCGCCACGGTCGCGCCGCTGCCGGTCGGCCTCGTCGTGCTGGGCTTGCAGGCGGATGAGCCGACGCAGCAGCGCCTTGGGGCCGCCCTCCTCCTTCACCAGGCCCAGCAGATGATGCGCCATCCCGTGGACGGTTTCCAGGTTCGACGCGGTGCACTCTTCCAGGCCGAAGCGCGCCCAGGCGGTGGTCTGTCCCAGAAAGTTGAGCGCGTCTTTACCGTCGCGTTGCTTGGCATGCTTTTCTGCATCTCCTGCGTCTTGCGCGGCCTGCGCCAGCGGATACTTGCCACCCACCAGCACGATCCCTGCGCTGGTGTGGATGCCGGGGTGGTTGGCCGCGAACGGCGTCAGGTCGGCGCGGATGCGGCGGGCCAGTTCCACCACCCGGTCCCACGCGCCCACGAAGAACAGGTCGTCGCCGCCGGAGTAGATCGAGTAGAGCGTGTCTTTGGCGTCCGAGTCGGCGTTCATCTCTCCGGCAATCCATCCGACCCAGCCCTCGAAATAGAGGCTGATAGCGAAACTCAGCGCCGCAACGCGAGAGAGCGTGGCGCGCTCGCCCAGGCCGGAAGCAAAGATGTCACCCAGGTTGTCCACGTCCATCCGCAACACACCGAGACGTTCGATGCCCTTCGACTCTTTCTCCAACACCGAGAAAGGTTTGACGCTGCCGGCCTCCGGCAAATCGTCCACCTTGCCGCGGAATTCATCAATCTCGGCTTGGGTGATGATCGGGGTCACATTGACGAGAAAGCGGCGACCGATGGCAGTTTGCGTGTCGGGACGCAGGTTTTCAAGCAATGCATCCTCAAGCGCCAGGACAAGGCGACGTTTCGTATCCTTGGGAATCCCCCCCAGGCCCTTCACAACGCCGGCGTACATGCCAAAGGCAGCCAGGGCCTCTTTCCAACCACCCGGCGTCTGCGCCAACGGATCGCGGGGCGGCTGGGGGATGTCTACTTCGGCCAGCCATAGATAGGCAGCGCGCCGGAGATCGTCACCCAGAGCCTCATAAGAAATACAGGGCGGGCATTTCCGCGTCTCCTCGCCACCATCCCGACCGGGTATGCCTCTGGTTTGCGGATGTTCCTGTCCGCAGACCTGACACTGTTTTTCCTCGTTGCCGCCGTGATCTTGCGGCTCCAAGACCCGTTCCAACAGCGCAGAGTCCAACTCGGAAAACCGACGCTGCTTGACACCCCGCAACGCCTGCGCCAGTTCCTCCCATTTGCCGGAGATGCGCCCGTCGTAGAAATCGGCGGCTGCCAGGGGAACCCCTGTCAGCGCCAGGTACAGATCACCGCGATGATGGGCCAGTAGAATGTGGTCGACCTCGCGCTGAAGCTCGCGCAATTTGTTGCCATCATCTGCGCGGGCCAGCAGGTAGAACGCGCCACCGCCCTGATAGATCAGATTGGTGATCGGCAATTCCAACCGCCGCAACACGTATCTGGCTACCGCCTCGGTCAACAACTGCAGGTAGAAAGAACGACCGCGCAGGGCACTCGTGGCGCCCCGGTCGGTGATGGTGTAGATGAAATCCTGCACGCCCGAAATGTCACCGCCGACAAGTATCGCCGTTTGCGTCTGACACAGAATCGGCGGCGGGGGTATCGTCTTGGGGTCACGTTTCTGTTGTTCGGCTTGCTTGCGTGCTCTGTACCATTCGTCCAACGCATCCAGCAAACCGTCTAGAGCAGGTTCATCCACCGCGCTCAAGATAGCCGCCAACGCCGCCGTCATCCGGCTGTGGTCATAGAGGCTCACATCCGGCAAAGAGCGATAGTAGGCCGAGGGCACGCACCAGGTGTACCTTTGGAGTAACAAAAGCAGACTCTCCAGGTAAACGGACAGGTCGCCGCCGTTGGTATGGGCATCGTGGAGGGCTTGGGCATCCTCCTCAAAGTGCTTCCACAGTTCCCCATACGAGCCGTCCGGCTGTTCTTTGGGGAACAGCACATCCTCTCGTAATGCCAGCGCTTTGAGCGGCCAATAGAGGGACATCGGCGCTTGTTTGTCGTCCGCTTCGATCCGGCAAAAGATGGAAAGCAATTGCCTGGGCTGCTCTTGTGTTTCGTCGGCGCGCTCGCCGGCCGAGAGCCGGTCGGCCAGCGCCACTACTTTGGTCTCATAACCCTGCAATGGTTTATCGTGGTGTCCCATCACGGGATACAAATGCCCACGCCATTGCTCGGGAACGACCCGGACGACCACTTCGCTCCCAACTTCCGAATGAGGGCGATAACGATCTTTCTCATTCGCCCGCTGCGCAAACTTCCCCACATCATGCAACAACCCCGCCAACGCCGCCAGATATACCCTGTCCTTCGGTCCTTCATCCATACACACCTCCTGCGAATCGTGAATGGTTACTCCACGCGCCAGACTACCGCGCCTTTTCCGAACACGTCGGCCTTGTAATAAATCTTGATGCCCGCATCGGCGTGTGCGCCCGACCAACAGATGTCGCCCC
>Ga0209381_1003964_pt1 | contig 14138 bp, 12 predicted proteins | sample DewCreD2012metaG_FD_184111 | JGI IMG/M metagenome (GOLD analysis project Ga0209381, IMG submission 184111) | Hot spring sediment bacterial and archeal communities from British Columbia, Canada, to study Microbial Dark Matter (Phase II) - Dewar... ...
GGGCGCCGTCTTTGGCCGGAAAAAGGAAAAGGCCCAATCCCGAAACGGCTATGGCGAGATGAGACGCTATCTCATGTCGCAGACGTTTAAGGATTGGGCCTCTGTCGAGACCGTACTACATCCGGGGTTGGCGCCCACTCAGGGCACTCGAACCCGCACCCTCACGGCGGCCGAAAGTCCCTGATGCCTGCTGCCGGTCTAGCCGGGCACGCATCCGGGCCTCCCAAGCTTGGCCGCCTGAGATCGGTCCTATTTTCCCACGTCCAAATCTGAAAAGGCAAATACTTTTTTCTTCACTTATCCACCCGTGAATTGGCCAATTAGGCGTGCCGGTGCCGCCGCACAACCTTGCGGTTCAACTCCAACTCGAACAGCGTGGCGGGCTTGCGCTCCGCGACGGGCTGCGGTGCCAGCTTCACGCCGAAGTGTGTAAGGAAATGGTCAGTGATCTTCTCTTGAGCCGTGCGAAGCTCCTCCAGCGTGACGGCGCGGGAGATGTAGCCAAAGTTTACGCCTTCCATCTTGTGGTTCATCAGGAGATGGCTGTGGACATCGGAGATGCCCGCGAGGAGGCTGTGAGTCCGGTATGTGTGCCGGAGAGCGTGAGCCATCGGCAACCCCTGCTTGTCGTTGCGCGGGATGGTAAGGTGCCCGCTGTTGGCCTTGTCCGAAGGGAAGACCCAAGGAGACTTCGGAAACAGCTTGGCGTTTTCCTCTTTGCGGCTCCTCAAGCGGTCAATCAAGTATTGGCTGATCGGCACGGTGTAACGGCGCTCCTCACCGCCTTTCGGCTTTGGGAATTCCCACAGCCCCGCGTCAAGGTCAACGTCCTTCCATTGCGCCTCCGCGATTTGGTTGCGACGGCCGCCAGTCAGCAAGACGCTAATCCAGTAATCGCGCTTGATGGTGCTGCTGAGTTGCTCCACCTGGTCATACCAGCCCTTCAGTTCATCCACCGTGAGACTCGTTTGGCGGACGATATCCGGATGCCAGTTGACGTTCACCGTGGGGTCTTCCGGAAGGCTGGGCACTTCAACCCGCGCCCGGTTGTAGATGCCCTTGAGGAGCCGGAGCGCATTGTTGGCGGTGGCCCATCCCGCGTGCGGTGAAAGCTCCGGCACCGCTTTCTTGGACGGCTTCTTGCGCTTGGCCGCTTTGGCAACGAGCCGGGCATGAAGCGCTTCCGCTTCCGCCTTCACCTTGATCGTGATTTGTTCGTGGAGCTTCCTGACGCCCGGCCGGTCAAGGCCAACGTCCTGCATCGTCCGGTGCTCCCAAGGCTTCAGATGGTTCCGGAATATGGCCTCATAAATCTCCAGCGTTTTCGGTGAACGCGCCTCCGACCCTTTGTACAGCACGAACGCTTCCGCGACCGTCATGCCTTTGGCCGCCTCAACCCGTTTTTCGAGGTTGGGGTTTCGGCCTTGCTCCAGAAGCTCGACAGCCTTCAGCGCCTCTCTCCGGGCGGCCTCCGCGCTGATCTCACCGACACGGCCCAGCTTGACCCGCACGGCACGCCGGTTTAGGTCGCGTTGCAGGACGTAGCTCTTGCTTGCGGCGTTGCAGATGACCATGAAGCCCTTCACGGTCTTGTCGAGGTAGGCACCGCTACCAAGCGGCAGCGAATGAACAATCGCCTCCGCTATATCAATGCGCGGCATCGGCTGCCGTCCGCTCCGTTTCGCGCCCGTTTCCACCGTCGCTATCGCATCCATTCCGGCAGGCTCCTTTTCCGGGCCAGAAAGCCGTCCGAAAGCCGAAAGGCATCCGGCAGCAAACGACCCTAAAATAGAATACCCTGCTAAATTACTGAAAAGCAAACGAATGGCGGCTTTCGCAAATCGCCAGAAAGCCTAGCAAATGTGGGGTTGCAAAACTTGGGCGCAGGGGGCCGGAGGTTCAAATCCTCTCGCCCCGACCAAGTGGAAGGGAGTATGGGGGAGCCTCCGGTCATCTTCGACATGCCCCTGTAGTCCATCTTGCAGACGCCGTGCTGTGCCAGCGGTGCTGCTCGGCGCCGGGCGGGCGGTTGAGGCACTGTTTTCAGCGAGGTCTGGGAAGGCGCGTGCGCAAGAGGCGGGTGCGGGGTTTGGGTCAGGGAGAGAGCAGAGAGAATCTCAGAAGGGGCGCACGACAGGAAAGTGAGATGAAGTAGTTCACGCGGCCCTCCGTTCGGAGCGGCGCTCCCAGAAATCCGGGAAGCGGCCGCTGAGGATCGAGCAGCGAAGAGCGATGATGCGACAGCTTGACTGGACTCGTCCTGGTGCGCTCTGATTACGAGAGGGGCGTTCCCCGACCGACACTCAATCTTCATGAGCCTGGCTCTGCGAAAACCTGATAGCACGTCGTCCGACGGTGAGTTGCCTGTCCCTGCGCTGAATGCGGCCGAGTACGTTCCCAAGGAGATCCTGCCCCTTGCGAATCCGCGAACAGACATCCCGCGGATCGCGAAGGATGAACAGCTTGTCCGCCTGATAGAAGAAGCCATCCAGCGAATTCCGACACATCACCAGCTCTGGCTTGGGGATGCCCGCCGGATGGAGAGCCTGAAGTCTGAGAGCGTCCACCTGGTGGTGACCTCCCCGCCATATTGGACCCTGAAGGAATATCGAAGCTCTCCGAGCCAAATGGGGCACATCGAGGACTACGAGGACTTTCTCGCTGAACTGGATAAGGTGTGGACGCATTGCTACCGCGCGTTAGTTCCAGGAGGAAGGCTCGTCTGCGTAGTCGGGGACGTCTGTCTGTCCCGGCGCAAGAACGCCGGGCGCCATACCGTGGTCCCGCTCCACGCTTCCATTCAAGAACACTGCCGGCGGATCGGCTTTGACAATCTCGCACCCATTATCTGGCACAAGATCTCAAACGCGGTGTATGAAGTCGAGAACGGGTCGAGTTTCCTTGGGAAGCCATACGAGCCGAATTCCGTCATCAAGAACGACATCGAGTTCATTCTCATGGAGCGGAAGCCCGGCGGTTATCGCACGCCGGACACCATGACAAGGGTGTTGAGCTTGATTTCCGAGGAGAACCACAGGAAGTGGTTCCAGCAGATCTGGACGGGTCTGACGGGCGCTTCGACCCGGCAACACCCCGCCCCGTTTCCCCTGGAGTTAGCGGAACGCCTGGTTCGGATGTTCAGCTTTGTGGGCGACACCGTCCTCGATCCCTTCCTTGGCACGGGCACAACGACCGTGGCCGCCGCAAAGGCTGGCAGGAACAGTGTGGGCATCGAAGTTGACGAGCACTACTTCGAACTGGCGCACAAGAGAATAGCCAGCGAAACGTCCTCCTTGTTTAGGCAGACGTCAACCGCCGTGAGGAGGACCGGCTAGTCTCAATGGCGATCAACACTCCGCTGGAACGCAAAGTGCGCGCAGCCATCCGGCATTTCTGGACTACGCGGGCGCGGCAGGCAGAAAGGCAGGGTGTTGTTACGGGCGCAAAGGATGCGGGAGCGCGGGCCGCGGTAACCGGTGGAGCGCAAATGGGCGGATTTGTCACCCTGGTGCGCGATTTGGTATGCGAGGGCGGCCTGCCGCAGGCTCAGGTGTACTCCGAGAAGGCCTTGGAGTTGCCGGGTTGGTATCGGCCCGAGAAGAAGTGGGACTTGCTGATTGTCGTAAACGGACAACTCATCGCTGGGATCGAATTCAAATCGCAAGTCGGCTCGTTCGGCAACAACTACAACAACCGAAGCGAAGAGGCCATCGGCAGCGCAACCGATCTGTGGGCCGCCTACCGCGAGGGAGCGTTCAAACCTTCGGCGCGACCGTGGCTTGGCTATCTGATGCTACTCGAAGAAGCTCCGAGGTCGACGAGCCCGGTAACCAATCGCGAGCCACATTTCGCAGTATTCCCTGAATTCAAGGACGCTTCGTACGCCCGGCGGTATGAGATTCTCCTCACAAAACTGGTCAGAGAGCGGCTATACGACGCAGCTTGCTTTCTCTTGTCCGACGCCACTAACGGGCCCAAAGGCAACTATCGCGAGCCAGCGCCCGAGCTAAGCTTCGAGAACTTCTCAACCTCGCTCCTCGGGCACGTTATGGCCGCGGCACGGACAGGGCGGTGATGGGGTGGGAGTTTCAAGGCGGCGGCGCAACCAAGGACGGACACCGATGGCAACAGCTTCGACGCGCAAGGGAGCTGTGGACAAGTCTGGAGCCGAGGCAAACTGCCGCTTCGATGACAGGACCGGAGGCCGGCTATTCCTCGCGCCTGGCGCCGACAACCGCCGCCCAGCGCGCCGGCTGATTCTCAACCCCGCGGCCGGCGCCTGGCTGACCGGCGCGCCGCCGGATCCATCGATTCACTGTGCCCGCGTGCCTCTTCAACTACTTCACAATAGAGCTCCCGGACCTTAGCCCTAATCTGAGCCAAAAGCGCGGAGCCTTCCCTGGTCAAGCGGTACTCTTTGCGGGCGTGGGCGCCCGGCCTCAAGGGCCGGCTGCGCCTCAGCCAGCCGTTTGTCTCCATCCGCTTCAGCAAGGGGTACAGGGTCCCGGGGCTTATGTCGTAGCCGTGCCGCCGCAGTTCGGCGGCGATCCACTGGCCATAGACAGGCCTCTTCTCAGCATGGCGCAGGATGTGGACCTTCCAGAAACTCAGCAGAATCTCCCGGGTCACTGTTTCCTTGCGCGTCACTCTCAAAACCCCCGTCTTAGGATCAGGCCGGCGGCCGCGCCTCCGGCCACCAACCATGTGGAATTGATACGGAAGCGGACGATGGCTATGGCGGCCGCGAGCGCCAGAAGCACCGAGGGGAGGTCAGCCAGCGCCGACCGCCCGAGCTGGCACGCGACGACGATCATAAGCGAAAGCGAAGCGGCGTTGACCCCATCGAGAACCGACGCGGCAACCGGCGAGCGCCGGATGCGCGGCACCAGCGGGGCGCTCGCAGCTACGAAGAAGAACGCGGGGAGGAAGATGCCGAGCGTGGCGATGAGAGCACCGGGCAATCCTCCCAGGATGTAGCCAATGAAAGTCGCCGTCGTGGAGACGGGTCCAGGCGTCAACTGGCCGATGGCCACGGCGTCCAGGAGCTGTGTTTCGGTCAGCCAGCGCCAGCGCACAACCAAGCCGGCTCGCAAGAAAGCCAGCAGCACGTAGCCACTGCCAAACAGGACCGAGCCAACCTTGAGAAAGAAGGCGAAAAGTCTCCCCAAGCTGAATGGAATCGCCGCGGCAGCCGAAGCGGCGCCAACGCCCTGAGCCAGGAACGCGAGCGGTCCCACCTGCGCGAGTCCGGCGAGATGGACTCCCGTTGTCCGGCGCCCGCGGCCGGCGCAACGCGGGAGCCCGGCGCCGATCCCGGCCAGAAACAGGACCGCGAGTTCGTTCACCCCCGCAGAATTGAGCGCCACTCCCGCCAGACAGATCGCGGCCAGGAACTTCGTCTTGATCGCGGCGCATCCGAGATCCCAGCGCGCGCGCGCCACGATCACGAAGATGACTGGCTTGACGCCCTACAAGACGGCCAGCAATTCAGGAAGCGACCCATAGCGGACGTAGAGCCAGCCGCAACCGGTGACGATCAGGGTCGCCGGCAATATGGAGCAGACTCCGGCGGCGATCAACCCCGGCCAGCCAGCGCGGCGATGCCCGATGTGGATGGCGAGTTCCGTGGAATTGGGCCCAGGGATCAGGTTGGTGGCGCCCAGCAGATCCAGAAAGTCATCTTGCGAGATCCAGCGCCGCCGGGTGACAATCTCGGGGTGCAACATCGCGACGTGCGCAGCCGGGCCACCGAACGCGATGGCGCCGAGCTTGAGGAACAGCAGTACCAGACCCCTCATGGCTTCCCGGGTGACGCGCGGGGCCGCTGCGTCAGCGCGGGGCAAGGCCGGTCCGCTCGCGGGGCGCGATCCGGGCATCCAAGGACCAGCAGCCCGCACCAACGATGAGGAGGAACAAAGACCCCAAGAGCATGGAAACATCCGTGCGCGCCTCGTGAGCCATGGCCCAGAAACCAGACCTCATGAGGATGGGGATCTTGGTCGTCGAGATCGCCACCAACATGATCACGATGAGAGGGATCGCAGCGAGCCTCGTCAGCAGGCCGAGGAGCAGGAGGGAGCCGCAGGCAATCTCAAAGCACCCCACGAGCGGGGCCAGGACCTCCGGGGAGGGGATGCCGATCTTGGTGAAGCGACCCACCCCCAACTGATCTGAAAAGAGGAACTTCTGAATGCCCTCAGACAGGAATACGCAACCGACCAACAGCCGAATCAACAGCGTGGCCGAGGGCGCGCGCGTCTTGAGCAAATTGCGTATTGCGTTCATCCGGCGGCTCCGTTCGTCGTCAGGCGGGGGTAAACTGTGACAAGTCGTAGATGCCGAGCAGCTTCTCCAGCCCGGCGACCAAATCCACATTCTTCTCAAAGCCTTCCTCGCCGAACAACTCGTGCTCCTTCTTCTCGAACTCTTCTCCCAAAGAAGCGTACTCGTTTGCCGAGACGATTTTGCGGAATGCAGGGAAAAGCACGGTGTCCTCGCGAGCCTCGTGCGGTTCGTACATGCGCACGAACAGCCGCAGTGCGCCGCCGAGTTTCCGCAGGTCCTGCGCTTTCTTCAGCGCGGCGGGCGAGGAAAGCTGGAGAACCGTCTCCGTCAGGTCCCGCCCACGCTTGTGCTGCGCTTCCAGCACATCCACCAGTTCGACAAGGCTGCCCGCCTTGCGGAAACGCGGGAAGAGATGCTCTTCTTCCAGCTTCTCGTGATAGTCCTCAATGAAGCGTCGAATGAGATTCGCCGACGCGCTGAGGGCTTGCGGGTTGAGTTCTTGTTTCGATTCGATCCTGCGGATGCATTCCCGGTAGATTAGCAGGACTCTCTTCAGAATCCCGTGCTCCCGCATCAAGTCTTCGGCGGGCGAGACCTCTTCGGTTTCGCCCTTTTCGATGGCTGCCCCTGCGCGCCTGTCGCCGCCCGCAGGAGTTCCAGAACACGCGGACAGAAGCAGACCGCCGCCAGCCGCCGCGGCCCCGCCAAGAAAGCGCCGCCGGTTCTCTGCAAGAAGTTGGGACATCTTGTTCCCCCTCTGGACAGGCTGTTTTCGGCTTGAGCCAGCGGCCAACCCAGCCCCTCTGCGCCGGCCGGCGAACAATAAGCTCATGCTGGCTCCCGAAGATGTATCGACAGCCGTCTACGGTCATCGTAATTGCGCTGAATGCCTTTGTCAAAAAGGGCCCAAGGGAAAAACGGTGACCGGAACCATGATCCACGCGCCAGGGCAAGGGGGACAGCCCGCTCTGCCCACTCGCTGCGCTCGGGGCAGAGTAGGCAGTGGCCAGGGCGAGTCGCGGTTTTTGCGAAGGGGTCGTGTGGGTGAGACGGCTCCCGAGCCTCCTCTACAGGCGATCGGGAAGGTCGAGGTGGGGCCGCTCGCGAGCGGCCCCTACACGCGGCAAGAAAGTTCGGGGATGAGTGCGGGGCAGCCCGCTCTGTGGAGGGGCTGCGGTAGTGTGGGGCCGCTGCAAGGGGGACAGCCCGCTCGGTGCAGGCAAGGGGGACAGCCCGCTCTGCCCACTCGCTTCGCTCGAGGCAGAGAAGGCAGTCCCCCTTGCGATCGAGGCAGAGGAGGCAGTGGCCGAGGCGGTGACTGCAATATAAGAAAAAAGAATAATCACCGGTTTCATTCTCTTCTTGACTAATATTGCTGTTCTGCTATACTGAGCCTTCCTCCCTGTCGAGGCCGCTGGCCAGCCGCGATGGTGCGAGGTCCAGGTGGCGGCCCGAAAGTCCCCCATCCCCAGCAAATACATATCAGGAGAGCAGATGAGCATAACAGCATACGTAGATCAGGTCCTCGAGACCGTGAAGAAACGCAACGCCGGCGAGCCGGAGTTCCTGCAAGCCGTCACCGAGGTATTGCGGTCCATCGCGCCCGTCCTCGAGCGGCATCCCGAGTACGTTGAATCGCGCCTTCTGGAGCGCATGGTTGAGCCGGAGCGCGTGGTGATGTTCCGCGTCCCTTGGCAGGACGATCAGGGACGGGTTCAGGTGAACCGGGGTTTCCGCATTCAGTTCTCGAGCGCCATCGGCCCTTACAAAGGGGGAATCCGCTTCCACCCCACGGTCTACCTTGGCATCCTCAAATTCCTGGCATTCGAGCAGGTTTTCAAGAACTCGCTCACGACTCTGCCCATGGGCGGCGGCAAGGGCGGATCGGATTTCGATCCGAAAGGCAAGTCGGACGCGGAGGTCATGCGCTTTTGCCAGAGCTTCATGACCGAGCTGTGCCGCCACATCAGCGCCGACACCGACGTGCCCGCGGGCGATATCGGCGTGGGCGGCCGCGAAATCGGCTACATGTTCGGCCAGTACAAGCGCATCTGCAACGAGTTCACCGGCGTTCTCACCGGCAAGGGTCTGGCGTGGGGCGGTTCACTCATTCGTCCCGAGGCTACCGGATATGGCTGCGTCTACTTCTGCGAGCAGATGCTCAAGACCCGGGGCGAGGGTTTCCAGGGCAAGACCTGCCTGATCTCCGGCTCGGGCAACGTGGCCCAATACACGATCGAGAAGCTGAACGAACTGGGCGCAAAGTGCGTCACGCTTTCCGATTCGGACGGCACCATCTACGACAAGGACGGAATCGACGCCGAGAAGCTGGCCTGGGTCATGGATCTGAAGAACAACCGGCGCGGCCGCATCCGGGAGTACGCCGAGAAGTATCCCAAAGCGCAGTATCTTCAGAATCAGAGGCCGTGGCACATCCCCGCACAGTGCGCTTTCCCCAGCGCAACGCAGAATGAGATCAGCGGCGAGGACGCGAAAGAACTGCTCAAGAACGGGTGCTACGTCGTGGGTGAAGGCGCGAACATGCCCACCACCCCCGACGGCGTCGAGCAATTCCTGGCGGCGAAGATCCTGTACGGCCCAGGCAAGGCGGCGAATGCCGGTGGCGTGGCCACATCCGGGTTGGAAATGGCCCAGAACTCCATGCGGCTTTCCTGGAGCAGGGAAGAGGTCGATAGCCGGCTCAAGATGATTATGACTTCAATTCACGAGGCGGCCTACGAAACCTCCAAGGAATATGGGGCCCCGGGGGACTACGTGATGGGAGCGAACATCGCCGGGTTCGTGAAGGTTGCCGACGCCATGCTGGCGCAGGGCCTGGTATAGCCTGCCGCCCGCGGAGTCCGGCAGCGGTTCCGCCCGGACGTTTTCTTGAGATAATTCGAACGGAATGCCGTTGGGGGGCTGTGGCGCCCGGGGGATACGACGCGCCGGCTCTGAGCCGCAGCCCCGCTTCTTAGGAGACACCGATGAAGCCACCGGATCTTCGCGCCCAGTTGCGCTATGCCTACGATCCACAGTACCGCGGGTTCCATCACCTGATGGCGCGGCGGGTCCGCACGATTCTGATGGTCTCGAATCCGTACGAGTCCTTCAGCATGTCGCGCGATTACTCGCTCACTCAGGACATTTACGGCACGTCCCAGTTGCTCCATCTTCAGAACGTCCCCCAAATCTTCTCCGCGCTCTCAGGCGAGGAGGGGCTGAGCATTCTGCAAAGGGAGCGGTTTGATCTGGTTGTGGTTTCGAGCAATCTGCCCGACATGGACACGGCCGCGTTCGGGCGGAAAGTGAAGACGCTGCATCCGAACCTGCCCGTCGTCATGGTCGTGTTCGACGGCTCGTGGTTCGACCAGACCCATCTCGGCACCGAGCCGGACGGGATCGACCGGACCTTCGCCTGGCGCGGCAGCGCCGATGTGCTGCTGTCCATCATGAAGCTTGTCGAGGACAGCCAGAACGTCGACCTGGACCTCAAGCTCGCCTCCATCGGCACGATTCTGGTGATCGAAGATGCGGTTGAACATTACTCGCTCATCCTGCCCCACCTGTATTCGATGCTGATGCAGCGCACCTTCATGCTGGTGCCGGAAGGGATCAACGAGAGCGACCGTCAACTCCGAACGCGCGTTCGGCCCAAGGTCCTTCTGGCGCGCACGTTCGGCGAAGCCAGGGCGCTCTTTGAAAAGTACACGACCTCCCTTCTGGGGATCATTTCGGACCTACATACCTATCACGACGATCCGGTCGATCCCGAGGCGGGCGTAAAATTTCTGCGCGAAGTCACCGCCCGCGAGCCGGGCATACCGATTCTGGTCCAATCGTCCGACCCGGACGCGATTGAGATCGCGCGGTCGCTGAACGCGCGGTTCATGGGCAAGCGCGGATCGGAGATGCGCGCGGGCATCGAGCAATTCGTCCTGGAGGACATCGGCTTCGGCGATTTCCAGTTCCAGATGCCGGACGGGACCCCGGTGCAACGGGTCTCCAATCTTTGGGACATGGAAAAGGCCCTGGCGGTGGCGCCGGCGGAGTCGTTTCTGTACCACGTTGAGCGCAACGACTTCTCACACTGGTTCCGCGCGCGAGGGGAAATCACTCTGGCCGCTCTGCTGAGGCCGCTGTCCGTTGCGGACTTTCCCTCGCTGGATGCGCTGCGGCTATATCTGATCGACGCCATTTCCATCGCCCGCCGGGAGCGTTACCGTGGAGCCATTGCGGACTTCCGTCCCCCGGAGTTCGATCCGGACTACCCATTTCTGGTTCTGGGGCGCGGGTCGCTCGGGGGCAAGGGGCGCGGCCTGGCGTTCATGTTCCGGCAGCTCAGCAAGTGGCTGCCGGACGAAGGCATCCAAGGCGTAAGCACGCGGCTGCCTCGCACGCTCATCATCGGGGCCGACGAATCGGACACCTTTCTGAAGGAAAACGGAATTGAAGTGAGATCGCTGGGCGGCTTGCGCGACGAGGAAGTCTTGCAGCGGTTCGCCGGATGCACGCTCAACGCCCGCCTGATTGAGTGCCTTGCGCACTACGTGGAGCGTGTCGACGTTCCCCTGGCCGTCCGATCGTCCGGCTTGCTGGAAGACTCCCACTCGCAGCCCCTCGCCGGCCTCTATGCGACCTACATGCTGCCGAATAATCACCCGGCGCTGGAGGCGCGGCTGAACCAGCTCGTGGCGGCGGTCAAACTGGTTTACGCCTCGGCTTACGTCGAGAGGCCCCGCCGCTACCTGGAAGGAATCGGACAGGACCTGGCGGAGACGCGGATGGCGGTAATCATCCAGGAAGTTGTCGGCCGACGCCACGGCCGGTACTTCTACCCCACGATTTCCGGCGTGGCCCAATCGCACAACTACTATCCGGTTTTTCAGATGAAGCCGGAGGACGGCGTCGCCACCATCGCGCTCGGTCTCGGCAAGCAAGTCGTCGAGGGCGGGGACGCGGTTCGCTTCTGCCCCCGCTATCCCCAGGTTCTGCCGCAATTTCGGTCACCCGCGGAAGTGCTCAAAGTCTCGCAGCGGGAATTCTTCGCGCTGGATCTTGAGCGTGGCGAAGCCGACCTGCTGCGCGGCACCGACGCCACCCTGGCCCGCTTGCCGCTCTCCCAGGCGGAGGCGGATGGGACGCTATCGCTCGTTGGCAGCGTTGTCGACATCGCGGAGGACCGAATTTACGATGGACTGGGGCGGCGCGGCAGCAGGGTTGTCACCTTCGCCCGCATCCTCAAGCACAACATTTTTCCGCTCTGCGATATTTTGAACGAACTGCTGGAGGCCTGCCGGAAGAACCTGGGCTTCGCCATCGAGATTGAGTTCGCCGTGGACGTGGATGCGGACCCTTCCTGCAAGCCGGCGTTCTACCTGCTCCAGATGAGGCCCCTGGTCGCCTCGCGCGAACGCTGCGACGTCGATGTGGACAATATCCCGCGCGACAAGCTGCTGTGCCGGTCTTTGCGTGTTCTCGGCAACGGGCGCATCGATGGCCTGCGGGACATCGTTTACGTGGACAGCGACACGTTCGAGCGGGGCCGGAGCGCCGAGGTGGCCTCCGTGGTGGAGCAGATCAACGAACGGCTCGGCCGCGAGCGGAGGAACTACGTGCTCATCGGTCCCGGCCGCTGGGGCTCGTTCGACCCCTGGATTGGGATTCCCGTCTCGTGGCACCAGATCTCCTGGGCGAAAGTAATCGTGGAGATCCCCGCCAAGGACTTGCCCATGGAGCCATCCCAGGGCACACACTTTTTCCACAACCTGACTTCCGCGGGCATCGGGTACTTCGCCCTGGCGGGCACGGACCACAACGAGTTCGTCCGCTGGGATCTGCTCCAGAAGATGCCCGGCGAGGAGATCGCTCCGGGAGTCCGCCATATCCGCCTGTCCCGCCCCCTGTCTGTGCGAATGGACGGCCAGCTACAGCAGGGGGTCATTGCTTTGCCGTGAAATCCCCTACTGGCGCTGTTTTTGCCTGCTCTTGCCACTCCGAAAGAGGGAGGAATCGTGCCGTCTGCTAATGCCCATCCCAGTACTGGATTGCCGGCGCTGGACCACGTGTTGGAGGGGTTGATCCCCGGCGACAACGTGGTCTGGCAGGTTGGATCCATCGAAGACTACCTGCCCTTCGTGCGCCCCTATTGCGAGGAAGCAATCCGGCAGGGACGCAAGCTCATCTACTTTCATTTCGAGCGGCATCTCGAGCTGATCGCGCCCGATCCGCGGGTCGAGACGATCCGCCTGGATCCCTCGGCCGGCTTCGAAACGCTTACCGCACAAATCCACGCCGTGATCGCGCGCGCCGGGCGCGGAGCTTACTACCTGTTCGATTGCCTCTCCGACCTGGCCGCCGACTGGTGCAGCGACATGATGCTCGGCAACTTCTTCATGGTGACCTGCCCCTACCTGCGCGAACTGGATACGATCGCCTACTTCGCCCTCTTGCGGCGCCGGCATTCGTACCGCGCCGTGGCCGCCATCCGGGACACCACGCAGCTCCTTCTGGACGTCCACCGCCACGGAGGGACGCTATACGTCCACCCCATAAAGGTCTTCCAGCGGTACTCGCCGACCATGTATCTGCCCCATGTCTGGCAGGGCGATTCCTTCGTGCCGGTGACGGACAGCGCCACCATCTCCGGCATTTACGAGATTCTGACGCGCGAAGGCCCGGCCCGCGAAACAGAGCGTTTCGATTTGTGGGACCGCACCTTCCAGTCCGCGCAGGAAACAGCCGATGCCGTGCGCCGAGGAGAACGCCCTGCGGAGCTTCTGGAGGAAACGCTCCGGCGCCTGCTGCAAATGCTGGTCAGCCGCAACGACCGCATGCTCGAACTGGCCGGGCGCTACCTGACGATCGAGGATCTGTTCGCCGTCCGCCGGCGAATGATCGGGACGGGGCTGATCGGGGGCAAGGCCGCGGGCATGTTGCTGGCCCGCGCCATCCTTCGCCAGGCCGATCCGCGCTGGCAGGAGATCCTGGAACCGCACGATTCTTTTTTCGTGGGTTCCGATGTTTTCTATTCATACCTGGTCAGCAACGGTTGCTGGCGGCTGCGACAGAAGCAGCGTGACCCCGCCCGGTTTCTCGAGGGGGTAGAGCAAGTCCAGCAGCAGATGCTCGCCGGTTCGTTTCCGGAATTCGTTCGCGACCAGTTCGCGGAAATGCTCGACTACTTTGGTCAGGCCCCCATCGTGGTGCGCTCCTCCAGCCTGCTTGAGGACAGCTTCGGGAACGCTTTCTCCGGCAAGTACGAGAGCGTTTTCTGCGCCAACCAAGGCTCCCCGCAGGAGCGCCTGGACGCCTTTCTGAACGCGGTGCGCCACATCTACGCCAGCGCGATGGGACGCGAGGCCCTCCTGTATCGCGCGCATCGCGGCTTGCTGGACTGCGACGAGCAGATGGCGATCCTCATCCAGCGAGTTTCCGGCGCCGTACACGGCCGCCTGTTCTTTCCGCAGGTAGCCGGCGTAGGCCTCTCCTTCAATCCCTTCGCCTGGTCGGAGCAGATCGACCCCCGCGCCGGCGTCCTGCGCCTGGTCTTTGGACTGGGCACCCGGGCGGTCAGACGGTCCGACGACGATTACACCCGGATTGTGGCCCTCAACGCCCCGGAGCGCCGGCCCGAGACTACGTCGAGTGAAGTGCGCGGCTACACGCAGCGGCGGGTCGACGTCCTGGACCTGGAACAGCGGCGACTGACCACCTGCCTGTTTGAGGAGGCCGTCCGCGCCTGCGGCGAGCAAGCGATCCAGATGGCAGCCTGGCGCGACCCCGAACTTACGCGGCGAAGCAGGGAGAGCGGGCGTCCGGCTTTCCCCTGGGTCCTCACGTTCAAGAGGCTT
>Ga0209381_1003973_pt1 | contig 14090 bp, 10 predicted proteins | sample DewCreD2012metaG_FD_184111 | JGI IMG/M metagenome (GOLD analysis project Ga0209381, IMG submission 184111) | Hot spring sediment bacterial and archeal communities from British Columbia, Canada, to study Microbial Dark Matter (Phase II) - Dewar... ...
ACGCCTGATCACCCTCGACGGCCCCTCCCAGCGGACCCGTCACTTGGAGATTGACCCCTTCGAAGACCCCGAGCTACAAGCGGCCAGAATATCCGGAAAACGTCGGCCAGAATTTCCGGAACCCACACGGCGCGCAGGGCGGTGCGGATGACGATCGCCGCGCCTTCGACGACTCCGGAGCGGGGCCCGCCGGAGAACGTCGCCGTCGCGCCGTCGTCACCGGCGTCGCTCGGCGACGCCTCCGGGTATACCTCCCGCACGAGCAACGCGGACGCCGCCGGGTCGGCGACGAACACCACGGCCTCTGCGCGGTCGGCGGACGCGGCGGGCCAGTCGAGCCAGACCACGACGGCGGCGTCGTGCGCGGCAGCGAGATCCCGCGCGGCCTGCATCTGGTCGGCCAGCGCCGGCTCCAGCCCTGCGGTGGCGACCTCGAGCAACTCCACCGCCAGGTCGGCGAGTTGGCCGCGTGCGCGAACCACGACCTCGCGATCCGCCGGACGAACGACGCGGAAGACCGCCCGCAGCGGTGTCTCTTCTGCCGCCCGAACGGGCCGGGAGAATCCTGCGGCGAGCAGCGCCGCGAGCCCCAGGACAGTCCCTGCGCGCACGCGATCAAGCTAGCATGAAGGCGTCGGACGACCCAAGTCGCTCGGCGGGCGACGACTCAAGTTGCCGGACGCCGTCCAGTCGCCGCCACGGGAAACGCCGCGAACGGGTGCGCTGATGCAGTTGACTTCGGGGAGCGCTGCGGAGCGCCCGAGGGCGAGCGTTGGCAGGCCCGAAGCGACGGAGTGACGGGGTGTGCTGCGGGCTCAGTGCCCGGAGAGTCGCATCACGTGAGTGCCGCGGACCAGCCCATCACCGTAGCTCGTGGGTGCGGTCGAGTCGACGCAGCCGTGGAGCACCAGCAGGAGGTCACCCGACGGATGGATGTCGAACGAGTTGTTCAGGTGGCTCAACGTGTCGACCCGCCGCACCCACCGCAACGAACCGCTGCTCTCCTCGAACGAAAACAGAACGACTTCCTCGACCTCTGCGTAGGTCGAAACATCAAACGGACTCGATGGCGGAGTGCTGCTCGGTACGCCGGTGTCGGGCGAGCGCGGGTACCAGCGCTTCTCAATCGTCATCGGACAGCCTGCGACGGGAAGCGTCGTGGACGCTGCAAGATAGGACGACGGCCCGAGATTGAGCCCGAGCATCACGACCGCTTGCCCGTGGTCGGAGCGCAGGCGGTAGCTGCGGTTTCCACGAAGCGACGAGCTCGTGTCGAGCAGCTCTCGGGACCAGCGCAGGGCCCCGCCGGAAGTGAACGACGCGACGTATCCGCGATTGGCCCCGACCGTCAACGGGCCCAGTGTCATCGCGGTGCCTGCCGTCTCTCCGGCGACCAGGACGTTGCCATTGCGATCCACGGCGGGCGCGCACACGAACAGGCCCACGCCCGGAGGCTCCCGGACCAGATGGAACAGCGTTGTGCCGGTGCGGGCGTCCAGCAACTCGAGCGTCTCACGGTTCGTTCCATCCTTGAGGTTCCCGCGACGAACGAGGTAGTTGCCGCCGGGATCCACCTCGCCCTGGCTGCCGGACTCGGTGTACCACGAGCGCGCCCAGCGAGTGGTGCCGCTTGGGCCGGCGGAAACCTGGAAGGCGGAAGCTCCGGGTGTGATCGGTCGATCGGACGTGGAATCGATGGCATGGCCGTCGTCTTCGAAGGTCCCCGAAAAGTCACCGCCCCAGAAGACATTGCCTGCTTCGTCGGCCTGGGCGAACTGGACGTTCATCCATGGATAGAACGAGCCGGCCTCGGGGTGCGGGGGAATTCCCGCCGCGCCGTAGTGCTCGCCGGCGGCGAGTGCAACTTCGTTCTCCGGACGAGCCGCCCAGAACAGGTCGGGGGCTGGGCCGGGCGGCGTCGTGGTGTAGATGATCGGGCTGGAAGTCCACGTCGCGAACCCGACGTTGAGGCTGCCGATGAACGTGCCGGCGACGACGAAGTGCGTGCCGGTCACGTCGACCTCGCTCATGTCCCAGAAGTCGGTGTGTTCGAGCCGCGGCGCGAGACTGAGCGGCGTGCCGTCGTGAAACGACAGGCGCCCGAAGCTCCCGTAGGTCGTGGAAGGCGTCCCGGCGAAGGTGAAGGTGCCTCGCAGTTGCACCGTTGCGACGTCGCTGGTCGGGCCGCCGAGCCACCCGCCGTTCATACGATTCCCGACGTTCGTGCGGTCGTAGAGCGCTCCCGGGATTGCCTTGACCCATTCGATCCGGTCTCTGAAATCGGGGACCGTTGTCCCAGGACAGCCTTCCACGGGGCCGCAGCCCTCGTCCGTCGCGCCGTCGCAGTCGTTGTCGATTCCGTCGCCGCAGACTTCGGGCACCGGCACGCAGCCGCAGCCCTCGTCGGCCGTCCCGTCGCAGTCGTTGTCGATTCCGTCGCCGCAGACTTCGGGCACCGGCACGCAGTCGCAGCCCTCATCCGTCTGCCCGTCGCAGTCGTTGTCGAGCCGGTCGCCGCACACCTCGAGCCCGCCGCGGCAGTCCGGGTCGAAGCAATCGGTCTGCGTGTCGCAGTCGTTGTCCAGCCCGTCGCTGCACGCCCCCTCGAGGGTCGGCTCGGTCGGCGTGCAGTCGCAGACCCCCTCGTCCACCACCCCGTCGCAGTCGTTGTCCAGGTCGTCGCAGCGCTCCAGCTCCGGCCAGACCGCGTCCTCGCAGACCGACCACGTGCCGCCGACGCAGCTCTGGGTGCCGCCGCTGCAGACGCCGAGGTCGGGGAACTCGCCGCCGCACAGGCGGCTCTCCCCCTCGGCACAGGCGCAACCGTCGTCGGGCGCGCCGTCGCAGTCGTTGTCGACGCCGTCGCCCGTGCCGTCCGGGCCGCACGCCTCCTCGGCGGGCGTTGCGGCTCCGACGCACTCGCCCCAGGTCCCCCACTCGCCGGGGCCCTCGCAGGTCTGGAGGCCGTCGCCGCAGGCGCCGACGCCGCGCTGGCGCAGGGTGCCGGTCCAGCACGGTTGCGTCTCGCCCGGCACGCAGAAGCAGTCCTCGTCGATCCGGCCGTCGCCGTCGTCGTCGAACCCATTTCCGCACGGGTCGTCGAGGTACGTGCGGCCGGCGTCGCCGTCGGGAACGTCGTCGGCGTCGCCGTTCATGCCGAGCGCGGTGTCGCAATCGCAGCCCGCGGGCCAGAGCACCAGGCCCACGGTCGCCGCCCCGATCCAGCCCTGGAGTCCGATCTTCATCTTCGCCTCCTCCGTTCGTGACGCGTTCGTCAGTTCCCCGTGCTTCCGAACTGCCGCGCCAGTTCCGCGACCCGGCGCGCGTGCGCCGACGACGGGAACCGGGTGGAGAAGCGCCGCACCAGGTCGTCCGCCTGTCCGGTTCGGCCGAGCCGGTACAGCGCCTCGATCCGCAACACCTCACGTTCCTCCCCGAGCACCCCGCTCGGGAAGCGCGCCTGGTGCTCCTCAATGAGTTCCAACGCCGCGGCGGCATCGACCGACATGGCCTGCCGCGCGCGGCGCAGCAGCGCCACCTCTTCCGCCAAGCCGTCGCCTGCGACATCGACCTCGGTGGAACCGACGGCCGCGGGCGGCACGGGGTCCCAGGTCGCCTGTGCCGGGGCCGGCGGCTCGGTTCCCGTTCGGCGCTGCGACACGACACCGCCGGAGAACCGCCCGGTCGAGGGCCGGTCGGCGGTCGGTCGATCGCTTTCGCCGGGCGCGCCGGAGGCCGCCGGCGTCACGAGGTCCGCCGCGGAAGACGGACCCGCACCCGTTTCGCCCGCGGCGCCGGACCCAGCCGGGGTCCCGGCCTGCGACGCCACGGGACGCTCCGCGACGACCGCGGCCGCCGCCGGGGCCTGATGCTCCGCCGCCGGCTCGGAGGTGGTCGACCCGGACCAGGAGAGGTACAGCATCGTGCCCAGCGAGCCCGCCGCCGCGGCGGCGAACAACAGCGCCGTGATCTTGCCCGCCCCAACCCCCGCGCCGGCCGCCCCGCCCGCCGCCCCGCCGGCGGCGCCGCCGGCCGGTGCCGCTCCCGCGGCCGGACCTCCGATGCCGAGGCGCAGCGCCGCGGCCTCGAGGGAGGCCTGGGGAACGTCCTCGCGAACCGCCTGGAGGAACTCCCGCAGGTCGGCCGGCAGCGCCGGGGGAACCGGCGCCCTGCCGGGCGGCATCGGCTGTCGTCCGTCGGTCATCGCTCCACCTCCGCGGCGGCCAGCCGCGTCCAGGCCTCCGCGACCTGCCGCCGCGCGGCGTGCAGCCGCGAATACGCCGTCTGCAACGGACAGCCGAGCGACTCGGCGATGACCGTCATCGGCAGCTCGTCAATTTCATGCAGGACGAACACTTCGCGCTTGGCTTCGTCCAGATCCTGGAGCAGGCGTTCGAGGGTCTGCCAGCGCTGCCGGCGGGCGAGCAGTTCCTCCTGGTTCTCCGGCACGACCGGTTGACGCGCCTCCTGTTCGAGCCGCTGCTGCCGCACGCGCGCGTCCCGGCGCCAACTCGAGGCCACCCGGCGGGCGATCGAGTAGACCCAAGTGGCCGGCGCGGCGTCGCCGCGCCACTCGGGCAGGCGGCGCATCACGACCAGAAACACCTCCTGCAACGCGTCGTCGGTCTCCGACTCCGGGACACCGAACCGGCGCAAGGTGCGCCAGGCGAAGGCCGCATGGTCCTTGAACAGTCGCTCCAGGGTGGGTCGCGCTTCCGTCTCCATCGCCTCCGACATCCAGTACACGGCGCAGGCCGTCGCGCTCGTCATGCCTGATTGGTGCCGGCAGACCGACGAGATTATGACGCTACAGGTCCAGCCGCCACGCCAGCCCGAGCGAAATCATTGGAATCACGGGCCACATCCCGTAGATCGTCCGGCGGCGGTCCCTGGGGTCCAGGAAGTAGAAGTCGTGCCGGATCACGGGCACCGAGCCATCGACGATCAGTTGGCCCCAGAGCGGACCGTAGAGCCGTACCAGCAGTTCGGCGCGCACGGCGACCTGCGCCAGGGCCCGGGTCGCGCTCGCGGCGGTATCGAGTCCCCGGCCCTCGGCGTAGACCCACCCGCCCTGGACGCCGCCGCACAGCCCGGAGCGCAGCCGGTCGCCGGACCAGAGCCGCGCGCACAGGTGCAGCCCGGCGAGCCCGGCGGAAAACAGGGCGCCGCCTCCGTCCGACTCCACGGTCGACGCCGGGATTACCGACAGGTCGACGAGCAGCCGCAGCGGCGCGGGCGGCTCGAAGCCGAACCCGAGGCGCGGGCCGAAGGCGACGTCGCCGACGAGACCGTGCGCCGACGATGCGCTGAGCTCGACCGAGACGTTCCACGGAACGGCCGACTCGGGCGCCGTCCCGGCGAGGTAGAGCTCGGCTTCCTCCGCCGAGAGATCGACCATCATCGCCAGGACGAGCGCCACGGCGCCACCCAGCGCGGCGCAATCGGGTTCGTCGGCAATGATCTCCCGCACCCCGAGCCGCCGGCCCGACGGGTCACGCATCGAGAGCACCGCACGCCAGGCGTGCGGCGGCGGCGCCGGTTCGAGCCGCCCCGAGAGCCGCACGTCGGCGGCGCCGGGGGCGCCGAAGACCGGACGAGCGAGCACCGCCTCGACGGCGTGCTGGAGCCATCCGGCGGACGGACAGCCGGGGGGTCCCTCCTCCCAGTCCAGCACGGCGGTCATCGGGCTGGGGTCGGATGCGACGGACGGTTCCGCCGCCGCGACGACGGCGACCACCAACGGCTGCAGGATGGCAAGAGAGCCGCCCACGTTCGCAACCCGCGCGGCCGCCGCTAGGGCGTCCGGGCGCAGCGGAAGCCCAGATAGTTCTCGCGCACGTTCGGCGCGAAGGCGCTGCGGCCTGTGCACCGCAGACCGTAGCTCGTGTTGTTCCAGGCGCCGCCGCGGGCGACGCGCTGCGTGCCGCTCCCCGGCCCGGAAGGGTCGGCACAACCGTCCGCGCAGGCCTCGTAGCTGGACGTGTCGTACCAGTCCGCCGTCCACTCGGCGACGTTGCCCGCCAGGTCATGGACGCCGTACAGGCTGTCACCCTCGGGACGCCCGCCGACGGCGTCGGTGTCACCGACGCATCCCGAGTAGTTCGCGCGGGAGCAGGATGCGTCCGAGGCGTTGCCCCACGGCGCGTTCCGTTCGTCGCCCGGGTCGCACCAACTGCTGCCTAGCAGTTCGCAGCCGCCGCGCGCGGCCTTCTCCCATTCCGCTTCGGTCGGCAGCCGCTTGCCGGCCCAGGCGCAGTACGCCTGCGCCTGGCTCCAGTCGACGTAGATCACCGGGTAGTCCGCGTAGGACGCAGCCGGGTAGTAGGAGGAGCGGGTGTTCGAGCCGTTCGACCAGGGTGCGGTGCAGTAGCCCGCCGCGACGCAGGCGGCGTACGCGGCGTTGGTCACCTCCGTCTCGTCGATGCAGTAGGCGGAGAGCGTCACCGTGTGCTTCGGCTCCTCGTCCGGCAGGAATCCCGTGCTGCCCATCACGAACGGGCCGGGCGGAACGGGGAGCATCCCCGCCGGGCAATCGAAGCTGACGTCGAGGTCGATGTCGAACCCCGTGTCGTCCGCATCCGCATCCGCATCGGCATCGAGGTGGACCGTCTCGTCGGGGCCGACCTCGGCGTCGTCCGACGCTTGGTCCCCGGCGTCGGCGTCCGGGGTGTCGCTTTCCACGTCCGCGTCACCGTGCCCCTCGGCCTCCGAAACGTCGCCGGCGTCACCGGACTGGAGCGGCATGTCGCCCAGGACGAAGCTGCAGGCGAACACGGCGGTCAGCGCCGCGCCGAGCGCCGCCGCCATCCAGGGCCACGAGGCAGGTCGATGAGCTACCACCGGACCACCAGCCCCAGCGGATGGAACCACGCCGTCGCCGCCGGCGTCTCGCCGGCGGGCGCCGCATCGTCCGACGAGTCGGTCACCAGGAAGGCCACGAGCGCCGCGACCGCCCCCGCGGCGGCCACCCCGAGCAGGACGTCGGTGGCCAGGCCGAGGGCTCGGGCCGAGTCACGTAGCTCGGCATCGCGCGAACCCCCGTCCTCGAAGTCCGACTTCCAGACCAGCGCCGTGCTGCCCGTCGCGATCGCCGTCGCCCCGGCGGCACCGGTGATCCCGAGGGCGACCCAGAACCACGGGTTCAGGCTCTCTTCGTCCGCGACGGGCCGCCCTCCATCCTGAGGTGGACTGCCGCCCGGCCCGTCGAGGCCCCCGACGACCGGCTCGTCGGTGCGCACCAGGCTCACCGACACCGTCAAGGACTCTCCGCTGCCGACGGTCACCCGGCGGCTGGCATCCTCGTAGCCCTCCAGGTTGACCAGCACCACGTGTTCGCCGGGGGGCACTCGGACCGCGCGACCGAGCGGTGCGCGACCCGCGAGCACGCCATCGACATAGACGGCGGCCCCCGGAGGCTGGACTTCGACGGTCAGCGAGGCGAGCAACAAGTCGATCTCGCCGAGCACGCGTTGGGCTTCGGCGCGCAGTTCCGGCGGCCCCCCCCCGCCCACCTCGGCCAGATAGCGGCGAAGATTGTCGGCCGAGGCCGTCAGATCGAACAGCGCCCGCTGGCACATCGCGATGTTGAACAGCGTGCCGGGCTGCGGGTCGAGGCTGTAGGCGCGCTGGAACGCCACCAGGGCGTCCGCGTAGTTGCTCGCGCCCAGCGCTTCCACGCCGCGCTGGAACTGCGCCCGCGCCGCGGCGGCGGCATCGGCGTCCGCCGCCTGTGCCTCGGCGATTCCGGTCCAGGCCCAGAACGTCAGCGCGGCCCCAGCGACTACGCTCTTCGCCGTCGGGGACCGTGTGCGAGGGCCGCGATTCATCCCGCATCGCCTCCGTAGTTGGTGACGAAGATCAGGCCGCCCTGACTGCGGACGTAGCCACCGGCGTCCGGCGCGAGCCCGCGGTTCGCATCGCCCGCGGCCCCGGCATCACGGTTGGACCCCTGCCCCGGCCGCGAGGCGCCGCTCCGGGTGGCACGCAGCACCGGTTCGACAATGCGATCCTGCGTGGGCGCCAGACGCACGACGTACGGCTCGTACCGGTCACCCGGCACCCGGACGACAATCCGGACGGGAGTTTCCGAGTACGCCAACTCCACGGGAACCGTGGCGTCGACCAAGGTATCGTCGAACAGCACCTCGGCCCCGGCCGGCAGACCGCGCACGGTGAAGCGTACGCGGCCCGGCTCCGCGGTCGCAGCTTCCCGGGCAACAAGGGGCGTCTCGCCGCCCTGCAGGTCCGCGTCCGGAACGCCCGGCGTCTCAACCGGCGGCGTGGGCAGCGCGGTCGTCGTGGCCGGAGAACGGCCCCCCTGGTCCGCCGCGCCCGACCCCTCCATGCCGCCGGCAACCTGCGGCTCCCCGAACTCGCGCGTCAGCGCCCCGGCTGGAGCAGGAGCGGTTCCGGGTCCGCCGCCTCTCGCGATGCCGCCGTCCCGCCCTGGCGCGGGCCCCGCGACCCAGAAGGTCAGCGCGGCCCCGGCCGCCGCCGCCCCGACCGCGCCCAGCGCGATGCCCCACGGACGCCGACGACGTCGACGCTCGGCCAGTTGCAACGACGAGGTCGTGGGTCCCGCCGTGGCCGAGCCGGCCGCCACGGGTGTTCCCGATGAGGGGACGACCTGCACGTCGAGATCCAGAACATCCGAACCCTTCGCACCTGCACCGGTATGGTGGACCGCCGGACCGGGTTGGACGTGCAAATCGAGGTCCGAGGCGCTCAGTTCCTCCGTGGCGGTCCCCGCTTCCGGTGCGGGCCGGCGCATTGTTCCTGCGTCGACGACGCTCGTCTCGGCGCACTCGGTCAGTTCCGGTTCCACCTCCAGCAGCAGCCGTTGGAACTCCTTGGCGGTCCGAATCCGGTCTTCCGGTCGCTTGCGGATCGACCGGCACACGATCTCCGCCAACCGGGAAGGAACGGAAACCGCAAACTGTTGCGGCGACGGGTACTCGGTCGACGACCGTCGGTCGGAGAATCGCTCGACCCACAGCATCTGTGGCGTGACCGAGTCGTACGGTAGTCTTCCGGCGAGCATCCGGTACAGAATCATCCCGCATGCGAAGATGTCGGCCGTCTCGGTCAGGGGTTGTTCGAGGAACAGTTCCGGGGCGGCGTACGCCGGCTTGCCGAGGAGCGTGCCCGGCTGCGTGGCCTCCCGGACGGCCGATTCGTTCAGGATCGGCCGCGCCAGTCCGAAGTCGAGGATCTTGGCGCGGGTGCGACCGCCCGGGAGGACCTCGAGGAACACGTTGGACGGCCCCATGTCGCGGTGGATGACTCCGGCGGCGTGCGCCGCCGCCAGCCCGTCCAGGACCTGGAGCATGATCGTCACGGCACGCGCCGGTGAAAGACGCTTGCGACGCGTCAGTAGAGCATCGAGCGTTTCGCCCGTCAGGAGTTCCATCACGAGATGGGGTTTCGCGACGGGTCCACCGGCCTGCGGCAACGACCACTCGAAAACCTGGACCACGTTCGGGTGTCGGATTTCCCGCAGAGCGCTCACCTCACGTTCGAAACGGAGGAGATGGCTGGCGTCGGCCGCGATGTGCTCGTGCAGAAACTTGACCGCGAACAGTTCATGGGTGGCGAGCTTCTCCGCCTCGTACACGCTGCCCATCCCACCCGCGCCGACCAGCCGCATCAGGCGGTAGCCCGCTACGGTCGGCAGCTCGGGCTTCGCGAGGACGGGGATCTGGCGCGTGTTCTTCATGCTCCAACGTCCGGGCGACCGGCGGGAAGCAGCCCAGGGCCACCGAACACCCGAACACCTCGGCGATACTAGCCGACTCCGGCGAGGTCTGCAACGCCGCGCGGCCAACCGGCCGCCCCGAATTCCTCGTGTGTCCGAGCGACCACGCAACCCAGCGGATCGCAGGGGTGTCGGGCAGTCGACGCGAACTGTCGGCATGTGCGAACCGGGCGCTGGACCGAGTTGGGAACCGAGGCGGCGAAGCGGCCCGCGGGGTGGACGTCCGGCCGTTCCCGGGCTAGCATCGTTGCGCGGTCGGGGCGGTGGAAGCGACGCCGGGCCGACGGGAGTCCTCATGCGTTGCACCTCTTGCCTGCTCGTGCTCTCGGCCGGCGTCCTCGCCGCGCAGCTGCTCGGGTCCTGCGCCGACACGACGCGTTCGTCCGAGTGCGTCGTTTCGCAGGACTGTCCCGACGGCTGGTTCTGTGTGGCGGGGACGTGTCGTGCCTCGGCGGAGGCGGGGACGGACGGCGATGCGGACGCGCCGGCCGAGGACGTCGCGGTTCCGGAGGCCGACGGGCCGCTGCCGGACGCCGACGTCGTCGTTCCCGACGTCGATGTTCCCGTCGAGACGGAGGACGACGTGGCGGGTCCCGACGACTCCGGCCCGCGCTGCGGCAACGGCGTTCTCGACCCGGGGGAGGTCTGCGACGAGGGGCGGGACAACTCCGACACCGTGCCCGACGCCTGTCGCACCGACTGCCGGCCCGCCCGCTGCGGCGACGGCGTCGTCGACTCCGGCGAGGCCTGCGACGAGGGGCGGGACAACTCCGACACCGTGCCCAACGCCTGTCGCACCGACTGCCGGCCCGCCCGCTGCGGCGACGGCGTCATCGATTCCGGCGAAGTCTGCGACGAGGGGCGGGGCAACTCCGACACCGTGCCCGACGCCTGTCGCACCGACTGCCGGCCCGCCCGTTGCGGTGACGGCGTCATCGATTCCGGCGAGGCCTGCGACGACGGCGCGTACAACGGCGTGCCCGGCTACTGCGTCGCCGACTGCTCCGGTCGCGGCCTCGGCTGCGGCGACGGATCCGAGGGCGACTTCGTCGCTTCCGGCGACACCTCGCTGCCGGCCGGCCGGCACCAGTTCCGGTCGTTCACGATCCTGCCGGGGGCGCAGGTCACGGTCGTGCCGGTGGGCGACGCACCGTTGGAGCTCGACGTCCGGGGCGCCGTGCGCATCGACGGCACGCTGGAGCTGTCCGGCTCGCGCGGGTCCAACTCGGGGCCTGGCAGCCTGCCCAACGGGGGTAACGGCGGCCCCGGGGGCGGCGGGGGCGGAGGCGGCGGGGACTGCGGCAACGGCGCGGGGGCTGGCGGTGTCCCGCGGGGCGGTGCCGGCGGTCCTATGGGTTTGCCCGGCGGCAGCGGGGGAACGGCGAGGCTTGCGACCGCGGCAGCGGCCTACGGCGGGGCTTTTGGCCCTGGGGGAGGAGGCGGGGGAGGCGGCCATGCCACGGCCGGTCTGGATGGCGAACGCATCGAGGGGGTCTACGGGACGGGCGGCCAGCCGTACGGCGACGCGGCGCTCTCCGTCTTGCAGGGCGGGGGCGGCGGTGCCGGGGGAGGGGCCAACGGCGGAGGGGGCGGAGGTGGTGGAGGGGCGGTACGCATCTTCGCCGCCTCGATCGTGGTGGCCGGCGCGATCCGCGCGGACGGCGGCGCGGGGGGCGTCAAGATTTCCGGTTCGTGCACGAGCGGCGCCGGGGGCGGCGGGGCCGGTGGTGCGGTGTGGCTGAGTGCTTCGACCGTCAGCATCACCGGTTCCGTCACCGCGCGGGGCGGGACCGGGGGTCCCGAGGGGGGTGCCACCGACCAGTACGGCGGCGCCGGCGCTCCCGGCCGCATCCGCATCGATTCCCCGGCCTTCACCGTGGCCGGCGTGTTTGACCCGCTTCCCGGCGTGGTGAACTCCTCTACGGCGGCGTGTCCGTAGACGACCGGCCGGCGCCCGTGGGGTCCGGGAGGCGTCGGACCCGCCCGGTTTGCCGTGTCGTTCCTCGGGCGCGCCCCGGCGCGACGCGTCGTTCAGTCGGCCGCCGGCAGCATGATTTCGAAGCAGGCGCCGCCCTCCGGGCGGTTGAAGGCCCGGATCGTGCCGCCGAGCCCCTCGATGATTCCCTCGCAGACGGACAGGCCGAGGCCGGTGCCGGCGCCGGGGGCCTTGGTGGTGACAAACGGGTCGAAGATCGCGTCGAGCAGTTCGGGCGGGACGCCCGGCCCGTTGTCGGCGATGCGGATCCGCACGGCGGATCGGCCGTCGGGGAGGGCGGCGGTGTCGGCCCGCAGTTCCACGGTGCCCGGCCGTTCCGGCCCGATCGCGTCGGCGGCGTTGAGCAGGAGGTTGACGAGCACCTGTCGCAGCCGGTCGCGGTTGGCGCGGACCGGCGGCAGGTCGGACGGTACGGTGACCTGGATCTCGATCGAGCGGAACGGCTTCTGCGGGGCGAGGAGCGCGACGGTGCCGTCGATCACCTCGGCCGCCGCCAGCGCCTCGACCGGTTCCGGGTTGGCCCGGGCGTAGTCGAGCAGGTCGCGGATCGTGCGGTTCACGCGTTCGGCCTCCTGGCGCATCGTGCGCAGGTGTTCGCGCGCGGCGGGCGGCATCGGTTCGAGTGTTTCCAGCACGTCGAAGAAGCCGAGCATCACGGTCAGGGGGTTTCCGATCTCGTGGGCCACGCCGGCGGCCAGGCGTCCGACGGAGGCGAGCTTGGCAGAGCGGACGACCTGTTCCTGGGCGCGGGCCAGTTCCCGGTTGAGCCGTTCGAGGTGCGCGACCTGTTGTTCCAGTTCGCGGCGCTGCCCGACCACCTCGCGGGCCATGGCATTGAACGTCTCGGTCAGTTCGACGATCTCCCGTCCGCCGGTCGCGGCGACCGGTTCGACTTCTCGGCCATCGCCGAGCCGCCGGGCGGCGCGGGTCAGGCGATCGAGCGGCCGGACGATCAGGCGGGTGAGCGAGATGTAGCCGAAGACGACGACGGCCAGGGCGGTGAGGCCGAGGTAGCCGAGCAGCAGGGCTTCGAGGGCGCGCAGCGGAGCCCCGACGCGACCGGCGTGGACGCGGACCGCGGCGCTTCCCGCGCGGTCCGGTGACGGCTCGACCAGCACCGTCGCCGTCCCGTCCGCTTCGCGGCGTGCGGCGTGGAAGCTGGGGCTCCGGGCTGCGGGAAACGGCCGGGCCGCGGGCGGGGTGCCGGCCGCGACCAGTCCGGCGTCGCGGTCCCAGACGGCGACGCCATCGACCTCGGGCGCCGCCAGTGCTTCCCGTAGCGCGGCGCGGGCGGAGGCGGGGTCGGCGTGCCGTCGGGCGAGGTCCCGGGCCAGGGTTTCGGCCATGGCGAGCCGTGCTTCGGAGACCTCGCGCCGGACGCCCACCGGCACCAGCGCGTGGACGCCCAGGGCGAGGAGCCCGAGGATCGCGCCCATCAGCACGGCGAGGCTGAGGACGATCTGGGGCCGGAGGCCGAGGCCGCGGTACGGGCTTCCGGTCCAGCCGGCGGTGGCGAGCCGGTTGCGCGAGGGGACGTCGGCGCCGCGTTCCCCCGCGACCGGCCGTCGGCCCGTTCCGTGACTTCCTCGGCCCGTCATGCTACGTCCCGCACCCGATGTTGGTCCCGTGTACCATGCCGGCCCGAGCGGGGTCCAGCACGGGGGAAGACGATCGGAAGGGGCGGGTCCGTCCGCGCGGGGCGACCGCCGGAGGGGGTGCGACTCGAGCGGGCCGGGGCCGGGGGTCTTGCCGCCGCGGGCGTCCGTTCCGTCGTCTGGCGCGAGCCTGCACGGCGTTGCTGCTCCTGAGCCCGGGCCTCGGGGGCTGCCCGCGGGCGGCGGGGACGGTCCCGGGCGGTGCGGCGCCGGCGGGGGCGCCGCGCGAACCGCAGACCGAGTTGGAGCGCCGCGCCTGGCTGATGTTGGAGGACCGCTGTCTGGCGACGTCGGGGCCGCCCTGCGCGTGGTCCGACGAGTTGCGGGCTGGCGCGGAGGCGCTCGCCGGGCGGCTCGAGCGGGAGGGGCGCGCGGTGTTGGGGGACGAGTCGGCGGTGCGCGCGACGCTCCAGCGGGTCGGCATCGGGCATCCGAACGTGGTGGCGGCGGCGTTGTTCTACGCGGGGCGGCCGCCGGGCGACGCGGATCTGGCGGCGTATGTCGGCGCGATCGAGTGGCCGTTCCGGGCGCGGGCGTTCGGGGTCGTCGAGCGGGGGACGGGGGGGCGGGGGGAGGAGTCGGCGGAGCCCGGCGCGGAGGGGGTGACCGAGGCGTCGGGCGACGGCATGCTGGTGTTGGTGGCGGCCGAGCCGCTGGTCGAGATGGAGCCGCCGCCGCGCTGGCT
>Ga0209381_1003986_pt1 | contig 14043 bp, 8 predicted proteins | sample DewCreD2012metaG_FD_184111 | JGI IMG/M metagenome (GOLD analysis project Ga0209381, IMG submission 184111) | Hot spring sediment bacterial and archeal communities from British Columbia, Canada, to study Microbial Dark Matter (Phase II) - Dewar... ...
CATTTCCGCACGTTCCGCATCGAAGCCCGGCGATTCCACGTCCCCCGCGTCCGGCGTTATGTCTGCCCACCAGTAATCGAACACCCAGTCCTCGGCGGGCGTGGCGGTCAGGGTGATTTCATTGTAATCGCAGGAGGGATTCGTTGCGCAGGCGTCCGTGCAGGATTGGGCGTACTTGGCGAAGTCGCGCACCCAGAGTTTCTGCGCGTCCGCCGCGGGATGGTGCGCGCCGTAGTCGAAATCGAAGCCGCCGACCGAGCCTTGCCCATCGATCTGGACCGTCACCCGCGTCTTCGGCACGCACGCGAGCCAATCGGCGAAGTCGTCGAGCGCATCCTCGCCCGTGAACGGCGGATGAAGCGTGTCGCTGTAGATCCAATCCGCGTAGATGCCGTCTCCGTCCTCGCGCGTCGCGTAGAACAGGGCGAGATAATCCCATTCCTGCTGGTTCGTGAACGCGTCGTTGTCGTAATTGGCATTCGCCCGACACAGCCTCTCGCAATTCACCGTCGCGCACGTCCGGAGTTGGGGAAGTTGCACGCACACGGCCTCGTCCATCAGCCAATTGTCCACCAGCGACAAATACCGCACCGGCTTGCACACATTGTTCTCCGGTAGTCAGAATGAAGTCCATTGTTGCATGACTTGTTTGTCCATACGCCACAGACCTCTACGGCAACAAATCCTTATGTTTTGTTCTTTTCAACGGGCGTGCGTTTTCGACTGTCACCCGCCGCTGGAAGACAAGCATAAGGCTTGCCGACAGAACAAAAGCACCTGCACCGATGAGGATGATTTTCCACTCCTCCAGGTGACCAGGCATCTTGCTTGTGCTTGGTTTCATAGTTTGCTCTGCAACATCTTGAACGTTCCAGCGAGATCGTGCCGGTACTATTGAATGTGTTTCTTGAGCTTGTGTCAATGCGCCATCACTCTCACGGGTAGCAATCTCTATTTCACGACGCATGTCGTCAGTAATGTGGCAATCACTTGTCGATACCACTCTCGACATCTGTTTCATTTCTCCAACCGCCATACCGAGGCAAACACGCGGGTCGAAAGAGCTCCCGTTCTCTGGATCGCATTCGTATGTCGAAAGATTGCTATCGATGACACAAAATGTTCCATTCTTTCCGACAATCTTGGAAGCTACAAGTACGCAAGGTTCGGCATCGGCAAACATGTGTATCTTCTTATTAAGATAATAGATCTGCATGTTATCAACAGTCTTACAAGAGTGATTCCATGTAAAGAGCCGCTCAAGACTGCCCGGACGCGCGAAATAATCCGATTCCATAACACTTCTCAATCTATAGACGGCATACTGCTCACCGCGATCATCACATGGCAAACTGCCATAATTGGCCGTGTACATAGCCATAACCCGACCGAACGCAATGATAGTACCGTGAAACGAAGAAATCGGATGCGCCCAGGATCCTGCACCTGCGCCCGCGCCAGGTGCAAGGGATAGTATAGCTGACATGACTAGATATGCTAGACCGATTGCGTACGACACAGGGCGCATCTTAGCATGTCTTATGACGGAATCCATTAATCACACCCTCCCGTACAGATCGCGTCACTGTCAACAACGATCTTAGTCCAGAACACGTCTTCTCCCATGGGGCCTACGCTGTACGTAGTGCAATGCCACCTGAGCACACCCATAATGTGGTCCGGTTGACCGTTCTTGATGCACCATGCTTCGGTCTCGAAATACTGAGATACATCGCCACTTGCGAGTACCGAGCCGAGAGCGGCATGAGGCCCATCTTGCATATAAGCTCGACAAGGCCCCCCCGTACTCCCAGGGTACCACTCGGACCCGGAGTCAAGATGCCGGTTACTCCCGTGTTCATCAGAACTGACATATTGCCGCAAGCGTACCTGATCACATCCACATGAAAGACAAGGTTTCTCGAAGTTTATATTTATCCATTGTGCAACCCCCCACCCTTCCTGGTGGTATTCCTTGTAGTATGTCCAAGTAGTCGAATGAAACACGGCCGTGATGCTCTTCCCTTGCGAGAGCATTTCGTCTTCGGAGACAAGCTTGATGTAGATCGTCGGGCTCGTCACTGGATGGCCGGGATCATCGAGGCGCGAAGAGGCCCCCAGGGTTCGCAACCACGTGCCGGAACTGCTGCCGGGTTCCGCATTCAACCATGCCTTGCCCTCGCCTTGCCAGTGCACGAATTTGTAGCCCGGCAACGCCTTCGCCTTGACTTGGATGACTTCCGCGGCATGCCCGTACTCGGATTCCTGGATGTCGTAGTACTTCTTGGCTGGCGTGGCTTTCACGTATCCGGCGCAGGCTTCGGAACCGCCGGTACCGCCTTGGAACTTCCTAAGCAAGGCGAGTTCCGGTCTCTTCCTGAACGTGGCCTCCGCGGTAAACGGTTCGACAAACCGCCGCACGTGCTCGGTGAGAAGGTACCATGAGTCGTGCTCTCGCTCCCAATGGCTAAACTGCCAGCCAATGTCTTCGTCCGCATCCATGTAGACTTCGAACGCAACGTAGGGACCGCTTCCATTATAGCCGCGTACGGACGATCCTATAACCCCTTCCACGCTGGCCACACCGCCGCCCACGACATTGGCGGAGTAAGCCGTGTAGTGCTCCGGCAGGTTGTCGATGATGGGCCAGAGGAACGTGGACGTGTGCCCCAGTTCCACCTGTATCGTCGTCGAATACGACAGCGATCCCTTGCCGCCATTACCCATCCAACCCAAACCGGCACAACAGGGGCACCACGGCCAACTGCCGTGCTCGAACGTAAAGGACAACGTTGCAATGTTCCCAGTGGGACCCGCGTACACTTTCCACTCGTTGGGGTTGTAGAGCATCGGCGGATTCGAGTCTTCGTATATGCCATCGCCTTCGGCTTTGAGCTCCGTCACTCCGTACACGCGGCCCAGGAACAACCATGTCGTCGACGAACTGGGAATCACGGTCGTAGCCGCCGTATGCATGAACTTCGCGGATATCTCGTCGCTTCCGTGGATCATCGCGTTGCCGCACTCCCTCCCGTCGATGGCCGACCAGTGGAATTTCCGCACCGGCAGAATCAGACTCGCCGCTGCCGCCAGTTCCCTCCCGAGTTTGACGTCTTCTCCGTCTTCCACAGCAGGGCCGTCGCAGTCATCGGGATCAGTTATCCCCACAACGGCGTAAGCATAGTCGCTGTCGCCGAGCCAGACCTTCGCCTCGGTCATGCACGCGTCCGTGGGACATCCGCAATCTTCGCCTTCGCCCTCCCCTTCGGAAGCGTTCGCGGTCGAATCCACCGCGTTCGCGGCAAATGCGCCAATCTTGGCGGCGCTGGTCGCGTTGTTCGGATCGTTCGCGGCGGCGTTCCATTCGGCGAGGTTCGTCGAGCCGTCGTTGTCCGCGTCGCCGCCGGGCTGGAGTTCCGGGAAGGCCATGTTGGCGTAATCGGCGGGACGGACGCTGGCGGTCTGGGTGTACGCGTTGGCCATTTCCGCGACGTTCGCCCGGTGGCCGTAGCTGCCCAGCGTCATGTATGCCGCCACCGCGCGCTGGACTGCGGCATCCATCTGAGGCAGGTCGGATTCGGCCCGCGCGAGGTTCCGTTCCCAGTCCTCCCACGCGGTCTGGTGGTACGCGCCGCCGTTCGCCGGTTCTAGATGGATGTCTTTCAGGATGGTTTCCAAGAGCGCGAACTCCGCCGCGTCCGGGATGCCGTTGCCGGTGAAGACCGTCTCGCCGTCCGCGCCCACCTCGAAATCGCCCCGGTCGTATTGCAGGTTCATCGCGTCGCTCGCATTCGCGTTCACACCCATCACAACGAGGAACTCGCCCAAATCGTTTACCAAGTCCATGTCCGCCAATCCCGGACGATGCACGAACTTCGCCACGACCCGTTTCGCGTCGTCCATCGGTATCGTTATGGACCGATTATAGTTCCGATGCAACATTTCCGCACGTTCCGCATCGAAGCCCGGCGATTCCACGTCACCCGCGTCCGGCGTAATGTCTGCCCACCAGTAGTCGAACACCCAATCCTCGGCGGGCGTAGCGGTCAGGGTGATTTCATTGTAATCGCAGGTGGGATTCGTGGCGCAGGCGTCCGTGCAGGATTGCGCGTAGGTGGCGAAATCGCGCACCCAGAGTTTCTGCGCGTCCGCCGCGGGATGGTGCGAGCCGTAGGCGAAATCGAAGCCGCCGACCGAGCCTTGCCCGTCGATCTGGACCGTCACCTGCGTCTTCGGAACGCACGCGAGCCAATCGGCGAAGTCGTCGAGCGCATCCTCGCCCGTGAACGGCGGATGGAGCGTGTCGCTGTAAATCCAATCCTCATAGATGCCGTTCCCATCCTCGTGCGTGGCGTAGAACAGGGCGAGATAATCCCATTCCTGCTGGTTCGTGAACGCGTCGTTGTCGTAATTCGCTTCCACCGGATGGGTCTTCTTACAATTGATCGTCAGCGCACCTCGCCACTTCCAACAAAAGCGCCTGTCGACATGTCGATCCATATAACGCCATCGAATACATGATCATGCTCCGTGTACACAAAAGGCACTTCCCAGCAGTAAAAGGATTCTTCAAAACAGGGCATAGGGGCCGTCGGATTGGATTCAAACATGGAAAAAGGCAACGCGATCACCTTTTTGACTTGTTTGCCGACTTCCGGTTGAAGACGTGCATTCTTGCCGGAAAGATAAAATATCGGCCTCTTCAACCATTCTTTGGCCCGCTCAATAGCGGCTGCCGGACCAATGTCTTGCGTCGGTTCAGGACCACGTGGAAGAATGACAGGCTCGTAAATTACGCTTACTAGAATCCCCGATGCAGCAGAAACGTGAACGCTTAACCGAGTTCCTCTGCACGGCCAGTTGTTCCAGTAAAGGGGGCTTCTAATGAATTCCCACCAACAGTCTTCCAGATTGTCGTTTGGGTCAGCCATACGCCCCATATTAGCAAGACCACCTCTAAAATCCTCGGCTCGGAAAGCAAGATTGTAGTATTTGATAACACGTTTGACCGCTTCAAAAGCCCGCTCTTTCGAAACTGCATCGCTGGCTTTACGGGTACTATCTTCTGAGTATTCTAGCGAATGGAAGGCGGAATAGACAAAGCCATCTTTTTCCCCTAGCGTAAAGTCGCATTTTTCATCTCCCATACCTTTGTTGACGGTTACCCGAATAGTTCCACAGGGTATAGTACTACTTTGTTCATTGCCAACTGATATGGACTGGATTCGAATCTGCATTACCTTTTCTGCAAACTCTTCAAATTTGGCGAAGTTCTTTATGGTTGGGACGTCAGTGCCGGGCGCAGCAGCGGACACTGAACACAGAAGAAATATGCAGTAGCCAGCAATACCAATTCTACACATGTGAGGATCCTTTCATATTCTTCACGAGAAACTGCTTCTCTATTGAGTACAGACAACAAGTAACCCGACGCCTGGAGTTTGAAGCCTTAATCGTTCTTGATGCGATGATCCATTTCGAGCGCGGGCAAGGCTTGGGCGGGATACCCGACAGGTTGCGCGGGCACGCCGGCGACGGTGCAATGCGGGGGTACGTCTTCGAGTACGACGCTGCCGGCGCCGATTTTCGCTCCTTCGCCGATGACGATGTTTCCAAGCACTTTGGCGCCCGCGCCAATCAGCACGCCTTTGCGGACCTTTGGATGACGGTCGCCGCCGGCTTTGCCCGTACCGCCGAGGGTCACTTCATGGAGCATGGAGAAGTTGTCCTCCACAACGGCGGTTTCGCCGATAACGACGCTGGTGGCGTGGTCGAACAGCAAAGCCTTGCCGAGCCGGGCGCCCGGATGGATGTCCACCGCGAAAACCTCCGAAATCCGGCTTTGCAGGTAGAGGGCCAGCGGTTTCCGGTCGCGCGTCCAGTAGTAGTGCGCAACACGATACGCCTGAATCGAATGGAATCCCTTGAAGAACAGTAGCGGCACGGAGTAGCCGCGGCAGGCCGGATCGCGCGTGACGACGGCCTCGATGTCCGCGCGAATGGCCTCGCCGATGGTGGGATCGTTGGTGAACGCTTCGTCAATCAGGTCGCGCAGTGTCACGGAAGGCACGGTGTCGCTGCCCAGTTTACTGGCCAGCAGATAACTCAACGCATCTTCGAGCCTTTTGTGGTTCAACACGACCGAATAGAGGAAACTCGCCAGCATGGGCTCGTTTTTTGCCTCGTCGGCCGCTTCCGTCCGGATGGTTTCCCAAATCGGATCGTTCATTTTTTTCGTCATAAAATGTCCTTTTTTTCGGTTATGCTCTCTATTTCACAGAAGACTTTGCCCAAGGCGGCCTAGGCGCAATGTATCCATCAACCTGGATTCGGTAATTGAAATCCGAGTCCGATACGCAAGCAGTGGACATCGTGGACTTTGTAGACGAAGTGGACAAGAAAACCTATCTTTTGGGTGAAGTCCGCTTTGTCCTCAAGGTCCACAGTGTCAAGAAGTTTCGAACAAAGAAACCAACAGATTTTTGCTCCCGTCTGGAAATCGTATAACCATAGGGCTGGCTGGACAGCCTGCCCTACGGCTTATCCTATCCGGTATAAGGGTAAACAATTGTTACGAGTCATTTTATTCACCTTTCACGGTGTCGCAAGGGCGCGTTGTATCTCCTCGATGGCAGTGGCGATGCGGCCGCGCACTTCGAGCAGTGTCGCGGGATTTTCGTTATAACTTTTATGGTTATCCGCGATTTCCGGACCGAATCGAACAAGCGGCGCGGCTTTTTGAAGCAATTCGCCCGGCACCTTGCCTTTGGCTTTTTCAACAAGGTTCTGCAACAAAAACAGGTATTCGTAATCCTCGATGCCGTCGCGCACAATTTCGAGGCGGATCGAACTGAGCGGCGTTCCGTCCGGCCCCGGATAAATCAAATATCCACATCCGTTGTGTCCCGGTTGGCGGTTGTAGGGAATCCAGGGCACTTCCGGCCAACGCTGATCGCCGGCGCAGTTCAAATCCCAATGGGTGGTGCCCCAATACAGGAATCCTTCGGCTTTGTACTTGAAGCACATCCAGAACATCATGCGGTAATCAATCGGCGGGAACTCGATCATAATGCCGGGGCGCCCCCAAACGGTGTAAAACCACAACCGGTCGCCTTCGGCCATACGTTCGGCCAGGATCTTTTCGTCGAACGAATCAATGGTCGGGCACCAGATGTCCACCGCGCCGAATAGCGCATTTTCCGGAGCGCTGGTTTCGAGGCGAGGCCATTCGGGCACGATTGTCTTGATCCAGTTGTTCATCTCGACCATTTGGGGAATGCGATGGCGCTGCATGACAGCCACCTCGTCCATGCTATAGAGAAGGACCTTGTCGGCCCAGCCTTTTTCCTGTAACAGGGCGCGCGTGGCCTGAAGCTTTTCCGCGGCAGCGGCCCGTTCCGCTTCGGGCAGGTAATCGGGCACGTCCACAAAAAACACATTCTGCCCATTGGCCATTAAAAACTCGAAATCTTCAAGCAGGTTGCCGCCATCGTGGGGAAACGTTTTGATGGGCGAGATGCGATGATCGAGATGCATTTGGTAAAAACGTTTGCGAACCTCGAAAGGCGTTCGATCCGGATAGCGGTAAAACGCCTTCAACATGTCTTCATTCATCCACATGGAAACTTTGAAGTTCGGCTTTTTAGGTATGGCAAAATCCCATACGTGTACGTTTATAGGAACGTCAAGAGACGGGCATTCATCCGCTTCTATGCGGATAATCCCCTCGTAGTCGCCCGCAGCCGTGTCTTCGTTTGCAAAGACTGTCACATAGTAGGGCTGGACATCTTGGGTGGCCGGTATATCCGCCGGTTCATTCGGCAACAGGACATCCGGGTATTCGCCCGTTTTGGGGACATGCCAATTGTATTCGGGAGGGCCGATGGTGACATATCCGACCCGTTCGACCGATACGTCTTTCGCGGAAATGACGCCGCCTTCTTTCCGTTTCAGGTCTTCGGGAATGGTGACGCGCACGTTTTTCAGGTCCTTGAAAACGGGAACGACCAGTATTTGGACGGATTCCCGTTCGTTTCGGCAGAGGGACAGGACGGCCGTTTTGGGCGCGGGCGTACCGATGACATAGGCGGTCTGAGCCGTTTCGTCCTTGAAGATTTTTTTGAGCGGCGTTTCCGGAAAGGCCCCGAATTCAGAGAGGGTGACGGGCGAATAGCACAACGCAACGCCCCGCGCGAATACATGCTTGAGTTGTTCACCGGCGGTTTCGAGCGCCTTCAAGGCTTCGCGCCGATCATCTGGCGTGGCCTCTTCTCGGGCGATGGTCGCGCGCAATTCTTCGAGCCGGGCATTCCATGCGTGCTCGGCTTCGGCGCAGGCCGCTTCGAGGCGCGCCCGCGCCGGCGAAGCGGGAATGCGTTCCAGCATGTAACTCTTTCCGACAATGGCCCTTTCGACGGCGAAGTCCACCGGCGCCTGCGGGTCGAGAGCCCATTTCTTTTCTTCACGGCTAACGACCGAACCCTGGCCGATATCGAGGAGGCTTGCGACCAGCCGGTACTCCCCCGGATACAATGCAGGGAACTCGAAATCGAACTGCCGGAAATCGAGCGCGCCGAAGCGGCCCACGATGGATCGCGTAATGGCCAGTCCGTTCGGCGTGTAAACGGCGATGTTCGCTTCGAGGCGTCTCGGGCGATACCAATTGTTGGTGATTTGGCCTTTGACCGTATTCGCGCCGATATGGACGCCGTCAATTTCGTCGAGATAGACATTGGGAATTTGCGCCGGGGATGGCAATGCGGGCGGAGTGAACGGGGCGCCGAAGAAACATCCGGTCAATTGGGAATCGTGCGAAATCATCGGCCAGGGCATCAGCGAGGCATCATAGGCACCGTCCAGCGTAAGGCAATAAACGCGCCGATCCTTGCTGGTAAACACGATGTCGGTTTTACCGTCGGCGTCCAAGTCGCCGATTGCGGGCGTGGTAATCACTTCGGTTTCCGAGGGAAACGACCACTCCTCCTGGCCGTTTTCGTCCAGACAAATCAGCCGCTTGGACCGGGAACAGACGAGGATCTCCAAGCGCTGGTCGCCATCCACGTCGCCTATGGCGGGGCCTTGCACGACTCCCCCCCCTACATCCACGGACCACAGGGCCTTCCCGTTGCGCAACCGGTGGACATGCCCTGTGCCGCCCTGTCCGGAACCGTCCGCGCAGACGATGTCCAAGCGATTCTGTTTGTCGAAATCCGCCAGCGCGATGCCGTTGGCCTGATCAATGGAGGCCTTACCTTCCCAGCGCCATTTTTCGGAGCCGGTGATCGCGTCGCGCACGATGACTTGAAAATCCTCGGTTACGGAAACGACATCCAGATCGAAATCCGCGTCAATCAAGCCGATCGCCGGCGTCGAGCGGCGTTCCTTGCGCGGGCCGGGTTCGTTGAACGACCAGACAACTTTGCCAGTGGGGTCGAATGCGGTTTCGGCGCCGCCGCCGAACGTCGCGAAGATCAGCCGCTTTTTGACCCGGGCATCGAACAGGAACGCGGGTATTCCCCGGATGGGCCCGTCGCCTTGAAAATGCCAGCGCTCCTGGCCGCAATCGTCGAAACAATACAGCATGCCGTTGTCGCCGCCCACGACGATTTCGGCCCGGTAATCACCGTCAATATCGGCCACCAGCGGTCCGCTGTAATCGAAAGAATCCGGCAGCATGGTGCGCCACACCATTTGGCCCAAGCGGTCCAAACACCCCACCACGCCGCCTTTGCTGGCAAAAAAGACCTCCTTGCCCCCGTCGCCATCCATATCGAGGGCCGACGGCGAAGCCTGCAATCCGTCGCTGCTCAGATCGTCGAGGCGGTAATCCCACAACAGTTCGCCCGTGCAACTCAGGCAAAGAATGCGTTTGTCGCGCGAGGCGCACACAAGAACTTCCTGTTTGCCGTCGTTGTCGAGATCCGTGATAATCGGCGAGGCGTAAATTTTGCCCTGGGTCTCGAACGACCATTTGAGTCGCGGTTCGGCGGCATCGGCCTGAACCGCGCACAACACACATACTCCTATCGCGATCAGCCGTTTCATATCTATCTCCTTCTAACTTTTTTTCTTGATCATATGTATTCCCCGGCATCTGCGCAATTCAACATTGTCATGTGACAAGCATGAATCCATCCCCACGCCGGCGGCGGACGGCGGGCGGCCGGTTTGAACCTAAAATCGGCAGTTGAACGCGGCTCTTTCGATCAAACCATGGAGGAGATGGACGTTATGGACCCAGTGGACTTCACCCGAAAGGGAATTGATTTTCTTGTCCATTTCGTCCACAAGGACCACGACGTCCAGAGGATAGCACATAGAATCCGATCTTGACTGCCGAATCCAGGTTGAACGAACCGGGCATTCTGATGTAAGGTTGCGTCGTGTGCGGCCGGCCATGCGTGCGGATGGCCTTTGTTCTTGCGAAGCCGGGATCCCCTTTGACGGATGGGCGATCCGCAATCGGGACTATTGCCTACGCGAGAACCGGAGATAAACCTTCAAACGGGAAAGTGTGGTTATGAAAACAGCCCAGTTGATTCTCGACGGACAGACCTACGATTTTCCAATAATCGAAGGATCGGAAGGCGAACGCGCGATAGACATTTCCGATCTTCGCGACATGACCGGCGTGGTGACCTATGATCCCGGATTCGGCAGCACCGCGGTCTGCAAAAGCGCCATCACGTTCATTGACGGCGACAAGGGCATTCTGCGCTATCGGGGGTATCCCATCGAGGAACTGGCCCAGCGCGCCAAATTTCCGGCCGTGGCCTATTTGCTCATTTACGGCCATCTTCCCAGCGCGCGCGAATATGCGGACTGGCGTCGAAAACTGACGATTCACAGTTATATCCACGAGGACATGCTGAAGTTTTTCGAGGGATTCCCCCCCTTGGCGCATCCGATGGCGATTTTGTCGGCGATGGTCGCTTCGCTTTCGGCCTACTATCCAAATTTCGACGAGCACGAAGACGTGGATTTGAACATCGTGCGTCTAATCGCGCAAGCCAAGACCATCGCGGCGTATTCGTACAAGAAATCAATCGGCGAGCCGCGCATCTATCCGCGCACGGAGTTTAGTTACTGCGCCAATTTCCTGCGGATGATGTTCGCCACGCCCGCCGAAGAATACGTTGTGCCGGATGTGCTCGAAGACGCGCTCAATCTCCTGCTGATCGTGCATGCCGACCACGAGCAGAACTGCAGCACGGCCACGGTGCGCACGGTGTGCAGCAGCAAAGCGAACCTGTTCGCGGCGGTATCGGCGGGGATCAGCGCGCTTTGGGGGCCTTTGCACGGCGGCGCGAACCAGGCTGTCATCGAAATGCTCGAACGCATCCAGCGCGACGACAACGACTACCGGAAGTTCATCGCGCGTGTAAAAGACCGCAAGACGCGCCTGATGGGTTTCGGGCACCGCATCTACCGAAGTTACGATCCGCGGGCAAAAATACTCAAGGCCTCGATGGACCGGGTCCTGAACACGCTTGGCATCAATGATCCCTTGGTCGAACTGGCCAAGAATATCGAAGAAGCGGCGCTCCAGGACGATTTTTTCATCGAGCGCAAGCTATATCCGAACGTGGATTTCTACAGCGGCATCTTGTATCGCGCGATGGGTATTCCGACGGACATGTTCACGGTCATGTTTGCGCTTGGCCGCGTTCCCGGCTGGATCGCGCATTGGCGCGAACAGAACCAGATGCCCGGCCAGAAGATCTATCGTCCCCGCCAAATTTACACCGGACCGAATGTACGGCCCTATGAACATCGCGATGAAATCGGCACATGACGAGGGCCCGATTGCAAGCCAATAATCCCCATTGTCCGATTTGGCGCGGCCTACCCCATGCCTTTCGCTTGTTTGACATATCCTCCACCGTGCTTTAGACTCCGAACCACTATTTTCATGGCGGCGGAACGCCATGTTTACAAGGAGCCAATACCATGATTCTATTGACGGGCGGCGCCGGTTATATCGGCGCTGTAGCGGTGCGCGAGTTACTGGACAAAGGTTTCGCGGTGCGCGTGCTGGACAAGTTTCTGTACGGATCGTATCCGTTGGACGCCGTAAAAAACCAGGTTGAGATCGTTGAAGGCGATATCTGCGATCTGGATGAAAGCGTACTCGACGGCGTCAAGGGCGTAATTCATCTGGCGGGACTAAGCAACGATCCGACCGCCGAATTCAACCCGGAGGCCAACCACCGGATGAACACGGTCGCAACCCAGACGATTGCCGAGGCGTGCAAGCGGCGCGGCATCAAGCGGTTTATCTTCGCGTCGAGTTGTTCGGTGTACGATCGGGGCCTGATGGCGGAGGATATTCTGCAGGACGAGACCTCGCCGCTCGAACCGCGCGCGGCCTATGCCACCAGCAAATTCGCCGCAGAGCAAATCCTGCTCAAACTGGCGGACGACACCTTTCAGCCGACGATTCTGCGCCAGGGTACGGTGTACGGCTGGAGTCCGCGCATGCGGTACGATCTCGTGATCAACACATTCGTGAAATCGGCTTTCGAGGATCGCAAACTGACGGTGCATTGCGGCGGGGAAATGTGGCGGCCTCTGGTGGACGTGACGGATGTGGCAAAGTGTTATCTGGCCTGCCTTGAAGCGGACTTGGGCGTGGTTGGCGGGCAGATATTCAATCTTTCGCACAAGAATTACCGAATCCTCGAATTGGCGCACTGGGTCAAGCGGGCCCTGCACGACATCGTGGATATTGATATCGTGGTCGAATACGGAAGCCAGCGCGGGCGCAGTTATCGCGTATCCACCCGGAAAATCGAAAATGCTCTCGGTTTTCGTCCCCTGGTTTCGGTCGAGGATTCCGCGCGCGACATGGCGCTCAAGGTCAAGGCGGGCATCAACGCGGATTTTGCCAATCCAAAGTATTACAACATCCGCTGGCTCGAACTGTTGCTCGAAATGCAGGCCCATCTAAAGCGTCTTGGGAACATTTTCTAATGCGGGTTCTGGTCACCGGCGCAAAAGGACAACTCGGCACGGAAGTCTGCGCCGCCTATGCGGACACAGATCTGATTCCCGTTGATATTGATCGCGTGGACTTGCGGGATGCGGATGCAGTGCATGCGTTGATCGCGGAGGAAGCCAGGCCGGATTTGGTCATCAATACGGCCGCGGCGCACAACGTGCCGGAATGTGAAAAAGATCCCGCCACGGCCTTTGCCGTGAATGCGGCGGCCGTGCGATTGATGGCCATGGCATGCCGCGCATGTGGTGCGCGCATGGTGCATATCAGCACCGATTATGTCTTTGGATCGGGTGGCACACGCCCCTATGTCGAGACCGATCTGCCTGCGCCCTTGAATGTTTACGCGGCAAGCAAACTAGCCGGGGAATTTCTGCTGGCCGCGGAATGTCCGAATCATATCATTTTGCGCACAGCGGCGCTGTACGGCCACGCGCCCTGCGTGGCCAAAGGGGGCAGGAATTTCGTGCAACTCATGCTCCACCTCGCCGCGACACGCCCGGAGATCCGTGTGGTTACGGATGAAATCACCACCCCCACATACACGCGCGCGCTTGCCGCGCAAATCCGGCTGGTGGCCGAAAGAGGCGAACCGGGCGTCTATCACGCCACGTGCAACGGCGAGTGTTCATGGCATGATTTCGCCCAAGCCATTTTCGAAGAAACGAATACGTCCGCAAACCTCCTTCCGGCAACTTCCGCCGATTTCCCGTCGCCCGTCAAACGTCCAAACTATTCGGTCCTATGCAACAAGCGCCTGCAGGATCAGGGGCTTGACATCATGCCGCATTGGCGGGAAGCCTTACGCGAATACGTCCGTGTGGAAAAAGGCGTCCGCTGAGCAGGTGTGTCAACGGTTTCTGGAAGGGACAAGTCTTTGATTTCAGCGGGGTGTTTTGAACGCGCCCGCCGGAAGCGGCTTTATCCTGGATTCGGCAGTCAAGATCGGATTCTACGTGCTATCCTCTGGATGTCGTGGACCTTGTGGACGAAATGGACAAGAAAATCAATCCCCTTGCGGGTGAAGTCCACTGGGTCCACAATGT